>Ga0209781_1000267_pt1 | contig 13232 bp, 11 predicted proteins | sample WorMetHERISLAND1_3_FD_187386 | JGI IMG/M metagenome (GOLD analysis project Ga0209781, IMG submission 187386) | Marine gutless worms symbiont microbial communities from Max Planck institute for Marine Microbiology, Germany - Olavius albidus HERON... | ecosystem: Host-associated > Annelida >...
GATGATGGCGGTCATCCCGCCCAACCCGACACGCGCACGGCTCATCCGCTACGATGCCGAACTCTACAAGGAAAGGCATGTCGTCGAATGCTTCATCAACAAAATCAAACACTTCCGACGTATTGCGCCGCGCTACGAAAAGACCGCCACAGCCTACTTGGCCATGCTACACCTCGTTGGCACCATGATATGGTTGCGTTAACTGTCAACAGGACCTAGCGGCTTTGCGGGTTTCTGCCTACCCGAAACGCCTGGCGCCGAAAACACTAGACCGGACCTACCCTTAAAGGTAGTTTCAGGCACCATGCCGGAAACACCTCCTGCCGTCGTCAATGTCGTTCTCTGCGATAAGTCACCCCTGGTCCTATCCGGATTAGTCCAGCTGTTTGGCGATAGCGACGAATTCCGGGTCGTCGCCACGGCAGCCGACGGCGAACGCTTCATGGAGGCCGTCGGCAAGTTCGATTTTGATATCGGCGTCATCGGTTGGAAAATGCCCTACATGGACGGGCGCGAGGTTCTGCGCCAGCTTGCCGAATGCTCGGGCGCGCCGCGTATCGTCATCTATACCGGCGATGGCGCCGCCGGTGTGTCGCGTCAGGCGATGATCGAGGGCGCCGCCGGTTTCTGCGCCAAGGACGAGGCCCCGGAACGGTTGGTCGAGACGGTCCATGCCGTTGCCGCCGGCCGCATGGTGTTTCCCTTCATGGATGTTCGCGCGGCCTTCGCCGATCCACTGGAGAGCCTGACCGACAGGGAATCGGAGTTGCTTAAAGCACTGTCCGACGGGCTGACCAACGCCCAAGTGGCCGAGCGTATGGGGATATCGCTGAACACGGTCAAATTTCACCTAAAGAACCTCTACGACAAGCTCGACGTCAGAAACCGCGCCCAAGCCGTGGCCCGATACCTACACGGACCCACCTGAAAGTGTAGTGACTATCCACCCGGAAGAGAACGCCAAACCGTCCTGCGGTGTGTTTCGAGGAAAGGCCCGATCATTACATTCGATTTTTCTTAATTGTTGATTTCGTTCGTATCCATTCATTGCGCAAAACACCGGATTTGCCCGAGTTTTATCGATGCCCAAAAACCGTTCCATAGACCGTCCGATCGTCCTCGGCATCGTCGGCGACTCGGCTGCTGGTAAGACCACGCTGACGGCGGGTATAGCTGAAATTCTCGGGCCCGAGCGTGTCGTTACCATCTGCACCGACGACTACCACCGGTTTTCCCGGTCCGAACGGGCGCGGCTCGGTCTAACGGCGCTGGACCCTAAAGCCAACTATGTGGACATACTCGAGCAGCATATCTGTCTGCTCAGAAGCGGCCGGCCGATCCTCAAACCGGTCTACAATCACAATGGCGGCTATCTCGATGTGCCCGAATATGTGGAGCCGCGCGAATATATCGTCGTCGAGGGATTGCTCGGGTACAGCACCAAGGCCATGCGGGATTGTTTTGACGTCAAGGTCTATGTCGATCCCCTGGAGGAGTTACGGATCAAGTGGAAGATTCAGCGTGACACGACCGAACGCGGCTATACGGAGGCGGACGTCAAGCGCGTGCTCGATCGACGTGCCGAGGATAGCGTCAGTTTCATTCATCCGCAGCGAACCTTCGCCGACATCGTCGTTAATTTCCATCCGCCGCAGGCCAACAGCGAGGAGATGGGCGCCCACCTCAATGTCTGCCACACCTTGCGGCCGACGCTACCGCATCCGGATTTGAGCCCGATTATCGATATCGGAACCAAGAACGGGACCCGCCTCGACCTGTCGCGGGATTCCGACGGCAAGCCGGTCGACGTGCTGCAGATCAAAGGCGACTTGGATGACGATACGGCCGCCGACGTCGAGGACTTGTTGTGGGATCTCATCCCGGAAGCGGCGCACCTGAGAGAAAACGTCGGGCACTTCAGAAACGGCGACGAAACCGATCTCGTCAGCCACCCCCTGGCCCTGTCGCAACTTATGGTGACGTACCACGTGGTCAAGGCCGCCCTCGGCCACCACGCCGTATGAGAGAAGGCCAAACGATGACGCAGAACAACCGCCCGATTCAACCTGGACATTTTCCAGTTCATTGGTGACAACCCCCATTGCGAGGAACCAAGGAGTAGACCCTATGACCCAATCTCAACTGGCCGAAGATACGGCGCTCGAGACGAGCGTTAGCCATGCCGAAATGGCGAACGCCATCCGCTTCCTGTCGGCGGATGCCGTACAGAAAGCCAATTCCGGCCACCCCGGGATGCCCATGGGCATGGCCGACGTGGCGACGGTTCTGTTTTCGCGATTCCTGAAGTTCGACCCGAAAGCCCCCGAATGGCCGGATCGTGATCGTTTCGTCCTGTCCGCCGGTCACGGATCGATGCTCATTTATTCGCTGCTGCATCTGACCGGCTACGAGGACATGACGCTTGATCAACTCAAGGACTTCCGCCAGTTCGGGTCGAAAACGGCCGGTCATCCCGAATACGGACATGCAGCGGGGATCGAAACGACCACGGGACCGTTGGGGCAGGGGATCACGACCGCCGTCGGCATGGCGCTGGCCGAGCGTTTGATGAACGCGCGCTACGGCGATGCCGTTGTCGACCACCACACCTACGCCATCGCCGGCGACGGCTGCCTGATGGAAGGGATCAGCCACGAGGCCATTTCCATGGCTGGCAACCTGGGCTTAAGCAAACTGGTCGTTCTGTGGGACGATAACAGCATCTGCATCGACGGTCCGACCGACATGACCGTCGCCGACGACCAGTTGAAACGATTCGAGGCCTGCAATTGGGATGTCGACTCCGTTGACGGTCATGATCCTGAAGCCGTTACTGCCGCCATCGAGCGCGCCAAAGCGTCCGGCAAACCATCGCTGATCGCGTGCAAGACGGTAATCGGTCACGGTGCGCCCAACAAGCAGGGTACGGCGGCGACCCACGGTGCCCCCCTTGGAGACGATGAGATTGCCGCTGCCCGTGAAAAGATGGGTTGGTCGCACGCGCCCTTCGAGCTGCCGGACGACGTCGTCGCGGCATGGCGGACCATTGGCGAGCGTGGATCCAACGCTCATGCCGCCTGGACCACCAACGTGGGGGCAATGGACGATGCCCTCAGGGGTGAGTTCGAGCGCGCACTCAGCGGCAAATTGCCCGAAGGCTGGCGCGAAGCGCTGAATGGACACAAGAAGCGTTGTGCCGAGGAGCAACCCGGTTGGGCCACCCGCAAAGCCTCCGGTGAGGCCCTTGCGGTCCTGACCGAAGCCGTTCCCGACCTGATCGGCGGTTCCGCCGACCTTACCGGTTCCGTCAATACCAAGACACCGTCGACAGCACCGGTCACGGCCGCAGATTTCTCGGGCCGCTATATCCACTACGGGGTTCGTGAGCACGGTATGGCTGCGGTGATGAACGGTATCGCCCTTCATGGCGGCCTCGTCCCCTACGGCGGCACCTTCCTGGTCTTTGCCGACTACATGAAAGGCGCCATGCGCCTGTCATCCTTGATGAACCAGCGCGTCATTTACGTTCTCACGCACGACTCGATCGGGCTCGGCGAAGACGGGCCGACCCACCAGGCGGTGGAAACCGTCGCGATGCTGCGGGCCTTGCCCAACTTCAAGGTCTTCCGTCCCTGCGACGCTGTCGAGACGGCGGAATGCTGGGCCCTGGCGCTGGAAAGCGAGGACGGCCCCTCGGGCATGGTGCTCACCCGTCAAGGAGTGTCGGCCCAACGCACGGAGCATACGGACGACAACCTGTCGGCGCGCGGCGCCTATGTCCTGGCGGAAGCCGAGGACGGCGAGCGCAAGGTGACGCTGATGGCGACTGGGTCCGAGGTCTCCATCGCCATGGCGGCTCGCGAGACCCTGCAGGGAGAGGGTGTGCCGACTGCGGTCGTCTCGATGCCTTGTTGGGAACTGTTCGACGAGCAGGACGAGGGGTACCGGAAACAGATCCTGGGCCCGGGAACCGTTCGGGTTGCGGTCGAGGCGGCCGTTCGCATGGGATGGGACAAATACGTCCGCAATCACGGCGGTTTCGTCGGCATGGACGGGTTCGGTGCCTCCGCGCCGGCCGGCCAATTGTTCGAGCATTTCGGGATCACCGCGGACAGCGTGGTCGCCGAGGTCAAGGCGCGCCTGTAGTCGGTTCGCTCGAGAAGGGCGGAAAAACAGAACGAAGTTGAGTTTAGGAGAAAGACATGCCGATCGTATCGATGAGACAACTGTTGGACCATGCCGCGGAAAACAATTACGGCCTGCCTGCGTTCAACGTGAACAACATGGAGCAGGTGAAGGCCATCATGGAGGCCGCCGAGGCGACGGATAGCCCGGTCATCCTGCAAGGGTCCGCCGGTGCCCGGAAATACGCGGGCGAGCCCTTTCTCCGGCACCTGATCCTGGCGGCGATAGAGGCGTTCCCGGACATTCCGATCGCCATGCACCAGGATCACGGGACCTCGCCTGGTGTTTGCCAGCGTTCGATCCAATCGGGCTTCAGTTCGGTGATGATGGACGGTTCCTTGAAGGAAGATGGCAAGACGCCTTCGTCCTACGACTACAACGTCGACGTGACGGCCAAGGTGGTCGACATGGCCCATGCTTGCGGTGTTTCCGTGGAAGGTGAATTGGGCTGTCTCGGGTCCCTTGAGACCGGCGAAGCCGGTGAGGAGGATGGCGTCGGCGCCGAAGGGGTGTTGAGCCATGACCAGCTGTTGACGGACCCGAAAGAGGCGGCGCAGTTCGTGAAATCAACCAACGTCGATGCGCTCGCCATCGCCATCGGGACCAGCCACGGCGCCTACAAGTTCACGCGGCCGCCGACCGACGACATCCTGGCCATCGACCGCATCAAGGAAATTCACGCCCGCATCCCCGACACCCACCTCGTCATGCATGGATCCTCTTCGGTTCCCCAGGACTGGCTGAAGATCATCAACGATCACGGCGGTGATATGGGGCAGACCTATGGTGTTCCTGTCGAGGAGATCGTCGAAGGCATCAAGCATGGGGTGCGCAAGGTCAACATCGATACCGACCTGCGCATGGCGTCGACCGGATCGATCCGCAAGCACCTGCATGACAATCCGTCGAACTTCGATCCGCGCAAGTACTTCGCCGAAGCCTCCAAGGGCATGACCGAAATCTGCAAGGCCCGCTACGAAGCTTTCGGCACCGCCGGCAACGCCAGCAAGATCAAGGCCATGTCGCTGGACGACATGACGCAGCGCTACGCCTCCGGCGAACTCGATCCGACCGTTCACTAAAACAACGGGTTCGATCTTCGTGGGGATCGACAAAAACAAGAAGGAAGGGACACGTAATGGCTGACATCAAAATCGCGCCGAGCATCCTTTCGGCCGACTTTGCCAAATTAGGCGAGGAAGTCCGCGCCATCGACACGGCGGGATGCGACTACGTCCACATCGATGTGATGGACGGCCATTTCGTGCCCAACCTGATCTTCGGTCCGCCGATCATCCAATGTATTCGGCCGCACACGGAAAAGGTCTTCGACGTGCACCTGATGATCAATCCTGCACAACCGTTCCTCAAGGACTATGCGGACGCCGGCGCCGACATCATCACTGTTCACGCGGAAGCCGATCCGCACCTGGACCGCAGCCTTCAGTACATCCGTTCACTCGGCAAGAAAGCCGGCATTTCCCTGAACCCAGCGACGCCGGAAGCGATCGTCGAATACGTGCTCGACAAAGTCGATCTGATCCTCGTTATGTCGGTCAATCCGGGTTTCGGCGGACAGAGCTTCATACCGTCGCAGGTCGAGAAAATCCGGCGCATCCGCAAGATGATCGGCGATCGTCCGATCGAGCTTGAGGTCGATGGCGGCGTCAACTCGGAAACGATCCGTGACGTGGTCGAAGCGGGCGCGGACGTTCTCGTTGCCGGTAGTGCCGTTTTCAAGGGCGACGATTACGCGGCGACGATCGGTGTGCTGCGGGACGCGGTCGCCGAATTGTGAACCGTTCGGACGCTTGCGGCCGCCCCCGGAATCGTAATAGTTTTAGGCGTTTACGGAAACTTCACAGAATTTGTGTAATTCCTAGTCAACTCGATTCGTTGCCTCCTGGGAGACACCCTTGACCCAAGTGAGCCTTGTTCGCGACAGCCTGCAAGCCCGCGCCCCAATCGGCGGCTGGTCGGCACAGCGCGTCAGCCGCTTGGGTTACCAGCATCTTATCAACATCACCTCCCAAATGAACTTCTATTACTTCTGGGAGAAGCGCTGGTTCTTCCTGGCCATGGCTCTCGGGTTCTTCATGCTGACCCTGCCGTTGCCCAGCGGGTTAAGTCAGGAAGGCATGATCGTACTCACCATGTCCGTGGTCGCGACGATCCTGTTCGTTACCGAACCGGTGCCGTTGCCGACGGTGGCGCTTTTGATCGTTATCGGTCAGGTCCTGATGCTGGGCATCGATTCATCCGACGTGGCGCGCAGCCTGATGACGGATTCCGTGCTCTTCATCATGGGGTCCCTGATGCTGGCGGTCGCCGTCGTCAAACAGAAACTCGACAAGCGGATCGCCTGGTTGATCGTCCGCGTGACCGGTACACGCACGTCGCGCATCTGTTTCGGAATTTCGGTGGTTTCCGGCTTGCTCGCCTCCTTCGTCGGCGAACACACGGTGGCCGCCATGATGCTGCCCGTCGGCATCACGCTGATCACATTGACTTCCGACGAACCCAAGAAGGTTCGTAACCTGGCTGCGGTGCTGCTGTTTTCGATCTCCTATGGCTGTTCGGTGGCCGGTATCGGAACGCCCTCCGGCGGTGCCAGGAATGCCATTATGATCGGCTATTGGAAGGAATTCTTCTTTGATCCATCCAATCCGGAGACGCAGCGCTACATCGTCGATTATCTGAAATGGATGGTCTACGCCTATCCAATGTTCCTGCTGCAGCTGCCGCTCGTCACCTTCATCCTGCTGAAAACGTTTCGGCCCGAGTACCAGAACCTGTCCCGTGCCGTCGCCAAGCTCCGTGCTCAGATGCAGGCCGAAGGGGCGATGAAGCCGAGCGACTGGGTCGCCATCTGCATTTTCTTCATGATCTTGATCGGATGGATATTCCTCTCCTCGGACGTCGGCATGGGAACCATCGCCATCATGGGCGCGGCGTTGTTCCTGATCGCCGGTCTGGTCCGTTGGGAAGATGTCAATTCGGGCGTCAACTGGGGTGTGGTCCTGCTCTATGCCGCCGCCATCTCCCTTGGTGTGCAGATGAAGAACACCGGGGCCGCACAATGGGTGGCGGAGAGTTTCATCACTTTGCTGAGCCCCGTTGGCGCTGACGAAGGATTAGGCCTTTGGGCCGCGTTATCAGCGTTGACGACGCTGGTTACCAACACCATGTCAAACGGCGCCGCCGTCGCCGTTCTCGGCCCGATTGTCCTCAAGGTCGCCGTGGTTGCACAGGAAGATCCCATCATTATCGGCTTCATTACGGCGGTCTCGTCGGCCTTCGCCTACCTGACCGTGGTCGGCACACCGGCGTGCACGATCGTTTACGCATCGGGCTATCTAAAAACGACGGACTTCCTTAAGGTCGGCTGGCGAATGGCGGTCATGTCGATCCTGTTGATGCTGGCCGCGGCTTATGTTTACTGGCCGATGATCGGGTGACGATCGCGTTAATTAAGGTCGAACCATAATGATTGGTCTCCCCAAACGACAAATCGACGAAGAACCGGACGAGCTACGCGAACAGCGCCGCAATCGTTTCCGGATCCTCGTCTGTGTCGACGGTTCAGACGAATCCTATGAGGGAATACGCTACGCGGCTCAAATCGGCAGTTCGAAGGATTGCGACATCATTCTGCTTTACGTGCGACCGATCGACCAGGGCCTCCGAACAGGTGGTCTGCAAGTCCGCGTCGCGCGCCAGAACATGCTCGAATGGGGTTTGGAACTGCCCGGGATCCAGTACCTGAAACGGGGCATGGAAATGCTGGTCGAGCAGGACCGGGTCGGTGAGGAATGGAACATGGTCTCGACCCATACGGACGTCTGGGGCGATCCGCTGGGCGACAATAAGATCGAATACCGCCACGAAGGTGGCCGGACCATCGTGCTCAAACTCAAGACGGCACCGGACCCGGCCAGCGGCATTCTCGATCAATACGAGTTGGGCCCTTACAACCTCATCATTATGGGGGCGCCGAACAAGTGGTATGGCGGCCTGACATCACAATGGTATGCCGGGGTTGCCCAGAAGGTGGCATTCCTCGCACCCTGCTCGGTGATGATCGCCCGCGAAATCGTCGGCAAGATCGGCCATGGACATCTCGTCTGCCTCGACGGTTCATCGCAGTCTTTCGAAGCCGTGAGGCGGGATGCCGTGCTCGCTCATCATTGCGGGGTTGCACTGTCGATCCTGAGCGTCGCGAAAACGCATGCCGACGAGGCGCAAGCCGCTGAACACCTGCGGGACGCGAAGGGCATGCTTGCCGAGATGGGTCTCAAGGTGAAAGAAACGATGATCCGCGTCGGTGACCCCGTCGAACAGATCGTTGACGTCGGCAGCGATTACTCGGTGGTCGCCGTATCCGGCGCCGAAAAATCGCGGTTCCGGCGGATGGTCAAAAAGAGCGTCGCGTTTTCGGTTATGGGATCTTCCGAAACGACCGTACTTAATATCCGCTGACCCGGGAGGCCGCACAGGGATGGTCGGCGGCAACGCGCCTAGACGATCGCGTCGATCTCTTCCTCGCTGAGCCCGCCCGGAACGATCGTAACCGGAACCCGCAGCTGATCCGTCATCTTTTCCACAAGGTACGTTACGAGCGGACCAGGCCCGTCCGTACCCGTCGCCGCCCCGAGGACGAGAATCGAGAGGTCCTTTTCTTCGTTGATGAGCTTGACGACTTCTTCGCGGATCGTACCTTCGCGGATGAAGAGAGTGGGAGTCTTTCCGACCCGTTTTTGCACGAGAGAAGCGACGACCTGCAGCAGTTCTTCGGCCTCTTCGCGGGCTTCTTCGCGCATTCTCTCTCCGACGGCGATCCAATGTTGGAATTGCATGACGTAAAGCAGTGCGACGCGGCCGTCCGTATTGCGGGCTCTACCGCAGGCGAAGCGCAAGGCGGCACCGAATTCCTCACTTTCATCGACGACGCAAAGGAACGTCTTGCCCGACCCGCCTTGCGTCGAGTTTTCGGATGGTGCCGTGTCGGCTTCGTCTATCGTGCTCACGCGACTAGTCTCCACAGTTGAAATTTCTATGCCTTGCGGAAGGCCGCGTTCGCCGCCCATCCGGCAAAGCCGGCGATTATGACGGCGATCACGCCGTAGGCGAACAAGTACCGGTGGGCGAAGCTGAATGTGCTGGCCTCGATGCCGAACTTTCGAACGTTGAGCAGCGTCGTCTCTGTCGCCACGAGTTCTCCCTTGCGGATCAAATGGGCGTCAATGCCGAAGGTCCCGACCGAAACGTTGGCCGGAAAGTGAACCTCGGTGCGGAACAACCGGTTGCCAAGGAAATTCAGGTTTCCCGTTTCCGAGCGATAGAGGCCTCTCGCCACCTTGTTGCGCAAAAACGCGTGGCGGAAATGGCTCCACGATTGCGGATCGGCTGAACGCAATGCCTCGTCTTTCGGGATTAGCAGTATGTTTTCGAGCCCAATTTGCTGAACGGCGGCAACATCGCCTGGCAGGAAGTGGTCGAGCGAACGGTTGCTCGCCATGGCGTAAAATGACGGGACGCCCTCGAATGTGATTTCATCGCCGTTGACCCACACGCCGAACACCTTGTGTTTCTTTCGAACGATCTCGTCACGCTGCGGGCCGCGAACGACGACGACGATATCGCCGTCACCGGGAGCGACGCCGAATATCAGCAGATCAGTGCCGTGGAACCCCGCCGTGATCTGAACGACCCGTTTTGACAGGTCGACCGTGAATTCGCGGGCGCCGGCCGGTTTGCCGATGGTGAAAGCGATTGCGAACAAAAGGCAGAAGATGACGCGACGAGCCATGGTCAATGCCCCACCGCACCCAGGGAATAGAGCTCTTCAGGCATGACGACCAGATCAAAGGTTAGTTTGACACAAACGGCGAGAACGATGAGGGCGAGGAGGCCGCGCAGGTGTTCGCCATGCATGCGGGTTCCGAAACGGGCGCCGATCTGCGCGCCGATGACGCCGCCGATCATGAGCAGTAACGCCAGCACGGCGTCGACGGTTTGGTTGTTGACGGCTTGCAGGATCGTCACGTTGGCAGTGACGAAAATGATCTGAAATAGCGACGTACCGACCACGACGGAAGTCGGCATGCCGAGCAGGTAGATCATGGCCGGAACCATGACGAAGCCGCCGCCGACGCCCATGATCGCCGAAAGCAGGCCGACGAAAACTCCGATGCCGGCGGGAAGGAGGGCGCTGATGTATAGCCGCGACTTGCGAAACCGCATCTTGAAGGGCAAACCGTGCATCCAGTTGTGCTTGTGTGCCTTCGAGCGCGTCGCCGACTTCCGTTTCGTCATGGCTCGGACGCTCTCGACAAACATGAGGCCGCCAATGATCGATAGGAAAACGACATAGGAGGGTTTGATCACGAGATCGATCTGGCCCAGTCCCCGCAAGAAGGTGAACAGCCAAACTCCGAGGGACGAGCCGATCACGCCGCCGACGAGGAGGACCGACCCCATCTTCATGTCGACATTGCCTCGCCGCCAATGGGCGAGCACGCCTGATACCGACGATGCGACGATTTGGTTGGCTTCGGTGGCCACGGCGACAGGCGAGGGGATGCCGATGAATATCAGCAACGGAGTCATCAGGAAGCCGCCGCCGACGCCGAACAGCCCGGACAGCAGACCGACGCCGCCGCCAAGCCCCAGGATCAGAAACACGTTCACCGAAAGCTCGGCGATCGGGAGGTATATGTGCATGGGCGCGATGTCCCTTGGTAACGACCGTAAGCCACGGTACTCGCCCTTGACGACAGACGACTTTGCAACGGCTACCCCCCGGTTCGGAGTTTCAACCCCTTTGCCGCTAGCATTGTCGCGATTGCCTTTTCACCAAAGCACAGGGCTTACGACGACGAGGCACCACGGCTTGTAGGTCATCGCGCAATCAGCAAGTCAAACCCGTCAAAACGCGTGAGAGGATTCTTGGCAAAAGCCGGTTTACGCAATGTTAACAGCCCTCTGCCATTGTCAGAGGTGGTAAGATTTCACCGACCATTCGCGTCTTGGATCATGAAGGGGTGGAACAATGGGGGTTGCGGATTCGTTGCCCGGCAGCACTCCGTTGATCCGGCGGCTGCTAGTCGCGTTGGGCGGGGTCTTCGCGCTTGGGTTATCCGTACTCTATGTATTGCCGTATGTGACACCTTCGGCTGTGGACCGCTCCATCATCGAAGGATTGCTTGGCCGGGCGGCCGGGCGGCCGGTCCAGATTGCCGGAGACGCGTCCTATTCCCTCTTTCCTCGGTTCCGCGTATCGCGACCGGTGAGGCCCCCGAATTCATCGACATCGGGGCGCTTGAGTTTTCTCTGGATTCCATTGCCCTCCTTTTCAACGAAATCAAGGTACTGTCGTTGAATATCGCGGAGCCGACGGTTCGATTTCATCGAGACGAAAAAGGGCGGGTCAACTGGCTTGCCCAAGCGGAGCATAAGCAGCCTGGCGATCAGCCGTTTTCCTGGCTTCCTGATCACGATTGGGGATGGTGGAACGATCTTGAGTTTGGGGATTTCAAGATTTCCGACACCCGCCTGTTATTTGTCGACCGGCAGAGCGGGAGATTGATATCCGGCCGCGACGGCAATTTCTGGATCGAACCGGTGGCCAGTTCCGAATCCGCTCCGGGGCTACGCTTTATCGGCAGCCTCAACGTCAACGGCGAGCCGGTCGAGATCAGTCTCGAAAGCGGATCGTTGACACGGTTCCTTTCTGGGGCCCGTATGCCGATATTTGCCGAAGTCTCTGCGGCTCCGGCCCGCATTCGTTACCGGGGTTCGGCGGCCAAGCGTCAGTACCTCGTTTCGGAAGGCGAGCTCGATGTTGAGGCGCCGGAGTTACGTGGGCTGGAAGCCTGGCTTGGGCCGGTTTTTCCGTCTCCCATCAACGGCGGCCTAAAAGCCACTGCCGCCCTGATCGCCAATGGCAATCGTGTATCAGTCGAGAACGTTCGTGTCGACATCGGTAATTCCGAAGCGGTCGGCCGACTGGATGTGGCGATCGCGCCCAGCGGCGCCCGGGCCGATGGGTACCTAAAGATCTCCGCATTGAACCTGAGCGCGTTTCTGGCCAAAGGACTGTCCGATCTGTGGCCGGTTTGGCTCGGCGGTCAAATTGAAGTGGAATGGGCGGAACTGACGTTCGGAGGCCTCGAGTTGGGCGACGGCGACGTCGTCGTCCGTTCGTCGCGCGGAAGAAACGACTTGTCCGTTTCTGTCTCGCGCCTGTCGTTATACGGCGGCGAAGCGCAAGGTAGATTCACCATCGAACGGTCAGAGGGAATGGCGTCCCTCGACTTGCGAGCCAATCTGGCGAATGTCGAAATCGGTGCCATGCTCGGACGGCTCTGGCATCAGCCCTTAATCGAAGGCCGGACGGATCTGGATGTGCGCGTGTTTTCCGTTGGTAGTACGGCGGCCGAGTTGGTCGCCGCCATGCGAGGTGAGGGGCGCTTCAACGTCAACCGGGGCACGCTGCACGAGGTCGGTTTTGTCGGCTATCTGACCGGCCATGTCGAAGACCGTCTGCCTTTCGACCAATTGGTCGGCAGCTTCGCCATCGAAAGCGGTGTCCTCAGTGGTGACGATTTTTTGTTGAGCGGCGAACCGTTCAACCTTGTCGGGACCACACGTATCGACCTCGCCGACGGATCCGTTGATGCCAACCTTCAGACGCTCAAAACCTTGAAAATGAATGAAGGTCGAACCATCAAACCGTTTCGTATCGCCGGCACGGTCTCCGAGATGGAAGTCTATCTCGAGGCCGATTAGCTATATCCGCTGCTCGTTTCGATCCCATCACCAGTCGCGCAACGGAACTTCGCAAAAAACAAGGGGCTGTCCTAGCTAAGGACGTTTTTGTCTCGAATTCACCCATGTCTTTAATTGGTTAAGCAGTTCCTGGTGATCACCTCCATTGAACCGCCATTCGCACTCCTTTAGGAACAGGTGAAAGCTCTGTTTCGGGATGCCGTTAAAGCGCCGCAGATGCCGCTTCGCCTGGTTCCAGAAGTTCTCGATCCCGTTGA
>Ga0209781_1000269_pt1 | contig 13217 bp, 15 predicted proteins | sample WorMetHERISLAND1_3_FD_187386 | JGI IMG/M metagenome (GOLD analysis project Ga0209781, IMG submission 187386) | Marine gutless worms symbiont microbial communities from Max Planck institute for Marine Microbiology, Germany - Olavius albidus HERON... | ecosystem: Host-associated > Annelida >...
GAGGGCGAATTGTCGGAAACCATAAATTCACCAAGCGTCCAGCTCAACTGTCACCGATTTCCGATTTTGAATCCCGCATCATGGACTTGGTGACTAACCCCAATGCTTAGCCATGTATATAATCGCCAAATTTATACGCATTCGCCCTGATCTCCTGCGCGGCAAGCCGACTTGCACTCACCAGTTGAGTTATTATCCTTTTTAATTATTATGTGCAATTCTGACAACCGCGTCTCACGCATACTCGATAAATCGGAGGTTGGAAAGGAACATGCTCTTTTCGGAAAAAGTCCTCTCCATCACTACTGTCTGGGGAAAGGGTCTAGATAACTTTAGAGAGGATTTTCGTTCAGCTAAAGAGGGTATTTTATCATAGAGGTTTTCCTCTCGATGATGAAATCTGAATTCACATTCTTTGAGGTGTAGATGAAACCTATGTCTGGGAACACCCTTGAATTTTGCAAGCCTCCGTTTAGCATATGACCGGAATGATTCAATACCGTTGATATGGTAATTGCCTCGCGCAAATTCGTTACTGATGGACGCGAGATGCTTCTGATAACCCATATCCACCAGCCCATTGTAGCCCCTCCAGCCATCCGAGTGGATGATGCTATCGAGGGCTACCTGGCTCCGAATCGCGGCCTATAGCGGCTGGAGGCATCCGGAACGATCTCCGTGTAGACCTTTCCCTGCTGTTCCAGGATTCCGAAGACGATTGTTTTGCCCCCGGCCCCACGCCCCTTTTTTCCCCGAACACGGCGGGTACCAGAAGAGAATTCATCCTCTTCATCCTCGCCGGAAAAAGGCGATGAGGCGTCACAAAGCTGAGCGATTCTAGTGGCTTGAAGAACCGTTGATTGGTCGTCGGGCGGCTTACATCACTCAGCGCGGCGAGTTTCGAGGCCGGTAGATCATGCGTAAAATAGCGCATGATCGTCCTGAATTTGGCTTCCGAAAGGCGTGAACGCCTGAAATACCTATTTTCCCTTAGCATAACATAACCTTAGCATGCGGTTACAAGTGCTAAAGTTATCTAGACCCATGTAGAGTGGCTCGCTAACCACACCCCATTTCTTGATTTGATCCCCTCTCTCCGGCCCTCTCCTGGAGGGAGAAGGGGTACAGTGCGTGGCGTACTCAACGCACTGCGAATGGCGATGTTTCCATTTAAATCCTAACCACTACCGGGGGTGTTCTCAATTAGGGATAATACGATGATTTTAACCGAATAGATATAAGTTGCCCGTTGCATCCGGCAGATGAAGTGACCAATTTCTAATGTTTAGGAAAAACATAGAGTTGAACCCAACCCGGCTGTTAATCGAGAATACCCCCTGGCTCTGATCCATAGACACGCATCCCGATAACACCAAGCGCGGTGATATCCCCAACCCCTTTGTGCGTTGGGGCGAGGCCCTGCTTCGGGAGCCCCAGGCAGCCGTTGTCGACATCCTCTCGGGGCGGGGCACGCGGGCACTCAGTAGCAGGCCGAGCCCGAGGACTTCTTTGCCGACCTGTTCGCGCACTTCCAGTGGCAAGAGCAAGGCGCAGTGCTTGCCGACAAGCTATTCCGCCTTGTCGCAATGGCTGATAGATCGCATTCAATGGTCCCTGGCGCGCAGGGTGTCTGTGCCTTTCCGCCGAGCTGTCCGACACCCTGGCCGTCGCTGCCCGGCTCCCGCTCGCCCGGACCGTGCGGGGGTTGATCGTGGACCAACCCCACTGGGATAGTCGCTTGAGCGGCCTGCGCTGGCCTGGGGATATCGACTTGCTGCGGTAGCTCGACATGGTGCTGATCCAGCATCAGCTCGATACTCGCTTTGTCCCGCGCTGGTTCGCTGCCTGCGAGCGAACCGCCTGGAGCCCCTTCTGGCGGACGGACCTGACCACCGGTCTGCTGGGCCTATGCAAGACCCCGCATGCGCCGGACACGCAACCCGAGCGTCGGGTGGCCTCCGCCCTCGCCCGTTTCGCGGCCCTGGTCCCGGATCGCGGCCTGCCGCTGCAGGAGACCGAGAACGCCTTTCGGCGCGCGGCCGCCATACTCACGGTGCTCTATCCTCGCCAGGACGAGTATTAGCAGCGGCTTTGGACCGAGGAGGAACACAGGGAAACGAGGGAACGGCGGAGTGCGCCCCCCAGGTAGGCGTAGGTAGGCGTAGGGCCGAGCATTTGGTCGGAGTGCGGCGCGTGAGCGCCGGTGGAGACGAAATGCCAGGCCATGCGACACGGCGTCAAGTCATTGCGGGAGTCCGGGTGCCGCGCGGAGTGCGCGCCAGGACGAACGCGAGCCGCCGAAGGCAATGGCCGGCGCCCCATTGTTTGCACCCGAAATCGGATAGACCCCATTTCGGGTTGCGCCAAAAATGGCGACGCTCCGGTTCACCTTGTTTTTCAGTTTCAAGCTCGTTAGGGTGGGCTGTGCCCACCATCTAGGGACGTTATTGGTGGGCACAGCCTGCCCCCTACGGGATATATACAAAATATGAAGAAACAGTGTACTAGGGTAGGTCGAAATCGAAATCGAAATTCCGATCCCGACACTGATTTGTGCGCTGCACAAATTTGACTCATTTGTAAAGGTTAGGGTCTCTCAAGGGATCCTAGCGAGGCGCTGCTCCAGACCGACGAGCCGTGATCATCGCTATATCACTATCGGAAGTGGAAGTGTGCGCTCAAGTCCCTACGAAACGACCAGTCAGTGGCTGCAGATAGAAAATCGGCGCGGACTTGGAATCTTCGAACACGACCTGTTCCCACGCCGTCTCGTCGGCCATCAAAGCCTGTAGCAGGCGGTTGTTGAGGGCATGACCGGATTTATGCCCGCGAAAGGCACCGATCAAGGAGTGGCCAAGCAGATAGAGGTCACCGATAGCGTCGAGGATCTTGTGCTTGACGAACTCGTCCTTGTAGCGCAGCCCCCCCTCGTTGAGCACCCGGTAATCGTCCATGACGACGGCATTGTCCATGCTACCGCCGAGGGCGAGGTTGTTCTGGCGCAAGGTCTCGATGTCGCGCAGAAAACCGAATGTCCGCGCACGGCTGATTTCCTTGGCGAAGGAGGTCGCGCAGAGATCCACGCTGGCCGCCTGTACCCGCGACACGAAAGCTGGATGATCGAAATCGATGGAGAAATCCACCTTGAACCCCTTGTAGGGCTCGAAGACGGCGCGTTTGTCCCCATCTTCCACGGCGACCCTCCGCTTGATCCGGATGAAACGCTTCGGCCGATTCTGCTCCTCGATATCGGCCGACTGGATCAGGAATACGAAAGGCCCGGCGCTGCCGTCCATGATGGGTACCTCGGGGGCGTTTACGTCGACGTAGGCATTGTCTATCCCCAGACCAGCGAAGGCGGAGAGCAGATGCTCCACCGTAGAGATACCCACGCCCCCCTTGACCAGGGTGGTCGACAACTTGGTATCGCCCACATTTTCGGGACAAGCGCGAATTTCCACCGGCAGCGGCAGATCGACGCGGCGAAACACGATTCCGGTATTCGTCGCGGCCGGACGTAGCGTCAGACAAACCTTGCTGCCCGTATGTAACCCGACTCCGGTAGCCCGGATCACGTTCTTCAAGGTTCGCTGCCTGATCATCAGGGTACCTCCCATCTACTCCCCGTACTTCTTTCTATCCCGCGGAAATGCCCTGCGTATGTCAGGGACGGCATCCCAGCCGTTCAAAGGCAACACCGAGGCATCCCTCCCTAGCTCTCTGTGTTTATCCATCTCGTCCGTCCATTATGGGGGCGGAGGGAGCAACCCTGAATTTCCTCGATTAGGGTTTTCCCTCTATTTAAGCAGGAGCGAAACGTCTTTACAATACTGATGGGGCGGAGCACAGGGAAGCGAGTGAGGGTAAGCGCCGAGCGGAGTGCGCCGCCCCGGCGTAGGGGTAGGGCCGAGCGTTTGGTCGGAGTGCGGCGCGTGAGCGCCGGTGGAGACGAAATGCTCGGCCATGCGACACGGCGTACAAGTCATTGCGGGAGTCCTGGTGCCGCGCGGAGTGCGCGCCAGGACGAACGCGGGCCGCCGAAGACAATGGCCGTCGCCCCATTGTTTGCACCCGAAATCGGACGGACCCCATTTCGGGGTGCGCGAAAAATGGCGACGCTCCGGTTCAACCTCGCCGGAAAAAGGCGATGAGGCGTACAAAGCTGGGCGATTCTAGATCGCAGCTTGAAGAACCGTTGATTGATCGTCAAGCGGCTTACTTACATCACTCAGTGCGGCGATTTTCAAGGCTGGTAGATCATGCCTAAACATAGCGCATGATCCAGTCTGAATTTGGCTTCCGAAAGGCGTGAACGCCTGAAATACCTGTTTTTTTCCTGCATAACATAACCTTAGCATACATCTGAAGATGCTGAAGTTATCTAGACCCTATTGATTTTCTTCGTGATCCTCTTTTATGGATTACCCTGATTCAGGTGCTCAGTCCGCCTGATGACGGAGAAATGCGGGAATATCCAGATAATCTAGATCCGTTTCCCCCACCGCATCCGGGTAGGCGTGGGCGATTGCGGCCGCGGTGGCGCCCTGGTGACCCTTGCGATAGACCGCCGGACGCTCCATATCCCGATAATCGGGGGTGACCGATTCCGTGCCCGTGCTCCCGCGCGATACCAGGTGGAGCGGCGATTCACCGGCGGCCGGTCTCGACAGCTCCGCTTTGTTCCTCTCTCCAAGGCCGGTAGCGACCACGGTCACGCGCAGCTCTTCGCTCAGGTCAGGATCGATGACGGTGCCGACGACCACGACGGCATCGTCGTCCGCAAAGTCCCGCACCGTATTGCCCACCTCGTCGAACTCACCGATGGACAGGTTCATGCCTGCGGTGATATTGACCAATATCCCTTTGGCTCCGGCTAGATCGATGTCCTCCAGCAAAGGACTGTTGATGGCCGCCTCGGCCGCTTCCCGGGCCCGCTGCTCACCGCTGGCGATGCCCGTCCCCATCATCGCCTGCCCCATTTCGGCCATGACGGTCTTGACATCCGCAAAGTCCACATTGATGAGGCCGGGACGGGTGATGAGCTCGGCAATCCCCTGGGTGGCGTTCAGGAGCACGTCGTTGGCCGCCTTGAAGGCGTTCAGGAGGCTCATTTCCTTACCGAGCACGGCCAGCAGCTTCTCGTTGGGGATGGTGATGAGGGAATCGACGTGGTTTGCCAAGTCGGAGATTCCCTCCACCGCCACCTTCATCCGCTTGGCGCCCTCGAACGCAAAGGGCTTGGTCACTACGGCCACGGTCAGAATGCCCAGCGCCCGCGCCACCTGGGCAACGACCGGAGCGGCACCGGTCCCGGTTCCACCGCCCATGCCGGCCGTGATGAAGACCATGTCGGCGCCATCCAGGGCATCATGAATGCGTTCCTTGTCTTCCAGTGCGGCCTCCTTGCCCACCCTGGGGTCGGCACCGGCGCCGAGTCCCTTCGTGATGTCCGCCCCCAGCTGGAGGATGGTCTTGACGTTGGAGTTCTTCAGGGCCTGGGAATCCGTATTGGCGTAGATGAAATCCACCCCCTCGATGGAAGACTCCACCATCTGGCTGACGGCATTGCCGCCGCCACCGCCGACACCGATCACCTTGATGATCGCATCCTGACCGTTGGTATCCATCAGCTCAAACATCGGTTTTCTCCACTACTGTACAGGTAAATTATCAAATAAATTCAGTTGGTTATGGGTATAGGCAGTATCGCTTATGGATTCTATTCTAGTGGCACATCAACCTAATAATATAGGATAAAGACGTTTGAGCTTGATCCATGCGCCTTCCGTGGCAAAGCGCCAATCGACGGGTTGATTGGATTGGTTCCGGGTCTCCGTCCATGCCTGGACTTCGGAAGCGACCGTCGCGAGATCCGGTAGTCACCGGCAAGCATTGCCGTCCTAACACGCTGAACTCACATTCGGCTAGGTTGAGCCAACCGCCATGCTTGGGGGTGTAGACGCATTCTAATTTGTCCAACAGCGAGCGGGCCACGTGCGGTAGAAACACTTTATACAGGGAGGCGCTGCCATGGGTGTTCAGATTGTCCATGACTAAGGTGATACGGGTTGCCTGCGGATAATCTTCTTGCACCAACCGCCGAACGCGTTGCGCCCATTGCTCGGCGGCATGATTATCCGCTATGTCGATGCGACGCCAATTCTCGAAGGGGGCATAAAACGCCAGCAAGTGGGTGACGCCATTCCGTTCGTATTCCACGTCAGTAGCGTTCGCTCTGCCCCGGTTTGGCCGGTATCGGGTCACGTGCTTCGCGCACGCATTGCACGCTGGTCTCGTCCATACGCACCACCGGATAGGCCGGATCAGACGTGCGCCGGTACACGGCCAATACCGTTTCCATCTGGCACACGAAGGCCGCATTCGCAGGCGCGGGAATGCACCACATCCGCTTCTGCCAGGGTTTGATGGCGTTTTTTTAACACTTGACGCACGGTCTCGGGGGATCTCGATTCCACCACCTTCAATTCCACCAAGCGATCCCCCAACAACCGTAAGGTTCACCAGGCATGTCCCGCCGGCGGCTCGCTACAGACGATACTCACCAAGCGCGCTTCGCCTTCACTATCCAGCACCCGCGAACGTTGGCGCCGCTCCAGTACCGCCGGGAAGCCCTCGCACACACACCGTTGGCGAATTTGCTCCACTTCCGCGTTCGCCTTCGTCCGCCCGCAACAACACTTGGGTGTGACGGCGACGACAGGCGGCCCCCGTCCTCGCTTCACCAGCCCTTCCAGTTGCTCACGCTCTACGCCGCTCAATTGCACCACATAACGTTTCTTCATGGCCGATTCCTCAAGGCTTGACCACAACTCTTGAAGAATCAGTTTAATATCCTAATTTTTCTTATGGGTGGCTACTAGTAACCAACAGAGCTAGAAGAGTTTTTTCGAATAAGGTCAGGCTCAGAATCTGTAAAATTGTGTAGAGATCCGAATTGCTGTCAAGGCGATTCTTGATGATAGCGACGAGGATGTAAACCGGGATAGCGATCCAAATCTGGCTTTTGACCGCGTTCTCGGAGGTCCCGAAGAACGATTTGATGCGCAGGTGTTGCTTGATCCACTTGAAGAACAATTCAACTTGCCAGCGGTATCGGTAGAGATCCGCCACCGTCTGCGCTGAAATGGCGAAGTTGTTGGTCAAGAAGTTGAATGTCTTGCTGGTCTGAACATCGTGGTAGCGGATACGGCGTAATGGCAGGGGGTAGTCACGCACGGACTTGACTCCGCTCAGCGCAATGGTCCGATCGCATCGAACACTACCGGATTCGTCCCCGGGATGAGAGTAGCGACGCCTGTATTTGGTATTGGACTTGGCGCGGATGACGAAGAAACGTCCTGTTCTGTGCAACGTGAACAGGCGCTCGAAGTCCACGTAGCTACGATCCATGATGTAGAAGGCGCCGGGCTCCGGGATCAGCAGATCAAGGACATTGACGTCGTGTAGCTTGCCGTCGGAGATGTGGATAAAGGTTGGGATGTTGCTTGAAGATCGAGCGGGGTCTGGGTCTTGACGGCAGATTCGGTTGAGCGAAACGGTGTCCCCGGAGATGGTAGATGCATCGAGCGCATAAACCGCATTGTCACGATCAAGCCCCAAGTCCTCGTCGCATACAGGGGCGAGCGGTGCGAATCAATGTCTGAGCGAGATCTGCCTAGATACACCATCAGCGTTCATTCGCGTCGGCCACGGCGCTTCTGGAACGTTGCCCCGGATACCCCTGTGGTACAACTTGTCCTTCTGGGCGCGCAGGCAAACTTCAATATCGCGTAGGCTCTCGTGATGGGTTAACTGCGTGAAGGTCATGCGCAGGTATTGGTCGAGACAGGAAAATGTCTTCTTGTAGCGGTTTCGGGCAGCAGTGGCTTGTACCGAATATCAGCCTGCGCAAGGCGTTGCCGAGAGGTGAGGGCCTATGCAAGTATGCAAGTCGAATCCAAGCACGGGCGGGTCTTCGATTTGCCGTCCACCCAAGAAGAGACTGAGATCCGCGCCTGGATCGCCGCCGATCCGGCTGCCTGCGAGTTGCCGGACGAGATGCTCGAAGCACTCCGACCCATCGGCCGCCCAAAGGCGGCTGTAACCAAGCAGCCAGTGTCCATTCGATTATCGCCAGAGGTGGTGAAGTATTTCAAATTGCTTCCGTTTGGGACAGCTCCGTTCCGATGGACCGATTCAATTCTGCCAACCACCGCGCTGTCAGGGTAAGAACATCTTCAGGGACCGCGTACTCGATAAAGCTCTGCCTGCTATCTTCGGTGACTGCGTAGGTCCCGTTCGGCTCGACCTTCTAGGCACTGTAGGGCTTGTGGATATCCATGATGAGTTCGGACTGCACGGTCCGGTGCAGATCGAAAAGATGCGATTCAGTGATCGCCTCTTCTAACCCTGCATAGATGAGCTCGATGGCACGCGCATGACCCACAACCTCCTGGTGATCCTTCAAGTGCTTGCCCGCTGCACAGAGCTTTGGACGTATTCATCGCAAAACATGGGTCGATTGTGGCGGTGGCTTCCAGTCATCGGCCGTGGCTGCGGTGGGTGGTCCACCATGCGTGGTAGGTGCCGGCTTGCCGGCGCTACATAGCCACCGAGCCGGATTGCAAGCCAGGGAATTGTAAGGCGCAGGCTCACGCTGCACCTATCGCCGAGTAGATCCAGCGACACCAGGGTGCGCCCAGGCGATAGGTGCGGGGCAAGCCGCGCCTACCCGCCCGCGGTCAGGCTGCGCTGAGTGCCCGCGGAGCGGCTGAATGCATTCCCGCCACCGCGGGCGGTGCGGAATCAGTGCTCGATGCGTGTTCCCAACAGGTCCAGAAACTTGCGGAGCCACTCGGGATGGGCCGGCCATGCCGGTGCCGTCACCAGGTTTCCGTCCACATAGGCGTTGGAGAAGGTCTCGTTGATCTCGCACCAGCAGCCGCCAGCGCCCTCGATGTCGGGTTTGAGCGCCGGGTAGGCGGTGGCGTTCCTGCCCTGGAGTATTCCTGCGGCGACCAGGATCTGCTGGCCGTGGCAAACGGACGCGATGGGCTTGTCCGCCGTGGCGAACTGGCGCACGATCTCAATCAGGTGGTCGTTGAGCCGCAGGTATTCCGGGGCCCGGCCGCCGGGAATGATCAGGGCGTCATAGTCGGCGGGATCGGTGGTTGCGAAATCGGCGTTGACGGCAAAATTGTGGCCGGGCTTCTCGCTGTAGGTCTGATCGCCCTCGAAGTCATGCACCGCCGTGCGCACATAGTCACCGGGCTTTTTGTCGGGGCAGACGGCGTGGACCTCGTGGCCCACCGCCTGGAGCATCTGAAAGGGTACCATGACTTCGTAGTCTTCTACGAAGTCGCCTACTAGCATCAGGATCCGCTTAGCGGCCATCGGTAAATCTCCTCGGGTGGGTATTGATCATCAGGCAATGCCGTTAACTTAAAAGCTGGCTAGTATTCCATTTCACCTATCTTTCATTATCAAACCCGTTAGGAGGCAGGCTGTGCCCACCAATATTTCCCCTAGATGGTGGGCACAGCCTGCCTCCTACGGGATATGTGCAAAATTTTGAGAAATGGAGTACTGGTTTATAAAGATGTATCGGCTGCAAATGTGCCAAAATGGTTCCTGGTTCCGTACTTTCTCGTTAAACAGGCCGGCCATTCCTCTCCTCGCCATGCCTTGTCAGCATGTGAAGGGTTCACGATCGGACCTTGAACGACGAATGTCAACAGACTCCGGGCCGACATCCGGTTCACCGCCGAGCTGGTGCGGGCGCAATCTGGTGATTCACAGCACCTGGGGTCTGTTCTCCCCACGCGGGATCGACAAGGGCACCCAGCTCCTGCTCAAATACCTCCGGGTGCGGCCGGCGGACGATTGCCTCGACCTAGAGTGTGACTACGGTCCCATCGGTCTTGCCATAGCAGTGCTGGCCCGGAGGGATGCACCCTGACGGTGGACAAGGGTTTCGTCGCCGTTCGATACAGCAACCGCAACGCCCGCGCCCAGCTCAGTAACGGATTCGACCGGATCGATCCGGCGGTGCGTTTTGACCTGATCGTAAGCAACCTTCCAGCCAAGGTGGGCAGTGAGATGATCAGCCTCTATCTGCATGATGCCCGCGCTCGGTTGTGACCCGGGGGAAGCTTGTGCCTGGTCACCATCAACGGGTTACGGCAATACCTGAAGCGCAATCTACTCGAGGTCTTCGGCAATTACGAAGGGTCTAGATAACTTTAGAGAGGACTTTCGCTCAGTAGAGAGAGTATTTTATCATAGAGATTTTCCTCTCAATGGTTAAATCTGAATTCACATTCTTTGAGGTGTAGGTGAAACGCATATCTGGGAACACCCTTGAATTTTGCAAGCCTCCGTTTAGCCTATGACCGGAATGATTCAATGCCGTTGATATGGCAATTGCCTCGCGCAAATTCGTTACGGATGGACGCGGAGATGCTTCTGATAACCCATATCCACCAACCCATTGTAGCCCCTCCAGCCATCCAAGTGGATGATGCTATCGAGACCTGGCCCCGAACACGGCCTGTAGCGGCTTCTTGGAGGATCCGGGACGATCGATCTCCGTGTAGACTTTTCCCTGCCGTTCCAGGATTCCGAAGACGATTGTTTTACTCCCGGCTCCACGCCCCTTTTTCCCCGAACACGGCAGGCGCCAAAAGAGGGTTCATCCACTTCAACCTCGCCGGAGAAAGGCGATGAAGCGTCACAAGGCTGGGCGATTCTAGGTCGTAGCTTGAAGAATTGTTGATTGATCGTCAGGCGGCTTACATCACTCGGCGCGGCGAGTTTCGAGGCCTGTAGATCTTGCGTAAAATAGCGCATGGTCATTCTGAATTTGGCTTCCGAAAGGCGTGAACGCCTGAAATACCTGTTTTTCCTTGCATAGCATAACCTTAGCATGCAGTTGCAGCTTCTTAAAGTTATCTAGACCCTTACGAAAAAAGCTCAAGCAGGGGACCCGCTACAACCGTGGCCCTGGCTCGTTCGGAGAACGAGGTAGTGCCCGATAGGTGGTAATCGCCTGATTGTCCCATTTTTCGGGACGGTTTATACGCGCTTGCCCTGCCTCGTCCTTGCCGGGCTATCCGAATTTGGGTAACCTTATAATCTCGGTAGTTCTGGATTGCTTGACGTTGGTTGCGGGATCTGACGTGTTGGGTTACTGCGCGTTCGGCCCTGTCGTTGTGCTTCGGGATCGGACTGCGAGCCTAACCTACTCTTGATGCGAGGCCCGCGCGGGGGATCTTAGGTTGCATTTAGACGCTGGTACGAGCTTGGCCGTAGACCAATGAGCCGTCGCGTGTCGAAACGCGATACGTCAAGCTTGTCCCGACGCAGGAGGGATCTTTATCCTTCCGGACAACACCAAATCATTCGGAATTGCTTTCAAGCGGACCTTCTGAGATTTTTCGTCCTTAAAGGCGGCGCGTCATGTCCAAAGTTTGTCAGGTAACCGGCAAGCGGCCCCTTACCGGTTGCAATGTCTCCCACGCCCACAACAAGACCAAGCGGCGGTTTCTACCCAACCTCCACTACCATCGCTTTTGGGTGGAAAGTGAGGAACGGTGGGTGCGTTTGCGCGTATCCGCTGACGGCATGCGCATCATCGATAAGAAAGGCATCGACCAGGTGCTCTCTGAGATGCGTGCCCGCGGCGAGAAAGGCGTGTAAGGAGTAAAGTCCCATGGCCAAAGCAGCACGTGAAAAGATCCGGCTGAATTCCAGTGCCGGCACGGGTCACTTTTACACCACGACCAAGAACAAGCGCAATCAGCCCGGCAAGATGGAGATCAAAAAGTTTGATCCGGTAGCGCGTAAGCATGTCCTTTACAAGGAAGGCAAGATCAAGTGACCAGTGTTTTCCTGTCACCTGAGAAAAAACCCGCCGCCGGCGGGTTTTTTCTATCTTTATTCATTGTTGGCAATTACGGCTGCGCATTTCGCCCCCGGCGGCACATGCCACGGGACGAAGATCCCCGGCGGGTCGGGCAGTCTAGGCGGAAAAGACCCCGGTGGACAGATAGCGGTCCCCCCGATCACAGATAATGATGACGATGACCGCACCTTTGAGCTCGGCGCTGAGCGCGAGGGCTGCGGTAACCGCACCGCCCGAGGAGATGCCGGCGAAGATGCCCTCCCGTGCCGTCAGCTCCCGGGTCGTCTGCTCCGCCTGCCCCTGGGAGACATGGATGATGCGGTCTACGCCAGAGGGGTCGTAGATCTTGGGCAGATAGGCCGGGGGCCAGCAGCGGATGCCCGGTATGCCAGCGCCTTCTTCGGGCTGTACCCCGATGATCTGTATCGCTCGGTCCTGTTCCTTGAGATAGCGCCCCGCACCCATGATGGTGCCCGTGGTACCCATGGAGCTGACGAAGTGGGTGACGCCGCCCTGGGTGTCGCGCCAGATCTCCGGTCCCGTGCCTTCGTAGTGGGCACGCGGGTTGTCGGGATTAGCGAATTGATCCAGGATCCTGCCCTTCCCCTGGGCCTCCATCTGCCGCGCCAGGTCGATGGCCGCCTCCATGCTGCCTTCCTGGGACACGAGCCGGATCTCGGCACCGAAGCTTTTCATGATCGCGCGCCGCTCCAGGCTCATGTTCTCGGGCATGATCAGGACCATCCGGTAGCCCCGGATAGCCGCCGCCATGGCCAGCGCAATCCCCGTGTTCCCGCTGGTTGCCTCGATGAGGGTATCGCCGGGGGTGATTTCGCCGCGCTCTTCCGCGCGTCGGATCATGCTCAGCGCCGGGCGGTCCTTTACCGATCCGGCCGGGTTGTTGCCCTCCAGCTTCACCAAAATGCGGTTGTCCGTCTCTCCCGGCAGCCGTTGCAGGCGTACCAGGGGCGTGTTGCCGACGCAGGCCTCGATGGTCGTATTCATGGGTGTCTCCGCCCGCCCCGTGCGCGGGCTCGTTGATGGCTCGACAAGGCGATTGTGCACCAGAAAGAGGGGTCGTAAAAAGGGCCGGTCGACAGCAAAGTTTGACCTGAACCTCTGCAAGACATCGATATTGAGTGTTAAAAATTTAGGGTCTAGGGTCTGTTGAGATTCAGGATTCCCAAGCGTCGTGATTTGTGATTCAAGCTACCTTGTCGAAGGAGGTTTGGATGACGACGGAGCGTTTTGTAATTACGGATCGTCAATGTGCTTTGATGGAGCCGCATTGTCTGGGCAAGGAGACGGACCCTGT
>Ga0209781_1000272_pt1 | contig 13094 bp, 9 predicted proteins | sample WorMetHERISLAND1_3_FD_187386 | JGI IMG/M metagenome (GOLD analysis project Ga0209781, IMG submission 187386) | Marine gutless worms symbiont microbial communities from Max Planck institute for Marine Microbiology, Germany - Olavius albidus HERON... | ecosystem: Host-associated > Annelida >...
GAACGAGAACGAAAATTGGAACGAGAACGAAAACTGGAAGGAAAACGAAAATTGGAACGATAACTAAAATTGTCCGGGGTGCTTATGCCCGTTCCCCTCAAGTTCAATGCTTATACGCACCGTCTAAGCTTTCTGTGCCTAGCATCGTAGCGTGACAGACAAAAAAAACAGACAAACTCGGCCTCCTGGCTCCGCGGGGAGTAGACCCCCGCTCCCCAAATTTTCAGGGTATGTAGAGGTGGATGCACACTACATATTTCATCCAAGCACTATATGGGTCCGACCCGTGTACGGAGCTAGGGCCGAAAAACCCCTCCAAAATGCCGATTTTGCCATGAAGCAAACGAATATATGTCGCCTTAGCGGCGACATAAATGAGGAAAACTCCCTGACAGCACTGCTATGTTAGTTGTATTTCGTTACATAACACTGAAACCAGCACAAGCAAACAACTACTTCGGTTACTAGAAATCTCTTTACCACATGTTTTAATTTAATTACGTGCACTCTGTGATCAATAACAACACAGCAGTTTATATCTGACGGTAACTTGAACAGATACAGTGAATATGAATAAGTTGTGTACCATACCAGAATCCAGAAAGTAATTCTCAGTGTACTCAGTAAAATATATCGCTGCACACTACCTTGTAGAAGTGGGAGATGGTCAAAATCATTAATGGTGAATGTAGAGCAGCATTTCCTTTAAAATGAGAACCAATCACTGTCATCCAGTACAATAACCAAATACAAAAAATGCAGCAGTGTATAAAATATGCACAGTGTCGGGAAATGATGACATTACATTCCTGAGCATGTCACGCATTCAGAAACTTGCCAGGTAGTGTGCAGTGTGCACGTGTATTGAAGGCAAAGAGGTTCAGTAGGACCTGTGAGGAACTAATTACTTTTAAAATTTGACAAAGTTGTCACTGAAGAAAACACAAGTGTATTTTGTCCATATAATATTGACACAATGACTAAAACATAGTTCCTCAGGACACACCAAGTTTTAGACTAAAGATAAACAGCTTGCATATAGCATAAAACCGGAAATGTGACCATGAGAAGCTGCGCATACAAAGCTGAAATTCAATTACCGATGCGATGACCTCTTCTCTGCACTGTCTTTCGTGTGTTCACTCTAAACTAAGCTCCACAATGTGTCCACGAAACTGAATTCATTACATTAGTGCAAGAGATCAATGTTATTCTCCTCTGAGCTGATATGCAGATCTGCAATCTACAGCTTTCTGAGTAGATGTCTGTCAGAAGAACCGGAGGGCAGTTATGTTATACTGTAAAAGGCGTCTAAATAGACAGGCATTCTACACATGCACTTCGACAACATTAACAGGCTTTCTCATACTTACAAAACATGTAGTCCGAAGATTGTAACATGTTCGTGCTTGCTGAGTAAAAAGCATGGAACTGATATCGCCGGAGGCACTGTTTCACGGGTAGCAAAATTCAAGGTTTGTGTCGGACAACAAACTAATATTCCGGCGACACCTCAGAGCCCGTTGGGTTTAGTAGATATATACGTGGTCACTAAATCCCAGATGCTATGGCATGAATTAACACGTGGAAACAATCAACAGTTATACAGAGTACAGCCAATATAGTCTAGGTATACTGACTGTTACACACTGCAGCAGTATATGATATGACGCAGTGGACTGTTAAAAGACAACAAGTATGTAATGCTAAACTGGAAAGTTGGTCTTTTTAAGTCAGTTTGCTTAACTGATGCTATACAAAACACTATACAACAAAAAACCACACACATACCATTTTAATGGCTATTTTTTTCAGGTTTACTTGAATGATTGTTACCTTGATTTTCCTATGACATTTGTTCCTAACTTTTGTACGGTAGTGTCGCAATAGGTCAAATTTTCATACCTTTCTTGACAGCATCCAACAGTTCGGACGTCCCTCTTAGAAACCAAAACAACTAAATCTAGTTACACAGTTTTCAGCTGCATCTGGATATAACATAACAGGGTTAATTTCAATGGTAGTAACTGACCATGGTGCTGACAAACACATAATATTCGCTACAGTGCACTGCAATAATTATTACAAAACTGGTTTGCAGTCGTGAAATATCGGTGATACTTTCCATGCATGGCAAGTGTTAACACAACTGGCAACAGTACCGCCAGACAGATTTCGAGAAATAGAAAAAGCATGCAAAACACAGACGCATTAAGCCGGATGAAAAATGTTATAAATTACCGAGTATTAGGGTTACCATATTTCCTCTGATGTGAAAAAAAACAGTACACACAAGTGACACAAGTTTAATGGTGGAATTTAATCTTAAGTGGTTTTAGTCGACGTGAGCACACAGAAAACAGTGACTGATCTACGCAGTGGTCCACAAATTCAGCCACCAAGTTTTTATCATAACTAAAATCGACTACCGACCGATTATCAAAATCCTGTCACTGGCACTCAGCAATAGATTTGCAATGAAGCGATCATAAAAGATCATGGGGGCGGGGATAGCCGAGTGGTTAGCGTCTCGGACTTCAAAGCAAGAGGGCACGGGTTCGAATCCCGGTGGGGGCAAAGAAGTTTAGTGATGGAACTTGTAAATATTTACCATGTGTTGAGTTGCTCCTTTGTTGAAATTATGCACTTGTATGTTGTTTCTGTTTGTATTAATTAAGTTACGGCATTGTTGGTTAACCTGGCACTCGTTCGTATTATATCGTAATAGTAGCAGCCTATTGCGTTGCCCGTGCTAAACCTTGTATGTTATATTTCGTTATGCGTTGACCTGCGTGCTGGAGCTGGTTCTTTGAGTTATATTGTACACGTCAATTGTTGCGGTTTGTCAACAATTGTAATAAAGACGATTATTATTATTATTATTATTATTATTATCATACACACAACGTCAAAACTCGTTGATACATTATCTTGTGAAATATTACCATCAGGTTATGAATCCTATAGTTTACTAGGTGATGTTGCAATTTGTTTGAGGTATACCGGGCCCTCAGATGATCACAGTACTGCAAATTTACTGCTGAGTGCAGCAGTGAAAGAATCTTGAAAATCAGCCAACATGTGATGAAAGTTACAAAATTTGTGACTCACTTTGTATGGACAAGCCGGTAGTGTGCACCGTCAGCCAGTAGTGTACTTGTTACACCAGAAACTTAATTATGGTACCTTAGTATGAGTTCCACATTAGCAAACTTGTGCATTGGAAGGATGCACCTGCACCAAGATATGGGTATTTGTTGAAATGTAGTTTTGCGCAAAAATAACAAATAAAAGTGATGTGTTTAGTTTCAACTGGTTGGGTTCATCAGGCTGCAATCTGAGAAACCCAAACAAATTCCCAATTTTTAGAAAACCACTCCAACGGGGTCTACAAAGGTGACATGTCTGGGGAAACCCGGGCATATGGTAACCCTATGAGTAGTGGGCAGTTTTAATGATAATACATGCACAAAAACAGGGTTCCCACTCAATAAACAGAAGAAAATTTATGACTATTGATACTAAATTTCAAGACTTCTTCTGCCATCGTGTACGGCATAACAGCTAGATTATTAACATGGCGAAAAGCATATATCATATTTACTGCTAACTCAGTTGTTATTATGCAAATTTATGTTTATATATTCACCATAAATACAACGAGTTAATCATCGACTTTCTATATTTTCATAACAGCAGAAAGTCCATGATGTTGCAGTGCATGAAAAATGAAAGTCAAAATTTCATGACTTTGTGACCCGTGGGAACCATGAATACCACCGTCGTGCAATCTGGATAGCATATACGTTACATAACAGACACGATCTATACCTGCACATATAAACGGAAATAAACAGCTCGATTACAACATGTTATCAGATGAAGCACAGTTGTGATGTCTACAAAATGCCTATGACATCTAAAACGACTCAAATAAAAAAGAACACATATCGGTGTTAATGCAACTCGCAGAACCACAACTTCCACTGATGACCAGATTGACTCGAAATGACATTTTGTTATCAGTTATACATTACGTACGTACGTTACTGGAAACTAACAACCACAAGCGGATGAGTCTAAATATAGTTTCACTCTGACATCAGTTACACACAACAGCGTTCCACTTCAGTTGCGCTCAACCAGCACCAGTACAGTACAACCATTCGCGGAAACAAAAACGACGTTATAAACTTCCTTAGCGAATTCTACTTGCCGGCACTTGGCACGTCTCGAGCAAGCCTTGCTCCGAGTTGACTAACAACGTTCTCACAAGATCAAGACCGATAATTGAACAGCAGTGACTGGAGATAAAATCTGTCGACTGAAAGACTGACATGGCATCGTAAAACAAACACGGTTCCATAAGCTAAACAGAATGACAACTGGCCTAACTTACCGATCCTGACTGTTACCGCCTGCACGTCCCAAACGATGACGCAACACGAAATGCACCTAACCAGTCATAGCTGCAGTTCGTTGGCAATTTTTGATGCGATGTTTTTAAACCCAATCGACGTTCCGGAGATACGCTTAAACCGGATGCCGTTCAGAGACAGCCGCGGCAGTTTGCAGACTTCCATTTCCCACTGGACGATGGAGTCGCCGGCGCCGGCACTGCCGGTGTGCGCGCATAGCAGCAGGAATCGTTCGCGCTGCTCGTAGTCACAATTATTGTCATCGAGAACACGCCTAATCTCACGCATCATGTCATTCGGGTCCATGGCACTCGTTGTTTTCATGCTCCACGTGAAACGCAGCGAGCGTGGCTTTGACGAACCGGTCGTTGGTGGAACTGGTGACAGATGCTGGCCGACGGCGTCGCGGCTGTCATTGGCAGGACTGCACATCAATAACACAGCGCACACTTAATCACCCTGTCCATATTTCAATGCATCAAAAGCCATTCAGTTTACATACGGTGGGTCACTTTATCTTTCCGTAACACCAAAGTTTTACACTGACGTTTTACACCAAACAACCGGTTTAACACCTAATTAATGCAAAAACTAAAGTCATGCCGAGTTTCTGGTGTTACACCTAAGATAACACCAAAAGACCGGTGTAAATTCTGGTGTTACACCAAATGTAACACCAAACTTCGGTGTAAAACCAGAGTTAAACCGAGCCCACGATAGATAACACCAAATTGGCATAATGCTTTTAAATAGGCAAAGATAAACCTCTAGAGCTTAAGTTCGGTGTAAAACCAAATCGACTTTATGCAAGACTAAGTTTTACACCAGAATTCATCAGTGTCTAACGGGGGTCAGATAACATGGTGTAGATTGTTACACGGAAAATAACCAATAACAATCACATCGGAAATGGCTGAAGCAAATCTAGTATCACATCACGCAACAACTGGAACTTTCAAAAGCATATCTAACAGGTGTTTAAAGGTTATTTTGACCAAGATAAATAAGTGTTAACTGAAGGACAGAGATATGCCACAGAGTAAATGTATCTCGTACGATATAACACGACTAAAATATGGCGCTTTGAGCAATTTACCGTCGAGCAAATTTGGATGTCAGCTTGTTGAGGAATGAGAGTCTGCTTGACTGGTTGCCAAAAGTAGACTGTTGAGAGTCGGCAGTACCGTCAGTGACACCACCGCCAGATCCACCAGATCGACGACCAGGAATCTGTCCATGAAACGTCCGACGACTGGAAATACCTCGTGGAAATTTTGTGCCCGATGTCGGCGAAACTGCAGGATGCTTAGATGCACCAGAAGCATCACCAGGGCTGTTCAGACATATGCAACATTTGACCTGACTACCATAAAACTTTGTATATACATGTAAGTGTTACCTCTCCATTAGCCAACAGACACAGAATATGAGACAGCGATACATAGGCTACACTTGTGACAAATGGGACTAACTTCACTCATTTCTGACACATCATAAGGGATTTCATGCGACATTTATGTATAAGATTCAAAAAAAAGAGTTTAGTATCCAATTTCAATGCACGAAATAACAGTCTTCTTCAAATGATAACTAAAATCTGTCAGCACTGCCATCTGATCATATTCTGACATGTTCATCTTGAACTATGGAATGTTTCGCTGTCAAACTAAACTACTCTTAGCAAAGTGCCACTAATACTGATATCAGACCTGTGTGGCCAGGCGGACTACAAAACATTTTTGTAGAATGGGTTGGAATAAGGTCAAAAATGGTTTAGGCCCGGATGCACTGAATCGATCCTATGCCAAGCCGGGCTGGGTCGGGCCTAGAAATCAAGTTGGTTAAACAAGTCAGGCCCGGACATAATTCAGGCCTATGCAAGGTTTGGCTGATATCATATGAGGTAAAATAACCAATTACAGACACCGTATTACTCGGTCTATCATCATCAGCATGCCAATATACGCTAGACAGATATGTAAAAAACGTTTTTGAGGTGTTTTTTTTGTTGTTTTAAAACGGTTTCTTATGTTTTTTTGTTTTTTTGGTGGCCATTACAGTCAATATTCAATGATTCAACGCGTGTTTTGACGATTTAAATTACAGTGATGCACTAAATAATCATATAAAATTAGTATTTTATTTATTGTAGTTAGGAGAAAAAAACAAATGTAAAAGTCATTCTTTGAATAGATTACTACAAATACCATGACATACCACTGCTGTACTGCAACACAACAGCACCATTATTTGACTAATCTTATAAGAAACATGTTTTATTTGTTGTTTTAAAACAAAAGAAACATTAAAAAACATTTGTTTTAAAACAAGCTGACATCTCTAGCTAGACAGCAATCGACAATACACGGTCACAAATACTCACACAGCAGACGGTGTCAGTGGTTCAGGAGGACGAGTGCCTACAGGTTCCGGCGGAGGAGGAATCTGTTGAGATAAGCTCGCAGGTTTGTCCTGAGCGCCGCGGAGACGTGCGCTCGCAGCAGCGACCGGCCGCGTCGTTGACGACTGCGACGGCGATGCATTACTGCACAGTTCACACAGCAACCTGCCATAATGCTCACTATCAATACCAACATGCTAGTCCAATCTACACCACTCTTCACTGCATGTTTTCAGCTTTCCATGAGAATCAGACGCACATCACCAACGGTATATACAGTATTATACATGTTACGTGTAAGCAACTCGCTTTGTACACATACAGTTTAAGCATTTTCAAACACATACCATTACTTTATCAAAATGTTCAAATGCTACTTCTCACTTAAATGGAAATGAAGCAGATTTTCTTTGACTGCAAAGTATTTAATGGCATCTACAATGTGCAGCATAGGAGTAAAAAACAACTCTTAGACTTATGCCACTATATTGGCTCATCAGCCATCCCCATTTGAACAAATTCCAGTTAGTACTTCATACTAAGCAATTATGGGAATTTGTGAGATCCTTCAGTAAATCCCAGAATATCCCATATTGCAGCAGAACTGTTTCCTGACATCTGAAATCTCCTACATATGTTAACTGATTAATAACAACAAAACAACTGATCAGTTTTTGAAAAAAAAACAAAAACTCAGATTATGTGCACAAATGTAGTTGGCAGTAACTGTTGCACTACAATTAAACTTTATCAATAACATTATTATCATACCGACACTCACAGCATAACATCTTTCAATATATTTAATTAAGATTTCAAGGATGACAATAAGTACCATAAAAATGATGACCATGCAAACCACGTCAGATAAATAGTATTAGTTACAGTGAGTAGCACTGTTAGTGTTAGGTTAGCAGACAGTCAGGTGAGACACAATTAAGTATTGACACAATACCGACTGAATGAGAACAGTGCAAGGAATACTGGCAGCATGCAACACAGCCGTTGCAGCTTTACGCTTACAGCAACAGTGCACTTCCATATTGCAATTGACTAACGACATCTACTATTACCATATTAGTACCAAATCGGTATTATTAGTACTAGTATGCAGTATGGAAAAACCAGCACACCAAGCCATCTCACAAGCAATAACTTGATGACTAAGAAAGCTTTGCTTATGGATATCCAGACTAATACAATCGCTCTGCACGGCACATATGTGTAGCATTCCTTTCACAGTATGTTGGTGGCGTAGCATAGTGGTTAGACCGCCGGTCCTGGCCGGCGAACTTTCCCTATCCTGTGCTAGACTGACAGCTGGCCGTGTGACCGCTTTGTGGGTAAAGCGTCCGTCCGCTATCAGTCAACCAACATGGCCAACTCAGCCAGCCATCCCTGCGGGGTCAGTTAAATGAGTAGTAATCCATTAACGATGGGTTACGAAAATAACGACAATATGTGGGAGAGGTGTGGCTGTGGCCTACCGCCCACATAACTGGGCTGTGTCTGCAGCTCACTGCTGGCTCAAGGCTATTGGAAACGGAGATGAGCACCGCACCCTAGGGTCACAGCGCTGTGAGAGAGCGATGTTGACTATAGGTACTTTACAATTTAGCACCATAGACAGCACAGCAGGTGTGATCAGCTGTGCATTTCACATGTACCTGAAACGAACTGGGCCAATCTGTTTAACATCCATAGTAAACAACTGCTGGAAAAGAAGTCAAAACGATATAATTCTGCAAGCGACCACATGCAGCAATCAAACATACGCTACTGAAGGTGTACTTGGTGTATGTCATTCACTGCAATCAATCCATGCTCACCTATCATACTGTTTCAACAATGTTAACAGAACGCAGAAACTCCTTCACAGTATGGCTGGCAATGTTCAAAATTTTAAACAGATCACTTTTTAAAAAGTAATTGACAAATTAATTGCTAATGGCCAGCTGCAAGCGCCAGAACGGGATGAACTTACCAACACACAACTTTGTGTTTGGGCAACATTTTTACCACACCCACGTCGCACAGCGAGGGTGATAATGTTTTCAGTAGTGTCTGTTTAAGACTTTATCTGTCTGTCCATCTGTTTGTCTGTCAGTCAACACGTAACACCTGAGCCGTTAAAGATAGCATCACAAAATATTCAGGTCATCATCCTATGGTTGAAAAGTGAAACAAGTTTGAAAACGGCTATATAGGGACGTGTGGGTGTGATTTAACATCTCTGGTATTCTCGTTTTCCTACTGTTAGGTATGGTTAATTTTTTTCAGAAAAACAAATTTCCCAACCGATCTTCCACTCCAAACTCTTCTCCCTCCCAGACCATTTCCCTCCCCAAATTTTCTGCCTCCCAACCCATCTCACTCGCCAGCCCATCTCCTTCCTCAAACACATCTCCTTCCTCTAGTCCATCTCCGTCCGCCAAACTCTTCTCAATCCCCAAACCTTCTCCCTCTCCCAACCCATCTCCCTCCCCAATTCATCCCCCTCTTCCAACCCATCCCCCTGCAAACCCCTCCGTTCCTCAAACCCCTCCCCTCCCCCAACCAATATATCAAATTTTAAGTAATGTATATTCCATTTTTCTATTCACCATCTCTAATGCTGTCTAAAATGAGGAGACATTCATGGTATATTAAGAGATGCTGCTGCAATACTATATGCTTCAACTTGTAACAGACATACAGAAATCATCATCAAGCACAGATGATCATGAAAAAGGTTTTATCGGAGACATTTCAAAATTTGAAAAAGTTATGTTCTGCTTATCCTGTTGTGCTGTTGCTAGCATGTCACTTTGTCACAAAAGCAATGACAGTGCTATAAGAATGACAAGTGAAGAGTGAAGACAGATCCAATAATAATTCTGCAGTAAAGTTGGGTGCCGTAATTATGTATTAACGATGACACCAAGTACACCTCCAGTAGCTCAGAGTAAAATTGCCATCACCGCAACCAGTGCCATGGCAACCAATCATACGATGAAGCGGTATTAAAAGTGCCGAGCAAACTGGCATTCATGCAAGCAGCGATAGCGCATAACAACTGAAGTGTCAACAGCCGACACCATCTACTGCCAGACACTACAGACGCACGCAGTTCAGCAGCCGCATCAAAACTTACATGAGGTAGCCACGATTTTGTATATAGATACTGCAAAATTATAGCAAAACCACCACAACAGCACAACATTAAAACAAAAGCCGTTACATTGCCTATCAGTTAATTACTTTTATGCCTGTGCACACGTTATTGAAAAATGCTGTTTTTCTCTGTTTTCAAGAAAACATTATCGTGATGGAAGAATTCAATAAGCACTGCCGAGGCCACAGTCACACACCAATATAACTATGCAGGAAGTATAGGCTGAAACACAGTTGAACACACACTAGTTATATTCAACCCTGAAGCCTACTTTTCATGATCACCATGGGTTCATGTCATTAGTAGTTGCATCTCAAACCTCATCTTTATGTTCCTGTCTTGATAATTTGACCTGAACTAGGTACTATGAGCTGTTTCTGAAACTGAAGATACTTTGACCTAGTTCAAGTACTAGGGATAAGTTGGCAAGAAAAAACGTCAAACGAAGCCATCAGACAAGAGACTGGATAGGAGAGAAACAATTATGGACATTATACGACGCAGGAAGCTACCGCTCTTCGGGCATATCTGTCGCATACCAGATGACTGACTGGTAAAGATAATATTGCTAGGTTCAGTCAGTGGTATACGACAGACAGGACAGAAAGATGGACTGACAACTAGGGACCTGCGAATTGGCCATTTGCATTTGAATCGAATCTCAAATCGAACCGGGTGTTAAGATTCAAATTCAAATCGAATCTTCGAATCGAATCTTTTCAACTTCAATGAATATTAATTACTAAAATCAGTAATTACAAATGAAGCAAAAGAGATGTGTGGAACTACATATTCCTCATTACAATCCTCAAACACATTAACTACCAGCGTATGATCTCTCATGGAGCTAACGAGTCTGTATACTGTATCACTAAGTGCCGTTAATGGTTTGAGTCATTTGACTAAGTTTACGACGAGCAAAGAAGCAGGCATGGCCGATTCGATTAGAAAATTTTCGAATCGGCCAATCAGTTTCGAATCGAATCAGACGGACGATTCAAATTAGAATCTAATCTCGAAGCTTCGCAGGTCCCTATTGACAACATCACGGAATGGACTGAACTATGTGAAGCTGTTAAAATATCATAAGCTCATGCTTCACGGAGCAAAACTGTCTTTGACCCCAACAGATGCCAACCAAGGGACAAGAACAATAAGGAAGATGGGTTCTGTTAGATGTTATTTCAACTTATTTGATATTTTACTTGTGTCCTTGAAAAAAACTTTCTTGCTTCGGCCACTTTAAACCTCCTGTGATGATGATACCCAATGCCATAAAAACAGCATAAAAATGAAACGGAAACAGAGCTAAAACATTATGATTCATCGCTGAATTGCAGTCTGTGCTTCTAATAACTGTTTCCACTGAACTAGGCATTTTGCATCATATTTCTGCTGTCAACCATGTTCTGCATGTTTTACTGCTATAGCTGCAGAAGTGCACAGTGCATCGTTTTAGACTACACACCAAATCACAGTTGCAAACCTAACTATTGTGAAGTGGCAGCAAAATGACGACGAGAAAAACTTGCAACCACGCAACAACATGCAAAACACGGTTTCTGAGTGAAAGGAAACGTATCAGGAAACATCAGTTGTCAACCATCACAAAGTCACAAACATTCAGCACTATCTACGATAAGAACGACAGACCAATCTAGCACATCACTAGACAAGCACTGACATGGACACGATGTGTAATCACAGCAGGTGATAAATACCTCTTGAGTTCCTGAGTTGGTGTCTGACTAGTGGGCGCAGTGTTAGTGATTTCAGCCAGTCTTTCATCTGCCTGACTGATAGTTGCTCGCCTCTGTACTCCGACACCGGAACCCTTGGCACTTCCCGTCAGCTTCTTTAACATTGGAGGTGGTCCGCCTGTAAATGACCGTCCGGCGGCTGTTGTCTGTGGTGACACCTGACATGCACAGCACAGTGACAAATATGTACATCCGCTACTGATACTGCATGCCCTACTACAATCAATCAATCAATCAATCAATCAATCAATCAATCAATCAATCAATCAATCAAATTTGTTCAACATGGCGGCCATGGCCTAAGCAGCAAGCAGCCGCCACGAGGACCACAAAGTGAGGGTGACTAATGGTTAAGATGGTTAGAAGGATAGGCCGGAATAGGAAAGGTGAAATAACTGCACTTTTAATCACTGATTAAATGTAAGCAGCGACGGTGATGAGGTAACGTCTGACGGTAAATCGTTCCATATACGAGCACCAGCAGCAGGGAAAGTGCAACATCCAACAGTAGAAAGTTTAACAGCAGGCACAAGCAGATGATCGGAGGTGGAGGATCGGTGTCTTTGTCGAAACTCGAAAGGGGGTGTCAGCGATGGATGTGAACTGTCGAAGGTACTGTGGTGCTTCACCATGCGGTGCCCAGTACACTGCCACTTGGGTGTCCTGAAGGACACATGGCCTGCAAAATATCCCACTGTGCCAATCCTCAAAAAACCCAAAGAAATTTTTGGGGGACCCAGCTCAATTTGTGGTAATCACAGAAAACTGTGCAGTTAAACAAGAGTACAGAACAACTGTACAATAGACTGTGTTAACTGTTGTACATATACATCGCGTTACGGAAAATAAATCAAGTTAACAGACTGCATTCTAGTCATAACACATCACACCACCTACCTCAAACGTGAAGTACGAATAAATTAACTGAAAACGGACAACAAAACAAAATTTCTTGCAAATATACACAAGTCAAGCTGGACAATGTTTCCCATTTGTTTTGTTTCTTTTAAATGCTACGATTTCGGACGCAAAATTATCCACACAATTTAATCATATGTCACTTACTTCTAAACCATTCCTAGGAACGGGACGATGAATTTTCTGCAACAAAAAAACGAGACGCACACGGCATGCCTTCACCACTTTCAGCACAACAATTATCAGCTGTTTCTACTCACAAAACAGAAATCTTATGAACAAAACGATATGCTAACCAGAAACATAAACAAAACATTCAACAGCCATTCCAGTTTAAATAATCTGTTTAAATAATCTGTTTAAATAATTTGTTTAAATAATTTGTTTCTGAAAGCAAACATGCAAGTTCAAGTTCACAAAGACAATGCAGACTCATAACTGAA
>Ga0209781_1000274_pt1 | contig 13049 bp, 7 predicted proteins | sample WorMetHERISLAND1_3_FD_187386 | JGI IMG/M metagenome (GOLD analysis project Ga0209781, IMG submission 187386) | Marine gutless worms symbiont microbial communities from Max Planck institute for Marine Microbiology, Germany - Olavius albidus HERON... | ecosystem: Host-associated > Annelida >...
AGCTGGGGGGGGGACTTACAGTACTCCCGCACGTCCCGTAGGGATCGAAGAGGAGGGAAAGACATTTAAAAATCTAACGGGCGGGCAAAGGTACATTTCAGGTTTACATTTTCAAAAGTGTTCAAAGTTTAGCATATTTTTTCAAATTAAATATTAGTACAAAAAATTTTCATCTTCGAGGGGACGCAAGGGTCAACCTAAATACGCCCCTGCTCGCAGTGGACACAATACCCGGTATGCAGATTCGATCATCGCCCATTCGCCCGGTTGATTGCAAGCAACCTTGACCAAGTTGCCAGTCGATTGTTCACTGTCCTCGGGCTAACTCAGCCTCAACGGGTCGAAGAACTTAGCTTACGTAGCGTGGGCTGGAATCGGGGGGAAGGCTTTAAAGGTACCTGAATGTCTGGTACTTGTAGGCCTATAGTCGGTCGGTGGTATGTCTCCTAGGTGCGCCACTGGTCCAACTGTCCGTCAGCGACCGTAAAGGGTGGCCGCACACGGATAGAAGTATCTCCGTGGTGGCCGCATATGCACTGCGGCTCAATTAGCTCATGCCTAATTAACAGCCATTTCCGCGCTTTGTAAAGTACTGCTGGTCACAATACGGTAATTCACGCGACCTTTCCTACTTCTATTACAATTCTGCGAATTAAATTGCAATCAATGAAGATTAGACGGTTATCCTTTCTTCCAAAACATTGACATTGGACCATATTAATTCAGATTAATGGGAAAATATAGGCCTAACAGTGCATGGTCCCATTTTTATGAATCAATATCTAAACGTGAACTGATCTGTCAAATAGGTAAGGCCTGCTATAAAATAGCATATTGGCATAGAAGTGAACAAAATAGTTTGCGTACATGTATTTTATGTTCTTTTGATCAGGAAGAGAGATATAGTTCACTTACGTGAGCTTGTATACAGCAGACAATAAATTGTTGCCGACAAAACGACGGCGATTTCACAAGACCGGTGTCTCTTCTGTGATCTGTCTCTGGCGTTAGTCACCGCTTTAATATCTGTACAATGGACTGAATAAGATACGACCACCAATGGTTAGTCGTCGCGGTGAACCAATCAGACGGCGATGTCGACTGTCACGCCCTTCGTTTGACAAGCGCTAAACCGACGGTATGTCTACATGTGCATTTGGTGCTATACGAAGTACGAACGACAGGCCCGAGCAATGACGGTGGCCGACCGTGTTGCCGCTGTTTATGTCTCGAGTAACATGGCCCACATAATAGTCAATAGGCCCCTATAAATAGGCTACTGGGAAAACTACAGCGTTGGCGTGTGGTGTGGCAAACTTTAACCCCCAGAAACACAACATACAGGCCTACGCCGCCGATCGTACGATAAGCGTACATTAATAGAATCAGTATTTCAAGTGCAAAAACATGTCAGTTTGTCAGATGTGTAGAATTTACCACGCTTTCACATAGGCTATGTTAACACGTGCATGTAAGGCAAAACCAGCGTCCGTTCTAAAGTTCTCAATTTTTTGGACCCGGAAACGGGTCCCCTAGCGACATTATTGTAATCAGATTTTCAAAGTACTAATTAAGACTTTCTCATTTCATAACTGATCGTCATTAGGCCTAAACTTCGCGTACAGATTGTACACAATATTCTCCACAATCACACCGTGTCGGATTTTCAAATTAAGTCAAAACTAATTAATAATAATTAATTTTTAATCATCAAATTGCCTATACACAGCAGCACCAGCGGCGGCAGCAGCAGCGGCGGGCCAATGCCCGCACTATCGCGCCGTAGCGTGGCTGCGTCGGACGACACCTGGCGAACAGAAATGAAATGCGCGTTTCCGAGTCCGACAGCTATGCGTTGCTGTTCTTGTGTTTCTCGATGTGGCCTTCGTGCTGTATGGACTACGGGTTTTTAATAAACGGCTTTCATCAGTGTCGCCACGTGGAGTGAGGAAGGGAAGGCAAACGGGAGCAGCTTCTGTCCAACCGTCCCAAGACTCCATCCTGCAGTGAGTAGTGGAGATCTGGACCCTATCTTGCACCGTTTCAGAGATACGGCGGCCTAAAGGTCAAAAATCAACATGTTCTCCTACCCCAATCCTATTCCGGCTAAAATTTGGGGGTGTTCCCTTTGAAGTAGATCCGTGCTGTTGGGGTCTGCAAAGAGAAAAAAAGGTTAGGCCTAGGCTAATCACTCGTGAAATTATTTTCGAAGAATTCCAACGCACGTGATCACAATCCACCAACGTTATACAGACAGACAACTCATCACGACAATGCCGCGCTAGGCTACGCTTCGCGCATTAAAAACCCAAATCAGTCTTTGAAAGGGCACCGGCAATTCATTTAAGTGAGCGAATTTTCAGCAGCATAAATCTGATATTGTAGTTCAGCTTGTCGCGTTTCAGTCGCCACTAGGCCTACACCCAAATGGGGCTTCGCCCCTGAACCTCGTTGGGAGAATTCTGCTGCCAAACTCGTAGGCCTAACCTTCAACCACATCCTGGCGACGTCAATAATACATTTCCGGGATCCGGATTTGTACATCACTAATTTAGTACGACGCAAAATTGTCAACGTTTGTGACACTGACATGTCACACTCACAGTCAGTCACACACATGCGCACCAAAAATCCGAAGAATAATAGCAGTGGAATAGGCCTCTACACCGCGTGCATGCGTGTTTCACAAACTAGACCTACAGCAGGGGCGTAGCCAGAAATTTGTTTTGGGGGGGTATAAAAGTTTTTGGGGGGTATAAAACTGTTGAATAGCCGTTCTGCCGTCATTTTTACCCCATAAAAAGTTTACTTGGGCTGATTTTGGGGGTATAAATACCGATATACCCCCCGTCGCTACGCCCCTGACCTAGCTGGCTAGTCCTGCAAACTGCAACCTAGGCCTACAGTCATTACAAATTATGATAAAAGGTGATATTATAGCCACCATCGCATCGACTAAATGTCAATGTGCTGCTGAATAATATCACCTTTTATCATTTTTGCTGTTTTCGATGCGTCAGTCAATACATGATGCCGTTAACATACGTATAAACGGCAGTTTTTTTATATTAATATTTGCTGTTTTATTACAACTTATAGGGCTGCAAAGATAAGGTGAATTCATTTACAGATTGTTCACGTTCCTTGGCCATGCTCAATTAGAGGAAATCCCATGTATATAGAATAAACAGCCATTTTCGAGATATTAGTCTTTTAATATAATTGGGTCACCACAACCTTGACCTTTCTAGGTCATGTGACGTCATTGGTCACGTGTCCATTCGATTCCCCATAGGCCTATGGCGTTTCCTATTAGTGGTCAATGGTCAATTGATACTGAGCATCTATATATCTCTCACCGTTTTCGAGATATTTGCATTTTCCTACATCTGGGTCACGACCTTGACCTTTCTAGGTCACGTGACGTCATTGGTCACGTGTCCATTCGATTCCACATATGGCATTTCATATTAGTGGTCAATTGATACTGAGCCTCTATCTCTCACCGTTTTCGAGATATTTGCATTTACCTATACCTGGGTCACGACCTTGACCTTTTGGGGTCACATGACGTCATCGGTCATGTGACCAATGGATTCCCCGGTAGTCATTTCCTATAGGTGTTCCATTGTGACCAAGTGTGTATCTCCAGCCGTTTTCGAGATATTCGGCTTTAAAGTGCCTGACCAGTGCAAATCGTCACTGCGCATGCGCGATATCACGTGACCTACACAGTACCCCAAGGCAAAATTTGGGTACATATTTTAATTTCTCACCCCCACATTGCCTATTCACTATGACACTTTTATTGAGCTCCGATGAAGAATAAGGGGTGTTTACTCCTGAGACCCCCAATGTTAAACGCGAAATCAAGCGAAAATTTTCAGTCCCGCAAAAATTGGGCAAATTTTGGCGGTTTTAGGGGTCTGGGGGTCAGGGGTTTCAAAAAGTTTCGTTTTTTACTCCAAAAGGCTCATCTGTACGTGAACTCACGTCGTTTGAGCCATTTTGCGTCAAAATCGGCCGAGGGGTGTGACCTCCAGGTCGGTTGGGGGAAAAACCCAGAAAGTCACAGAGACTCCCATAGGAAAGACATGTCGCCGACTCGCCGTTAACACAGGGCTTGAACTACCGTTCAGCCTGTGATTAGACTAGTGAAGCTTAAGGTAATTGCTGCTCAGGTAATTACCTTCTCGTGTACAAGGTACCGCATTTTAGTAGTCGCTGATGCATAGGCGGATCTAGGCTACCAAGTTGAAGTGGGACAACTGGCCAAGTAGGACATGTTATGGCCGTGCTGGAGCCGGGTGCGACAGGGTGTTCCCCATCCGTCCCCAGGACGACCACGAGATCCGCGAGCAATAGGGCCTATTTAAAAATAATTACAACCAAAATGGTGCAGTACTGCGATGTCTGCGACAATATTTTACCGCTATAGGAAGAGGGAAAACTGTTTAATTTTGATCTACCACAGTGGCAAAAAAAAACTGGCGCTTGCAGTTGCAACTTGCAGGGCTTGACGAGACAGGGGCTTTAATTCGCCCAAGTTGAAACATGAAATGCTTTCTGGCGTTTTGCTATCTGAAGGGAACGAAATAGGCCAATGCTTCCTGTTCCTGGAACCGTATTCGTCAAGGTCTCGAACTGAAACCGGGTAACAATTAAATGGACAAGGTCGCGCAGCATAGTTGTCGATAGACTAACAACTTAATTGTCTAAGCGTGATTTCAAGAAAAAAAACTATCGTCATGCAAGTCTTTTCATAGGCTTACTACTTCACTAGCTGGTCAAATGTATTGTCACCACTAACAGTATGAGTGATTACGATTAGGCCTACTTAATTGCTAATTTCCAATTTCAATGTTGTTTTTTTCTGTCAAGCTGAGTTACCGAAGTTCCACTACATGCTGTTGGCATTACGCCGTTGGAGTGCGCTGCGTAACCTGTCATATAGATTAGATAAAAATATGGGATGGCCCGTAGCCTAACGTCTGTCAAGTATTTATTAACAGACTAACGGCAATGCGGCGCAACGACAATGTGGCATGCGATCATGTTGATTATTAATATCAGTTATTAGGCCTAATCGGATATTTTACAATCATGGTAATTATGAAACTGCATGCACTGTGGCAATGAGTCAATACTCGCTCTACTGTTACACCTCTACGCCACCCACTCGCATGTAGTCTTCTATTTACTTGTATTAGTTACATCAAACCTTCAGCAGGTGTTCTGTCAACACTACTGGGCAGAGATGGAAATGGGTCATCTTTCGTGACCCATGACCCATGTGACCCATCACACAGTTGACCCATGACCCACATGACCCATTTCCATCTCTGCTACCGGGTACTGTGGTGCCTAGGATGATTTTGCATGTTACTGTGATGGTGACACAACTAGCACAGAAGGCCTGAAACAAGTATCCCAACGAAACAAAATTAAATCCGACACCGGGCCAGAAGATAAGTCAAGTCCACTTCACACATGTATCTCGCTCATGCAAACACATGATATAAGTCATTTTAGACAGATGCAGCCGTCCCAAGCTGACGACACCAACCGCAGACAACAAACGCAGAGACGGCGCAGATGCAACACGGGCTGTCCGAAGAACTAAAGCTAATTAACAAAAACCAGGTCCAGCTGTCTGATATCACAACTGGCCGCGATACAGATCAGTCTGACACCACACTATGTGCAACAGACAGGACGGGACAGGCAAGATGATGCTAACATCACAGAACAGAAACACAATGACCAAAACGACACATCCCCTCATGCAGTTAAACTACCAGATGACCACTCGTGAATATGTTGGAACAGTAAAGAGAGACTGAATATTTACATCTATGGATGACTTGAATAACTGTATATTATCATACGATCGACCTATATCAGCCCAGAAAAATTGCTCGCGGGACGGCTGATATAACCTTAGCAACGGGCTGATATAGCGTTAGTGTAGGGCGTTTACAGACCACAGCGCACGCGTCAGCGACGGACATCTCGGACTGGTTGTTGCAGGCACGCGCCACTGCGTCGCCGATAAGTAAATGCCGCAGCAGATGGATCAATCGTTCTACCATTCAGCAGTTATTTTCAATAAATTTCAAATAATTTTACCTATCGATTTAGATGAGTTCGATCGTTTATGATAAAGAGGTTATCACACGGCTGTTTTATGATACCAGTGTGAGCGATTTTAGAGGCCGTAGCTTAGCTTGGAATTTCCATATGTCATCATCATGCGTCAGTGACAGGCGTCTCTGATTGGTTGTTGCAGCTAGCCTCTGCGTCAGCGACACGTAGGCCTAAACACCGCAGCAGACGATCAATCGTTCTACCATTCAGCAAAGTTACTTTCAAGTTTTCAACATATTCCACATAATTTTCGCTGTCGAATTACACGAGTTCGATCGTATGATAAAGAGGTTATAACACAGCTGTGTTCATTTCGTCGAGGACTGATGTCGACGCTCAGGCTTGATATAGGTGCCGATATGAAAACAGCTGCGTTATAACCACTTTATCATACGATTGAAATAGGCGAAAATTATTTGGAAAATGTTGAAAGTAATTTTTGCTGAATGGCAGAATGATTGAACATCTGCTGTGGTGTTAATACAGCGCTGACAATCAAGACATCCATCGCTGACACATGACATATGGAAATTCCAAGCTAAGCAACAGTCTCTATAGATTTCAATCGCATTGAATCATCCCCGGAATTTTCACATACACTGGCACACTGCTAACAATATCGGCCCGTTGCTAGGTTATATCAGCCCTTCCACAAGCCAAGTGATGTATCAGGGCTGATATACATCGATCGTATGATAATATATTAAAATATAGGCCACCAGGAAAGCATACGTCAGCAAGCATGTGTACCGGTAGTTTCCTGGCAGTGGCCAATTCATGGCACTAAATATGCTTCATTTTACATATAACTGCCTGACGGGATGTGACCACAGAGAGAGAAATAAAGACTACATAGGTAGGCCCCTAAAACCCATTGCAAGGTGTACCCCCTGATGATGTAGGGCATAAAAACGGTGCAACCCAGTTTAGTTAAAGAAACCCATGTGCCTCTGCAGTAACAGCCAGTGTATACAAAAGCAAGTTAACGAAACAAAACGTGTATTTATGACTATCGTTGATAAATAAACCAATGGGTGCTGTTGACGGCTAGCACAGCGTCAAAAAGACTGTTATGGTATGATATAGAAAACTGCGTCACAGCTGTTTTTTTACAACCATACACACAAGCACACACCAGACATACGCGCGCACGCACATACATAGACGCACGTGCGCAATAATGATAGACGTATAACGGAACATTATCGTACAATCGTTCACTCTTTCCACGAGAATGGTCAGCTATGAAAATGTAAAGTCGTCCAGTTCGGAGCACTGGTCGGCCGGCTTGGAAGTAGCTACCGACCAGACAATGACTTAACAGCCTATCGATAGACGCCGCCGGCAAAAAATCACATTGCGTACTTGCGTGTCCACTGTCGAGCTGAAACAAAAAAACACACGTATACACCAAATACTAGAGAACATCAGAGAAGTTTTCTTACTACCCGTGCACCTCTATATAACTGATATCATATTGATCAAATCTTTCATTCTCATTTGCCAGGGGGCGCCACCCCGTTACATCATTTACCAAACTTGGCCTCCCTTTTGACCACAGGATGATGCACTGAAAATTTTGTAGGGTTGCACCGGATTTCGGCTCCAGCTCCGGCAAATCCGAAATCCGGCCATTTTTCCCAAATCTGGCCAAGGCCGGCTCCGTCCAAATTTCTGGCCGGATTTGGCAGACACCAGTGCAGCTGCAGTGCGTTCAATTAATTATAGATAAGAACTACCAAAGCTGACCATTCAAGTGATATATTCGCAATTTTGATTAGTTTTACATGCAATTATAGCACTGTGATATATAAATAAGCTATTGGAAACAAATTTAGTGTTATTTAGTTATTTTTATTTGGCCTGTGTAAAAGTCGGTGTGGCAGAACGATCAATGATAAGATGTATTTTGTAAAGTAAGAAACTTAAGGAAGCAAATAATTTCAATGCTGTGAACTATAGCAGAAACAGTAGGACTTAACAGTAAGATTGGAAGAGTGGCATGACAATAGTTCATCAATCGTACAATTATAGGCCTAACGGCACAAACAGCACGATGCGCTAACTTACTACGCCCAGTAGACGGGCATATATAACGGCTGTGCATTAGGCCTATGCTACCACGCAACAAGTCTCACAATACTGGCATTCGGGTAATGCAAGTATGGGCGAAAAATACAAAATTGCCATTCTACAAATTTCATCAAAGACTGGCAAACAGTAACACAACAAAGGAAGCACTGAACTGTACTGCCTCTATAGCAGCTGACAGCATTGTTGACGCCATTAGTTTTATCACTGGCGTATTGTTCTGTGACCCGAAAACAAGTTTCAGCCAAATCCGGCTCCGGCCAGATTTGAGTTCCTAAATCCGGCCAGGTCCGGCTCCGGGTGGATTTGAAAAAGCCAAATCCGGTGCAACCCTAAAATTCTGTGATGATGTTATCGTGCTGACAGACAAAGAAACACACAAAGTCAGCCACAAACAGACAGTGATAAAAATACCCCCCTCACTACACTATGCTGTATGGGTGGTAAATATGTATACATCAACAGCTGATATAACCATTATTAATATTGCAATTAAAGTTCACTATTTTGATAAAACTTCTGTCAGCAGCAGACTCTTAGATCGTCAGTCCATGTTATTGAACTTGTAATCAATTGGGAATCAATAAACCAATAAATATTGATTACCGGTCTCAATAGCTTGTGCCTCATTGACCTTCCACTGTTCAGCTACGTCATTAGCGAGAGGGTCATCAGGATTAGGGGCACTGAGCAGAGCCTGAATGGACAGCAGAACTGTGCGAATCTGCAACGCCGGACTCCACTTCTCTGTTACATATGCAAAAACATACAGCCTTTCACAGCAAACACGGACACATATTAGGGTTGTTAAGACCGCCCATTCATTTTGACCGGTTAACCGTAATCAAAAAGACCGGTTAACTGCCGCCGCCTACGCTGTGCCGGTGCACCCGCTGCCATTGTACCACACGCCGGTTTGCCGGTCGTCCTTCACTCACTGCAGTAGGCCTAAGTGCAACTGCAGTTTGCATTAATCTCTATCACACGCTGCAGTCAAGCGAAATTTGACACCTGTCAAGAACCGACATTCAGGTTACATGCATCACAATGAAAGCGGTGGTGCCGCCGGCTTGGTAGGTTGATATCCAGGGATGTAGAGACGACCAACCATCGAACCGTCGACCGACAGTCCGACACGTGTTCTCACTGTAGGCATACTGAGTGTTGAATGCCACAGCAGATTTTTATTTGCTTTGGCATGTAGAATAATGAAGTGAAAATTTGTGGCGGCGGTAGCGAAATTTGTGCGCGGGCGCCGTTATATGCAGGCACTGTATTACGGCATGGTTAACCGGACCGGCAGTTTCAGGACCGGTCTTGCCTTGAAGACTGGTTAATCGGTTAATCTTTAACATCTCTGACTAGCAGAAATGCCATACTCCATTTCTCTGTCATGTACGGAAAAATAGAATGATACGACAAATTTAATACTATAGTGTTTACCATAACAATGGCAACAACTACGCTTCCATAAACTGTAGATTACTCTGGATTTAATGTACAGGACATTCAAATTCACTAAGTTGTGAAAAACCAATGTCAGTCCATCACCAACTGGTATGTAATGTATGATGTTGTATGATGTAACAATTATTCCAGTAACAATCTTCAGAGCTTGTAACAGCTCTGAATCTATCACACGTTAACTCTACACTAGGCCCGGTTACTACTTGGCTGGGTGACTGTCAGTGTCTGCTGACACGTAATCATCTTCATATGTACCCAACCACCCAGGTCAATACAGCATGCCGTCCTGCTCGGCACTGGGACAGGTCAATACAGCATTCCATCCTGCTCGGCACTGGGGCAGGTAAATACAGTACTGGCCTGCTGGATGGGGATGAGGCGGGCTTCGTTCTTTTGTGTAGGATGGAAGGTAACACTGTATGACCCGAACCCCATATGGCAGGTGATGCCCCACAGATCTGAGATGGGAGTGCCATGAAGAGCTATATGTTCCTTTTTAAAAAGCAAATATCTGAGTTCTGTTCATAGTGTAAACAGCTAATTTAATAAATGCTTAAGCTGAACATATCTGTGTGTAAACTATCTATACATATGAATGTCAAACACATACCTTTCAAGATATCCAAACATATTCTACCAAGTTTGTCAATGTTCGGATGATAAATCTTTGTCATGAAGCGTACTTTTGGCGCGGACATTGGATACTCTTCGGGTAAAAACAGCTCCAGCTTGAATATCCCTCCCTCATATGGTGACTACAATTGCAAATAGACAAAGCAGACAGTACATCATGATTTTTGATGAGGAACATAAATTTAATCGTAATATAATGCAGATAGTTTTGTTGGTCATCCCCTTCTAGCGCCCGCCTTCTCCGCAGCAGGGACGCGAGTCGGGCCTGGCTATGGGCCGGGCCATGGCCTGGCGTGGGCGTACCGCAGCGGCGCAGAGCTTCAGTGGCTGGCTGCTGTCGCCAGGCCGTGATGGAGGGGTGAAGTGCTTGCTGATATCTGTCAAGGGCCTAGCCAGCTGTGCTGCCCGCACAACGGTTCAGCCCTTCAGCCCCGTACAGACGCCAGACGGTCCAGCAGCCCCGGGTTACCCAGTCGTACAATACATGTAGGCTTCTCTGATCCACGGCCAGCTCCTTTTGGTCCGTTACAGTACGCTAGGCCTATCTGTATTCTGTAACTTATCCCTAGCAATACAGCTAGCAAAATACCCGCCCGAAGGGCGGGTATTTTGCTAGTACTAATAATAATGATGATTCAGGGTGGCCACTCTCCAGCCCTCCTCAAATTCCCGGATTTTTTGCCGACTTTCCCAGGTATTTCTCACAGAGGCATTCAGTGCATGTTAAACCACGGTCTGGAAATGTATAAGTTAGTGTTAAATGAACTTATGCACTCCTGGCCTTGCTTTAAAACACTTATTCTATGGTCGACATCCGAGTGAAAATCTCTGTACCCTTTCATTATGTTGCATACTGTATGCACTGCAGCCTAACCAGGTGTGGCAGACATAACAGCCGCGGTCGCTTCCTCCACTCTGGCGGTGACCCTGGAGCAGCGACCCTGGAGTCTTCTCCCCGTAGTATCGTAATAGCGAATGGTGGTGGGGTCAAATGTTTAACGCTAATAGGTCTTTTAATGACGTTTTTTTATTGACATCAACCATCGGTTATTGTGGTGCACTGGTCACTCTCTGTTGCTGGCAGCCTACCTACACTCCATTGGATATCAGAACTACGCCACCTGTCCATAACCAAGCCGAAGAATCGGCAGAGCATCTGGTGCTACATAGTCCAGTGCACGAGCAGGCTCGGCGGGAGACATCAACCAACCTCCAGTATCAAAGCGATCCCAGACACATATGGAGCTTCCTGGAGAGGATCAGGGTGGTAACACATCCCAAGTCCAGGAATGAGAGACAGACAGTGAGAGCAAAGAACAAACAAATTGCTCCTGCAGCCATTGATTATATCAACAGCACTTTACTTCACAGGCATCTCTCTACTTCACTGAACACCCCTACTCCAATTACAGTTGGCTACTATGTTTCCGCTCCGTATATGTGTTGCAATTTCCGGAATATTTCCATTTCGGAAATTTTTTCCAGCTAATGGAAAATCTCTTTGAGACGTATTAACATCCCTATTATCACTGCACTTACAGAAGCACTGCATACACTGCATACTACAGCTTAAAATAATTCTGTGACAAGTCAAGTGACGTACATCTCTCGGGCCGACAACGACAACATGAAAATATCTGGCATTGCTCTCATCTGGCGTGGCTTCAATACCCGGGACAGGCTCAGCCTTCAGTCGTTGAGTCTCCTGCCAAGCAGAACAACAAAGGAACTGTGCACAGATAAGCTAAATGGTACAGGGTATGACATACATGTTATTGTTTAACATATGACTACTTGGATACAAGTTAGAAAATTACAACTTGACAAATGCGTTTGGATATTTTATTTCAGCAGATCACGAACTAAGTACTATCAACTGAACGATTTATTAGTTCTGTTACTGTGCAAGACAATACCCATTAATACAAGCCAGTAGGCGACATGGTTCGCTCGCTATGAGACTGTGCAGATATAGGAGTAGTGCGCATCTCTTAAAACTAACAAGAACTTCAGTAAAGCTAACAGGCAAGCTCGTTGGTGATGTAGCGCGTTTAGTATCTACAATGTGTCGTCCGATTCTGACAAGTATTGCCGGAGAAGCATTTTAAAGAATAATCATGACGTCACCATTATGACATAATCGGTTCACATGACGTCATCGGGAGCATGAACAATCGATAGCCCATAGGCAAGTTTCTATGGGCTCTCTGTTGTAACCATCCCGCTATCTGGCATCGTTTCCGAGATATGTAGCCCCAAAGTTGCGACAAAGATTATTACGTGATGGCGTCATCAGTGACTTCAAAAGTTCCGATCGACTATCCGTGAGGACCATGTAAACACACCATACAGGGGAACATTGTGTTCAAGTATCATCAAATTCTGAGAAGAATTGCTGGAGAAGAAGCATTTTAAAGAAAAAAGCGTGACGACGCCATTATGACATCGTCCGGTCATGTAACGTCATCGATAGCATGCACAATTGATAGCCCATAGGCAAGTTCCTATTGGCTGTACATTGAAACTATCTCGCTATCTGGCCTCGTTTCCGAGATATTTAGCTCCAAAGTTGCGACAATGTTTATAAGTGATGACATCAACACAATCTCATTCTCGTTACCGGTAACTAGACTGGTTTTAACCCCAGCCCTGACCCTAAACGACCCACTACGCCCCAATTTCACCACCGAGCAGCATAACCAGACTGGTTT
>Ga0209781_1000275_pt1 | contig 13038 bp, 7 predicted proteins | sample WorMetHERISLAND1_3_FD_187386 | JGI IMG/M metagenome (GOLD analysis project Ga0209781, IMG submission 187386) | Marine gutless worms symbiont microbial communities from Max Planck institute for Marine Microbiology, Germany - Olavius albidus HERON... | ecosystem: Host-associated > Annelida >...
TACAGCAGGTCGGCGAGGGAACCCCAGCCAGCTGGAGACAGATGTGGCAGAACGCCGAGGAACGTGGACATCGTGGAGAGTCGTCGCAACGGACCACAGCTGTCTATGCGTCATGATGATGATGATATGTCTGCCAAAAAGTGTGAAAATTGTTCGGCACATGTCAAACTTATAACCATGTAGACAAAAGTGGGATATTTTTTGAGACACTGACACTGAAGGAATTTTTATCAGAGTCAGTAGTTTAATAGTGTGTTATGCCTTATAAGGCTATAAACTGTGTTTTGAAATTTTCATCTGTTTGATTTTACTTTGCGACATTGCTAATGGTCAGGTGGATTAATCGTTGATGTATAAATAAAAAGTAACGCTCATTCTCAGGAACACGATCAACAATGTGGCCACCAGATATCATATTTTAAGGCTAAAAAGCATCGAAGTCGATTTCGGCTGGGGCTGTGCCCCAGGCCCCGCTGGGAGAGCTCACAGCGCTCCCCCAGACACCGTGTATGGATTTGAGGGGTCCTACTTCCAAGGGAAGGGAAGGATAGGAAAAGGAAAAGAGAGGGGACAGGGTGAGAGGGGGATGGGAGAAGAGGGGCAGGGAGGGAGGACGGGAAGATGGGAGCATGCACCATTGCACCCATTGGGATTTTAAAAAGTCGGTGCCTATGATTATAATTAACGTTTTCACAATAGTGGTTTTGTGTGTGTGAGGGTGTTATTGGGCGATAGTTCTTCTTTTCTGTTAAATGGGCTTCGTGCCTCACATAAACGACTGACTGCTTGACCTTTTGTGCGAAATTGTGCACTTAAAGCGCACTGACTTCCGTAACCATTCAATCTACAGTATGCAACAATGCATGTAACCAGGGGGATTATGAATCACACAAGTGTGAATCTACAATCTACAAAACATGTGCTTGAGCAAATTGCAGGGCTGTCGTCATCATGTGCATCTTTTAACCAAGAAGTGTGCAGTGATGTTGGACAGTAATGGCATAAGTGGAAGAATTAGAGCAGTTACCATGTGCCCTGCTGCTGTGCTTATACATTTTATACTGTAGTTTTGGGTTGGTTGTTAGTGTGTCAACTTTTAACTTTCGTCGCAGTTCACACATTTTCTGTCGCCTCTCATGCTGTTTTTGCACACACTGTTTATAGAGGATATGTTAAGTCAACAGATGTAAATGTGTGGAGTGAAGGTGAAGGCTGTAATTTTATCCAGCTGCATCAACTTCATTAACAGAAGTTAGCATTGTGTGTCATTACTTTTTTGAATTGTTGTTGGTGCTCTGTTTGTGTACATAATGGTGCTCACAGTACAGTATTGTTTGTGATGGTGGCTGATGTTTCAGTGGTAGTGTTTATTGTTGCTTTCTTTTGTGTTACAAATAGATAAACTTTACAGGACCTGTGAATCTGTGACATAGAGTGTATTGAAGTGGTAGTTTGCTATGCGTTGACAGAGCCCGTGTGCCACGAGCATACAGAAACCACTTTCACTATACAGAAATAAGCATTTCTACACTGCTGTGTACCATTTGTTAACGTGTCGGAAGTCAAACATTTCAGACATTTTCGTTTAGTAATTTAGTAATTGTTGATGGATTACATTTGCATATAGCTTAACTTCTTCAATGGAAGTTAGCATGATGTTTGATTAATGTTTTACAGGGCTGCTGGTTCGTTAACAGGTTGCTTCATGTTACGGCATTGTTATAGATGTTGGGTTTTTTCAGTGGTAGTTTTTTAGACACAGTTTGTTGCAGTGTCAGTTTTTAAGAGAACTATTTTCGTAAATACAGATTACGTTCATGTTTAGCTGATGTCGTTGCTTTTTGTTGTGTTGCAAACAGATAACAGGACCTGTCAGTCTTGAACATACAGTGTATTGAAGTGGTAATTTGCCTTGTGTTGATAGTGTACTGCAGTCTACTGCCATAAGCTGCTACGGAAATGACAAAGATGTTGACAGTGACAATAGCAGTGAAATACTACAAGAAATCTAGGATAAGTTGGTGTTTACCATTTTGCACTATGTGATTGGGCCACAATAGCTGGAAATACACCGTGTCCAGAAAGAAGAGCCTGTGCTAACTTCGTCATATATTGGCCGATGAATTTCTATGCATTTTAAAAGTGTTTCTAGTGATTTTTTGTACACTGTTGCTTTCGAGATGTACTAATGTGTTCATTCAGTTGTTAACGTTTGTGTACAACACTGTGTCCACTGTTCTGTGATTTTTGTGTTGTTCTTGTGGAAACTAGGTGAATGAGTTATGTGCCAATCACAGATGCGTGTCAGTATTTAATTTTCACTTTTTTTTGGTAATTTTGTTTATGTTTTCGTATTGTAGAGCCCGCGATAGCATCATCAAATATTGGCCGATGTATTTGTATACATTTTAAAAGTGTTTCTAGTGATTTTTTGTTCACAGGTGCTTTCGAGACGTACTAGTTTGTTCATTGAGTTGTTAACGTTTGTGTACAACACTATCCACTGTTCAGTGATTTGTGTGTTGTTCTTTGTGGAAATTAGGCGAATGAGTTATGTGCCAAATGCCAATCACAGATGCGTGTCAGTATTAAATTTTGGTGTTCTTTTTTTGTCACTTTTGTCGGTTTTTGACTTTTCGTATTGTATTACTTCTGTACTTATTGCCCAATGTGCTTGAGCTGTATTGTTTGAAACTGTGTTGATGCTGCTGAGTACAAGATTTTTTGTCTTGTCCAACAACAGTGTGCCGGGTATTTCCATACACATTTCAGAACTGTTTCTAGCGATTTTTTTTTTGTTCATTGGTGCTTTCGTGATGTACTTGTTTTTGAATGAGTTGTCAAGCTTTGTGTAGAACACTGTGTCCACTATTCAGTGCTGTGTGTATCATACTTTGTGGACAGTAGACAAATCAGCTTTGTGCCAATTGCAGATGAGTCAGAGTTTTGCATACTTTGTTTTTCTTTTGCACGATATTACTGCTGTACTTAGCATACAATGTGCTTGAGCTGCACTGTTTGTAGCTGTAGCCTTTTTCTCTTTTCTACACTGTGTCAGAAAAAATGCACCAACTTTGAAACGGTATAGATAAAAATTATATGGATTGATTATGCTGACATTTGGCAGAAATATTCAAAATACACTAGAATAGAGTTTGTATGCTTCACTTTTTGTGTAAATTTGCTTGTTATCACGTTACCGTCTCTCAAACTGCAAACCGAAAATAAGGCATGTTTTTATGAAAATCGTGGGTGGCTTTGAAAACAGCTGGTTGTTTGCTGGGTAGCTCTGAAAACAGCCAGTTTTAATGCAAAAAGATGCTCAAAATCGTGCATCCCTTGACCTTCACACACGCTCGCAGTCGCACTTTCCACTCATCATTGGCATCGTCGATGACGTCCTGAGACGGACTTGACTAGGAGTCGATAAGACGCTGTTTCAGCTGACTGACGTCTCCGTCTTCCGGTGATGCAATTTAGGATGAATATTATATAAGGAACACTGCATTAGCAGTAATTCACAGGGTGATGACTCTCCAGAGACTATGAAATTCCCTGACGATTCGCGGCACTCCTGACCATTTTAACCGGTACTCATAAATAAGTGCTATGAAGTAAGATATAACATTGATATAAATATTAGAAACTATAACATAAGTAAGCAACATTCAGCAATAAACAACACGAAATAATTGGCACAGAGTACTAAGTGACTGATACAAAAAAAGCTTGTTGACGCAACTGTTTTGTTAGGAAAGTTTTTGTACAATTTTCCATGGCAAGATTTTTTCCCTGACAATTCCCTAACTTTTAGTGAAATCCATAACATATAATTCCGTCACATTTCCAGGTTTTTCAGCTTTTCCAAACAAGTGGTTACCATGAATTCAGTGATATCATAGTACACTCATCAATGAATTCATGGTGACCACTTGTCTTTAAATGTCTGCAGATTATGTGTGCCTAATATTATGAGATTAGGTATATGTTTAAAAAAATTGCATCTCATCAACGTTGGCACGTTTGCTTGATACAGCGTCAAAATTCGCATTATTTTCGGTGTCCGGTTTGAAAGACGAAAAGTTGATAAAAAAAACCTAGAAGAAAACTGAAACATGCAAAGTCAATTCTAGAGTCTTTTGAACATTTCCTACAAATGCCGCCAAAATCGATCCTTATAATTGCGATCTATACCGTTTCAAAGTTGGTGCATTTTTTGAGACACAGTGTATACTTTATTTGTATGGTATGGTATTGTTGTAGAGTAAGTGTGCTGCCAGGTTCACGAACATGGCAAAAAAAAAACAAATGGTCCACAGTGTTTCTCGATCAGTAATGTGTAATATCCCTACATTGCATATATAATCATTAGTGCTGCAATGTGCTGCAGCTGATCAGTGGTAAGGTCGTATGGATGCATGTTGCACGTGGACAGAAGACACTGTGAATACTTTTCATATCAACTGATGATGTGATGAATGCTCCAACTGTTTCCGTATAGATTTTGTGTAAGATGAATGTTGTGTCAAAGGTAATGAGCTATCAAAACATGAAAGTGTTGTAATGTTTGTAAGATATAGCAGTTTGTGCCAAATATGCCAGTTACTGAGTAAACAGTATGCTTTCACTTATGCAGGTAAATGTGATGTCATTAACTCAGAAGTTTTATCATTGTTTTGTAGAGTCCACTATGTAAATGTTAGTGTAAATTAATTTAGTTTTCATTCAATGTGTAGTGTAGTCTGCATTGTCACGGAAACATAACGTGTCATTCGAAACTTGATAACGTGTAATAAAGTATGTCTTTGTCACAATTTTTTGCACGCAACATATGTACGCTGTGAGACAAAAAACAAAACACCAAACTCATGTCCATACGTTGATGAAATATTGACCGCTTTTCAAAATTCTTTCACTGTTAAATGGAGGATGAAATTTGCAATAAAATGAGCATTATAGATCCCAACATACGTAAAGAGGTCACTACACTACCTTGTGAAATATTATTTTCAGAAATTGCATTAACCAAAAGCACAGACATGGCAGATCAGGCACGCACACACTAAAGAGAATGTGACCACGGTAGATGAGCTTGAACTTAGTCAAGAAAACCAGCCACTAACTCGTCGTCCAGCACACCCAACAGCAGTCTGGAGTCATATTGATCCTTTGTTCTACCGCAATTTTGGTTTTATGTGTTCATACGCAAGCCTGCTGAAGAACTGACTGAAGCAAACTGGCACACAAAACTCAGCTACTCAAAGCAACACAAATTACCTTTGACACAAAATTCATCTTACACTTATCAACTAAATACTAGTCAAAAGCTAATGTACCGGCAAAAACCATAATCACTGTAACAGAAGTGAAATCAAGACTAAATATTTTTGTATAAACTTTGTTCCAAGCAGCATTCAACATTTTACTTTTGGCTGTCATCAACTCAATCACGTCACAAGCATACATTACAATAGGCAAACAGTAACTCCATACTAAATGACAGTTAAACAGCTCTGCAGCATGACTGCAGTTGCTTAACAAAGCATTACACGCTCTGAAGAATTTCATTTTAACTTGCTTGACTGAGAAATCTAGCTTTCTGCTGAACTTCATAACGACACCAAGATACTTTCTGTCAGAAGCCCAGTTATAACTCCGGAACCCAAATGTGTTTGACAAGCGTCTCTGTATGATTTAAAATGAGGACCAACCACAGAAACGTTTGACTTTTTGGCATTAAACTGCAAACCCCATTTGTCTGCATACTGACTACACAGTTTTAGCATAATTTCCAAATGAGCTAAAGATGACGCCATGAGCAGTACATCATCAGCATAGAACACACATCCACAATAGAAACCATTAACTACACATCCATAACCACTGTTCTTTAACAGAATAATCAGGTCATCGACATACAACGCAAACCATAATGGAGATAAAAATCCACCTTGACTAACAAAAAAGCTTGACAGCAATCCACACAGAAATTGAGTGATTCTATCGTACACAAACGTGCAAAGCACTGTACCAGAACATTGCTAGCCTAACAAAACACCACGGAGTCATTCGCTGCACTACTTTAATGTACAATCCATTGTGCAACACTTTATGAAAAGCCTCGGTTGCATCCCAGGCACTAGCTAAAATAGTGCTGCCATGGCCTTTAAAGTAGTTTATTGTTTCTTTCAAATTCTGTGACTACACAAATTCAACAAAAGAAGGTGAAGTGCTGCTATTTTTCTAGAATCCAAACTGTAAATCATGAGAGTTGAAATATTCACCCAACTTAAATATTCTGAAAATAACTTTCTGGCATGCCCAGTGCTGTCCTGGCTGATTCAGGTATACATTAATTCATGTTTATTGCATTCACAAATTCAGGACAGTGTAGGAGAAGCCACACAAAGTCCCCACAATTTAGCATTGAATTGGTAAGAATAAATATGTAGTCAGCGAAGTCTGAGAATTCACTTTTTTTGCAACTGCAACATGGAACATCATCTAATGCACAGTTGTTAGAGTTGATAAAAACAGACACACAAGATGGATACAAGTGTACATGCTACACTGGGTATATGCACTGAAAGGTGAATACCAGCGTAAACGCTGCGCTGTACAAATGCTAACTAGTGGGGTTGAAACGAAACGTGCAGATAGTAGCTGACAGTTCTTGTACTCCTATCATGGACACTGAAGATGGCTGACTGAACACAGCTTGCACTACGATGAGTCTGGCTGAAGTTGCAGACAATGAACAGCTGTTGTATACATTTCTTTCCAGTCAGTAAGGCCAACAATGGCAGCTTGCACACGAGCCACAGCATCTGAGTCTGCGGCAAATTGCGGCTGTGGTGGCTGTAAGCTATGACCAACACAAAATGGTTCAAGGTCAATAGCAAAGTGATGAAGCGCTTCTTCAACGCGAGGAAGTAGCGAAACTGGCTGACAAAAAAATTCTGCAGTAGCAACGTGCCCAGAATTTGCATTTTGCAGCATACCCTGAACCCAAATTTGCTGCGGAGAACGGTTTCCGTCCGTGCGCATACGGTGGCTGTTCCACGCTTGGCGGAAACTGTTCATGCGGGCATTTATGACTGGCAGGAAGATGAGCTGCAGTGCAATCAAGTGCGTATCATTGTCAACATCAAGTACCCCCTCGTCTTCAAAACTGTAGAAAAGTTTGTAAAAGTACTCAGTCACTTGTGTTGCAACGTCTCTCCACAATCGTTCTATTCGCTGGTTGTGGACAGACTTCCCAGCAATAACTGTGGACCGGCCGTCACCACGAACCAGCGTCATGAAGATGGCAACGTCCATGTTTTCCCCACCATGGTCACACCTGACACGTGATGGTAGGCCCAGGTTAGCACATGCTTGGGCAAAAAGATTCAGTACCACCATGGCCTGATTGCTGGTTGATGTCTGTAGAAATGTGATGACGCGCGAGTAGCCATCGATACAGCCGTGAGTCACAAAACCCCACCTGCAATGTAGACAGCATTTCAGTTCACAGCCACGAAGAGATGTGACCAACAATGTAGCCTCAAGACCAACAGAGAAGAGTTGTGGGTACTAGTAGGTTGTGTCGTAATGCATAAGTTCAGTGTTTATGCTGACATGTTTTTATTCACTGCACCATCAAGACTGGTGCAGTGAATAAAAACATGTCAGCATAAACACTGAACTTCTGCATTACGACACAGCCTAGTAGTGACTGCTATAGTGGCTGGGCCACCGAAGAACAACAGTACCAGTAAAAATGAGTCCTAGATGTCAAGTTCGGCAACTGCCTAAGGCAAATATATCTGTACAGGGTGCCAGTAAACAATGTGTGTCAAATACAATTCAAGTTAGTGGCATGAACTGTGGGCACTCGGAAAAAAAGGGAACCACTTTATTTGTACGATAATTTTTGGTAAATGTGTACCAATTGCAATAATTCTTTCACAGATGCATTCGTAGATAAACTGCGGAATAAAGCTAAACAAAATATACCACCGCGCCTTAATTCTGTTGCCGCACTACCTAGCAAAACTTGAATGTTCAACTTTGCAACTTTACAGTACAGTTATTCAATGCAAAACTGATGCAAAATTGTTTTTTACAGAAAATATTACCAGAGATATTAAGCTTGGTTTCACAGTTTTACAGAGATTAATTTTCAGCATGTACTTAAAGCGTTCACCCTCAGCACACGCGTATGCTTTGAGTGGCGCACGCATCTTGTCAACAGAATGCGTCATTCAATACTGTGCCAAGCGTTAAGCAGGTGACCTTGTAAAATTATGTAATGGTGTTAAATATCGCCGGCAGCATTCAGAAAAATAAGTAAACTAAAACGAATCTGTCAAACAGAAATACCTCCTACTTTATTGGCCTAAAACGAAATTTACACCTGACGTTGTGTTGATTATTCTGGCTAATATGAATGAATAGTTGTACAGTTGAACATTAAAGTTTTGCAAGGTAGTGCAGCAACATAATTCAGGTGCGGTGGAAAATTTTACTTTACCGTATTCCACAGTTTTTGTAACAATGCAAAAGTGATAGGGTTATTGAAATCGGTCGACATTTGCCAAAGTTATCGTAAAAATAAAAGCGGTTCCTTTTTTTCCTCGGACACGGTATATATGTTATACAAATTGACGCAAAATAATATTACAGTTCCACTGAGTTAGCACTTGTGAAAATGATTAACGTTGGCCATTTGATCTGTCGATAGATGAAATAAGCATAAATAAACGTCAATTCCTTTGCACTTTGCCTGGAAAATGTTGCTGGTACTGACGGTTTTGAAGTGGATTATGTACCAGCTGATAATAAAAATAATATTTAAGAATGTTAAAACTGTTTTTTTTCATGACATTTTCAATTGGTTCTGAACTTTTTTATAAATATGATGTGTGACAGTTACACAGTTACGGTGTGTTAATGACAGTGCATTTTTGCATCATGAGTATGGATAACACGTTGGTAACATTTTAGTCTGAACAACATAACTTGCAAACCTGATTAGTTTCATGTGAGCATCAAGATGCCACAAGGAGTTTGGTGTTGGCACACTATATGTCCGTCTGGTAACTGTCCTGCTCCAGCGTGATGCTGAACCGAGTGTGTCGACACGTTTCAGACTCTGTCGCACACGATCTCTTTGTATGACCAGTCCACTCGCACGCAAATATCCACTCATCATCTGCACAGTACACAGTGCAAGGAACATGTGGTTTACTGCAACACAGACATAGATAGGTTGCTTAATGTAGATTGCTAACAATAAATTATGATGACGTACACTACAAGACGTAAGTGATTATCAGTTGTTAGCTAGCATTGGCTGGCAGCATTAGCCAATCGGTTTTTGACTGGAAAACTTTCCCTGACCTGGGCCCAATTTATAGTTGCAGGCGGATGACCACTTTGTGGGTACACTGTCCACTAAAACCAGGAAACCAGGTCCACTCAGCCTTCCATACCTTTTGGATCAGCAAGTGAGTAGTAATCCATGTAATCAAGTGTACATTGATTATGCGGTGAAGGCCAAGCACAAGAAGCAGTGATAATGCTGGTGGCTGTAACAATGTAGTTGCCCAACTCTATTTTTCATGTATAGATGGCTGGCTTAGACAGTTAGCATATAGAATAAATGTTAAATATTGATTTAAATGGCACCTGTAGATAGGACTGGCCGCGGAAGCTTAGCGTGCTTGCTACAACCTATGTCTGAAACATTACTGAAATAACTTTGAGGAAATTGGCGAATTGGAACATCACTAATTTGGACAGTTGCTGTGAGAGCGATTCAAAGTGGTTGAGCAAAACAACTGCTTTAAAACAGATATTTCTGTGATAAGGAGTAGTAAATCTCCTATGAGAATATTATACAGTGTTAATTGACAAGTCAGGAGTCAATTAGAAACGTTTTCTGATCGAAGTTACCAGGAACTTTCGTCTGAGAAACGTTTGCTGTGAAGATCCAACAGAGACGATCTCACGTCAGTTGTCAATCAGCTTATTTGAGACAACGCTGTCAACTATAAGTGGCTTTGGGTGTCACTCATTGTCCAGCAAGAACTGGGACGTCTTCTTCAATTGGATCGGTCGGCATTTGTCGACGCAATCTTCAACGTATAATACGTCATTTGTGAGTTGAATAATTGCCGGCAGCTAGCATGCACTTATCGTGCTTGCTAGCATAGTTGGACATTAATAAGTTATAGTTATAGGTGCCAGCCAGTGTGTATAATAATTTCAGTGTTGTTGACAGTTATTTCTTTTAATATTTTGTTATTTTGTATAATAGATATTTCATAAAGTATATGGTGGTTTCGTTGCTAAGAGAATTCTAGCCTAGAGATAGCGTGAGAATTACGGCCTAAAACACTATCAAACATCTCAAACCACACAACGGACACGTAGCTCCTACAGTGGCGTAATGAAATACGTAGCGCAAATTTAAACTGACAGTGCAGTTGCTACTGCATATTGGGTAACAAGTACAATGTTTTGCATTATAGCAAGCTATAAAGCAAACTTTACCTCACTGCCAGCATTACTGTGCTTTTGATGCAACTCCGCTGTAGATTCATCCAGTTCACCATCAGTTACCTGCGAGAATTTCTGACGCATATGCAAGTTATTAGTTGCCAGCTTCTTGTACACAAGAGAGGCTGAACAACCAAGTTGCTTAGATATCTGTACTGCAGTGAAACCCTTATCCCGTAGGAAAGCAAGCTGGTCTGTTTCCAGCTGCACCTTGGGTCTGCCTCGAGATCCTGCAAGCATAAAATGCATGCAAGCAATGAAATAAACTGTGTTGTACTTGTTTAATAGGCAACAGCAATATGTGTATGACAAATCATTGCATTTACAGGGAACCATCCAGTTGGTGGACTAGAAAGAGGCACCTGACTACACAGTTCTGTTATTGTAAACAGCTAAATCTTTTTTTTGTTAAGCTGAGGCTCCGATACACAGGGAGTTTTTGACATATACTGAGTATACTACCGGTAGTACTTAGTTACTGTGGCAGAATCTACAATATTCAATAATACCTAAATACAAAATTTGCCATGTGAAATAAATATATATATCTTCAAAATTCCAGAAAAACACTTAAGTTAACGGCTGCTTGATAGTGTAGTGGGTAGAGCGTCGGACTAGTGATCGAAAGATCAAGGGTTCGACTCCTCGCCGGTGCATTGTCGGTTAGCCTAGGTCAACTCAGCCTTCCATCCCTCCGGGGTAGGTTAATCCAGTATCAGCCTCTCTGGCTGCGGTTAAGGTGGGGCACGTTCACTTGTGTCGGGTGGCAGGTAACACTGTGTGATCCCATATGGCAAGTGACATCCCGTAGCGGGGAGATGGGAGTCCCATTAACCGCTATATGCTCCTTTACCTAACATAAGGACGATGTTATTCGCACTTACGTAAGTGCAAGTGCCATCCACACTATTTGCACTTACCACTCCTGCCCTATCCCTAACCCTGACCCTAACCCTAACCGTCACCCTAACCCAATACCCTTCAACACTGAATTAGCCGCGAAAACATATGAATCAAAAAACGACAATTTTACGAACCTGGCAGCAACCGAAAATGGCATCGTTAATCCACGGCCCGGCCTGCCTGCAGGCAGGTGTCAGCCAGGCCAGCTGAGTGCAGAAGCTAGGCTGTGTGGACAGCGTAAAACCTATAGTAAGTGCGAATATTGGACGATGTTATTTGCACTTCCGTAAGTGTGAATAATTGGGCAGACTGTTCCAGATACTAACAATACAACATGAAACGTTCCATGTCATGACAAAAACTATGCTTAAACAGTTTATATTTATTGCTTCTTGGGGACAAGTGAATATGGCGGGTACAAGGGGTAATCGTTACGATTTAACATTATCATTACTGCTGTTTACCACTATAAACTACTAACCCTAAACCTAATCCTTCCCCAAATCACACTGTATTTTTATAGATTCATGTCAGTCGCTTAGGGTGCGATCACACTAGCACGAATTAATTCGTACGAATGCATTCAGGTGGTCTATTTGGTGGTGGTGTATATTCGTACGAATGATTTTATTCGCCATTGCATGCAGTGGCGAATGAAATCATTCGTACGAATGCCGTACGAACGACATTTTTCATTCGTACTAATGTGGGTAAGCACATAGCATTTCTGCTGTTATGGGTTCGTACGAATGTCTCCGACTGTATTCGTACGAATTACTTCGTACATCCGAATGCATTCGTACGAATATAATTCGTACTAGTGTGATCGCACCCTTACACCTGTACCTGCGATCTTCAAACTAGCCCCCTCTTGCAACGGACATATGATTCGTAGTTAATAATGGGGTAAGAAGGTGGTCATGCGGAAAACATGCCAAATGATGAAATAATAATTATACTAGGAGTAGGAACACAGGTACTGCATACCAGACAACACACGTTCTGCGCAGTAAGTGCTTTCCACTGAGCCTGGCCCTGGCCCTGCTTCAATCCGCTCCAACGTCAACTGACTGCGCAACGATCGAAGAGTATCTTCGACGGCTGCGATACGAGCTACTTCCGCCACGCCTCGCAAACTATGTACACGCGCCAAACATCTATCTACCTTTGCCAAACAAGAGTCAGCATTACAGCTGTCATTACTCATCAGCCTTATCACGTCACGAATGTTTGCTGCAATAGTATCTAATACACCATTTGCCACATCCACATCCATTTCTAAACGCGCGGTAGTTTCCACGGCAACTGCAATGAATATGTAACAAAAACATAGAGTAAGGTTTAATTTAAAATTCAAAAGTGTGTGCACAATTGTTGATATCAGCAATTCGAATTGCTGATATCACTAATTCGAATTGTTGATATCAGCAATTCGAATTAGTACGACAAGGAATTGTTGATATCAGTAATTCAAATTGTTGATATCAGCAATTCGAATTGTTGATATCAACAATTCGAATTACTGATATCAGCAATTCGTGTCAATTGCTGATATCACTAATTCGAATTGTTGATATCAACAATTCGAAT
>Ga0209781_1000277_pt1 | contig 12940 bp, 13 predicted proteins | sample WorMetHERISLAND1_3_FD_187386 | JGI IMG/M metagenome (GOLD analysis project Ga0209781, IMG submission 187386) | Marine gutless worms symbiont microbial communities from Max Planck institute for Marine Microbiology, Germany - Olavius albidus HERON... | ecosystem: Host-associated > Annelida >...
CATCAAAGCCCGTTGACGATCCGTAATTACAAAACGCTCCGTCGTCATCCAACCCTCCTTCGACAAGGTAGCTTGAATCACAAATCACGACGCTTGGGAATCCTGAATCTCAACAGACCCTAGAGCAAGCCAAGAAGACCAAGCCAAGAGTTGTTGATTTATATGATGTTTTTTGTGCGGTTCTGTAGGTATTGAAAAGTGCCTGCCAATGGCGAAGGAGGGGCACAGGGAAGCGAGGGAGGGTAAGCGCCGAGCGGAGTGCGCGCGCCTCCCCGGGTAGGCGTAGGGCCGAGCGTTTGGTCGGAGTGTGGCGCGTGAGCGCCGTCGGAGACGAAATGCCAGGCCATGCGACACGGCGTCAAGTCATTGCGGGAGTCCTAGTGCCGCGCGGAGTGCGCGCCGGGACGGACGCAAGACGAACGCGGGCCGTCGAAGGCAATGGCCGTCGCCCAATTGTTTGCACCCGAAATCGGACGGACCCCATTTCGGGTTGCGCGGAAAATGGCGACGCTCCGGAACCCTCTGAGGAAGCGTTCAGCCTGCTTGAGCAGGCGTAAAAAAATGGGGTTGGCGCGGTCCGTATCAGCCGTGGTCGGAACGAGAAGACAACGTTCGTGATCGTTGATGCGCAAAGCGTGAAGGATACGGATCTAGCCGGGCAGAATGGGGTATGACGCGAGTAAGAAGATATCCGGCATCAAACGCCATCGTGCCGTGGATACACAAGGGCTCCCCCATGCGATTGCCGTGACCACCGCGGATGTCCCCAACCGAGCAGGTGCATTGGTGGCGTTCTGTGAACATCAAGAACGCTTGTCCGCGGTGACGAACCTGCTGGGCCCTTTGCCGATGCCGTACACAACCTTCTGGGGCCACGGTAACGGTTGTCAAGCGAAACGAGCTGCGCACCTTTGCCGTGCTCCCCAAACGCTGGGTTGTCGAGCGCTCGTTTGCTTGGTTGGAAAAATGTCGAAGGTGATGGAAAAACTGCGAGCGAAAGCTCAATACCAGCTTATAATTTGTCACCTTAGCTTTTCTGGCCCTGTTGCTCCAAACATCGTAAACAGACCTTGAGGCACTGAGCCTGTGTGGACAGATTGGCTCCCCGCCCTCTTTTCCCATACCGGAGAGTATCTGAGGCCGTGAGCGGTGCTCGTGAGCCTGCATACACAAGGTCGGTAGACGAGGGTCCAGAGTTGGGGAACCAGGTCACCCTCCTAACGGGTTTTACTCACGGCAGAACCGAACATGAAGGTCGCCGGAATTGATGTCAACAGCAAGACCGTTACTTTGGTCATCCACCGCGATGGCTGCATGGGAAAGCCCTGCGAACTCAAGAACACCCCTTACGGCCACGTGCCCCTGAGCAACCGCCTGCGTAAGGCGAAGGTGAGTCGTGTCTGCCTAGAGGCCACCGGCCAGTATCACCTTGCCCTCGCTCTGGGTGACGCTGGGCTGGCCCGCATGATGATCAACCCCAAGGCCGCCAAACGCTTCGCCGAGGCGATGCAGACCCGCACCAAGACCGATCCGTCGATGCCGCGGTGTTGACTCCGTTCGCCCAGCGCATGCCCTTCACGCCCTGGCAGCACCCCGACGACCTAGCCATCCGCGCCTGCGCGCGCCACATCGTAGCGCTGAACAAGCTCCGCACCCAAACCAAGACCCAGCTCAGCTCCATGCGGTGCAACAATCCACGATGACACCCGACTTCCTAATCGCTAGCCGGCACCAGAGCATCGCCCACTTCGACGCTCAAATCGAGTACCTGCGCCGCCAGGTCCTCGACCTCATTCGGCGGATGAAGCGCTCCGGTAATCCTTCAAGCTGCTGTCAGCACCACCGGTATTGCCGCCGCCAGTGCCATCTAGCTCCTCGGCGAGCAGCTGGTCTTGCCCGACGACATGCGCGCCAAGCAGTGGGGTGCCATGGTCGGCCTCGATCCACGCCAGCACCCGTCCGGCTCCAGCGTGAGCAAAAAGCTCCATCTGTCCAAGGCTGGTAACCGCTACCTGCGATCGCCTTGTACATGCCTGCTCTCAGCGCCGCTCGCCATGACCTCAATTCAGGGCCTTCTACCGCGATTTTATCGACACCCGCGACCTCAAGGAGCTCCAGGCTGTCTGCGCGGTCATGCGCAAACTCTTGCTCGCCATCCATGCATGCTTAGAACGAACTCTCCCTCCGACAGCCACCGCTTCTTCTCACCCACTGAAACGACCACCTAATAAATCCAATTTATAGATCAGTGGTCACTTTTTGGGAATTAGAAGGCATTTTGGTCTTGCACGGGAACAGAGTATCTACTCATTGTCAACAAACTTGGAAACCCGCCGCCTGATATTGGCCAGAAGACCTACGGATGCCGCCTCCACCAGATCGAAGACCCGTTCGAAACCGCTGGTGGCTCCGTAGTTGGGCTCCGGGACCTCCCGGAGCCGCAGGTGCGGCGCGAAGTCCATAAACAGTCTCAGCTTGTGTTCGGCCCCCGACGGACAGAGTTGGGAAAGATCATGGAAGTTTCCCTGGTCCATGGCAAGCACGTACTCGAAGCGCCGGAAATCCTCGGGCTCGACGAGACGGGTGCGCAAATCGCTCAGATCGATCCCGCGGCGCAGGGGCCGTCTTCCGGGCCCGTCGGTCCGGAGGCTCTCCGGCGTGGTAGGCATGGGTCCCCGCCAAGTCGGTCTCGACAACCGCCTGTAATCCTTGCACCTCCAACAGCTTGCGGAAGACACCCTGCGCGGTCGGGGAGCGACAGATGTTACCCATGCACAGGAACAACACCCGAACGCGCGTTCCCGAGCCCACATCCGATTGATGGTTACTCATTTCTCGCCGTCCTCAGTCAGGCTCTGTTGACATCTGACCGGATATAGGCTGTGTTGACATAATCGTCGTGCCGACCGCCAATAGAACAGGATTAACAAGATGCTCAGGATTAACAGGATTGTTTTTCTCAAATCACTACTGTCCGGGGAAGTTATCAAATAGATTCCGTTGGTTATGGGTATAGGCAGAATCGCTTATGGATTCCATTCTAGTAACCAACAGAGCTAGAAGAGTGTTTTCGAGTGAGGTCAGGCTCAGAATCTGTAAAATTGTGTAGAGCTCCGATTTGCTGTCAAGGTGTTTCTTGATGATAGCGACGAGGATGTAAACCGAGATAGCGATCCAAATCTGGCTTTTGACCGCGTTCTCGGAGGTCCCGAAGAACGATTTGATGCGTAGGCGTTGCTTGATCCACTTGAAGAACAATTCAACTTGCCAGCGGTATCGGTAGAGATCCGCCACCGTCTGCGCTGGAATGGCGAAATTGTTGGTCAAGAAGTTGAACGTCTTGCTGGTCTGAACATCGTGGTAGCGCGGATACGGCGTAATGGCAGGGGGTAGTCACACACGGACTTGACTCCACTCAGCGCAATGGTCCGATCGCATCGAACACCACCGGATTCGTCCCCGGGATGAGAGTAGCGACGCCTGTATTTGGACTTGGCGCGGATGACGAAGAAACGCCTTGTTCTGTGCAACTCCACATGGCCACGATCCATGATGTAGAAGGCGCCGGGCTCCGGGGTCAGCAGATCAAGGACATTAACATCGTGTAACTTGCCGTCGGAGATGTGGATAAAGGTTGGGATGTTGCCTTGAAGATCGAGCAGGGTCTGGAACTTGACCGCAGATTCGGTTGAGCGAACCAGTGCCCACGGAAAGACGGATAGGCGCAGGTCGATGGTAGAGGCATCGAGCGCATAAACCGCGTTGTCAAGATCAAGCTCCAAATCCTCGTCGGCATACAGGAGGCGAGCGGTGCCAATCAATGCCTGACGAGATCTGCCTAGATACGCCAATCTCGGCGTTCATTCGCGTCGGCCTAGGTGCTTCTGGAAACGTTGCCCCGGATCACTGCTGTCCGAAAAAAACGTTTGTTCTTGTTGCGTAACTCCTTGTAAGGAAATGAAAGACAGTCCCTTTAAGAGTGTAAGTGATTTGAATCACCTCGCGCATCTCCCAAATACTCTCTTCTGGGGCTGTTGGGGACCCGGTTATGCACATCGGCAAGCTCGTTTTTTCTCAGGTCATTGACTCTTTACCGATGCATGCGTTTCGTCGAGGCGTTGCGCGGTACGGCGGCAACCGCTACAAGAAAACATTTTCCTGTCTCGACCAATACCTGTGCATGACATTATAATATCCTGTGAATCCTGTACTATTTAGGAAACAAACTAGGAGGTTGGAGTTTACTCCTCCATTAAATGTCAATACCTCTAGTATGTCCCCATCGGACATGGGGGTAGAAACGCGGAGCTGCTGACCGGAACGGGGCGGTGAATATCCTCAACGCTGGGCCGAGCGGACATCCTGCCGGTCCCGCAGGCCGTCTCCCGCCAGATTGACGCACAACACGACGGAGAGGATCGCAAGTCCCGGCGCCAGGACCAGGTGGGGCGCTACCAGCATATAACCCACGCCGTCCCGGATCATACTACCCCAGGAGGGCTGAGGAGGCTGTACACCGAGCCCGAGGAAGGAGAGCCCCGCCTCCGCGATCACGGCCCCGGCGATGCTGAAGGTCGCCTCCACGATCAGGGGTGCCACCGCCAGGGGCAACAGGTGACGCAGCAAGACCCGCCCGGACCCCGACCCCAGGGCGCGGGCCGCGACCACATGGTCACGCTGCTTCAGGGACAGGATCTGGGCACGCGCCAGGCGCGCATAGCCGACCCAGCCCACGGCAACCAGGGCGATGATCACATTATCGATCCCCGGTCCCAGGATGCCCGCCAGGGCGATGGCGAGGAGAATGCCGGGAAAGGCGAGAAAAACATCGATGATCCGGACCAGCGTTAGGTCCACCCAACCACCGGCCAGGGCCGCCATTCCCCCCACCAAGGTCCCCAAGACCATGGACAGGGCCACCACGCCCAGCCCCACGGCGAAGGAGGTGCGGGCACCGACCAGGATCCGGTCCAGCACCGGTCGGCCTAGGTCGTCCCTGCCGAGCGGCGCATCCGGCCCCGGCGGCGCCAGGATCCCGGACAGCTCGATGCGATTGGGCGCGAGCGGCAGCCAGGGGCTCGCCAGGGCAACCAGTACCCACACCAGCAGGGTAGCGACCGGAAACCAGGTATTTATCCGCATCAGGCCAGCCGAATCCGGGGGTCCACCCAGGCGTAGACCAGGTCGGTCAAGGTGTTCACCAGCACATACGTCAGGCTGATCAGCAGTACACAAGCCTGCACCACCGGATAGTCCCGGTTCCGAATGGCCTCTACTAGCAGGCTGCCGATCCCCGGCCAGGCGAAGACGGTCTCCGTGATCAAGGCCCCCCCGAGCAATCCCCCCAGCTGCAGGCCGACCAGGGTCAGTACCGGCAGCCAGGCATTGCGCAGGGCGTGGTGCCAAATCACGGCGGCCTCGGACAACCCCTTGGCGCGGGCGGTGCGGACATAGTCCTCGCCCAGCACCTCCAACACACTGCCACGCACCATGCGTGCCAGAATAGCCGCCAGTCCCGAGCCCAGGGTGACGGCGGGCAGGATCAGGCTTTCTAGGTCGTCGCGCCCGCTCACCGGGGTCCAACCGAGCCACAGGGAGAAGGCCAAGATCAACAGGGGCCCGAGCCAGAAATTGGGGATGGAGATGCCGAGCAGAGACAGGCCCATGGCCCCGGAATCGAGTGCCCCACCCTGATTGCGTGCCGCCAGCACTCCGAGTGGCACCGCCACCGCCAGAGCCAGGGCCAGAGCGGTCCCGGCCAGCTCCAGGGTCGCGGGAATACGCTCGGCGAGCAGATCCGCCACCGGGCGCTGAAACTGGAACGACTGACCCAGATCCAGACGGGCTAACCCGCCGAGATAACGTAGATACTGCTCGCCCAAGGGCCGGTCGAGACCTAGATTCGCACGCAACGCCTGTCGATCCGCCGGGCGGGCGCTCTCTCCCAACATGGCCTCGACCGGGTCACCGGGCACCAGATGGATCAGCAGGAACACCAGCGTGCAGACGCCGAAGACCACCAGGAGCGCCGAGCTAATGCGGGAAAGGATCAGCTGCATCATGTCTCTGACGACCGGGTACTCTGAATCGAACCCGGCAAGATAATTGTATATCCACGCCGGTATGTCCGAGGTTGCGAAATCAACCACTATGGACTAAAACCCATAGTATGACTCGCGGCTAAAAGCCGCGTTTTGGCTGAAGCCAACTGAAAGCACTGACTCGAAATCACTATGCTACGACTGAAAGTCGGGGCTTCGGCTGAAGCCGACTTAAGCCAATGACTGATAGTCATTCCACGCGAAATTCACCATCATTATGATTCGGTTGCTTATCATGATGATCAAGATGCTCTTGAATCATTTCAGATGATTTTCTGTAAGGCCTCACGAATGAGAATATATTAAAATTCTTGCACTAATAGTGCATAGTTTTTTTACTAACGTATTGGGGCAGTAAAATGATGTGCTGGACTTTGGATTATTACGCGAATTAAAAAAGTCGTGGTTGCTGTGCGTACCCCCGTCAGATACATTTAGTATCTCTATTCCGGTTTATACGACTTGAATAGTGATATGCTTTGCCATTGCTTCGATAATATGTGTTGTAGACGTATACTAAGCTAATATCAATATTTTGGATTTTCATTCACCCGATGATTTCAAAATTTGCGGTCAGCAATGAGCGCAACTCCGGTTGGTATTTGCGCGGGTTCTTGAAAAATGTTCACGCGCTGTTCGAAATTCGACAAACGTTTCATAATACTGATTGTAGAGGACCCTCTTCTTAAAAAATCCCCATAATCGCTCGATCAAATTCAGATTCGGCGCATACGGCGGGAGGAAAACGAGCTGAATGCGTGAGGCTTTCAGGTAGTCTTGAAGTGCTTTGGAACGGTAGTAAGGTGCGTTGTCAAAAATGACATAAATGCACACGGCCATGGGGAGGAACGCTACGAGTTGCTCGAACAACGCGATGGTCGAGTCGGCGTTGATGGTGTCGTCGCAGCGAACCACGGGCTCCAACCGTTCCAGGTCAATGGCCCCATTGATATTGAGGCGCCGTCGCCCGGTGTTGGTGGGGATTCCCTGCTCCTCGCCACGCTTGATCCAACCGCCGGCAAGCACCGGATGGTGTTGCGGATGAGTCGCATCCATAAAATAGATGGGATCATCCTGACCCTGGAGATTGCGGATATAGTCGTACGTTTCGAGGAATTGCGTTTGCGCTTCCCGGTCGGCCTTGCCAGGTACCAGCCGGGGCTTCTTGTACACATAACCCAGCCAGCGCAGCACTGCGGTCATGCCACTCTGCGTGTAAGACACCCCAAAGGTCTCCTTCACCCAGTAGACGACGGCTTTGGCTGAGAGGTACAGGTTCGCTTGAAGGTGGGCGTCCAATTCCACCAGGTGCTTGGCCTTGAGCAAGCCAACGCTGCCACCGTCGCTAATACGCCTCAAGCACTTAAGATCGTTTACCATAACGCTTGAAGTGCGCGCGCACCGTGTTGGGATCGACCAGCAAAATTTCCGCCACCGCCTCGGCCGTCCAGCCGGTCACCAGTAACACCACAGCCTTGATGCGGTCGGCCTCGCGTTTGTCTCGGGTGCGGCGGTATGCCTAACGCAGGTCGGCGAGCTGGCCAGGTGACAGGAATGAAAAAAATGATATAAGAGTAGTATATCTACACTTGGCTCATTTTGATTCCTCCTCGCCCCACAGGGCACGGAATTCAGCGTGAAAAGCGCCGCCTTCCAGGCGGCAGGCGTCGCTGAAGGTGCCGATTCGGGGGATACTACCTTGCCCTCCCGCGGCCGGTACCTACGATGCCGGCGCTCCTAGGGTGCTTAGGGAGAGGGGATCACAAAAGAAACGGGAAGTGGTTGCCGCATCGCCTCCAGATTACCACTCTAACATCTAGCATTACCCAGGATCAGATAACAGCGACAGAAAAAACGCGGTTATCCTGACCGCCTCCATTACGATCCTCTGTGAAGTGGCCTCGTCATGCCACCACTTCCCGGTCGGCAGAAGTAGATTCCGGTAATCGCCCGAGTTGACCACCGTCACATGGATTCTGCTGCCGGCAAACCGCCGCTTGAAGAGGATGGACGCACGGCGCGAGTGGTAGGGATCCGTAACCACCAGAATCCGTTCGATTCCTTTTTTCACACAATAGACATGCACCAATTGCGCGTCCGTCCATGTACTGGTGGACTCGGTGAGTATGGTCACCGGTTTGCCGCCGGTTTTGCAATAGGGGCACTAGCGAGCCAACATGCCGTCCCAATAACGGGCCCTCGTATCCACAAGCACTATTATCCCCGTCGACCACGAGCCAGTCGGCCAGGAGAAATGCGCCCGGAGAATGACGGTGATCTTACAGAGAATACCCGCCAGCACCCCGAACAGGAAGACAGGTAAGCCGGACCGATAGTTACCACGGACCATTTACACACATAAATTTTCTGCTATATTGTTCGATTTCTGTATAACCTATTATGAAAGGTTGCTGAGATACCTACGTGCTGATGCCGCATGAGGGGATCAATGTGGACAACCCCTGTAGCTCGTGTTGCCCGGCAGCCTGTTCGGCCTCCCGTTGGTCACTTCAGGCGGTGGCAGGTGCACCTGCCCTGTCTTTGGTGAGCTGCCGATAGCGCATCAAATTGTAGGTCAAGTTCATCAAGCCGATCTTCACTTTAAGAGCCTGCGCCAAGCCAACGGTGCGGATGAATTTCCTCCCCATGCTGATTTCTTGGAAGCCGAAGACGTGCTCGACACGGGAGCGGATCTTGGAGCGCGTGCGGTTGTTCGCCTGCTGCTAGCGGTTGGTTGCACTGACCTTCATGCGCATATGCGCCGGGGTCGTTTGGAAGCGGCGGATGATTTTGTGCTCCGCGTCGATACTGATGTGATTCTTGTTGCCGAAAGAGTGATTGCCGCGCTTTCTCGTCCAGCGCCCATCCCGAGAAAACGGGAGGAGACGAAAGCGCTCCCACGGGATCGCGGCGGGTCAGCCGCTCCAGCAGGTCGCCCACTGGCTGAGGCTCTGTAACCGGTTCTCACGATCAAAGAAGCTGCGTTGGCCCATGGTTTCCCCCTCAACAAGCGTTTATCTTTGGACGAGCAGGAGTTTACCTTCCGCTAGCCCCCAAACAAGAAATCAAGACGTTCAACTTCTTGATCAACAACTTCGCCATTCCAGCGCGGACGGTGGCGGATCTCTACCGATACCGCTGGCAAGTTGAATTGTTCTTCAAGTGGATCAAGCAACACCTACATACCAAATCGTTCTTCGGGACCTCCGAGAACGCGGTCAAAAGCCAGAGTTGGATCGCTATCTCGGTTTACATCCTCTTCGCTATCATCAAGAATCGCTTTGACAGCAATTCGGATCTCTACACAATTTTACAGATTCTGAGCCTGACCTTATTCGAAAACACTCTTCTAGCTCTGTTGGTTACTAGAATGGAATCCATAAGCGATACTGCCTATACCCATAACCAACGGAATCTATTTGATAATTTCCCCGGACAGTAGTGCCTACCCCTATATTTTTCTCACTACCCGATGGGTATGAGGTCATGGCCAAACCTTATCTTTACCCGGAATTTTATGATCAAATTGCAAATTTCAAAAAGTAAAAATGTTATCTTCGTCGATATACTCAATCATTTTTCATGATGTTCAGAAAAGATAGATGAAACATTTACAACTAAAGATCTGGCGCATCCTAATCCAAAAGGACATAAGATTCTTGTCGACCATTTATATCAGGAAATCATTAAAGATCAGCGTCTCTCTCTACGATAATCATCCGAACATACAGCGGATATACCAAGCTCATTCATTAGCCGGATTCCGCATATTGAACTCGACCTTCCAGTTCTCTGGGCCATCGAGGGGCATGGCCTCCAGCAGCAAGGTGCCGACCTCGGTCACCGAGGCGCGCAGGTGTACCGGGACCACCTCTCCCGGTGTCCGGGTCTCCGCGGGCAGGCAGGCCTCGATCTCTTCGAGCTCCTCGACCTCTTCGGCGGACCACTCCTCAAGCAGATCCCCGACCTGGTCCTCGCGGCGCACCGAGGAGCCGAAGAAGCGAAACCTTACCTGCTCGGCGACGACCAGGCCGAATTCCTGGGGCGGAATCTCGGCCTGGGTGCCTTCTTCCATGCCGAAGGTGGCCAGGCACAGGGCATGAATCCGCGGCTCCAGCCCAGGCACGGTGGGCATGGCGCTCTCCACGCCCACATAGTAGGAGCGGGCGGTGCCGCCGCGGATCCTGACCCCCCTGCCGCGTCGGACGTAGCCGTAGTAGGAGGCCCCGCGCGCGACGGAGAGGTCGAGGTCTCCCCCCGCGAGCAGACGGGCCGGCGGAGCGCCGTCTGTTGTCAGCCAATCGTTGACCACCTTCATCACCCGCTCGGCGAGCAGGTCCGCCTTAAACACCCCGCCGTTGAACAGCACGGCTGTCGGGTGCAGGAAGCTGCTGCCGTCATCGGGCTCGAATCCGGACAGGTCTTCCGTGGCCCCGATCTGGATGCCGAGAAAGGCGGCCAGGTGGCGGGTAACGGCGGCGTCCTGGGCATAGGGTAGACCGAGCTTGGTCAACGCCGCGCGCGCACGGGCGGCCGGGCGCGCACTCACCGGGACCTCGGGGAAAAAGCCTTCGACCAGGGTGTGTCTGATCTCCTCGCCCGTCAGCTCGGTGCGGATGCTGCCGCCGATGAGGTGGGTCCCGCGGCTGGGCACGACCACGGGCACCGCCTCCAGGTCCAGGTCCGTCAGCAGCGCCTCCTTAGCCTGGCGGCAGCCGTGGGTGAGGGCCTGAACCTGCCAGTGATCCAGATCGGTCCCGGCGGTGGCGAGCTTGCCCTTGACCAGATGCGCTAGCGCCAGATCCATGTTGTCGCCGCCGAGCAGGATATGCTCGCCGACGGCGACACGGGTCAGCTCCAGCGCGCCTTCCCGTTCCGTAACCGCGATCAGGGACAGGTCGGTGGTGCCGCCGCCGACGTCGATGACCAGGATGATGTCGCTGACGCGCACCTGCTTGCGCCATTTCCCCGAGCTGTCGTGAATCCAGCTGTAAAAGGCCGCTTGGGGCTCCTCGAGTAGGATCAAGTGCTGGAAACCGACGGCTTGGGCCGCCTCGGCGGTCAGCTCGCGGGCGGCCGGGTCGAAGGAGGCGGGGACCGTTACCGTGACCTCCTGATGCGCCAGATCGTGGTCCGGGTAGGCATGATTCCAGACGTTGCGCAGATACTCCAGATAGCGGACCGAGGCCTCGTAAGGCGAGAGTCGCGGCACCTCATCCTCCGGCGCCCCCGGCGGCAGCACCGCGCTACGCCGGTCGATCCCCGGATGGCAAAGCCAGCTCTTGGCGCTGGAGACCAGACGGATGGGGGTGCGGGCCCCGATGGAGCGCGCCATCTCACCCAGGATTCGGCCGCCACTGTTGCCCCAGGGCAGGACCAAATCGGCTACCGCCAGCTCGTCCGGGTGGGGGAGATACAGGAACGAGGGCAGCAGGGGCAGCGTATCGACCATGCCGGGTCCCGTCAGCTGGGGCACCGGCATCATATCCTGGGCGACCTCGTCCCACTCGCTATGGTCCAGGTCGACGTAGGACAGGGCGCAATGGGTCGTTCCCAGATCGATGCCTACGGCATAGCGTGCGTCACTCACAGCTCTACCTCCGCGGGCGCCAGAATCGTCAAATCGTGGCCGGCGACGACCTGGGGCAGCCTGGTCTCCGTGACCCGCCAGCCCCTGTGCACCAGGTTGCCGTTGAAGGGTGCCTGGCCGACGACATGACCCGTAAGTCGTACCGCCGACGCATCGAAGCCCTCCGCTAGCGTCACCCGGGTCCCCTCCAATTCGGTGTGCACGGCCTCGATGGTGAAATGCTGCCCCAGGGTTTTCTTACATCCTTCGTGCACGACGCGCGCGGCGGCTCCGACCTCGGCGTCGGAATAGGCGCCCACGTCCTCTTCGAGAAAGTCGATGAAGCGCCCCCCCTGCTGAAGCAGACCCAGGAGCTGCAGGCCCGCATTCGGTTCGGCCACCCGCAGGCGTTGAACCTCCGGGTCCGAGACGTCCAGCGCAGCAGCCAAGCTACCCTCCCGGAGTGCGGCGATGCGACCGGCGAAGCGGACATCGACAAGGATGCACCGAAAAGTAGCCAGCGCGAGGATAAGTCGGCTGAATACCGAGGTCTCGGACATGGTGGATGCTCCTTGGGGGATTACGAGAGGCACGGGGCGCTAAGGCTCAGATCAGCTTTGATGCTACCACAAAGGAGAGGAGCGGACTGCCGGGCGGACTCGGGAAGGTCTTCTCGGTTCCCGGGTACTCTCGGCTTTTCCGCAAACTTGCCGTCCATGGCGTCCGGATTCCGGCGTCCCAGCCGGAATGACGAGATGGAGGCTGACAAGTGCACTAGTATCAAATTTCACCTTATTTTCATTATCAAACCCGTAGGGTGGGCTGTGCCCACCAATACCTTGCCTAGATGGTGGGCACAGCCCACCCTACGGGATTATGAAAATATGAAGAAATGGCGTACTAGGTAGTGTTGACAATGAGTAGGATGGGCAAAGCAAGCGCCCGGCAAGCTGGGCTCAAGGCTTCGGTCATTCCACGAAGAGTCCTGAACCGCGATGGTTTGGGAGGTTGCACACAGCGCCGCATGCCCATCGCCAGCTGATGGACACGCTACGCCTGATTGGTCTCCCTGCAAGTAGTCGCGGCTCGGCAAGCCCGGTGCAACGACCGGAGATTCAGGCCATCCGGTTAGACAGGCTTCGCTTTGCCCAACCTTGTCTGTTCTGTTTCCAGGGAAATGCCAAGGGAGATTATAAAGGGAGTTGATGGAGAGAACCTGGGAAAACCGTCCCATCCTGAGTCCTCGAGCCTGAACGGACAGATTGGCTCC
>Ga0209781_1000278_pt1 | contig 12912 bp, 7 predicted proteins | sample WorMetHERISLAND1_3_FD_187386 | JGI IMG/M metagenome (GOLD analysis project Ga0209781, IMG submission 187386) | Marine gutless worms symbiont microbial communities from Max Planck institute for Marine Microbiology, Germany - Olavius albidus HERON... | ecosystem: Host-associated > Annelida >...
ACTGTCAATGACCTTGGGCATATTTCAAGGTCATTGGACTGTTTCACATCAAATTTCTCAAAAACGGCGTGTGATACGGCAAAAGTTACTATAGACAACTAATAGGAAATCATACACTAGCTTTCGATTGGTGCCACTTTTGATGACCTTGAAGTACATTTGAAGGTCATTCAGCCTAGATTGTCATTTCCACGTCCATTTCAGCTATCCTTTGCATGCTTTCGCGTCGCACGGTCTCCCAGCAATAGCTGAGCTTCTTGTCTCACATTGGATTCGTTAGATTGTAGGCTAATCGAATCTGTTGTCATCAGCATTATGTGCTGTAAGTAAGTAAGCCTATGTAAAACATATACCGTATAGGAGGTGCTGTAAAAATAAGTAAGCAATCTTTGCGGTCGTGTTGTTGTTGTATGTGACAAATGTGCTATGACGTGTAAGTCTGAATAGCCTACGTTGCTGCTGTTGAGATTGTGATGAATAAAACGGTTGCTATGGATACGGCTACAGCTGTTGTGTAACATCACCGTTAGTCGCAGTGTAATATAGAACAACAGACAAACGCATACTTTTAAGATGGGAATGTGAAAGTGTATCACTGTCCATCAGGCATGGGTCAATTACAACTGTAATTCAGTTGTAATTCCAATTCAGGCATGTAATTGTAATTGACACATTCAGATTCCAAATAATATTACCTATTCCAAATAATATTAGGCCTACATGTAATTGTAAAATTAACACATGTGTAATTGTAATTGTAATTGGCCAACTGTAATTGATATTTTCACAATTACAAGTCTTTTCTCTATTATATATGTCCATTATAATTTATGTCAATTATAATTTTTCTTACTTTACATAAGCTACCATCAATTTTAATTTAACATTCAGTGTTAAACCTACAACCAGCTTAACACCTTAGTCGGACAGACAGAGAAAAAAAGACAGGAAAAGGCTGAATGGAGCGTATTATGATAACGTATGAAGACGAAACTTTTTAATCTTCACTGGATGCACAGTTACAAACAATTAGACCTTCAGTTTGCTGGTAGACACTACACTCAGCAAACTAGCGATGCTGTTTGACATCGACGCTAAACTCGACGACGGATGCGCTTTGGTAGCGGACTTGACAGTGTCCATGACGTCATCTGGCTGGTCATTAGCATTATCGAGCGGCGACAGCAGCAGCAGCAGCAGCAGCAGCAGCGGAGGTCGTAGCAGTGGTAGTGTGGTAGGGTGAGAACAACGTACTGTGCGTCATACTGTATCACATTGTTCCAGACTGACAGAGCTCGTCGCCTTTGAAGAAACACTCGCGTGACAGACAATCAACATGTTGTACAGTTCAGTCGGCGTATTACTGGCGTTCAGTCTTGTTCAGGTTTGTGATTTACTATCATCTGTTAACCTCAACCATCGTCCAGTTATTTCAGTTATTTAGGCGCTTGTCGCTGTGTTAGCCTATGTTTTTGCACATTCAGTTTTAGCCGAGCCGGATCAGTCACCTGTGTAGTATGACGCTTTAATCTGATTGTTGTTGTTTTTGTATTATTTTGCTTTTAGACCCGGAGACGGGTCTCCCAAGCGCCACCAACGTTGTGGTTGTGCTACTGTGTGGGGTTGTTGTTATCAGAAATTTGATTCCCTAAGGCGCTGTCGTTTCTCAACCGATCGTTATGAAACTTTTCACACATATTAAAGACTACATTCTGCACCAGGCCACCGTGGCGGAATTATGATTTAGGCCTTAATTAATTAGTAGTAAGTAATTAGAAACCATACCACCTTGCCTATACACACCAGCGGCAGCAGCAATGGCGGCGGCGGCGGCAGAAGCAGCAGCAATTACTCAGGCCTACGGCAGTGTCCGGGTCACGACAGCTACGCGTGGTTGTTCTAGTTTTTGTTTATTATTATTATGATTTGTGAGTTTGTTGACAGTTCACACACAAGCCACTTGTACGTTTGATTGCAAAAATGTACATCGCAAACGAAATGTTTAACATTGCCAAGTGGTTAAGCTTTTAACACCGGCGTTCTTGTCGCAGTATAATTTCCATTAGTATTATTAATTAATCATTATTTCCAGCTGCATATCGGCCTTCTTCCATGTTACTGAATAACACAGTCATTTCTTTTTATACATCATTATAAAAATATGCAAAATATTGCGCGTGCGAATTAACAGTAATTTTCAAAGTTATATAAACTACGGTACACTTTCTGGCTCACCATATCTTTTGTTATACTAGGTGCATACACGTATCAGTATGTTGAACTGTATAACCAACCCTGCAACACGTTTTTGTTACACGGATACGCAATATTTTATCAACGGCAGACTGGTTGCAAGTTTTAACTACGTATTCAGTGGTACTTATATTTACAAATCAAATCTCCAGCACATTTTGCATGCAAAGTGAGTAGGTGAACCCAAAAGATAAATAATACAAGTTCCGTAGTACACTGCAAATGTGTCACTCAACAAGAATAAGACCGGTGGCAAAAACGATTATGCCTTTCATTGCAAGGTTGCCGTTGCCGCGTATCTATCAAGAAGCTCAGCTATTTTATTGCTTAGAGACTGCGCGAAGCGAAAGCCCGCCAAAGATTGCTGAAGTGACCTTCAAATGATTTGAAGGTTAGCTCAACAAGACAACAATCTTTGGCGAATCAAATGTCCTTCAAGGTGACAAGGTCATCAAAAGTGGCGCCAATCGAAAGCTAGTGTATGATTTCCTATTAGTACTCTGTAGTAACTTTTACCGTATAACGCACCGTTTACGAGAAATTTGATGTGAAACAGTCTAATGACCTTGAAATATCGCCAAGGTCATCGACAGTCGTATCACTTGGAAGCTGTCGTGTGATTTCTTATTAGCAATTTCAGTTTCTGTGGACATATCGTATATAATTTCCGAGATATTGGACGTGGGAATGACAACATTGGCTGAAATGACCTTCAAATGTCATTCAAGGTCATCAAACGTGGTACCAATCGAAAGCTCGTATATTAGTTGCTATTACTGGTCTATAGTAGCCTAACTTTCGCCGTATCACTCATCATTTCTGAGATGCAAGCTGTTTTAGTGCTGAAAACTACATTATTGCCTACCCTACTTGTATTTGACCTTGAACTTGAAGGTCATGCCGTTGGAATGTGGAGACGAAATTTGGCGCCAGAAAACTGTCATATAGTGAAGAAATCATGATCATGCGTCGAACCATGTTGGCACAGTCCACGATTGTGACAGACAGACAGACGGACAGATTTACGATGACTAAAGACCGCGCTATATGCATAGCGTCGCGCGGCAATACGCTGCACCTCCTGACGGTGTCTCGGTAGTGTAATGATTAGGGCGTAGGATTTGTGATCGAGAGGTCGCATGTTCGACTCTCGGCCGGTGCATTGCCGGGTAGCCCAGGTCAACTCAGCCTTCCATTCCTCCGGGGTAGGTAAATCGAGTATCAGTTTACTGGCTGGAGTTAAGGCGGGGCACGTTCACTTGTGTCGGGTGGCAGGTAACACTGTGTGATCCCATGGCAGGTGACGCCCCGTAGCTCAAGGACGGGTATCTCGTCGAGGGCTTTATTTGGCTTTAACCGTTAACCTCTAACTTCTTGGACGTTGAACTCTTGATCTTTTATCCGCTGACCTTTGAACCCTTCATCTCTAAAATCTCTAAAACTAAAACTTATCGTTGTGTTTGTAGTGCATGAGATTAACATATTTGCCAAGTTTCAATTAAGGGGTACATGCTAGCTACTTTAATGTATTACTGTGTTCCATTATGGTGAACTAGTGGCCTTGAACTTTGGCCTTTAAACCGCGAGGCAAGTGGACCAAGTGTAGCCAATTATGACGCAGTTCTACCCTAAGATTTGTAAGTTGAGGCCTGTGACCCACAAGCATAAAAATATGGGCCGTACAGAACTTCGGCGTCTGCGCCAAATTTCATGATTAACTATTCACGGGTCAAAGTCAAAGTTCAAGGTCAATACAGCGATTACAGCCGTACTGAAAATCTTCCACTTGTGATAGATTGGTTATGATTTAAGATATCTTCACCAAATTTAGCAGTGTGACAGAAGTAATGAAAATCTTTTATTCACCGTCAATAGCAGAAAATAATTACACAATGAAAGAAATATAAAATACGAAAAAGTAAATATACATATTAATGACAACTCTGTTAAACATAAACTTAACGTAATTATGGCATGAACGATGACTTTTAGATCAAATCGGAGGTTTGTACTCCCTCAGTGCTATCTAGTCTAGTTCTTTTATTCGTCAGTTTTCTGCTAGATGGCGTGCAGTGAGCTAAGAGTCGTCGGTGTATAAGCGCACATCAAGGTTTCCTCATCATGTCCTGACTCAGTCACCGAACTAATCACTCTACGCCGCAAGCTTGGAGAAGCCAATAAACCTGTCAGAAAGCAGCATCGGCGAGTGACGGTGACGAAAACTGGTGGTGACGACTGTTGACGGCTGCGTGGTGATCATGAGTGTGACAGTTACGTCTAGTACGTACACCACCAGCGGTCTCGCCAGCAGCAGCAGCAGCAGCAGCAGCAGCTTCTGACTCAGTAGCTGACCAGCGATCAATAGCCGCCCCGGCCGCCGGGCGGGAGAGCTAGCTGTCAGACTCTCGGCGGTGAGAAGAAACGCATTGATTTAATGTCAGAAGGCAGGCGGCGCCGGGCCAGAGCGCACGTATAGCACGGCCGCACTAGACTGATGCTATGTCATCAGTCAGCCGAACAGTGCACTGACTAGCAGACTCCATGTCAGCTGCTGCTGCTGTCTAATGACATTCTGCAAATCGATTGTATGTGCAACGGGGCCCAGTAGTGTCGACGATATTAGCAATGAGAGTGTATGTGTCTGCGTGCATGCGATATTACATTCCGCCCAGCCCTAACGTCGTCATTTGCACATTTCTACTGCCTCGCTGGTCGCAGACAGACAGACATACAGAGGTGGTTGTAATAACGCCTGTAATGAGGCCGTAAACTGCGAAGCGAGCCTGGCTCCCATTTGCCATCAACTGGTGTAAAATGACGCATCAATCAGCGACCAGCTAGCGATAACGCCGGCTACAGCAGCAAATGAGCGCATAGCAGGCAATTCTCATATAGACAAAGATACTTAGTACAATGGAGACGTACGATATCGTCTTCGTCGTCTTCGTTTTTATAAGGCCGCTCATAACTATACCGGCAATAATTCCGCATTTGTTTCACTGCATAACGACTACGACATGGAAATATTCAATAACTCATTCTTCTTCTGACTGCTGGCGGGTTTATTAATTGTCGCTGATGTCTTTTGTTTCTTTCAACAAACGACAACTGTGGTTAAGGTTTCTATAAGAACGTTAGTGTAAGAATCATCATCATTATCATATTCGTTTATTAAACAGAAATGACAGAACGCATCTGCACAAGTACACACGCAATAAACGGAGAATATAAAAACAGTCAATAGCAGTCCTTTAACAACATGCGGTAAATAAAATTCCGACTGCGCACGGATGCCACGGTGTAAGAGTGCTTGCAAGCGTTGGCGGTCAGCTGCAGAGGAAAAACCCCACCCCAGCAGTCTTCGAAAGAAATCCGAACTGAACTGTATTTTGCAAGTCACATTTCTATATAAAAATTTTGTCAACACATCCTACAACAACGACAAAAGCACATACAGCTTCGATGACGACGACAACAAAACGTTTTATGTAAGAGACAACGACAGTGTTGTAGTTGTTGTCCTTGCTGTGGTCGTTGTTCTGGATGTTGCCATCAGTGCGAGTCTGAGTCACTGAAAATCAGATTTTTATTTTCTTTCTAAAAAATATAAGTGTAGATTGTGTCAAACGAGCAGAAGTGTTTGTCGGTCTTGTAATATTGACTTAGCAGTTTTCACGAGTAACCGCGTATTCAGTCGAATTTAGATTTTACAAATCTAAAAAAAAATCCTTTCACCAGATGCGATAGCTACCGGTAATGAGATGTTTTCAAAGTTTGCTGTCAATCTTCTTTATTGTTGACGCAATCGTAGAAAATAAACGTATTCGCGTTCATATGCAATTTCTATATTTCTGGGAATTCTATAATTTCAACTTTTCACAAATTCTACTGTTTAATGTTCACAGCGAAATTGCATGACGTCTGTTACAGGCGTACGTGGCAGACGAGCCGATGGTAGCGTTCATGTGCAATCGTCCAGCGATGCACTCGACGGACAATGGCTGGGTCAGTGATGATAGCAGCAACTGCATCAGTGATCCGGTCGACGTACTTAACTACTGCCGCAAGGTGCGTGTGACGTCATCGAGTCTTGACCAATCAATACGCGACTGACTGTCTGTTATTCTAGTGCTTAGACACTGATCACAACTGCAATAAAACTTGCAATAAAACTTACGATAAAACTTTAAAAATTATTGCACAACTGTTGCACAACATTTGCAGCCCTCATTAGCATTTTGCTGTAGCTACAACAAAATGCCAATGAGGGCTGCAAATGTTGTGCAAGAGTTGTGCAGTAATTTTTAAGTTTTAAGTTTTATCGTAAGTTTTATTGCAAGTTTTATTGCAGTTGTGATTAGTCCCTTGTGAACTTGTGATCAAGTCATTTGTTGCACACTTTCCAGCTGTGGTTTTATAGAATGACCTTGAACGCTTCCTCGAGAGATCACATGTAACAAGTCTTTGAAGTCTTCGTAAGAATTTTTGCTGCGGTTTTTTTTAGATATTAGACTAAAATGTAAAAAAGTAGACAGAGTAATCTTTAAGGTCACTCAAGGAAGCCAGCCACGTCGCTAGACATATAAGAATGATTATTTTCCTGTTAGCAGTCTGTGCCGTGTTTCTATTTGGTATCAGTTATCTACAATATTTTAAGCAACACTATTTTATGAATAGTATGCGCAACTAAAAGCGAATGACTGATCAGTCCTCCAGATCCAATACCACAGTTAAAAGAAATGACTTTCTATTGTCCAGCATTGCTATATTTTCCGAGATGTTTAACCTAAAAGTTTGCTTAAAATTAACATTGAAGTTCTCTCACTATAGGCTTAAAGAAGCTATTTAATAGATTAATACGACTCTGTAGTAGTGTTTCACAGTAACTATGCAGACACGCAGTTGCACAGTTTCAGCTAAGATATAAAAACTATGCCTGTGCACATATTGGTGAAATACTGCAATTTTCGATTTACTAAATCTACATTTTACGTCTTAAATGAGGATGACCTCATCAGAATTTTGGATCGATATTTGATATCTGAAATTCTAAAATGTAGAATAATGAATTTATAAAGCCATTTGACGAGAAGTTAAACCTTTTCGACGCAATCTTCTAACGTGACTGACATGCAGACTAATAGTAATGGTCAGTTTGCAGCAGTATACGCCACGCAGTCTGTGTGCGGAGTCGTGTGGTGAAAATGGACCCTGGCTCGCTGACATTTGCAGCGAATTTTCTTTGGTTTCATTAGACACAGCAGCGAGTCACGGAGAGACGACGATAAATTATGAAGCGACATCGGCAAGTGCGCGTTGCCATGGCAACTCGGGTTGAGTTGATTAGTTTTACACCTACAGGGTTTCACATACGTCAACGGAACCTGGTGAAGTCTTACATCAAATCGCCTCGTGAAACCATAGCTGTAGCCTACACGAGGCGATTTGATGTAAGACTTCAGCAGGAGGTATTGCGATCCGTCGTGTTTGTTGGTCGGTTCGTTCGTTAATGTGGTTGTTCGTTAGTTCGCATCTCGCCACCGGCTGCAGTGGCAGGTGGGTGGCGGCGGGAGTGCGGCAGGAAGGCGGCGTCGCGTGCGCCTGGCGGAGGTGGCGCCCTACGAGCGCTTTTTAGTTATTATTATTATTATCATCATCATTATTATACTACAGGTGTACCCGCATCTGGACGTATGGAACGTGGTTGAAGCGAGCGAGAAAGTCACGATAGGAAACTGGTGCAACTTCGCACACAACAACTGTCATCATCGCTTCAAAGTTCGACCGTTCCGTTGCCTCGGTAACGATATACTCATGTAGGCCTAATGACGTGGAATACGTCATGCATGTGTACAATAGAACGTATTTCTGGTCATCATCATCCTCCTCATCATTATCAGTTTATTTAGTAAAAAAAGAAACATGTGTGAACAATAAAAAACAATATGTTCCAGGGGTCAGAAAGACCAAAACGGCGCTTACAGCTGCTCTATTTGTGGGCCCGGGAATGGGTCGCCAATGGTTACAAACGTTGATGTTGTTTTTGTTGTTGTTGTTGTTGTTGGGGTTCTTTTTGTTATCAGATTTTCAAATCCCTGAAACTTTTCCGTTTCTCAACCGATCATGATTAAACTTCGGCTACTGATTGGTGACAACATTCCCGATTTTCGTACTGTGCCGGATTTTTAAGTTAAGTCCTGATTAATTAATTAGTAAGTAGCAAAATACGAAAAATCGACAGGTAGCGACAGCTGGCGAATAAAAATGAACTATATGTTCCCGGGCCCACAACGGCTACGAACGATGCTGATGTACTTGGCTCGGTAGTGAAGTGGTTATAGGGCGTCGGACTAGTGATCGAAATATCGCCAGTTCGTCTCCCGGCCGGTGCATTGCCGGGTAGCCTAGGTCAACTCAGCCTTCCATCCCTCCGGGGTAGGTAAATACTGGCCGGGGTTAAGGCGGGGCGCGTTCACGTGTGTCGGGTGGCAGGTAACACTGCGTGATCCCATATGGCAAGTGACGTCCCGTAGCTGTGCGATGGAGTATCCATTAACAGCTATACCTTCCTTTACCTTTACGTTTTTACTTGTTAAGCTAAGTGTAAAGTATGATTTATCGTATGTGGGTGTTTAGTGGGAGCGTTCCAGAGCGAGGCGCTGCGGGTTCCAGAACACTGCCAGTTCGATCACATCCACGACTCAAGCGAGTGTAAGACTTACGACTCGTGGAATCGTACGACGTCGGAGGCGTGTCAGGCGCGTCATGGAGCAAAGCTTCATCGCTTCTCGGTGCTGCAACCGTGCGCCATCGACGGCTTCAACGGAGCGGAGTTTGTCTGTTGCCCCGCTGAGGGTCAGTCTCATCTGATGAAACTTGCAACCCTTTCTTGTTTGTTCTCGTTCATAGGCGTAGGAGGGGGGGGGGGGGGGGGGGGGGGGGGGGGGGGGGGGGGGTACGTGCCCCCAAATTCTGGAAAAAAAATTTTCGGGCAATTTTTATGTAAATTTCGGGCATTTTTCGGGCAAAAATTATTTAAAATTAGGGATTTTTGTTAATTTTTCGGGCAAATGTCATAAAATTCGCATATTGTGATGATTTTTCTGGCAAGAATCGTGTAAAATTCGGGCATTTTGTTAATTTTTCATGCATATTTTTCGGGCAAAAATGTCGTGGCCCCCCTAAAGTTGACTGAGCTCCTACGCCTATATGTTCTCGTTGAGTCTGATCTGCAAACGTGGTCGCAGTGGCGCTCAGAGCCGGTGGAAGGACCCCTCATACCCTACGATCGGAGGGGGGGGGTACGTACGCTCAGGGGCCTCATGTTAGTATAATAGTAGGCCTATTATGTTACGTATGAAAAGATTCTGTTAACGACGCTATAACGCTATGACGTCATTGACGTCATAACACATGTTTTCAAAATATTTGTGAAGATATTTTCTCTTGAATGTTAAACACGGGCCTCGGAGTTGTATTTGGAGGGGGCCTCCAACTCTCTAGCGCGGTGGCGCTAAAATAGTAGGTCACGACACTGTGTCACCTTATATTTTTATTTCAACTTTCATTGTACCGGTATTGTATTATATTGTGTTGGCTCGCTTTCCAGTAAGAACGATGTTGTTATTCTGTAGCCGTCGATGCAGTGTCCGGCTAGCCGTTGTGTCCATGTGTCATTGATATTTCGAGCTTCAAACGACACCTCATACTTGCTAACAGAAATGTAATTAAAAACAAACAAAAGTGCAAGTGTTGACTTATAGGCCTACAGTCAGCTACAGTTATTCGCGTTCTGGTAATTGAGTGCAAGGTTTATTTTTGACACCTTGTTTGACTTGGCTGGGCCACCTAGAGAGTCATTCAAAGTTAGACCGTAGACACTGTGAAAGATCAAAATTAATGGACATCATCAACCATAATGCACTTAGACTAACCGCGGCATTAATTCGCTTCATAGATATTAATTGTTCACACGCACCGCGTTCCACGTGTCCCTTCAGCATTTTCACTCTCACGATCCATCACTCTGTCACTCTAGGCTAAAAATTAATCACTTGTTCGTCTCGTACACGAGACAAGTGTTGAAGTTTATGAAAAAAATAAATTAATGTTCGTTACCAAATGTTTACAAATATTATATCTGACTACTGAACGCTGTAGCTATAATTGTTTTGCTCGTAAAGTGTTGATATCGAAACACTGTTCGAGAAAGCGTATGAAACAATGCAAAAACGTAAAAGTCTTCGATTTCTAAAAAAACGCAAAAAACGTAAAACGTAACAGTAATAATATGGGCTTGTAGGCTTAGAGTGTTATGTCTAAAAACCACCTTCAGTCAGGTTTGTTGTTCTTTAGACAGCTATACTAATATTTTTTATCAACAATTTTAATATAATGTTTAATTGTTTTAGATCAAAGTCATGATTCTGAAATTCGGATTAAGCTTATATTTTTTACGTTCTTTTAAATGCCAGTTCAAAAAACGTAAAAAGGCACGGTTTTTGGATTGTTCAAAAACGTACAAAATGTAAGTAAGACTTTTTCTAAGGCGCCTTTAGCCTATACAAATGTCACAAAGCGCCGTGGCCTAGTCAAACATATAATTATGTAATCAGCAGTGTTTTAAAATGTTTTTAACTGATTTCAAGTGTTCGGAGGCCACGTGGGAGACTGTTCCAAATTCGCGGACCGGCAGCTCCAAAGCTTCTGTCTCCGAAGCTGTTGTGCATACGTGGCACCGCGCACATGTTGTCAAAGGAAGACCGGAGAGACCGTCGGTTGCCTTCAGAGACGAGACGGATGTCATCAGCCAGGTATGTAGGCATTTGACCACACAATGCCTGGCGCACAAAACAGACGAGTTTGAACTCCACTCGGCGCCGAACTGGAAGCTAGTGCAGCTGACGCAGCACCGGCGTAATGTGGTCACGACGTCTGGCTCCGGTGATGAGGCGTGCTGCCGCATTCTGCAACGACTGGACTATCCTCATGACGTTATCGGTCACTCAATACAGAAGCGAGTTACAATAGTCCAGACGGCAAGATATGAACGCCTGAACTAGTGTTTTGGCAGCTTCTGTATTCTGAGTGACCGGACAGTTCATGTATTCAGTCATCAGTGCTATACATCCAGTACAGTGTAGTGACTCCGATTCAATGTTTTTTTATCCATTGACACTGTGCGCGTTACAAATTATTATGATATTGTTATGATATTATGATATGTCACGTGACGGATACAGGGCACTCGACTACGTCCACCTTGAAGCCAGAGACGACGACAAAACTGGCGCCGCCCACTACCTGGATGACGTCATCAGCTCATCATCATCCGCATCACCATGACAACGACGATGACGTCATGATGGCAGGTAAAGACAAGAAGCAGCACGTGACCGAGCACGAGAGATTTGTCAGCGCCAAGACTGAGCTGGAGAAACGACATCACGAGAAAGTCACCAAGGTAACGACAGAATCCACTGTTAAGAAGCGATCACACGTAAAATAAAACATGCAATAAAACTTAAAACAAGTCCTGCAAGACTTGCACAACTGTTGCAGTCCTCATTAACATTTTGTTTTAGCTTGCAGCCAATGACGGCGTACCGTCCAGGACAGGACTGTACGCCGTCATTGGCTGCAAGCTAAAACAAAATGCTCTTGAGGGCTGCAACAGTTGTGCAAGTCTTGCAGGACTTGTTTTTATTTTACTTGTGATCGCTCCTTTAGCAGTCCTCCAACCTAAAATCTGGGGACGTCTTCCCTCTCCCACAGAGATCAACGCCCCTGTGGCCCGAGACGTTGGTTTCGATCGTTTCCTATTGGCTAATTGCTGGACCTGATGTGAGGATTGTCGAGTTAAACCGACACCAGAGAGTATTGGATGAGACGGCCTCTGTGCCGCGACGAATAGGAATCGTAGTGCTGCACGGAATTGAATTACTCTATCAACTGTAATCACTTGCGACTGAGTGACACTTCAATCTCCACATCGAGGAGGTTCACAATGTTTTTCCGATTCCTACGAAGCTACCTCGGCTATATTATGTGTTATGTCTATGTTATGCTATCCGTTCCCGCTTTTCCCTCCCATCTGCTATAAACACAATCAGGTTAAGGCAAGTACACGCTGCCGACGCGACTAAATTGTAGAGTTGAGTCGTGTCGGGCGGTGTGTACTCACCCGTCGGCAGTCGTGACCCAGTTCCCAATTCTACAGCCAACTCGACTGGATAAATTCTCTGATTCTCAACTTGTTTAGTGTTCAATTTCTCGACCAAATCCGTTGTGAACTGTAGTTATTTAGCGTATATGCGGAACTTGTGAAGCCGTTTGATTGCATCTTCATCAGCAGTGTGAAGCGCCTGGATCCCACCGGGAAACTTCGTTAACGGGCATTCGTTGACGATATGTGACATTGTGTGTTTACCGCCACACGCACAGAACGGATCATCTCGTATGCCCCAGTCATACAAAGTAGCTGCACAACGGCCATGGCCAGTGCGATACCGGTTAAAAAAGGTAAAGGAGCGTATAGCTGTTAGTGGAATTCCATCTCACAGCTACGGGACGTCACTTGCCATATGGGATCACACAGTGTTACCTGCCACCCGACACAAGCGAACGCGCCCCGCCTACACCCCAGCTAATAGGCCGGTA
>Ga0209781_1000279_pt1 | contig 12911 bp, 13 predicted proteins | sample WorMetHERISLAND1_3_FD_187386 | JGI IMG/M metagenome (GOLD analysis project Ga0209781, IMG submission 187386) | Marine gutless worms symbiont microbial communities from Max Planck institute for Marine Microbiology, Germany - Olavius albidus HERON... | ecosystem: Host-associated > Annelida >...
TCATCCGCTACGATGCCGAACTCTACAAGGAAAGGCATGTCGTCGAATGCTTCATCAACAAAATCAAACACTTCCGACGTATTGCGACGCGCTACGAAAAGACCGCCACAGCCTACTTGGCCATGCCACACCTCGTTGGCATCATGATATGGTTGCGTTAACTGTCAACAGGACCTAGGGAATGTTCGGGGGGAACCGGGGGGTCCCCCCGAACGCTTTATCTGCGGTCGGGTCTTCCAGGCAATCGACAGAACGCGGGTCGTCGTTTGCCGTGACCCCGCCACCCGGCGGAAGGCGATGGCCGCGCGGCGAACCGTTCCGGCCGATCGACCGTCTCGACACCTCAATCCAACTTTCGCAGTGCCGAGATGACCTCGGCCATGGCCGAGAGGGCGATTTCAGCCGGTGTTTCGGCCCCGATGTCGAGACCCAAGGGGCCGTGGATACGATCGAAGGTCTCGGCCGAAACCCCTTCGAAGAGCAACCGTTGGCGCCGTTTGGCGTGGGTCCGGGTGCTGCCTAACGAGCCGATGTAGAAGGCGTCGCTTTTCAAGGCCTCGACCAGGGCCGGATCGTCGAGTTTGGGATCGTGGCAAAGCGTGATGACGGCAGTCCGTCGATCGAGCCCGGCCTCGGACAAAGCCGTCGGTGGCCAACGCCGGTCAAGATCCGTATCTGGGAACCGTTCGACCGTCGCCCAGGTGTCACGCGGATCAACGATCGTTACCTGGAAACCCTGGCCGGCGGCGAGCGGTGCTAGGAACTGGGCAATATGGACAGCGCCGACGACGAACAGCCTCAGCGGCGGTTGGAACCGGCAGACGAAAAGATCCGGATCGTCGGCGGCGATGCCGCTCCGTTCGCGCGAAAACAAGCGCTCTTGGACCGCAGCTTCATCGTCCTTGAACACAGCCTGCCCGCCACCAATGCGAAGATCCAGGAGCAAAGCGGCCGGACGGCGATGGTCCCTGGCATCCTGCAGGGCCTTCAGTTGCTCCTCCAAATCCGCCGATACGGGAATAACCAAGACCTTTACGGTCCCCCCGCAGGCCAGTCCGACGCGCCAGGCGTCTTCATCGGTGACCCCGTATTCGAGGAGTTTGAAGGAACCATGGCGGATCGTCGCCAGGGCTTCGGAGACGACGTCCCCTTCAATGCAACCGCCGGATACCGACCCCTCGAAGGCGCCGTCTTCGCGGACGGCGAGCTGGCTGCCGATGGGACGGGGTGATGACCCCCAGGTGGCGACTACGGTCGCCAAGGCGACCCGGTGACCGGCCTCCTTCCAATCGAGCACAACCCCGACGACATCGTCGGGATCATGGGGATCCGGTACTGATCGATTCTCGTCCAAACTCGCCTCCCGCCGAGGGAAACTCATACACCGGACGGGTGAGTGGCCGCAATCACATCGACGGTGGCAGCGATGACCGAAAAACTAATCCTTCAGTCGCTTGGCAAGCCTGAGGCGAAGCGCGTTGAGCTTGATGAACCCTTCGGCATCGCGCTGATCATAGACGTCGTCTTCCTCGAAGGTGACGATATCCTCATCGTAAAGACTGTAGGGCGACCGGCGACCGGTCACGATCACGTTGCCCTTGTAGAGTTTCAGCCGGACTTCGCCGGTTACCTTCGTGCTCGCCGTGTCGATCAGCGCCTGCAGCATCTCGCGTTCCGGTGCGAACCAAAACCCGTTGTAGACAAGCTCCGCATAGCGCGCCATGACTTCGTCCTTCTGGTGCATGGCGCCCTTGTCCAGGGTCAGGCTCTCCATGGCGCGCCGCGCGTGGAACAGGATGGTGCCGCCGGGGGTTTCGTAAATTCCGCGGGATTTCATGCCGACGAACCGGTTTTCAACGATATCAGCGATACCGATGCCGTTGGCCCCACCCAGCTCGTTCAGCTTGGTGAGCAGCGCGGCCGGAGACAGGCGCTCGCCGTCGATCGACACTGGGTCGCCTTTTTCGAAACCGATGACGATTTCGGTGATGGTGTCCGGAGCCCGCCAAGGCGGCACGATCCGCGTGTAGACGCTCTCGTCCGGTTCGATCCAGGGGTCCTCCAGAGCTTTACCTTCAGACGAGATGTGCAGAAGATTGGCGTCCTGAGAATAGGGCGGCTCGCCCCGCTTGTCCTTAGGGATGGGAATCTGATGTTTCTCGGCGAACTCGATCAAGGTCGAGCGGCTGCCGAGCTCCCATTCCCGCCAAGGCGCAATTACCTTGATGTCGGGATTGAGCCCGTAATAGCCGATCTCGAAGCGGACCTGGTCGTTGCCCTTGCCGGTGGCGCCGTGGGAAACGGCGTCGGCACCCGTTTCGGCGGCGATCTCGATCTGGCGTTTGGCGATCAGCGGCCGCGCGATCGACGTCCCCAAAAGGTAAGTTCCTTCGTAAATGGCATTGGCCCGGAACATGGGGAAAACGTAGTCCCGCACGAACTCCTCGCGCAGATCCTCGATGTAGATCTCCTTGATACCCATCATCTCGGCCTTTTGGCGCGCCGGTTCCAGCTCCTCGCCTTGGCCGAGATCGGCCGTGAAGGTGACGACCTCGCAGCGGTAAGCGTCCTGAAGCCAACGCAGGATGACCGAAGTGTCCAGACCGCCGGAATAGGCGAGCACGACCTTCTTGATGTCAGTGGTCATGATCGGATGTCCTTGAAAATCGATGGTAGAAGCCGCGCGCAGTATAGGCATCGGGCCCGCCCCCGCAAGCGCCGGTCGCACGCCCCGCGGGCGTCGGTGATCTAGGCGCGTAAAGCGGCCCCTGGGCAGAAGGGTGACCGGTTCACGACAGGTCTTCGTCTTCGAATTCGCCGCTCATGGATTTGGCCAGCGATTTGGCCAGTTCAAAGACGTTGCGCCGGACGCGCGGGTCGGTGATCCGATAGTAGTTTCGCACCAGTTCCAGGGTTTCCCGCTTGACCATCGGGTCCCGTTCGAATGATTCCTGGCTCTGGTCCTGCATCCCGACCTTGAAGGCGCCTTGCCGGGTCTTGATTTCGTCCGGCATCTCCTCGAAGAAGAAACTGACCGGGACCTCGAGAATCTCGGAAAACTGGAAGAGGCGGGATGCGCTGATCCGGTTGGCGCCCCGTTCGTATTTCTGGATCTGCTGGAAGGTCAACCCGACGGCGGCCCCCAGGCGTTCCTGACTGAGCCCCAACAAGGTGCGGCGTAAACGGACGCGCGATCCGACATGGACGTCGACGGGATTCGGGACCCCGGGCGGGAGACGTCCCGTCTTCTCACTGATTGCTTGATCCGCGTTCGATTTGCCGCCGGGAGAGGATGGGCTCATCATGATTCCTCGAATTGCCGTCGTATGAATTGATCACCACGGTCTTTAAATTGTGCCATAGGGCCGATTTTGAAACCAGTAAGACTCGAAAAACCGAACCCGCCTTAACCGCCGGTAGCCGTCTTTTCGGTCGAAAGACCGACTGGGATTTTGCCGGATTCAGGATCTTGCAATCGCTTCTTTTGAACCTCGCTGGAGGATTTCAATTGGCCGCATGCAGCCAGGATGTCGCGTCCGCAAGGGACCCGAATGGGCGCTGAAAACCCGGCATCATTGAGGGCCTGAGAGAACTGTTTCGCCCGTCCCGGCGACGACGACTCATAGGGCGCGCCCGGCCATGGGTTAAACGGAATCAGGTTGAACTTGACCGGCAGCCCAGCGACCAGACGGATCAACTCGCGGACATCGGCCTGACTGTCATTAACTCCCTTCAAAAGCACGTATTCGAAGGTGATGCGCCGGGCATTGTTGGCTCCAGGGTAGCGTCGGCAGGCTTCGAGGAGTTCCTTGATCGGGTATTTTTTGTTGATCGGCACCAACTCATCGCGGACATCGTCCCGGGCCGCATGCAGGCTGACCGCCAAATTGACACCCAACTCCTCACCGCACCGCTCCATCATCGGCACCACGCCGGAGGTCGAAAGGGTGATCCGGCGCTTCGAGAGCGCAATGCCTTCACCGTCCATGATGATTGTCAGCGCCCGGGCCACGTTGTCGAAGTTGAACAGGGGCTCGCCCATGCCCATCATGACGATGTTCGACAGATTGCGCCCGCCGTCGCGCGGCGTCGGCCACTCGCCGTAGGAATCACGCGCCACCATGAACTGGCCGACGATCTCTCCGGCGCTCAGATTGCGGACCAGACGCTGGGTGCCGGTCCGGCAGAATGAGCAGGTCAGCGTGCACCCCACCTGCGACGAAATACAGACGGCGCCCCGGTCGTCCTCCGGGATATGCACGGTTTCAATCTCGTTGCCGTCTTCGCAGCGCAGCAGCCACTTGCGGGTGCGATCCGTCGAATTCTGCTCGACGACGATTTCTGGCCGCTCGACGACGTAACCCTCGGACAGTTTTTCGCGAAGCGGTTTGCCCAAGTTGGTCATTGCCGAAAAATCGGTTTCGCCCCGATGGTAGATCCAGTTCCAAAGCTGCTTCGCGCGGAACGGCTTCTCACCGAGGGAGGTCAATTCGGCGGTCAGTTGCGCCCTGTCCAGGCCGACCAGGTTTTTCTTAGAAGAAGTCATCGCGCCTTAAATATGGTGCTTTCCAGAAAATTAAACCGCCCGGCGGAGATTGCCGCCGCCGGCACCGCCTCAACAACAGTTCTTCTAGACCTTGCAGGCCCGGCTGATCGCCTTGTAGGCAGCCGCGAAACCTTTGAGAGAATAGGTGTCCGTGGTCAAGGTACCGCGACTTGACCGGCCTTTCACGGTCATCGCGGCACCGCGGATCATCGCCTTCACCAACTCGTCATCCGATTTCGAATCATAGGTAAAGGCGTGTCCACCCTGGGTGAACAGTTTGAACCCAGTCTTGCCGATGGAGATCTCGACCTCGGACCCGTTCTTGTAGGTGTAACCGGCTTCGACGCTGACGACGTTGTTGCTTTTCTCGGCCGGACGGTGGGTGACCAAAATGAAGGTCTGTCCCCGCTTTTTGTACTTGCCGCGCGCTTTCGTCGGCTCCGAGCCCATATAACAGACCCGTTTGCCGCTTTCGCGGTCCGTATAGGCCTCCCATGCATCGTAGGTACCGAGCAACTGCGCCGCCAGGACCCTGTCCGAGGCGGCCAGCATCAGCGCAAACGACAGAACTGCCACAGCCATTCTCATGATCCCTTCTTTACCCGCTGTGTCGGTTCTTGCCAAGCGGCAGCCGCGGTGGCAGAGATAATTGATGACCCATGACCAACCATTCGTAGTCGAAGTCCTGCGCGGCGATCTGGTGGAGAGCCGTGACCGAGGTATTGGCGCCGTCGTTGATGCGCGCGGCACCGTCATCCATGCCTGGGGCGATACGGGGTGCCATATCTATCCGCGCTCGGCGATCAAGCCCTTGCAGGCCATACCGTTGATCGAAAGCGGCGCCGCCGATGCATATTCGCTGAGCGAGTCGGAACTGGCGCTGGCCTGCGCCTCGCACAATGGTGAACGCACTCACACCGACGCAGTCGCAGCAGTGCTGGCGCGAATCGGTTGCGACCCGCAGGACCTGGAGTGCGGGGCCCACCGCCTCTACGACATGCGCGCGACGGACGAACTCGTGCGAGCCCAGGAAGAACCGACACGCCTCGTCAACAACTGCTCCGGAAAACACGCGGGATTCCTGGCGACCGCCCGCCATCTAGGCGAACCGACGACCGGTTACTCGGGCCCCGACCACCCCGTGCAGGAACGTCTCCTCGCCGTTCTCGAAGCCATGGGCGAGACGAACTTGAAGGATACGGAGCGCGGGATCGATGGTTGCGGCATACCGGTCATGGGCATGCCCTTAGCCGACATGGCCCTGGCCCTGGCGCGCATGGCTGATCCCTCCGGTTTGGCCGCGACGCGCCGCGAGGCCTGCGTCCGGATCGTCCGGGCGATGATGGCCCACCCCTACAACGTTGCCGGTCGCGGTCGATTCGACACCCTGGCCATGCAGGCCGCACCCGGCCGTTTCGTCGTCAAGACCGGTGCCGAGGCGGTGCACGCCGCCATCGTTCCCGAAAAGGGTCTTGGCGTTGCGCTGAAAATCGAGGACGGGTCGAAACGGGCTTCGGAGGTCGCCATGGCAACGATCCTAGACAGGCTCGGCCTGATCGATGGGGCCGCCGCTGCCAAATATTCCCCTCTGATGGCGCCGGATGTGACCAACGCCGCCGGTGACCGGGTCGGCATGATCCGAATGGCGGACGGGTTCTTCGTCCAGGCCCCCTAGGCGGTCCCTGAAATCTATTCGTTGAATTCCGTCGGCGGAACGTCGCGGAACGCCTCCATGTCCCGGCGCAGCATCGGTCCGCCGAAGCGGTGTTCAGGCAGTGGTTCGACCGGTCCGCCAGGCCGGGGCGGACGGCGCTGAAAGCGGCCGAGCGAGGTGACCCGGTCGTACATGACGATGGCGCCGGCGATGCCGACGTTGACGCAGAACGCTGTCGGAATCTTGATTACGTGATCGCAGCGCCCGGTCAGGTCTTCGGAAAGGGACCCCCGTTCGGGTCCCAGGACATAGGCCGCCTGCGGCGGATGATGAAAACTCGGCAATTCGATGGCGTCGTCGGTCAATTCGACGCCGACAAGTGAACAGCCGCGCGGCAGCAGGAGGGAGTCGAGATCGGGAAAACTGTAAAAAGGCAAATGGGCCAGCGAATCGGAAGTGTCCGATTTGCCGCCTTCGGAACGAACGTAACTGGCGGCGACGGTGAAGACGAAGCTGGCACCGAAGGCATGGGCGGAGCGAAAAAGGTTGCCCACGTTCATCACTTTTGAGATCCGTTCGACGCCGATGCCGAAGTAGCCGCGCATCCTCAATTTCCCACTGGTACCGATCGGTGAGACCGCCTAACCTCCGGCAAAATCAGGTCCGAATCAAGGAGTTCCCATGCGAGCCGTCATTTGCCGCGACTGGTGCGAGCCCGACGGGTTGGAGGTGGCTGATCTGCCGTCACCGCCGTTGACCGATGGCGGTGTGCGCATCCGCGTCCGGGCCGCCGGCGTCAATTTCGCCGACACCCTGCTGCTCGCCGGCAAGTACCAGGTGAAGCCGCCGTTTCCATTTAGCCCGGGTCTCGAAATCGCCGGCGAAGTGCTCGAATGCGCGGCCGGCGTCACCCGGGTCAAACCCGGCGACCGGGTCATGGCCATCCTCGATTACGGCGGTTACGCCGAAGACGTGGTGGCGCCGGAAACCGACGTTTTCGCCATTCCCGATACCATGGATTTTGCCACGGCGGCGGCTTTTCCCATCGCTTATGGCACCTCGCATATCGGCCTCAAGGATAAGCTCGGACTCGCCCGGGGTGAAACGTTGCTGGTGACAGGCGCTGCCGGCGGCGTGGGACTGACCGCGGTGGAAATCGGCAAGAAACTGGGTGCCGTGGTCATCGCGACCGCCGGCGGTGCCGACAAGCTGGCCGTGGCAAAAGAATTCGGCGCCGATCATCTGATCGACTACCGCGAGGAAGACATCCGCGAGCGGGCCAAGGAACTGACCGACGGCCGCGGCGTCGACGCCGTTTACGACGCGGTCGGCGGAGGCACCTTCGAGGCGGCGCTCCGCGCCGCAGCCCCGCTGGCCCGTATGCTCGTCGTTGGTTTCGCCGCCGGCGACGTGCAGCAAATCCCGGCCAATATCCTGCTCGTCAAGAACGTGACGGCGATCGGGTATTACTGGGGCGCCCATCGAACCCTGGCACCGGACCTGATCGCGTCGTCCTTCGACGAACTGCTCGCCTGGTATGCGGACGGAGACCTAAAACCGCACGTATCCATGACCTTCCCCATGGCCGAGGCGGCGGCCGCGCTGAATGCCCTGAAATCCAGGAAATCGACCGGCAAAGTCGTCATCGAAATCGGCTGAACTCGATGACGCGTGTCGCCAAAACGGCCATCGCCATCCGTCACGTCGCTTTCGAGGACTTGGGCCTTCTGGCGCCGATCCTGTCTGAATGGGGATATGACGTCGCATACGTCGAGGCGCCGGGAGATGACCTGAACGCGACGGGTATCTGGGACGCCGACCTCGTCGTCGTGCTCGGTGGCCCCATCGGCGCCTACGAGGAAGAGGCCTATCCTTTTCTATCGACCGAGATCGCACGGATCGAGAAAAGACTGGCCGCGAATAGGCCGACTCTCGGACTCTGCCTCGGTGCCCAGTTGATGGCCCGCGCCCTCGGTGCACCGGTTTATCCGGCCGGCGGCAAGGAAATCGGCTGGGCGCCGGTGTCGCTAACAGAACCCGGTGCCGCCGGCCCGGTCGGTCATCTGGCACCGGATTTGACCCAGGTACTGCATTGGCATGGCGATACTTTCGACCTGCCGGAGGGGACCGAACACCTCGCCGCCACCGATCTCTGCCCGAACCAGGCATTCAGCCTCGGTACCAACCTCCTCGCCTTGCAGTTTCATCTGGAAGTGACCGGAAGCGGCCTGGAACATTGGTTTGTCGGCCATGCCGCCGAGATCGCGGCGACGCCGGGCATCGACGTGCCCAGCCTTAGGCGCGATACGGCGGCCTGGGCGCCGATCGTCGCCCGCCAGGGGCGATTGTGTTTCGAGGCGTGGCTGTCGGCCCTGGAAACCTGAGGTCATTCGTGACGTCCCGCGGGTTTCGGGTGGGTCAGGCCGGCACCAGCACCGAACCTTCCATCAGCGCCCGCGCCGTCCGGTAGACGGTGACGGTCTTTGCCGTCCACAGGCCGTCTTCTTGGGTCACGTCAGCGTTCACCGGCAGGACGCCGGACGGATTGGCCAGCAGCAACTCGCCGTCAACATCGCCGGCGATGCGCTGGCTGACGGTGCCGGTGATGCGGCAGGCCACGGCCAGGCACATGGCGCCGGTCAGCGGCAACACCCGGTGAACCTGCCCCATCGAGGTTATCCGCGCGGCGACATGGGCGTCTTTGATTCCGACCGCTTCGCCGGACAGGGTCCGGTAGGGGCGCGGCGGGGCGACGATGGCGACGCGAGGGTTGCCCAAGGCGGCGTCGGCCGGCGTTTCGGCCAGGCCCATTTTAACAGCGGCGAGACGGCGCAGCTTGCCGAGCCGGCCCATCAGGCCCGTATCCGCTTCGAGCGCGTCCACGGTCTCGGTTCCGTCGAGGCCAAAACGGTCCGCTGCGACGATCACGCTTGCCGTCGAGGCATCGACCAGGGATGCCTCGAAATCACCGTCACCGGGCACCGTAATGACGTCGACCACATTGCCTGTCGGCAGCAGACGCCCGGTCGTGGCGCCGCCGGGATCGACATAATCGAGGCGGATCTTCGATCCGGTCCCCGACACCCCGGGAATGACAAAGCCGCCGCTCTCGCTGAAGCGGCCGTCGGCGGTCGGCACGTGGGCGATGTAGTCCTTGCCCGTGTTGACAGAGCGGATGCAGACCGGCGTCACGTCGCCCTGCGCCGGAACCAATCCGGCGTCGACGGCGAAGGGCCCGACGGCGGAGGACAGGTTGCCGCAAGTCGCAGACGTGTCGACGACGGCACTGGTGATGTCGACCTGATAGAAATCGTAATCGATGTCGACGCCTTCGTGCTTCGATCTGGATAGGACGACGGCCTTGGGCAGGGAAGACACGCCGCCACCCATACCGTTCAACTGGCGCCCGTAGGAATCGGGGCTGCCCATGGCATCGATAAAGATCCGGTGCCACGCATCCCGGTCGGCCGGCAGGTCCTCGGCCCGGAAAAACAGGCCCTTGCTGGTGCCGCCGCGCATGAAGACGGCAGGTATTTTCCTTTGGGTCATCGCCTAAGCCTCAGTCGGTCACGTCGAACGATACCATACCGGCGGACCGGCCGTTGACCATCAGTTCGATGTGATGGGTGCCGGGGTGGTGTTCGCGTGTCGACAGGTTCCGCAAGGAAATACGACGGCCGAGCGATTCGATGGCACCGGGCCCCAGTTCGAACTCCTTGAGTTTGAACACTTTCGGGGATGTCTTGCCGTTTTTCTTCACGTAGTGAACCGAATAATCGACGGCAAGTTTCTGTGGGCGTTGTTTCAAAGAGCCCAGCGTAAACGAAAAGGCGATGTCGTCGCCGATGGCGACGGAAGGTTTGTCGACGTTCAGGGAGACGGTTTCGATGGCCGGTTCCGCTTCGAAACCGAACAGGCCGAAGGCCCGCGGATGGCCCTTTTTGAGAAGCCCGCGGGCGGCGTGTTTGACGATCCACCCCGTCCCTTGGTCGGTCCGGTCCCAGGTCTCCACCCAGTCGAGCATGGTTTCCGGATGGTCCTTGGAAATGTCGTTCAAATGGTTGGCGACGGACCGGCGCACGGTTTCGCTTTCGTCGGCGTTGAGCCGCTCGAGGATCGGGCGGGTCGGGCTCGGGTCGCGGATCAGTTGCGGTATGCGGAAAGACCACGGCAGGCGCGGCCGTGACCCCTCGCTGGCCAGGCGCCGGTGGTGGTGGTTATCCGAGGCGGTCCATGTCTTCATGGTTTCGAGCGTCCGGTCGAAGTCTTTTATCAAGAACTCCCGGACACCGAATTCGGCAGAAGAGAAGGTGGTGAAGTAAGCCAGCGCGCCGAGCGAGAAATCGAAATCGCCGAGGCCGTAGCGGCCGACGTATTCCGAACAGAACAAACCCTGGAACTTGCCCTCGTAGCGGGGTGCGATCGCTTTGAGAATGCCGACCGCCCGGCGGTAGTCGTCCGGCAGATGGGTTCGGCAGGCCTCGACGGTGCGCGTCATCCGCTGCATCAGTTCGAGCCGGTCGAGCCCGTCCGTCGCCATCCGCTGAAAACTTGGTTTATCGAACCCTGGGGACTGATGTGCAATCGCCGCGCCCAGATCGTCGAAGAAATCCTTGTCGAACCAGTGTTTCAGCTCCTGCGCCATTCCGTTCCACGTTCGTCCGTTTCTGCCCGAAACCGCCTCTCCCCCTCGATCAGCGGTGTCCAAGGTCTGTAGACCGTTTGGCGCTCGCCGGCAAAAGGAATCCGGATCACGATCGTAAAATCCGGGTGGATTTATCGCCGCAAAAGAAGAAGGGGGCACCGTTACCGGCGCCCCCTTCGGCGAGGTGCGTGTGATACACCTAGGGGATCCAGAAGGGTTTCGAAGCCTCGCGCTCGATTTCGGCGCGGGAAAGACCGACATCGTTCAGGGGTCGTGCGTCGAGGCTGCGCAGGTGCCGCCGTTCCTCGGTTCGGGTCTGCCACAGGGGCAAGGTGTCGAGGACCCGTTCGGGCAGGGTGAATAGGGTCACGACCCCTTCCTGGGCGGCGTTGCGGACGCCGCCGAGTGAGACCGGTTTCACCTGATCAGTATGGCTGTTCATCGTCTTTCTCCTCGGTCGAATTGGCGACGGTTGATCAAACTTGATGCCTAGGATGTACGCGACTCGGCGTTTGCGGACAAACGATCTTTTTTGATGTTTGGATTAGATTTTTTTATTTGAATGTATGGATGCAATTAAAAAAATTGCTATTTTTCAGCGTTTTAGATCTTTATCGCTGGTGCCGTCTCTTGATAAATTCATGATAATTTATTATGAAAAATGGATGTCGAGACGATTGCCGCCTTTGAACTCGCTGAAAACCTTCGAGGCCGCCGCGCGGCATCTCAGCTTCACCAAGGCGGCGGACGAGCTGAACGTCACACAGGCGGCCGTCAGCCATCAGATCAAAACCCTTGAGGAGCGCCTCGGGCTGCCTCTGTTCCGGCGCCTCAACCGCGCCTTGTTGCTGACGGATGAAGCTCAGCAGCTTTACCCGGCCGTGTCCCAGGCCCTCGATATCGTTTCGGAGGCGGTCGACCGGTTGCACCGGCACGAACAGGCCGGCGTGTTGTCGGTCACCACCATGGATTCGTTCGCCGCCACCTGGCTGGTGCCGCGTTTGGGCCGTTTCCGATCCGGTTACCCGGATATCGACGTCAGGATCTCGACCAGCGACGATCCGGTCGATCTCGTCCGGGAGGGATTCGACCTCGCCATTCGCTACGGCTACGGGAATTGGCCGGGGCTGCATGTCGAGCGGTTGTCCACCGAAGAGGTGTTCCCCGTTTGCAGTCCGGCGCTGCTCGAGAACGGCCCGCCCTTGGAAAGACCGGACGACCTGAAACATTACACATTGCTGCATGATGATATGCGGGTCGATTGGCGCAAATGGCTGCTGGCCGCCGGTGCCAAAGGCGTTGATCCGGATCGGGGTCCGACCTTCCAGCATTCGAACCTGGTTATTCAGGCGGCGATCCAAGGTGACGGTATCGCATTGGCGCGCAGCGTACTCTCCGCATCGGCACTCAACGAAGGGCATTTGGTGCGGCCGTTCGAGCTGGCGCTGCCGGTTAATTTCGCTTATTTCCTCGTTTGCCCGGAGGGGCAGGTAAAACGTCCCAAGTTCAAGGTCTTTCGTGAATGGTTGATTTCAGAGATGCGTGCGTCCGCCGATGAGCCGATGGAGCAGGGTTAGCGAGCGGATCGCAGTATGGGGGCTCGTCGCCCTCGTTTTGGTGACGGCCGCTGGATTCCTTCAGGGTACGCCCTGGTGGCTTGAGGTCTTTGTCCATTTTCGTTGGCAATATGTGCTGGCGTCGGTAACGCTCACGGCCTTTTTCTTCTATCGACGTCGCCTGCGCCAGGCGATTGTCGCCGGACTCGTCTTGCTGGCCAACGGTGTTCCCGTCGCCGATGTCCATTTCGCAGGAAGTTCGGATGCTGCCGCAGCGCATCCCGGCGGGCGCGCAAAGGTCTTGTCGTTCAACCTCTGGAACAAAAACTCTAGGGGCTGTCCTGGCTAAGCGAGATGCTTGGGCTAGGATTGCAGGATGTATGTGAGAAGAAGCCGGCTCAGTGGTTGGAAGCGTGATCGTTTGATGGAGCACTTTGTGGCGGCGACGACGGCACGAGCAGCCGCTGAGTTGGTTGGCGTCCACCGGAACACGGCGGCCTCGTTTTACAC
>Ga0209781_1000281_pt1 | contig 12897 bp, 11 predicted proteins | sample WorMetHERISLAND1_3_FD_187386 | JGI IMG/M metagenome (GOLD analysis project Ga0209781, IMG submission 187386) | Marine gutless worms symbiont microbial communities from Max Planck institute for Marine Microbiology, Germany - Olavius albidus HERON... | ecosystem: Host-associated > Annelida >...
CCAGCTTCGTGATCGTTGATGCGCAAAGCGTGAAGAATACAGATCCGGCGGAACAGAAAGGTTACGACGCGGGGAAGAAGGTATCTGGCATCAAACGCCATCTTGCCGTGGATACGCAAGGGCTTCCCCATGTGATTGCTATTACAACAGCGGATGTCACCGACAGAAAAGGCACCTTGGTAGCTTTTTCGGAACATCAGGATAGTTTTTCCGCGGTGACGAACGTGCTGGTTGATGGCGGTTATACCGGGCAGTCCTTTCCGATGCCGTATACAACCTTCTTCTGGGGGCCACGGTAACGGTTGCCAAGCGAAACGAACTGCGCACCTTCTCGCCGCGCCTTGTCAGCACGAAAAATACCTCGCAATCGCCCTTACTCAGATAAATGTCAACAGCACCTAAAGTCATCATCTACACGACCCGAATCTGCCCTTCCTGCGTCAGGGCCAAACACCTGCTTGAGCGCAAGGGCATCGAATTCGATGAGATCCGTATCGACACCGATCGGGAGCAAATGCGAATTATGATGGAACGCAGCCGGCGCCACACGGTCCCTCAGATCTTCATCGATGACTTTCACGTCGGCGGCTTCGATGACCTGGCGGCCCTGGAGGCACGCGGGGAGCTCGATCCCCTGCTGAGGCGATGAGCGCGAACGCCGCCGCCGGGAATACCGACCTGCGCCTGAATAAATGGCTCTGGGCCGCGCACTTTTTCAAGACGCGCCGGCAGGCGGTGGAGGCCATCAACGGGAGCGAGTTCCAAGTCAACGGCCAGCACACCAAACCGGGACCTGATCGCCACCCGAGCAACTCCGCCAGGATCATGTTTTCGGGCGGATTCATACACGCTCGCCCTGGGTCCGCCGGGCGGACCTTTTAGCGGACCTTTTAAATGTCGGTAGTGCTGTAATATAAAGGATGACAGAGTAGGCAAATCCTAGCGCGGCCTTGTGCCCTATCCTATAGATTGCAGGACTACCTAAATGTCAATGTCATCTAATATGCGCTGTCTGCCTGGCCTGACAGCTTTCCAACCAAATGCTCTCCGTCCGCGTGCACCGCTTCTAACCGCACCTCGAGGATTCGGTTTGTCAGGTCTTGCATCTCATCGGCACGGACGTTGACCGGAAGATAATTCGGCGTGTAACCGAACCATTTGCCCGCCGATGCGTCGCCATAGGGGCCTTCCACCAGAATCGGCAGACGCCGACCGACAAAGCGGGCTAGGATTTCACCTTTCATCCGGCGCCCCAGTGCGTGCATCTGGCGGCTGCGATCCTTCTTCGTCCGGTCATGGGTTTGTCCCGGCAGGGTCGCGGCCTTGGTGCCCGATCGCGGTGAGTAGGGAAAGACGTGGAGGTGACCGCAGCCCAGCGACGCCACGAAGGACAGGGTCTGTTGCCACTCGGCTTGGGTCTCGCCGGGAAAGCCGACGATGATGTCGGTGGTCAGATTGAAGTCCGCCACCTGGCTTCGGGCCGCTGCGGTCAGGCGCACAAAATCCTCGGTCCGACAGCGGCGGGCCATGCGACGCAGCACCGAATCCGACCCGCTCTGCAGAGGCAGATGCAGGTGCGGCATCAGGCGCCGGTCCGCGAACAGCGCCCAGAAGCCCGCGGGCAGGTCCCAGGGTTCCAGGGAGCCCAGGCGTATCCGGGGCACATCGGTGTCGGCGAGGACCGCGCGGATCAATGCTGAGAGATCGCCTTGGCCGTCGCTTCCGTAACCGCCGAGATGGACACCGGTCAGTACGACCTCCTTGACCCCTTCCGCGCCCAGCCGGTTGATCTCCACCACCACATCGGCAATCAGACGACTGCGTTCCTCACCCCGGGCAAGGGTTACAATACAGAAGGTACAACGGTGGCGGCAGCCGTCCTGTACCTTGACGAAGGCTCGTTGGCGGCCGCGGACGAGCAAGGGATCGGTCGCCTGCTCCAGGGCGTCGTGGGCCATGGCATCCAGGTCGAGCTCCTGAGCGGCCACCTCCACCAGACGATCCTTGTCTTGGTTGGACACCAGCAGGTCGATGTCCTGCTCGCGGGCCAATGCGTCCCTGTCCAGGGAAGCGAAGCAACCGCTGACTACCAGCTTGGCCCAGGGATTGACGCGCCGGACGCGACGTAGCAGCTTGCGGGATTTGCGTACCGCCTCGGCGGTTACCGCGCAGGTATTGACCACCACCAGGTCGGCCGCTTCCGGATCGGCGGTCACCAGGTAGCCCCGCTGTTGGAATTGCCAGGCCCAGGTCTGAAGCTCCGCCTCGTTGAGCCTACAGCCCAGCGCCTGAAGGTTGACACGCATCGGTGATGGTAAACTTTAAAGTGGTAATCACGGATTGATTCACCCTCTCCCTCCGGGGAGAGGGATTTTTTGGGAATTCGACTCTTACCCTGGACCTCTGCAGGTTGCGGGCACTTAAACACGTGTACAATAATCGGTTAGTGCTAAATGTCAACAGCACCTAGCACCTCGTGGCCGCCTGTACAGGTTGCTCACTTGAGCTGCGAGAGATCCCTAACGGCACCGCGAGCCGCGCTTGTCGCGAGCGCGGCGTAGGCCCGTAATGCCGTGGTCAGGGGGCGGTCCCGGTGCTCCGGCCGCCATGCGGCGGTGCCCTTAGCCTCCATGTCCCGGCGCCGGGCCGCGAGCGTGTCCTCCGAGACCAGGAGTTCGATCCGGCGCCGCGGGATGTCGATCCCGATCCGGTCGCCCTCCCGCACCAGTCCGATGGTTCCGCCTGCGGCGGCCTCCGGCGACACATGGCCGATGGACAGCCCGGAGGTCCCGCCCGAGAAGCGGCCATCGGTGACAAGGGCGCAGGACTTGCCCAACCCCTTCAATTTCAGATAGCTGGTGGGATAGAGCATCTCCTGCATGCCGGGGCCCCCTTTGGGACCCTCGTAGCGGATGACCACCACCTCGCCTGCCTGGACCTGGTCACCGAGGATGGCCTCCACCGCCGCCTCTTGGCTCTCGTAGATCCTGACCGGTCCAGAGAGGGTGAGGTTCGACGCATCCACGGCGGCGGTCTTCACGATACAGCCCTGCTCCGCCAGATTGCCGTACAGGACGGCCAGCCCGCCGTCGCGGCTGTAGGCGTGCGCCACATCCCGGATGCATCCGTTCGCGCGGTCCAGATCCGGGGCGGGCCAGCGGTTGTCCTGGCTGAAGGCAACCTGGGTCGGCCGGCCGCCAGGGGCCGCGAGATACCGGGAACGCAACTGTTCCGGCCGGGTTCGCGCCAGGTCCCACTCGTCCAGCGCCGCGCCCAGGGAGCGGCTGAAGACAGTCGGCGGATCGCGATGAATCAACCCCGCGCGGTCGAGCTCGGCGAGGATGCCGATCACCCCCCCGGCCCGGTGGACATCCTCCATGTGGTATTGCTGGGTCGCCGGTGCCACCTTGCACAGATTGGGGACCTTGCGGCTCAGCCGGTCGATATCGGCCATGGTGAAGTCCAGGGCCGCCTCATGGGCAGCGGCGAGCAGATGCAGCACCGTGTTGGTCGAGCCGCCCATGGCGATGTCTAGGCCCATGGCATTCTCGAAGGCGTCGAAGCATGCGATGGCGCGCGGCAGTACGGTCTTGTCGTCCTCTTCGTAATAGCGTTTCGCCAACCGGACGATGAGCCGCCCGGCTTCGAGAAAAAGCGCACGGCGATCGGCGTGAGTCGCCAACAGCGAGCCGTTGCCCGGCAGGCTCAGGCCCAGCGCCTCGGTCAGGCAGTTCATCGAGTTGGCCGTAAACATCCCGGAGCAGGAGCCGCAGGTCGGGCAGGCGGAACGCTCGTACTCGGCCACCTTCGCGTCGTCCTCAGCGGGGTCTGCGGCCACCACCAGGGCGTCGACCAGATCCAGGCGGACCTCGCTGCCGCTGCGGATCAACCTGCCCGCCTCCATGGGGCCGCCGGAAACGAAGACCGTGGGAATATTGAGGCGCAGAGCGGCCATCAGCATCCCCGGCGTGATCTTGTCGCAGTTCGAGATACAGACCAGGGCATCCGCGCAGTGCGCGTTGACCATGTACTCCACGGAATCGGCGATCAGGTCCCGCGAGGGCAGAGAATAGAGCATGCCGCCATGCCCCATAGCGATGCCGTCGTCCACGGCGATGGTATTGAACTCCCTGGCCACCCCGCCCGCCCGCTTGATCTCCCCCGCCACCAGTTGGCCGAGGTCCTTGAGGTGAATGTGGCCCGGAACGAATTGAGTAAAAGAATTGGCAACGGCGACGATGGGCTTCTCGAAATCCTCATCCTGCATCCCGGTGGCCCGCCAGAGGGCGCGGGCACCTGCCATGTTGCGGCCTTGGGTGGTGGTGCGGGAACGGAAACGGGGCATGGTGATCTCCGCATGGAAAAAACGGGGGCGCTGATACACTGCCCCTCATAGTGGTGATTGTACCGAATCCTCGGGGGTCCGCGGCCCCCCTCCGACCATCCGAAGCGGGGCAACCGAATGATAACTCGGTGGAAAGTAATCGGTTACATCGATGGAACAGGCATCCGAACCGGAAGATGAACGAGCTGAGAGGGTTGCGTACACCGGTTTCGACGTTTGAAGAACCCCGCTCACAGGAGTAGATTAGACGGTAATGGCTAAATTTGCGTCATTCCGGCAGGGATTGCCGGAATCCAGGGCCAGGGATGGAAAAAACAGAAGGGGTTCAACTCATCAGGTCACACAACCGAGCCACTTTAAATTTAACCACTACCGGTTTTTAGAGTCCCCGATAGGGGATCTGAAACCCCCTCTCGCCTATAGGCGACGGATAAGGGGGTAGAGGTTAAACTTGGTGGATGGAGGGATACAAGCGGGGTTCGCACCCTGTATGGGACTGAAAGTACCATCTGGTGTGGACGGCGAAGTATCGGAACCAAGAGCTTGGTGGGGATGTGGGTCACGCTTGCTGCGAACTGCTGAGGGAGATTGCGCGGAGCAAGGAGATGGTTAACTACGCGGGATCGATTAACTGCGACCATGTGCACATGTTGATTGGAATTCCGCCCCAGCTCTCGATGTCGAGGGCCGTGCAGTATCGTAAGGGTAAGAGATCGCATAAGCTGTTGTCGGAGTATCAACACCTAAGAAGGCGGTACTGGGGTCAACATCTGTGGGCGGGAGGGTATTGGGTCGCCACGAGTGGAAATGTGGCCGACGAGGTATGGCAAGGAATACATCGGAGGAGCACAGGGAAGCGAGGGAGGGTAAGCGCCGAGCCGGAGTGCGCTGCCCCGGCGTAGGGGTAGGGCCGAGCGTTTGGTCGGAGTGCGGCGCGTGAGCGCCGGTGGAGACGAAATACCAGGCCATGCGACACGGCGTCAAGTCATTGCGGGAGTCCGGGTGCCGCGCGGAGTGCACGCCGGGACGGACGCAGGACGAACGCGGGCCGCCGAAGGCAATGGCCGCCGCCCCATTGTTTGCGCCCGAAATCGAACGGACCCCATTTCGGGGTGCGCGAAAAATGGCGGCGCTCCGGAAGGGGAAAAGCGCGATCCACGTGGCGCGCGTTTATGGTGAACGCAAGCGCAACTTTGTCGGCCGGCATGTCTGGGCGAGGGGGTATTTTGTCTCGACGGTAGGTCGCGATGAGCGCGTGATCCGGGCGTATATCCGGCATCAGGAAGCAGAAGATCAGCGACTTGCGCAACTGAATTTGTGGAACTGATTAACCGCCTTTATAGGCGGTAGTCAAATCGTTGGGGTCGCGTGAGCGCCCCCGAAAGCCGCTTTGGGCGGCCCACAAACTAAAGCCCCCGGCTTTGCCGGGGGATTGTTACTTGTGTCAACCTGATGGTCCGCCTCATAATTGTTGTATACTGAAAGGTAAATCAACGAGATACACGTTAGAAACCGCCGGTCGGCGGCTGTTTCCTCGCCCTACTACGCTTCTTCAGGCTCCCACGCTTCCGGAGACTGCGTCGGTTCAAAATCCCAATCCGCCAAGACCATGTTTCCGGGACGGTCTGCACGCACTCGCCCTGCTTCTACTGCCATCTGGCGGGAGGGCATCCCGCGGTTGTGGTAAAAGCAGCGGGGAGCATCCGAGCGATAAGATGGGAAGGTGGGATGAGGTGGACGCAGCCTGGCAACTTGGGGGAACGAGGGTCAGGCCCCGCAAGGGGAGGGCTGAATAATGTCTCTGGGACCCGTGATGTTGGACCTGGCGGGCGTCGAGCTCGACGCGGAGGAGCGGGAGGTTCTCCGCCACCCGGCGGTGGGTGGGGTCATCCTGTTTGCCCGTAACTTCGAGCACCCGGAGCAGGTCGCCGCGCTGACCGCTGCCATCCACGATGTGCGCGATCCTCATCTATTGGTGGCCGTGGACCAGGAAGGCGGCAGGGTGCAGCGTTTTCGGGAAGGATTTACGCGCTTGCCGCCTGCTGGCCGTTTCGGTGAGCTGAGCCGTGAGCACCCGGTGAGCGCACGGCGTGCCGTGCATTCCGTGGGTTGGCTCATGGCCGCCGAGCTGCGCTCCGTGGGCGTGGATTTCAGCTTTGCGCCGGTGCTAGATCTGGACCGGGGAGTGAGCCGGGTGATCGGAGACCGCGCCTTTGCCGCCGGCGCCGAGCGGGTGACGGAGCTTGCCCTGGCGTGGCGTGAAGGTGCGCACGAGGCCGGCATGGCCGCGGTGGGCAAGCATTTTCCCGGGCACGGCAGCGTGGCGGCGGATTCCCACACCGAGCTGCCGGTCGATGACCGGTCCTTCGGCGACATCGAGACGGAGGACCTGATCCCCTTCGAGCGCCTGATCCGGCACGGCCTGGAGGCGATCATGCCGGCACACGTGATCTATCCCGAGGCGGATCGAAACCCCGTGGGTTTCTCGGCGTTCTGGCTGCGCCGGATCCTGCGTGAGAAGCTCGACTTTCAGGGCGTTATCTTCAGCGATGACCTGGATATGGCCGCGGCTGCGGCCGGCGGTGGTTACGCCGAGCGTTCCCGGTCGGCCCTGGCGGCGGGCTGCGATGTCCTTCTGGTGTGCAACAATCGTCCCGCTGCACTGGAGATCATCGAGTCTCTGCGTGATTACGACGACCCGACCGTGCATCTGCGCTGTCTGCGCATGCACGGTCGCGGTGGCCTCGAACGCGAGCGTTTGCACCTGGAGCCACGTTGGCAGCAGGCCCTGCGCGCCGTTGGGGAGCTCGAGGCCTTGGGCGCCCCGAGCCTGGATCTCTGAATATCGGTGACCGGGGAGAGATCAGCAGAATGAGACTATCACGAGAGCAGTACGCCGCCGTCATGGGCCGGGCGGAGCTGCCCGTATCCGGCACAGAGCTGGAGCGGATACTAGATCGGCTGGCGGAGTCGATTACCGTGGTCCTGGCGGAACGAGGCCCCCTTTGAGGTGGTCCCCTTTGAGGTGGTATGTCTGGGAACGCCCTTGAATTTTGCAACCCCCCGTTTACATATGACTGGAATGATTCAATGCCGTTGATATGGCAATTGCCTCGCGCAAATTCGTTACGGATGGACGCCGAGATGCTTCTGATAACCCATATCCACCAGCCCATTGTAGCCCCTCCAGCCATCCGAATGGATGATGCTGTCCCGAGAGGGGTACCTGGCCCCGAATCGCGGCCTGTAGCGGCTTCTTGGAGGCATCCGGGACGATCTCCGTGTAGACTTTTCCCTGCCGTTCCAGGATTCCGAAGACGATTGTTTTACCCCCGCCTCCACGCCCCTTTTTTCCCCGAACACGGCGGGCGCCAAAAGAGGATTCATCCCCTTCAACCTCGCCGGAGAAAGGCGATGAGGCGTCACAAAGCTGGGCGATTCTTAGGTCGTAGCTTGAAGAACCGTATCATCATGATAAGCACCCGAATCATAATGATGATGAGTTTCGCGTGGAATGATTATCAGTCATTGGCTTAAGTCGGTTTCAGCCGAAGCCTCGACTTTCAGTTGCAGCATAGTGATTTCGAGTCAGTGCTTTCAATTGGCTTCAGCCAAAACGCAGCTTTCAGCCGCGACATACTATGGACTTTAGTCCATAGTGGTTGATTTCATACGAGTTACTTATGGGCACCTTGAAAAATACGATTTTCGTCTATGGCACGCTTGGATAATCAATGGCTTAGAGCCTCTTAGTTGGTGAAAATACCTATTTTTCAAGGTGCCCTTATCAAAAATCATGAAGAATCCCCTGTCTCGCGGTCGCTACGCGGTCTGACACTCGCCGTGGTCGTCGCGCTTGCTTTGGTCTTTCCAGCAACCCGGAGCCCGGCACAACAACCCCACCTCCCCGACCTCGGGGGCTCCGCGGACCTGGTGATATCCTCGGCTCAGGAACGCCGTCTGGGGAAGGCTTTTATGAGAGGCGTGCGTGAGGCCTTACCGGTCATCGAAGACCCCATACTCGCCGATTACCTGGAGAGCCTCGGCAATCGGCTGGTCGCCGCGAGCACCGCGGGGGCAGGCAGATACAGTTTTTTCTGGGTCGAAAATCCGACGATCAACGCCTTCGCCGGCCCCGACGGCCACATCGGCGTCTTTTCCGGCCTGGCGCTTGCCGGCGAGAACGAGAGTGAGCTGGCAGCGGTGCTAGCCCACGAAATCGCCCATGTGACGCAACGGCACCTGCTACGTTTCTTCGAAGACCGGAAGCGCCTGATCATCCCCGCGACCGCCGCGATCATTGCCGCCGCTGTCCTTGGAACCCATGTCGACGCAGACCTCGGGGCCGCCGCCACCGCCGGCATCCAGGCTGCCGCGATGCAGCGGCAAATCAATTTTACCCGCGAGAATGAGAAGGAAGCGGACCGTATTGGCATCGCCACCCTGGCCGCCGCCGGGTTCGATTCCTATGCCATGCCCAGCTTCTTCGAGCGCCTGGCCAGAGTAAACCGCACCCGCGAGATCAGCGCCCCCGAGTATCTGCGAACCCACCCGGTCACCAACAGCCGCATCGCCGATGCCCTTAGCCGTGCCGACCGTTACGGACGCAAGCAACGACCGGACGATCTGCGCTTTCACCTGGCACGCGCCCGTCTACGCGCGCGTTCGTTCAGCAACACACGAAAGGCGATTGCCCATTTCCGGTCCCAGCTCAAGAGTAAACGCTACCGCAACGAGGTCGCCGCGCACTACGGCTATGCCCTGGGGCTGGTCCGCGGCAATCGAATCCGCGCAGCGCGCGCGGTGGTGGAAAAGCTAGTCGCTCGCTATCCGAACCAGGCTGAATTCATTATTCTGGAGGCACGGATCGATACCAGGCGTGGTGCCGGGGACCGCGCCGTCAAGACCTTACAGACCGCCGTCGGGTTGCGACCATCGAGTATCCCGCTGCGTATCGCCTATGCCGATATCCTCATGGCTGAGGGACATCCCGCGCGAGCGCTCAAGATCCTGGAGGATGTTGCCTCCAGAAGGCCCGGCCAGGCCGCGATTTATCAACGGATGTCGGATGCCGCCCTCAAGGCGGGGCGGAAGGCGGCCACCCATCGCTACCGAGCGGAAAAGTTCTATGCTGAGGGCGACCTGGAGCCGGCGATCCATCAGCTCGAGATCGCCCTGAGACAACCGGGACTGAGCTACCACGACGCATCCAGGATTCAGGTCAGGCTTGACGCGATCAAACGCGAGGAGAAAGACGCCAGGGGAAAACTTTGACGGTGCTCAACGCTGGGAACGCTCGATCATCTCCCGGGCGTGGTCCAGGGTCTTGCGGGTGATCTCCCGGCCTCCCAACATGCGTGCTACTTCGTCCACGCGTTCCGCCGCTCCCAGGTTCTCGATGGCGGTGTAGGTCTGGCCGTCGCGGGTGAGCTTGCGGACCAGTAGATGGTTGTGGGCCTGCGCCGCCACCTGAGGCAGGTGGGTGACGCAGAGGACCTGGCGCGCCCCGCCCAGGGTGCGCAGCAGGCTGCCGACGATCTCGGCCACGCCGCCGCCGATCCCCACATCGACTTCGTCGAAGATCAGGGTCGGCACTGCACCGCACTCGGCGGTGGCGACCTGGAGGCCGAGGCTGATTCGGGACAGCTCGCCCCCGGAGGCCACCTTCGCCAGGGGTTGCATGGGTTGGCCCGGATTGGCGCTGACCAGGAATTCCACCCGGTCGAGCCCTTGGGCAGTGGCCGCCTCGGGCCGGACTCTGATAACCTCCACTGACAGGCGCCCACCGCCCATCCCGAGTCCCTGCATGGCCTTGGTGACCGTCTCGGAGAGCCGTTGGGCGGTTTGGGAGCGGGCATCGCTGAGCTGTTCGGCGGCGGTGAGAAATACCACGCGCACTTGGTCGCACTCCGTGGCCAGGGTTTCCAGGGCCGTGTCGTCGTGTTCCAGGGCGCCCAGCTCCGCGCGCATGGCCTGGAGGGTCTCGGGGATCCGGTCTGGGGGCACCCGATACTTGCGGGCTAGGTCGTGGACCTGGGTGAGGCGTTGTTCTGCCTGCTCCAGGAGCCCTGGGTCTAGGTCCGATTCGTCCAGATAGCGGCGCAGATTGGCTGCCGCTTCCTCTACCTGAATGGCGGCGCCTGCCACCAGCTCGCGGGTCGCGGACAGTCGTTCGTCCAGGCCGCTGAGGGTCTCCAGGTCGGCGCCGGCATGGCTGAGCTCGGCGTGCAGCGAGGGCTCGTCCTCGTACAACCGTTGCAGCAGGCGGCCGGTCGTGCCCTGTAGCTCTCCCAGATTGGCGAGCCGTTTCTGCTCCTGGTCCAGGGCGCGGATCGCGGTGGCGTCCAGACCCAGGTCCGCGAGCTCTTCCACCTGGTAGCGCAGCAGCTCCAGGCGCGCGGCCCGATCGGTACTCTCGTCCCGAAGGCGCTCCAGCCGCTGGTTGTGCTCGTGATAGGCCCGATACCGGTCGGCTACCTGGGTTGCCAGGGCGTCGGTGCCGCCGTAGTCGTCGAGCAGGTCCCGTTGGTGCGCCGCCCGGAGCAGGGATTGATGGGCGTGTTGGCCATGGATATCGACCAGGCGCTCGCCCAGGTCCTGGAGCTGGGCCCCGGTGGCCGGGTGGCCGTTGATATAGGCCCGGGAGCGTCCCTGACGCATGAGGAGTCGGCGCACCAGGCATTCGTCTCCCGCGTCCAGGTCCTGGCCGGTGAGCCAGTCCCGCGCCTCGGGACTGGCCCGCAGGTCGAATCCGGCGATGATCTCCGCCCGCTCGCAGCCGGTACGCACCAGCTGGGCGTCGGCTTTGTCCCCCAGCACGAGCCCCAGGGCGTCGATGAGGATGGATTTACCCGCCCCCGTCTCGCCGGTGAGTGCCGTCATGCCGGCCTCGAGATCGAGCTCGAGGCCGCTGACAATAGCCAGATCCTTGACCAGAATGTGCGTCAACATGGGGGCGAATAGACGATGAATCCAGAGCGAGTCGACATTTGATTCAATGAGTAAACCCCAACCTCCGAGCTTGTCTCCTAACGGCACAGGATTCACATAATTTTCATTATTAACAGTATGTTATAATTTTTATTTAGGAAAATAATCCTGTTAATCGTGGAAATCCTGTCAATCTTGTTCTATTAGCGGTCGGCACGACGATGATGTCAACAGCCCGACGGGGATTGTCTCCGGTTCAGGATGATTGGCACGGGGGACGTCCCCCCCAGCCCAGCTTGGCGCGCAGGAGCTTATAGTGGTCGTGTCCCTTGAGGTGGAGCAGGCGGGTGGGCCAGGGGGCCTTGCTGATGAAGACCCGAGTAGGGGATTTGAGCTGCGATGCCGTGAGCCCATCGCAGGTGACCCTGACCTGATCCCGGTCCTGTTCCCCGATGCGGATTTCGATGTGGCTGTCGCCGGCAACCACGAGCGGCCGGTTGCTCAGGGTGTGGGGACAGATGGGGACCACTGCCAGCACGTCCAGGGCCGGATGTAGCAGTGGGCCGCCCCCGGACAGGGCATAGGCGGTGGAGCCCGTCGGGGTAGCAACGATGATGCCGTCGGAGCGCTGGGCGTTGACGAAGACGCCTTCGATATAGGTCTCGAGCTCGATCACTCGGGCTGGGTTCCACCGATGAACCACTACGTCGTTGAGGGCCAGGCAAGTGTCCATCTCCGCTGCTTCGCCGCTGATCCGTGCCTCCAGCATGTGGCGGGGCTCTTCCTCGTACTCGCCGGCGAGGATGCGCCCGATACTAGTCTCGATCTCTTTCGGCAACACGTCGGCCAGAAAGCCGAGACGTCCCAGATTGATTCCCACCAGGGGCACCTGGAACTTCGCCATGGTGCGGGCGGCGTAGAGCAGGGTGCCGTCACCGCCGACCACGATCACCAGCGAGCAGCACCGGCCCATCTCCCTGAGGCTGACGATCTGCGCCTTGGGGGCCGCGACCTTGGTCCCACTCACCGCGTCGAAGAAAACCTTGCGTCTCGAAGCGCGCAGGTACCTGACCAGGCGGCCGAGAGTCTCCCACACCTCGGGGGCCTCATCCTGCTTGCCGATGATGCCGATTGTCTTGAGGTTGGACATCTACCCATTTGCCTCAGGTACCAGGGGCTGTTGACATAATCCTTGTGCTCCATTTCTCAAAATTTTGCATATATCTCGTAGGGTGGGCTGTGCCCACCATCCAGGCACATATTGGTGGGCACAGTCCAGCCTACGGGTTTTCTAATGAAAAATAAGGTGAATCATTGCTATCCGATGAAATTATCAAATAGATTCAGTTGGTTATGGGTATAGGCAGTATCGCCTATGGATTCCATTTTAGCAGCCCATCAACCTGATAATATAGGATAAAGGCGTTTGAGCTTGATCCGTGCGTCTTCCGCGGTAAAGCGCCAATCGACGGGTTGATTGGATTGGTTCCGGGTCCTCCGTCCATGCCTGGACTTCGGAAACGACCGTTGCGAGATCCGGTAGTCGCCGGTCCAAGCATTGCCATCCTAACTAACACGCTGAACTCACATTCGGCCAGGTTGAGCCAACCGCCATGTTTGGG
>Ga0209781_1000282_pt1 | contig 12884 bp, 9 predicted proteins | sample WorMetHERISLAND1_3_FD_187386 | JGI IMG/M metagenome (GOLD analysis project Ga0209781, IMG submission 187386) | Marine gutless worms symbiont microbial communities from Max Planck institute for Marine Microbiology, Germany - Olavius albidus HERON... | ecosystem: Host-associated > Annelida >...
ATACCAATCATTTCTATTTTATAATATATCAGTATTGCCGGAAACAATTATTTCAGTTTTATGTAGTTTCGACTAAACTTTTTAAACCTCATTTTGCACTCACAAACAGTTGGTTATCAGCATTCAACAGTCAACACTTAGCAATCTGCATGCTACAGAAACACAAATACAGTATTTTCCAAGTATCTGTCAAACGAGTGCGCATTTCGATTTTCGAGTGACTTGTTCATTCTACCCACAAACGGAGAAAATCCGCGGACCACAGTGTACGAACTATGGAAGGGGGTCAGCCAGATCAGATGCTGTGTTTGGGTGCCTGGTGCGGTGCTAGTGGCTGAGCTCAGTGTCACAGTATCTAAGCTGTCAGCACAGTGACCGACAATGAAGGGTACCGGGTAATTAGAGGCAATTAGCCCGTGGCATGGGGACGGCGATTCTTGGGCGGTGCACGTGAATGAGGTGGGTATAAAAAAGGCGCATTTTACACTTTGGCCTAGACGCACCGACGACGCATCGATGCACTGGTGCATTTTACCAACATTTATGCAACGAAAACAGAGATTTAGAGATGCTACGATTCGTTTACGCTGCAAGTGCACATCATTTGCGTTTTTTTCGTTTACGCCGCGAACGTTTCCGTTTCTATAAGTTTTGAACGTCTTCATTTCCGTTTTTATAATATTTCCGTTTTTAAAATTACCATCATTTCCGTTTCCGTTAACGTCGGGTCAGTTATTTCCGTTTCCGTAATCGTTTCCGTTACTGAAATTTCACTGCAGTCAACTCAAATATATACCCATGTACATCGTATATGATAGATATGATAGATAGTGCTGAATATTTTGTTGTATTTTTAGGTATGAGAAGTGTGCGAAGCTATGGAAGTAGTCATTGCAGAGAATTGTCGGTTCTCGTCGAGGTTGTGCTCCGATGACAGTGATGAATGTTTGTCGAACCCATCTGATGCTGCACTGTGTGGGATTTCTGTTCATCAGAGTCGGCACATTCTTTCTACCGATGTTGGGATTGTAGAAAAATGTGACAGCTGTGTAGTAAACAGTTCAGAACAGTTCAGTGTTTCTGTAACGTCGCGAAACACTCTTATAGCAGAAAGTGACTCGTCATCCACTAGGGGAGAAGTTTTTCCCGTCAGTTCAGAGACAGTTTACGGAGTTATTAACAATTGCAAGGTTGAAGATCGTCAGTCAACTTGTACTAATGACTGTGGATTGTCAGTTAGTGCCATGACTGATAAACATGGCGGATGTGACATTGCCATGACAGATCCTTCAATAGAACTTGCTGAACCTCACGGCATTGTACGACCTAAAAGCCTGTGCAATGCAAAGAAGTCTGTGTGCTTTCCCATTGACGATACAGACAGCTCATTTGATCAGACAGCTACTGATGATGGGAAATGCATTGAGAAACAGGAGTCGAAACATATGTCTCTGCTGCTGCGATTATTTGAATCAAAACTGTTTGACATGGCCATTGCACTTCCATACTTGTTCAATTCCAAAGAGCCAGGCGTTCTTGCCTACCTGGGTCAGTACTTCTGTTTATATAGTATCATTGCAGTTTCAGTAGTGAACTAATAATTGTAATGAAGTCACCAGATATGTTCAATAATTTGTTTCATTCACATCACACTACTGAGAAAAGATAACTTTATGTCCTACATTACACTGACATAGACACTCATGTCATTAGGTCATTATTGATAAATAATTAGGTATTGGGCCTATACTATATGCCATATGTGGGCCAAAAGAAAAGAAGAAAAGTGCATATGCATGTTGCTATTATTACCATGGTACCGGTAGCTGCACAATTATGGATGTCGTTGTCGTGCTACAGAACTACTAATGAGTATTATGTCTGCTCTATTCAGGTTGCCAATTGGTGTCTACTTTGCTTTACTACAATGTGCAGTATGTGCTAAATCCAAATAAAGCCCTCAATGAGATACCATCCTTAGCAGAGGAAACACCAACTGTGGGACATGCAAGTCAACGGAGCATACCAAAACAAGCATAGTATCGTGGCTGATGGTTGGGGCTGTGTAAGCCAGCATAGGACAAACATATCACCTCAGTTGCAGACATTGATAATGTGACATCAGCGCTTCACTTCCTGAGCTGAATTGTCTACATAGTGCAAAATGGAAACAAATGTCAAAGATTAAAATTTGGAATTTAAATTTGAACCTTATGCACACTTTGAATTTTCTAAATTTATTTAACACCTGTAGTTTCGGCCTGTTCTCAGAGGATGCACAGCTTAGGATTATGTGAGAAGGAAAATTGATGGGCAGCTGGCTAACCAGTGTCCATATGTCTGTGTATGATTGCAATAGGTCAGACTTTTATCAATATTTTTTGCTTAATTCAATTTGTGCCTGTCAGCAAGTGCATTTTACTTACATTTTTGAATGTTACAGTTACATGTGTATTTCCATATGACTCTCATTTTTCAGGTAACAGAATGTTTTCGTTTCATTTTGCCGACGTTGATTCTTACCTGCCGCAGCTGATCAACATGTACATATATGTTCATGACATTGCCGAGGCTCTGCATCCGTACCTCATCTATCGGTAGATACTTTTTCTTCATCTTCACTTATGTTTATTGCCAGTGATTTAAGTACTGTGATCTGTACTTGTTGACAGTTTGAAAACTATTGTAATTTTGATACAGGTCAATGATACATGTTTTACATAGTGTCATCTTTGTAAATTGTTACTTTGTCATAATTATCGGTTTCATTTGTATAACGAGTGGGTGTAACACACACACACATACATATTACTTTTGCATTATTATTTTTTTGTTATTTTTAGCAGTGAATTAACTTCATCTTTGCTAACAGTTGTAGATCAAGTGTCGACTTCAGTATTAAAGTTGCGTGGCTGCTGGGTGCATATTCGTCAGACGTACGAAAGCCGAACTGGCGCAATTCTCAAGGCATCAAGTTGAAAAAGATGATTCTAAATGATGAACTTAAGTATGTTGATCTGTAACTTATATGATGTGATTAGTTTAGTAAAGCTTTGCTTGTTAGTTATTACTGCAGTCTGGTCATTCTAGCAGGTTTATGTTCTAGTGGAGCCTAGTGCCCTGGAGATCAGCTGATAAAACAGTGATACATGGTGTGCATACAAGTACACTGTGTCTCAAAAAATTCCAGACCCCTGTGATATGTTCAAATAACTCCAACAAATCTAGACCAATATTAATAATTTATTTTTGGTACAGAGTTCGTCATTTAATCTTCACCTATCGACACTTGCAACTTTGTGATATGTGGTAAAACAGAGAACCAGCTGAGGTTTTTCCTCTGGCAACCACAGCAGAGACTGGCACACCGTAATAGTGTAACGAAACACAATGCCAGTCACAAAGTCTTTTTCAATAATCCATTTACGATGCATCCGATATAATTTTTCATCTTTTTGTAAGAAATTCCTTTAACAGTCTCTTAGCTCCTTAACTTTTAAATTATTATTAATAATAATAATAATTAAAATACGGTTGTGTTAACTGAAACCTATTTCTTTAATTACAGTCATCTGTTACATATCATAAGTAGTTGCTAATTTTGATATAGAAACAACCTAAGCTGGTACCCTGTTCTATCAATCTCAGAAACCAATTATACATCTGGAGACTGACCGTTCATTGACGATTCTCTCTACCAAAAGTTATTAGTATTGGGCCAGATTTGTTGCAGTTATTTGAAAATATCACAGGGGTCCGGAATTTTTTGAGACACAGTGTATATAGTCACTCAACCAGTTGTTAACACCTTCCTAACTGGTTTGAAGCCTTAGCCACTGGCTTAGAAGTTTAAACCGTTATGTGTAGTTTGTTGTAATATAATAATATTGGCTTCTGAGTAATTGTTTTATATTGTAATGCATATTATTTAAGGCTGTATTTTCTGTAATCTGGTTGTTAAAGTTGTTGATGGTGCATTGAATGGTGCATTGAAGGTGATATTATGTATCTTGTATTGTACTATATTCTGGTCATGCTGCAGCTTGCTGCTGATATAATTGCCTCCATCAGGGGGTATTGTGACAAGGCGTGTTTGTTGATCGGTTCCTTTAGCAGTTCGTTAGTTCCTGGCACTTTCTAGTTTGTTGGGGATTTGATACCACCAACATTGGCATTCAGGAGTGAATATATATACACTGTCTAAAAAATGGGGCACACATATTATGCCTCATAACTCTCACAAATGTGGACCAATTTTAATATTTTTTTCACTGTAATATTCGTGGATTAACTGCAGATAAAGATGGTATTAAATCTGCCACCTCACCTGAAATGCATCGCCGCACTACCTTGAGAAAACTGAATGTTCAACTGTATACCTATTCATTTACATTAGCCAGCACAACGTACACATCAGACTTGTTAGGATGATAAAGTGCCAGGTATTTCAGTTCAAAAAATTTATCTTTAGCTAATTAAGTCTTTTTTTCAAAGCTGTTGACGTCGTTTAACATCATTAAAATATTTTGTGACTGTACCTGCTAAATATTTTGCACTGCAGCATTTAACGCGTAACTGGCGCATCCACTGACTGGTGGCGTGCATGTCTCACAGCATGCGTGTGTTCTGAGGGCAGACAATTTTAGCACGTGTTTTACCATTACAAATTAATCTGCGTAGACATAGGGAACAGAATCTAGCATCTCTGGTAGACAGATACTGTAAATAAACGATTCTGCATCACATCTGCAGTGAATAACGAGCTGTAAAGCTGCACAGTTGAACATTCAGTTTTCTCAAGGTAGTGCGGCAACAGATTTCAGGTGAGGTGACAGATCTAATACCATCTTTTTCTGCAGTTTATCCACGAATACTACAGTGAAAGAATTATTAAAACTGGTCCACATTTGCTAGAGTTATGAGGTATAATATGCGTGCCCCATTTTTTTGAGACACAGTGTAGATTGGAGACAATATTCTCCAGAATCGCACCGCGTCGGATTTTCAAGTTTAGTTAATAATAATTTTTAATCATCAAATTGCTCATACACAACAGCACCAGCAGCAGCGGCGGCGTGCCGCAGCGACACTTGGCGAATAGACATGCAATGCGCGTTTCCGGGTCCGACAGCTACACGTTGCTGTTCTTGTTATCATTGAAGCTGACGTGGAGGCACGGCTCCCCGTCTGGCTAGGAGGCTATAGGTCCCTGTGGAAGACCACAATAACTGCACTGGTCGATAATTTGCAAGTGCCAAGTGCCCATTTATATACCCGCTTAGTGCTCGTGCTAATTCACGTTGTAGACGTGGAAGTTTCCGGATGTACGCGATACGATGCTACTAGCGCCTGTGGACGGCAGTTCTGGACAGCAGGGCAGCGTGTTGATTTGAACCGGAAGCCGTCTCCCTTCGCCTGGAAGCAAACTCCAGGTACCGGATCATGCTGCGGTGGAACTTGCATGTCTGAGATGTCATACACGTACTGGAATCGCGGTGAACCCAACAACAACGGCCGATTTGACAGCGACCTGAGACCAATATCCCCGCCACTGCCGGAGAAATGCCTGCAGCTGTGTCGCGGGTTGAATTATAAATGGAACGATGGTGTCTGTGGAATTCCAGCTTGTTCCATCTGCGAAGTGGACATTTGAAGCCTCACAGGCGTCAGAAATACTCAACTTTTAAGGAATTAACCAATTACATCTGTATACTGTAGCGTTTTGGGTGGCTGAGCTTTGACAGACAGAGCTCGATCTCCTACCAGCCACTCCACTTACAGTGTAACATCATCTTGACATTTCTTATATCATTTGAAGACAATGTTGAACCATTATAACAATATGATAAGCTATTTATTTATCATATAAGTGATCTTCATGTATTGTGGACTTATGATAATCCTGTCGTTGTTAAACTGTCATTTCGGTTGATAGAGAGAATGTAATTCATACTTAATTGCATCATAGTAAAACATTGAACCAAGCACTTCAGGATGGAGTCTTTCAGTCGTATTTTGTGTTTTAAGAACACTTGATACGGGCTTATTGATATTATATACATGCACAGTGGCAGATCCAGTTAACAGACTGTTTATAACTTAAACCTTTGATGCTATGTATTTTGCATTAGGTTTAGAGTAGTGTGTAATTAACATACTGTCAAACTTTTCATGTGGTTACTTTTGTCTTTACTAAACTGCCAACTCAAAGAGACAACATATAACAAAATGAATACACAAAACACTTTATACTCATATGAATGTGTTAACAATGTTGTTAGCAAAGTAAATAACGTCACACTATAGCTGTCATTATAATGCAATCAAACAATTCCATGCTTCTCTTGATTGTTTCTGGCCACATCGTTCATTTCAGGTCATTGCATTTCTTGAACTCTGCGTAATCATCCAAGCAGATATGCTCGGGCCAAGCCATCATGTTTAAAGCATAGCTGAAGCCAGGCCGAATTTTAGGCAGAAAGGTAAACTGAACCTGCCATCTAGGCCTATATGCCAAGAACTTCATGCTGAAAATTTTGAAATGCGTTTGTACTGCGGGCTGTTTTATGTCAAAACGAGCTATAATAATAATCGTAATAATACATCAGTCAATGATAATAATAAATAATAGCCCCTAATAATAACATCATTCACAAGGTGCACAATGTCAAGTGCCATGTGCAACATGTCACAAGAACTGCAGCATTAACAATAATTACAATGACCATTCCGCAGCAACAACAACCATTACAAATAATCATCATTAACAATAATACTAAAATCATTCATTTGAAGTCTGTCTAGCTTAGGCCGTGCATGCATAGACGTCATAACACTGTTACAACTGAACGTCATAACACATAACTATCAACAACAGTCTGTACTCTTATCTACGCTGTACAGTTTGTACATTACACAGCTATACCATTCAGTTACTAATAGCCAAACCATGTATTGCCAGAAATTTCATACATTAATTACTACGTAGAGTATGCAAAGTAAAGCTTGTTTACAATTTTAGCCAATGTAGATTTAACCAGCTATCCAACAGCTGCAATAACTGAAATACATTCATGTATCAAAAATCATACATATAAGATTAGTTTTTGATCGGTTGTTAACATTTAACAGCACTGAACACAACAGAATAAAATTTATGATAATTCAACAAACTAATAAACAATGATATGACATCAAAATTTAAAAAAAATGTTAAAATGCATATCCTCGACATGACAGCCAACCAATGTTAATACCAAAAACCCAAATAGCAAAAGTTTACCAACTGAAATTAACCCGGTTTAGTCGCCTCTTCAATATTCCCACACAATCCGAATCAGATGTAATCCGAATCAAGATGTATTCTAATAAAATAAACGCAACTCCACCAGCATACAAAGAACAATACATCTAGCACCAATAGAAATGTTAGTATCAACCTCACAACAGCACACAATAATACCATAAAACACACTTATATACAACAACATACAAGAATCTGCTGCAGAGAATGCGTGCGTTGCTGCGTATCATACAGAAAATGTTCAAATTTTCACACAGTTCACTTTATATATACATTTACTCAATACAGAATGCTGTTAAAATGATACATCTACACCATGGCTTCATATTCATCAACTTATTGCATTCTGAACAAATAAGTCAGCAACAGCTGAAGATTGACAGGAGTGTAGTCAGGAATTTGTTACGGGGGAACAAGAGAGGGCTTTAAGGGTGAAAATCACAAAGTTCCCCAGCTGTCCCCAGCGGGGTTCAGAGGCAGATAATCTCTGCAGGGTCCCCAGAGACATGAGCTAATAACAACTGCAGTAATGTGTTAAAGGCACAGGGCATCACAACTTTCGTACTGTTCAAAGTCTGACTGTGCTTTGAAAAAATTTCCAGCTATGACAGGAGGGCATGTACCAAGTCCTGCCATTGGCTACAACACCGAGAATGACCCTTGTCTCTTAAGGTAGACTGCTAATGGCGACACTTAAACAGTTTACATGTAGTAATAAAAAACCAAGGACAATGGTTATAGTGCTGTCATCACAGCAGAACCACTGCAAGAGTTCACACACAGTTCACGTGATAAATGCAGAACGACGCAGAAATGACCAACCTTTAGATCAAGCCTTATGCCACCAGTCTGCTTACAGGTTGCTAGTGTTAGTAACGGTAGTACACTGTGGTACATAAAAAGTGCAATTTTGGATCAGGAACTGATCCCACATTGTTGAGAAACTTTGGGCAACCCTATTTAAGAAACCTCAGGCTCCCTCATTTCAAATCAGATCGGGATAAATTTGTTAAGATTGTTGTTCAAGTAAATACGCAACAATTGAACCACAAACTGTTAATGCATGAACTGTCAACACCGGTCGACCGGCGGACTATAGCGATGGACGGCTGGCGGATCATGGATCCTGAACCATCTCCGCCAGTTCCTGGTCCGTTAGTACATTCGTACTTTTTGTCTCTACAATAACTTTGGCAAATCCTGGACAGATTTCAATAACTCTTTTTCTGTTGTATTCACACATGAACTGCTGAAGAAGGTAAAATAAGATCAATCAGCTAGACTCAAGTCCATTGCTACACTACCTTGCATGTTTTTATGTACCACAGTGTAGTAGTATTAACAATACGCAACTTCAAAACTCTATACACATATTATGCTCGAACAGGTGAACAGACAAAATAAGCATTTGGTCCCACAGTAAAAATTCGACTGTGTACAAAAAATATATACCTGATAAAGAAAATAAAATTGTTTCAATACGGCAGACTGAACCTAAGCACACTCTGGTAAAGCTAATTGCATAAATGGACACGTGATCCATCCACTAGCAAAGCAGACTACTACTGAATAAACAACTTGATAAAAAACAGTCAGAAATCATGCAAAGATAACACAGCAAATAAATGCCGATCACGATAAAAGCCCCACAATTAAAGTTAAAAGTCTGACAAATGCAGGAGATTGCGAAGATGTGCACATGCTGTAATCAATACTGCAGTCTGTGTGCGTAGTAGCGTGGTCCGATGAGTTGGAATTCTTGACGGACAGCTGATCGTCTACATGGCAGCAATTCGAGCCTCCTGTTCAGCCAGCTGCTTTACAATCTCTGTCGGAAGATCACACCCAACCTGGTCGTCAAGGAACTTCATTGTCTCAGCGATATCCTCCATCCAGTAGTCCTTTGGTAGGCTGAACAGCTCGTCCCAATCAATCTTGCCTAGTCCTTCAAGGTTCATTGAGCTTTCGGTGGGTAGCAGACCAATAGCACTGGGTATGACTGTGAACTCGTCTGGTGATGAAATACGACGACAGATCCAATCCACTACACGCACGTTGTCACCGAAACCTGGCCACAGGAATTTGCCGTTGTCGTTTAGCCGGAACCAGTTCACATGGAACACCTTCGGCATGTGACGTCCGGGCTTGTCCATACTCAACCAGTGAGCCAGGTATTCGCCAAAATTGTAGCCCATGAACGGCCGCATTGCCATCGGGTCGTGCATGATCTGACGGCCGGAGTGCTCGGCGGCAGCAGTCGCTTCAGACTTCAGAGCGGCTCCCAGCATCACGCCATGAGCCCAGTTGAACGCCTCAAACACCAGTGGAACGCCCGTGGGACGTCGGCCGCCGAACACGATAGCGTCGATCGGGAATCCTTCCGGATCTTCCCAGCGTGGATGAATGATTGGACATTGGGACGCCGGCGTGCAGAAGCGTGAGTTTGGATGAGCGGCCTTGCCTGGCATCCCAATCTTCCATTGTTCTCCGAGCCAGGTCGTGATAACCGTTTCTGGATCAGTCTCTTTCTCCATGCCTTCCCAGAACACGCCGCCGTCCTGCGTCATGCCGACGTTTGTGAAGACCGTGTTGCGCTCGCAGGTCGCCATTGCTATCGGGTTGGTCTTGTGGTTGGTGCCCGGAGCAACCCCAAAGAACCCGGCCTCCGGGTTGATGGCTCGCAGTCGGCCATCAGCATCAAATCTCATCCAGGCAATGTCGTCACCAATGCAGCGGATCTTCCAGCCAGGGATGGACGGCGTCATCATAGCCATGTTGGTCTTGCCGCAAGCACTCGGGAATGCTGCCGCTATGAAACGTTCCTCATTGTCACCGGCTCCTGGTGGTGTTACACCCATGATGAGCATGTGCTCCGCCATCCAGCCCTCATCATGAGCGATCACGCTAGCAATACGCAGCGCAAAACACTTCTTGCCAAGCAACGAGTTCCCGCCGTAGCCACTACCATACGAGATTACTTTCCTCTCAGCCGGGAAGTGCGTTATGATGATCTTCTCGGGATTGCAGGGCCAGTGGTTGATCACTCGACGCTGCAGTGGCCGCGGCATGCCGATTGTGTGGACACACTGGACAAACTCTCCATTGGACTGCTTGATGGACTTCCAAACCAGAGGTGAGACGCGGGTCATGATACGCATGCACAGCACCACGTAGTTGAAATCGGTCAGCTGTACGCCGTATTTTGACAGTGAACCACCGACTGGACCCATGCTGAATGGAATTATGTACATCACTCGACCCTGTACATACAGTTAACACATACATCTATGTACCGTTACGTTATCACTTGTACCATTACGGTACCATGTCACAACACATATCTAATACTGGCATTGTCAGCTGTCTCTGAAAAATCACTTGCTTAAGACCCACGTCTTTCAGCAGTCCTACAGTCACTGACAATGTGTTCTAGTATTTTTAGCTTACTGTTGTTGTACCATAGCCTTGAAGCTTCAGTTCATGCCACGATAATCTTCATGTTATTAATAATAATAACAATTACTATTATTATTATTAGATTTTCTGTTTCAATAAATCTACATGTCTAGTGTTATTCAATGGCATTAATGTTGTGATTACAGAGACAGAGAAGAACTCGATGTTATTTCAATTAACTGAAACTGGTAGTCAAAACTGAAACTACAGAAACTGAAACTGATATAAATCAGTTTTCAAAAAAATGTTTAACTGCATAACAATATGGCATGAAAAATTAGCCACAGAAGCACACTGTAAACATGTCTTTAGTGTGTGTGTGGTACGGAAGCCGGGAACTGCCACCGAATGATTCATGTGTAGTTATCGACATCGATAACTCATCCGGGCGAGTTATCGAGGTCGATAACTACATTATGAATTATTCGGCGGCAGTTCCTGGCTTCCGTAGTGTGGAGACCTGACTGCAAGATGAAGAAAACATCGAGATCACTGGAAAAATGCATGTCTCAAGGTTAACAGTTATGATACTATTACCAGTATGCATCAAAACTGAAACTTGTAATGAAATAAAACTGAAACTGATCTGTCAAACTATTACTGATACTTAAACTGTACTGATTTTAACTATAAAGTGTAATGTAACTGAAAGTGAAACTGATTAAGTAAAACTTAACTGAAACTGTTACTGACTTAGTCAATACTGAAATAAAACTGAGGAACTAAAAGTTGTGACAGCAGAGCAGTGATGGGCAACTAAACTAAATTTTTTTAGTTAAACTAATGATTTAACTAAACTAAATTTTTTTAGTTAAACTATTTGGTCCAACTAAAAAAATTAGTTGGCAACTTTTAGTTGGCAACTTTTTTGTTAACTTTTGCCCATCATTGCAGCAGAGAGGCACAACTGTGATAAAAATTTAATCTACTAATTATACACATGTATCTCGAATCTCAAATTGCAGACATGATGTCTTACCTTCATGCTACCCGGCAGTCTGCTCTTTAGCTGCACATCCACATCATCAGGACTCATCCACTGTCCCAGGATTCCTTTGCATCCATCAGCAACGTGCGGCACGGTCTGATAACGATCTGGAGTCACTATGAAGGTCTTGCTCTCAACGCGCGCCACGTCCGCTGGATCAGTCCTACACAGGTAGCAGTTCTCCATCTTCTCCAGTTTCACCAACATACCACGATCAACCAGCTTATCAGTCAGCTCGTCCGCCTCAGATTCCGACCCATCACAGATGTAGATACCAGTTGGACACAACAGGTTAACCTGCGGTATTTCGCACAACCATTTTCTCTTACTTTTTCATGTAAATGGTCATCGACATGAACATTTTATGTTCACAATGCTAACTATATCAAATGACTTTTAAGAAAAAGCACAGCAATCTAGCAATGGACTGCTGGCAGGCCAATCATTCCAGTGCTGTTGTCCTTTGAGCTATTTAACACTACTGCACAACTTTAATAACATGACCAGCTTGTGACGAATAATTAATACAGAGTGAAAAAGACAAAACATTCCTTATCTTACAAGGTGGTTTCAAAACTGCATAACTATTGAACATGCTGGGCAAAGATATATACAGTCACGAAACAGTATACATAAGGAACCTGGACCAACCTAGCTGGTTAAATACAGACAGAAATAGTAGTTAAGGGGGCCTGAGAACCGAGGCACCGAGTTCGAGACACCGAAGGCGTCGAGGGGGAGAGGAATGGGGAGGGGGTATTCCCCTCCCCAGCCGACTAGGGGGTCTGGGGGAGTGTCGTAAGCTCCCAAAGTGGGGTCTGGGGCGGAGCCGGCTGAAAACGGATTATGGTGCATTTTGAGCTTGAAAAAACGATGTCATTTTTATAGCGCATATTTAAAGTCATATTTACAAGGCCAGGTACGCTGTAAGGATACAGCCCAGGCTTGCAAGCTCTGAAACTCATCATCCTTCCATTGGCTGTACACCTACAGGTGTGACACACATAAGCCTTACATATACAGGGTGGGCCAAAAAAAGTAAGCCTACGTAGTCTACACATAACTTCGTCAAATACTGGCCGATTTTCAAAATTCTTTCACTGTCACATTCTCTAGGAAATTTGCAATAGGTCTAAA
>Ga0209781_1000283_pt1 | contig 12876 bp, 18 predicted proteins | sample WorMetHERISLAND1_3_FD_187386 | JGI IMG/M metagenome (GOLD analysis project Ga0209781, IMG submission 187386) | Marine gutless worms symbiont microbial communities from Max Planck institute for Marine Microbiology, Germany - Olavius albidus HERON... | ecosystem: Host-associated > Annelida >...
AAGCCTGTTCCGCAAGCGTTTGAATTTGATGGCGACGTTCCAGCAAATGCTTACGGTCGAGGCCCAATTCTTGCGCCAGATGCCGAGTGGGAGCCCCTTGGGCGATGCCCTGCAAGATCCGTACGATAGACAACAGCCGTGATGAGTACCTTGCCACAGGGTTGCCGTAAAGCGTTGTAGATCCGACCGCAAGCGCAGCGAAAGGACAACAAGGGCGCGCGATCACGTCGATGGACCTTCGCGTGCGCGACCGGCGTGTGGCACGCCGGGCAACCGAGACCCTACAGATGCAAAATCGCAACCAGATACGCGTAACTGTCAAGTCCCGTGTGATTATATACCGATGAGGAACTATCCGCCGCTGCAAGCGAGGGAGGTATTACGGTTGCTTGCTGAGGAGGGAGCGGAAGGAACCGCGAAGGCAGAGACAAGCGAGGTCGGCAGAGTTTGAGCTGACCCTTACGGTAGCACACAACCTGAGTCGAGGCATATCACAGGTCATGAATATCCAACTCCACGAGAATGCATGCACGACGCCGGCGATTCGTCTGGAAATACAGGCCCAGCCTGAGATCGGTAAGCAACTGGGAGTGAGCAGAGGCTTACCACCTCAACCGCCACACGGTGGCGAAATGGCGTCGCCGTGAGGGGGCGGAAGATGCTTCGCACCGCCCCCAGCGGCTTCACACCACCCTCACCCCGGTCCAGGAGGCGGTGGTGGTCGAGCTGCGCAAGACATTTCGGGTCTGGACCGCTGTCTGCGCCGCCACAGGATTTCTACCCTCAAGGCGCTGATGCCCCAAGAGGAAGGTGCCAAGACGCCGGTGAAGACCTTCGAGGCGTATGCGCCGTGCTTTGTGCACGTCGATGCCGGACCAGGAGCAACGCCGCTACCTGTTCGCTGCCATTGATCGGGCGAAGCGCTGGGTTTACGTGGAGATCCTTGAGGACAAGTCGGCAACCGCCGCGAGTGCCTTCCTCGTGCGCCTGATTGATAAAGCGCCGTTCACGATTAGCTAAGGTACTCACCGACAACGGCAAGGAATTTACTGATCGCTTCTGTGCCACCGGCGAGCGCCAGCCGACCAGTGCCCATGCCCTTCGATCGGGTCTGTACCGACAACCGCATCGAGCACCGCCTCAAAACCGAGAACTCCCCAAACCAACGGCGTGATCGGACGCTTCAACGGGCGCATCACCGACGTTCTGGCCACCATCCGCTTCGACTCCGCCGAGCACCTGACCGATACCATCAAACGCTACGTCTAGGTCTATAATCAACACATTTCCCAAAAGGCGCTAGGTCTCATTCCACCTCTTCAAGCCATGAGAAAGCTGGTACCAAAAACAGCCCAACCTCTTCAAAAAGCGTGTCTATAATTTGGCGGGACTTGACACGAACATTTTGGCTCATCCATCAAATCGAGGGTAGAGAAACAGATCATCGGCTTCTCCTTTGGCAACTCATTTTGGGGAGCTGATTCTCAGGCTTGACGAGGCGGTTGAATAGCTCTCACTCAGTTGGCCCCATGAGCCACGATTTCTTCCTCGTAGCGCTCGATGTGGACATTGGGCAGACAAGCTACGGCAGATCCGATCTGTTCGAGATAAGCCGTGGGGACTTCATGCGGTATGACGGAGCTGTTCTTCCAATTCCGCTCTCAGGACCAGGTTATGACGGTAATCGTTCGCCCAGTCGATCAAACTCGCTGCGTCGGGTAGCTGTCCTTTGCTATAAGGATCGAAGAACTCCTCGGAGCTCATGGAGTGCTGGTTTTCAGACAGGCTTAGACGCTTGCTGATGGCTACCAGGGCATCTAAGAACCTGTTTACGATCTATTTGATAGAGAGATTCTGACACGGGGAAAGGGCGATGAGAAACACCTACCCAAGTGATATAAGCCGAGAGCAGTTTGCGTCCATCCGAGCTTTATGGGGGCAAGCCAAGAAGAAGACCAAGCCAAGAGTTTTTGATTTATATGATGTTTTTTGTGCGGTTCTGTAGGTATTGAAAAGTGGCTGCCAATGGTGAATGCTCCCCGGTGATTTTCCCAACTGGCCGGTGGTGTATAAATACTTTCGTTAATGGAATCAAAAACCCTCTGAGGAGGCGTTCAGTCTGCTTGAGCAGGCGTAAAAAATGGGGTTAGCGCGGTCCGTATCAGCCGTGGTCGGAACGAGAAGACAACGCTCGTGATCGTTGATGCGCAAAGCGTGAAGAATACGGATCTGGCCGGGCAGAAGGGGTATGACGCGGGTAAGAAGGTATTCGGCATCAAATGCCATCGTGCCGTGGATACGCAAGGGCTTCCCCATGCGATTGCCGTGACCACCGCGGATGTCACCGACCGAGCAGGTGTATTGGTGGCGTTCTGTGAACATCAAGAACGCTTGTCCGCGGTGACGAACCTGCTGGTTGATGGCGGTTGGTTATGCCGGGCAGCCCTTTGCCGATGCCGTACACAACCTTCTGGGGGCCACGGTAACGGTTGCTAAGCAAAAGAGCTGCGCACCTTTGCCGTGCCCCCAAACGCTGGGTTGTCGAGCGCTCGTTTGCTTGGTTGGAAAAATGTCGAAGGTGGGTGACGGAAAAACTGCGAGCGAAAGCTCAATACCAGCTTACAATTTGTCACCTTGGCTTTTCTGTCCCTGTTGCTCCAGACATCGTAAACAGGCTCTAAGTTATTTTATGGATCGGAGGTAAATTGGACTTGCATGGGAACAGTGTATCTACACTTGAAGCGAGGTCCGCGCGAGCCGGCAGTAGGTGTAGGTTGCGTTGAGACGCAGGCACGAACCTGGTCGTCGATCAACGAGCCGTCGTGCGTCGAAACGCAACACGTCCGGTCCCCCAGGCCACGCCAAAGACATGTGTGAGCATGTATGAGGTCATGTCCGGCTGGGCGCGGTCCGGCGTTATTCGGCGTGGCCTGAGAAGGTGTCGTGTTGCGTTACGCCGCGTTTGTCCCGACGCAGGAGGGATTTTTCCTCCAGACAACGCCAAATAATTTAGAATCGCTTTTAACCGGACAGCTTCTAATCTAAATACCAAGACCATGCCATGGCTACTCGATAAGATCACCAAGACGCCCCCAATCCACCGGAAATCCGTCGCGTCGGCCATCCCAGCTCATCCAGATCGCAAAGGCCTTGCCCACCAGGTTTTCCTCCGGAACGAAGCCCCAGCAGCGGCTATCGTTGCTGTTGTCCCGATTGTCGCCCATCACGAAGTAGCTGCCCTCCGGTACCTTGAGCCACCCCCCGGCCGCCGGCTTGGAGTACGGCGTGCACTTGAAATCCGGTGCGCCGGGATCGACCAGGATCCGGTGCTCGCGGCCGGTGAGGTCTTCGAGGCGCAGGTCCGTATCGGTCATGTCTATTCCCGAGCCGACGCCCAGATAGACCCCGGCGGGCGTCTGGGGAGCAGGCTCGCCGTTCACATACAGAGTCTTATCGCGATAGCGAATCTCGTCCCCGGGCACACCGACGATGCGCTTGATGTAGTCGACGGAGGGCTCCTGGGGAAAGCGGAAGACCGCCACGTCCCCGCGCTCGGGATCGCCGATCTGCAGGAACTTACGGTTCAGAACCGGCCATCGCAGCCCGTAGGCGAACTTGTTCACCAGGATGAAATCACCCACCAGCAGGGTCGGCATCATAGAGCCCGACGGGATGCGGAACGGCTCGACGAGGAAGGAACGCAGCAACAACACGATCAGGAGTACCGGAAAGAAGGAGCGCGCATACTCGACGATGACCGGCTCTTTGTAACCGGTTGCCGGCGCATCGGCCCCGGTAGACACGACACCGCCCGTGTCCGGCACCGATACCCGCCTGCGCCGCGGCGCGAACAACACCGCGTCCGCAAACCAGATACCTCCGGTGACCAGACAGGCCAGCACCAGAAAAGTCGGAAAATCGAAGCTCATAATGTTGGTTTCCTTCAGGTTCAAACGACTCCGCGATCTCATCGAACCTCGGGCAGGGCCAGAAATTCTTTTACCGGCGGCTCCCAGCTGAAGCGTGCGTCATAATCCCGACAGTCGAATACCGCTTCCGACGCATTCTCGATGTAGATTCGTTTCACTTCAGACGATGGATAAGTCAGGTATCGGGAACACCGTACGCTCTGTCCCGTACCGATGACCAGCCTGGTCTTCCCTTTCAGCGTGCAGTGCGTCAATTTGTCTAACGGCGACCGTTCATAACAGATCGCATAATCGGAACGATACCTTCTGACCTTCCCATCCGGGCGATCGAATACCCACCATTTACCCAAGCGACTCTTCAGGTCCATGCTGTTCCATGTCCGATAGAGGGTAATCTCAACCCACTCCCTGGTCTCGTAGACCTTACCCTGACACAAGCCACCCTGCTTCGGCGAGCCGAGCGCGGCGCTCAACAGTGCCTTATCCTCGATGGGTTCGAGTGAGGCAGCCAGGTCGGTCGGCAACTCCGGATTACCCGGACACTCGTCCGACGGTTGCCCGGCCGACAGCTCGGTCATCGTTGTACAACCGCACAGAGCGATGAGGGGAAAGGTGAGAAGAAGCTGTTTCAAAATGATGCTTCCTTATTCAGCCGAGTCCGAGCGCATGATATGACGGTAGCCGAGCCGGAGCGTCGCCATTTTTCGCGCAACCCGAAATGGGGTCCGTCCGATTTCGGGTGCAAACAATGGGGCGCCGGCCATTGTCTTCGGCGGCCCGCGTTCATCCCGGCGCGCACTCCGCGCGGCACCAGGACTCCCACAATAACTTAACGCCGTGTCGCATGGCCTGGCATTTCGTCTCCGCTGGCGCTCACGCGCTGGACTCCGACCAAACGCTCAGCCCTACGCCTACGTGGGGTCGTCGCACTCCGCTCGGCGCTTACGCTCCCTCGCTTCCCTGTGCTCCTTCGATGATTCGATGTGCGGAGCGGAGCCCGTCTCCGGCTCCGCGTCCGCGGGTCGACGCAACCCGCATCATACTATACGGGTCAGGATATCGCCGTTACAGGTCGAAGCAAACAGGGCGAGCGCGTATAAATCCGCCCGAAAACATAGCCTTATCGGAGTCGCTTGGGTGGCGATCAGGTCGGTAACTGCGCGAGACAGGTAGGCGCGGGCTTGCCCGCGCTTACAATTCCCTCGCTGACAATCCGGCTCCGTGGCCAACTTGAACGCCGGCAAGCCGGACTTAAGCGCCGGCAAGCCGACGCCTACCGCTGGTGGTGGGCCGCTGCGGCTACGGCCAGCGCCCGGAAGCTGGTAGCAGCTGATTCCTCGATATGCAGTTTGTACGCGCTCACCCTGCCGAAGCAAACGATCAGGGAGCGGTTGTGGAATATCGCCGCACAGGCTATCTTGCCGGACTTCAGATAATCGGGGCTTCGATGCCCGGGTTGCCGTTTCCCGATCCGCTTCGCCCTTGCCCGGAACCTCAGTCTGCCCAGCACTCATCACCTGTCTCGACTCATGCTCAAGGTTATCGATCTGGCGTGCAGGCGTGGCGACCGCCGCTTGTTCTCCGGTGTGAACTTCGAGCTGGCGTCCGGGACCCTGCTGCACGTGCGCGGACGTAACGGCAGCGGCAAGACAACCCTGCTGCGTGCCTTGTGCGGCCTGCTCGTACCGGACGCCGGGGAAATCCGCTGGCGGGGAGAGGACAGCCGCCGTTTGGGTGAGAACTATCGCGCGGACCTGCTCTACTGCGGACACCTGAACGGCATCAAGGGCGATCTGACCGGGATCGAGAACCTGCGTGTGGCAGCCATCCTGGACGGCAATCTGGTGGACGCGGAACGGCTCTGGTCCGCGCTGGAACAGATGGGCCTGGCGGGCTATGAGGACCTGCCCGCCATGGTCCTCTCCCAGGGCCAGAAGCGGCGAGTCGCCCTGGCCCGGCTACTGGTGAGCAAGGCGCCCCTGTGGGTCTTGGACGAGCCCTTTACCGCCCTGGATGCTGATGCGGTAGACCTGCTGCTGCGACTGATCGCGGGACATGTATCCGATGGCGGTATAGTGGTCCTGACCACCCATCAGGAGGTCCCGCTCACCGCGGGGCGGGTGCAGCGACTGTACCTCGGGGACGAACCCCTCGATACGGACTCGCCCTGATGGTTCGCCCCTGCGGCAAAAAATCAGGACCTGAGCGATAGCGGCATGTGGCGGGTGTTCTTCTGCATCCTGGGGCGTGATATCCGGCTCGCCATGCGCCGGCGTACGGATGTGCTGACGACCCTGTTCTTCTTCGTGATCGTGGTCAGCCTGTTTCCCCTGGGTGTGGGCGCTGAGCGGCAGACCCTGCGCGTCCTGGGACCGGGGGTCGTCTGGGTGGCGGCCCTGCTGGCCTCCATGCTGGCCCTGGAACGGCTGTTCGCGGCGGACCGCGAAGACGGCACTCTAGAACAGCTGATGCTGACGCCTCAGCCCCTGCCGATCCTGATCCTAGCCAAGGTAACGGCCCATTGGTTGCTGACCGGCCTGCCGCTGGTCATCGTCGCGCCGCTGATCGCGCTGCAATACCATCTGCCGGAGGCATCCCGCATCACGATGATGCTGTCCCTGCTGGTGGGAACGCCGATCCTCAGCCTGATCGGCGCCATCGGCGCGGCCCTGACCCTGGGACTGCGCGGCGGCGGGGTCCTGCTGTCGCTGCTGATCCTGCCCCTGTACATCCCGATACTAGTATACGGTGCCGGGGCAGTGACGGTGAGCGCCATCGACGGCGCGAACGCCCTGGCCTATTTCTCGCTGCTCGGGGCCCTGCTGCTGCAGGCGCTGATTTTTTCACCTCTGGCCGCGGCGGCGGCATTACGGGTCTCGTTGGAGTAGCCCAATAGGCTGGGTTTCGTTCCTCAACCTAGCAGTCCATCCACAAGAAAAATTAGGATGTTAAACTGATTCTTCCAGAGTTGTGGTCAAGCCTTGAGGAATCAGCCCTGAAGAAACGTTATGTGGTGCGATTGAGCGGGGTAGAGCGTGAGCAATTGGAAGGGCTGGTGAAGCGAGGACGGGGGCCGCCTATCGTCGCCGTCACGCTCAAGTGTTGTTGCGGGCGGACGAAGGCGGACGCGGAAACGGCCTGATCGACCGAGAAGTGGCGGAGCGGGTGGGTTGTAGCTGTCGTACGGTGGAGCAAATTCGCCAACGGTGTAGCGAGGGCTTCCCGGCGGCACTGGAGCGGCGCCAACGTTCGCGGTGGATGGTGAAGGCGAAGCGCGCTTGGTGAGTATCGCCTGTAGCGAGCCGCCGGCGGGACATGCCCGGTGGACCTTACGGTTGTTGGGGGATCGCTTGGTGGAATTGAAGGTAGTGGAATCGATATTCCCCGAGACCGTGCGTCAAGTGTTAAAAAAACGCCATCAAACCCTGGCAGAAGCAGATGTGGTGCATTCCCGCGCCTGCGAATGTGGCCTTCGTGTGCCAGATGGAAATGGTATTGGCCGTGTACCGGCGCGCGTCTGATCTGGCCTATCTGGTGGTGCGTATGGACGAGACCAGCGTGCAATGCGCGCGCGGAGCGCGTGACCCGATACCGGTCAAACCGGGGCAGAGCGAACGCTACGACGTGGAATACGAACGGAATGGCGTCGCCCATTTGCTGGCGTTTTATGCCCCCTTCGAGAACTAGCGTCGCATCGACATAGCGAATAATCATGCCGCCGAGCAATGGGCGCAAGGCGTTCGGCGGTTGGTGCAAGAAGATTATCCGCAGGCAACCCGTATCACCTTGGTCATGGGCAATCTGAACATCCATGGCGACGCCTCTCTGTATAAAGCGTTCCCACCGCAGTGGCCCGCTTGCTGTTGGACAACTTAGAATGCGTCTAACACCCCCAAGCATGGCGGTTGGCTCAACAATGTGAGTTCAGCGTGTTAGGACGGCAATGCTTGGACCGGCGATTACCGGATCTCGCGACGATCGCTTCCGAAGTCCAGGCATGGACGGAGACCCGGAACCAATCCAATCAACCCGTCGATTGGCGCTTTACCACGGAAGACGCACGGATCAAGCTCAAATGCTTTTATCCTATATTATCAGGTTGATGTGCTGCTAGCCTACCACTACCACTGATCTTCTCACCCCTAGCCGCGACGGCGGCATTACGAGTCTCGTTGGAGTCGCCCGGTCATCTTCTTGGGGTTCGTTCCTTTTTCAGCCAAAGCGGCGTGGCGCGAGAGGTCCGGAAGCGATTTTGTGCCGTTGCGTGATTCCTAGTATGGAGTTCGCCGGTATTCTCTGACGTTACGGGGCTTGCGGCTCCTGCATCCATTTCGGGATAGCACGTTTGTCATGGAGTACGCGCCATACGTCGATGTGCTTTTCCCCCTCAATGTAGAAGATCAGGTGAGGATAGCGTGCAAGTGGCCATGACCGCAGACCCGGAAGGTCTAATTCGAACGCGTAGCGCGACGACCCCCCCCCGTGGCCGGGCTTTCCCCAATGTGCGCATAAGCCCGTTCCAATGCATCGATGAAACGCATTGCTGCTTGTTCGGAACCTTCCCTCAGATAATAGTCAACGATCTCCTCGACGTCTCGAACCGCTCGGTCACGGGGAATAACGTGCTTTGTGATCACCCCTGGATGCCTTGGCGAATCCGGCTACGCAAGGCATCGAAATAAGCACTCTCGACCGGAGCCGCGGGTGGAGCCGGTGCCGTCGAGGAGCAAGGTGCGCAGGCGTCGTCGATCCTGATCCTTGCGGATAAGTGCACGTATGTACTCGCTGCCGGTGCCGAAACCTCGCCCGGCAACCTGCTCGTCTACATAGATCCTGAGTGCATCGGGGAGGGAAATATTCATCATACTCACATATTGAGATTATCGCCGATGGCAAAATTTGGCAATGAAAACATCGCCAATAGTGGTGTGTTGGGTGCGCCACAAACTGCACCCCCTTTCCCTCCAAGGGTGTCACAAAAAAACTTGGCCGGGAACGCTGCCTTCCAGGTGGCAGGCGTCGCTGAGGCACCAATCCAAGGATCCCGCCTTGCCTTCCCGCCGGTCAGTACCTACGGATGCCGGCAAGATGCCGGCGCTCCCAGGGAGCTTGGGGTGGGGGGATCAAATCAAATGGAGAAACCGAGTGAGGTTAATGAATCGCTCTACGCTAACCATTTAAAAACTTACCACTACCTAGCCGGTTACGCTAATTATGGGATCTATCTACATGACTAGCCCCAGTGGGTGGTGTTTTCCTTTGCCGCCTGGATAAACTTTGAAAGTTTGGCAATCCTCCCTTCAATCCGACCCCACCCAAGCCGCTCGTCATAATTTTGGCTAACTATGTATATAGGTCCCAACAATTACGACCTGCTGGTCACCCTGACGCTTGCCAGCCTACCGGTGGAAAACGGCGATGACGGTAATACTCTCGGCCCCAACGAAATCAACGGCGAGACAGTCGATCTGCTGATCGGTTGGTACCTCACTTATTCGATTAACTTTACCGGCCATCCGGCGGCCTCGGTACCGGCGGGTCTGGCCGGGGGCCTGCCGGTCGGCATGCAGATTGTCGGGCGGCGCTATGCCGACACCGATGTCCAGGTTTATTCGTATCTAACTTATCAAGGGCTTCTAGGATTTTGGCTTTTGCTTCTTGCTCAGAGTGAAGATTGCCTGTTTTCACCTGTTCCTTGATGAAGCTCCGAACAGGTTAATCCTGAAAATCCTGTACCATTGGACGCAAACACGAACCGCGCAGAATTGTTCAGCCTTTCAGGGACCGAACAATTACAATGGGTCTAGATAACTTAGAGAGGACTTTCGCTCAGCAGAGAGAGTATTTTATCCTAGAGACTTTCCTCTCGATGATGAAATCTGAATTCACATTCTTTGAGGTGTAGATGAAACGTATGTCTGGGAACGCCCTTGAATTTTGCAAGCCTCCGTTTAGCCTATGACCGGAATGATTCAATGCCGTTGATAGGGCAATTGCCTCGCGCAAATTCGTTACGGATGGACGCGGAGATGCTTCTGATAACCCATATCCACCAGCCCATTGTAGCCCCTCCAGCCATCCGGGTGGATGATGCTATGAGGGCTACCTGGCCCCGAATCACGGCCTGTAGCGGCTTCTTGGAGGCATCCGGGACGATCTCCGTGTAGACCTTTCCCTGCCGTTCCAGGATTCCGAAGACGATTGTTTTACCCCTGGCTCCACGCCCCTTTTTTCCCCGGACACGGCGGGCGCCAAAAGAGGATTCATCCACTTCAAGCTCGCTGGAAAAAGGCGATGAGGCGTCACAAAGCTGGGCGATTCCAGGTCGTAGCTTGAAGAACCGTTGATTGATCGTCGGGCGGCTTACATTACTCAGCGCGGCGATTTTCGAGGCCGGTAGATCATGCGTAAAATAGTGCATGATCATTCTGAATTTGGCTTCCGAAAGGCGTGAACGCCTGAAATTCCTGTTTTTTCCTTGCATAACATAACCTTAGAAGATATCTGAAGATGCTAAAGTTATCTAGACCCTTACAATTTTTGAACAGTCAACGAGCAGGAATCACAAGTGGTGTCGAATTCCAGCTGCCACGCTCGCGGGCGAAATCAATCATACGCCGGATCGGCTGTAGGGCGCGGACTTGGATCGCGGGGTCGATATGGATCTCCTGATCGCCCGCGAGCAGGGCCCGCTCCAGGTTCGGGAGGGCGTTCATAGCCATCCAGGGGCAGTGCGCGCAGCTCTCGCAGGTGGCGCCTACCCCGGCGGTAGGGGCGGCGATCAGCTTCTTCTCCGGTGCCAGCTGCCGCATCTTCCAGAAAATCCCCTGGTCGGTGGCGACGATGAACGCCGGATTCGGCAGTCGGGTCACCGCATCGATGAGCTGCACGGTGGAGCCGACCACGTCGGCCTGGTCGATCACATCCGCTGGAGCCTCGGGGTGGACCAGGACGGCGGCGTCCGGATGCAACCGCCGCACCCGCTCCAGGGCAAAGCCTTTGAATTCCTCGTGGACGACACAGGCCCCCTGCCACAGCAGCATGTCGGTGCCGGTCATCCGCTGTACATAGTGCCCTAGGTGTTTGTCCGGCGCCCACAGGATCTTCTCTCCCTGTGCGTGGAGGTGCCTGATCACGAGCAGCGCGATGCTGGAGGTTACCACCCAGTCCGAGTGCGCCTTCACCAGGGCGCTGGTGTTGGCGTAAACAACGACCGTGCGGTCGGGATGGCGATCGCAGAAAGCGGCAAAGGTATCCGGGGGGCAACCCTCGTCCAGAGAGCAGGTGGCCATCAGATCGGGCATGAGCACCCGTTTCTCCGGATTGAGAATCTTGGCCGTTTCACCCATGAAACGAACGCCGCACACCACCAGGGTAGCGGCCGCACTCTCACTGCCGAAGCGGGCCATCTCCAGGGAATCGGCCACGCAGCCGCCGGTCTTTTCAGCCAGGTCCTGCAGGTCGGCGTCGGTGTAGTAATGGGCCACCAGGACCGCGTCCTGCTCGGTCAGCAGACGGGCGATCCGTTTTTTGCGGGCGTCTCTCTGAACGTCGGACAGCGCCGGCCACTGCGGGGGTTGCGGGGCCCGGATGCGATATTCGGTTCCGGGCTCGTCCGGGTGATCGACTGGGAGTGCGGAGGAAGTAGTGGGCATGTTAGTCAAATATTTTCAATGGCCGTGCTGGCCGCATCCCGAACATCCTGTTCCGGATCATTCAGCATCAGATGCTCGATTTCACGGCGCACGAGCTTGGTCATTTCAAGCTCATCGATTTCATCGATCGCCGATTCCCTCACGATGTGATGGGAATCCGCCAAAGCAGCCTTCAGCACCGTAATCGACTCGGTATCGACTCGGTACCGTCGATTTTAGCTAGATAGCGCAGGGCACTTCCTCTCACATAAGGTGATCGATGCGTGAGAAATCCGGTAATCCAATCATAAGAACTCTTATCCTGGATTGTCGTCAGTCCCCCGATGGCCCTGGATAGGATAGAATCATTGGCGTCTTCGAGAAACCGAATCAGTATCGCTCTGACTTCTTGTTCATGGCCCTTAGCTATACTCAACCTGAATAATATCGCCTCCAGGTAGAGGGTATCGACGGACGCAATCCTGGACAACAAATAACGATAGCCTGCTTTCCCCTCTTTTCCAATGATGAGATAGGCAACCTCATCATAAAATAGGGTTTCATTGCGGATATAATCCGATTCGTTCTCGTCCGGATCCAGACCTTCGAATTTCGCGTACAGATCTTCGTCCGTCAAACCGTCCAATTCAGGATAGAAGCCCATATCGTTACCTCCCCTTACAGAGGGATCGGATCTCTTTCAATGTTTTGCCTCGGAGCGTTCCGGGAAATTACCTTGAATGTCCCTGGTAAGTCATTAGAGGTGATATCGCCACTTGCTCGCAATCGATCAAGCTGTTTGATTCTTTCCTTTGATAGACCTTTTTAGCGCCTTTCCCAAAGCCATCTTTGGACAACTGCTTGTGTTCTTTCACACTACTGTCCGGGGAAATTATCAAATAGATTCAGTTGGTTATGGGTATAGGTAACATCGATTATGGATTCCATTCTAGTAACCAACAGAGCTAGAAGAGTGTTTTCGAATAAGGTCAGGCTCAGAATTTGTAAAATTGTGTAGAGATCCGATTGCTGTCAAGGCGCTTCTTGATGATAGCGACGAGGATGTAAACCGAGATAGCGATCCAAATCTGGCTTTTGACCGCGTTCTCGGAGGTCCCGAAGAACGATTTGATACGTAGGTGTTGCTTGATCCACTTGAAGAACAATTCAACTTGCCGGCGGTATCGGTAGAGATCCGCCACCGTCTGCGCTGGAATGGCGAAGTTGTTGGTCAAGAAGTTGAACGTCTTGCTGGTCTGAACATCGTGGTAGCGGATACGGCGTAATGGCAGGGGGGTAGTCACGCACGGACT
>Ga0209781_1000284_pt1 | contig 12871 bp, 9 predicted proteins | sample WorMetHERISLAND1_3_FD_187386 | JGI IMG/M metagenome (GOLD analysis project Ga0209781, IMG submission 187386) | Marine gutless worms symbiont microbial communities from Max Planck institute for Marine Microbiology, Germany - Olavius albidus HERON... | ecosystem: Host-associated > Annelida >...
CTCTCGTGAATGTTTCTCAGACAAATGTACGCAACAATCTACAGCAACACATGACAGCTAATTCACGTTCATCATCATCGCTGTTGTGGAATAAACTCTCCCATTCTCTTCATGCCCTATATGCTGCACTTTCTTCTAATGCTGTCTCATTGTGTTTTCCATTCTCAAATTAAAACATACATTTCTGCTAAGTCTTTTCCTCGATCCTTAGCCTCTCTCTCTTCTGGACTGATCTCAGCGCTTTGTCACTGCTAGTTGTTTATAAGTTTTTGTCAACTGTAATCTGATTCAAGTGCGGCAGATTAAGCCAGCCTAGCTCGCTTTTGGGTGCTGGAGTGGAATTTTTTTTACCTTTCCCATCACCCATTCAACAGCATCAAAGCACTGAACTAAAAGAGAAACATCAAATGATATTACGGTTGCACCAGATTTTGGCTCCAGCTCCTGCAAAGCTGGATTCCAACCATTTTTGGAAATCTGGCCAAGTCCGGCTACGGACAAATTTCTAAGCCAGATTTGGCAGCTGCAGTACTTTCAGTTAATTATGTATAAAACAAATGCAGTTTACCTGTCAAATGCTGCATTTGTAATTTATTTGTGTTACTTGCACAAAAAAATGCAAAATCCATTACTGTTCCACAAATTTTGTCCAAAACTGGCAAACAGTGACGTAACAAAGGAAACACTGAACTGTACTGCCTGTTCATAACAGCTGACAGCATTGTTGACGACATTGGTTTTATCAGCCGTGTTGTTCTGTGTTCCCAAAACAAGTTCTCAGTAAATCCAGCTCCGGCTCCGGCCACATTTGGGTTCCTAAATCCAATCAGGGTTTGGATCCGACTGGATTTGAAACACCATAGTAAAATCCGGTACAACGTTAAACGATACAGAAAAGCTCACCGGAATGAACGCGAGGTACGAGTGAATAACGTTGCAGGTTTTCTTGCGTGGACACAAATGAGTGAAGACCGTGTATGCCTGACACAACCACAACAGCACTCACTTCACTACGAGATGCATTTGTGTTTGTGGAAAACAGTTTGTTGACAGCAGAATAATGATACTGATGAATCTTATAGCTGCTATCAGTGATATTAAACGCTGGCCTTGTCCTTAAGGTGGCAGTTTGGTATAGTGGTAACATTGTTGGGCTCATCATCCAGGTTACTCCACGTTGAGCCGGGTTAGTACTGAGATGGGTGTCCTGTCTCGGTATTTAATCAAGCCACCCAGGCCAACTCAGCCTGGCCATCCCTCCGTGGGTAGGTGTAATGAGTACTGGTGATGGTTAGGGCCATCGCTAGGGAAGAAACAGTGAGTTCTGTGTAGCAGTAGGACCTGTTGCCAGGACTGATGGCTCACTGACCCAGTCAGTTAAAGGCGTTGGTTGTTAAACGAGTCAGCCATCTGGCCATCTTGCTTCATTGTATTTAACCCTCGCCAGCTCAAAGTGTCTCCAATGCAACGGACGTAACTTGGTCTACGTGAAATCTTCTTGTCTTGTCACCAAGGCTAAAATTTCTGGCCTTTCCTTCATGCCAAGGCCTTTGACTGACTTGACTTGCTATCATGATGATTGGGAACACGGCTTTCTTTCTGTGTATAGTCTGTGTCTGTCTCTCGGTATCTAATTAATCTATGCTTGCTAGTGTGGACTACCTTGACCTCCAGGCTCAATGGAGCAGCCCTCCCATGACAATAACAGTATTGCTGACCTGAACTTGGAGACAGCATGCTGCCACTATGCTGTCATGGTGAGCTAGGAGTGAGTGCATAGCACATGGAAGGACATTTTGTGCCAAGAATGGTATACGTAACATATAACAGCTTAAAGGAGTAAAGTCAATGCTATTAAGTTACAATAAAAGATAAATAACAAATGCTAGAGTGAAATATGAAGACACGGTGACAGTTAAAATAAAAAGATTTATAGAACTGAAGTGAGCCAGAAACACTTTGTAGTGTACAAGCCGCAGGTCATTCCTGTCAGCCAACCAACAACACTCACGGCACTGATATATTTCAATCTGTTTATTTTTACCGCCACCAGCAGGTACTGCGATCCATCATGTTTGTTGGTTCGCTGGTTTGTTTATTAACATCCAGTCAACCTTTACACTGACTGGCAAGCAATCAACACTGCAGTGGCGTTACAGGCGCCTAGTGCAGGTTGTGCTCTACAAGCGCTTTTCAACTGTACCTTTTTACAACGAACGTATGCTGCTGCAAACAGCAACAAAGCTGAAGTATCTGCTTACAATGAGGCTGATGATGGAGAGAAATCCCACGACTGTCATCTACTTACAATGAGGCTGATGATGGAGAGAAATCCCGCAACCCAGATAAACACACGACAAAGACTCGACTGTGAAGCTCCGTTGTCTCCGAGCAGTTTGCGTTTCTTAGCAACGATCAGAGCAAACGCAAACCCCATCCCATAGACTGTGCTCTGCAACCACGTCATTATCACAACAGCACCACTTTATAATGCTGTTCTGAAGCACAAAAAAAGCTAAAGTAACTCCACAAGCTAGAAACTCAAAACGTGATGCAAGACGTCATTTTTATGCGCGTACAGTGCTGTTTGTAGCATATGCTATTCCTTTAACTAGGACCTTCGGACCTTCTAAATGGGTTCATAACTGTTCAATAATGCATAATTGATGTAAGTTTAGTGAAAATCCATTCAATACATTTCAACATGTCGTGTTAGTTAACAAGCCTTACAAACACTGTTTCCAGCATTATGTTATTCCATCTAAGTTGACTTTTTGACTCCAAAATGTGATGCATTCATCCCATAATGCATCGTCAATGTAAGTTTAATGAAAATGTTATATACTTTTCAATCAAATCAAATGAAATCAAATGAAATCAATCAATCAATCAATCAGGATATTTATAGTGCACCCACTACAAGTAGAGCAAGGGTGCATTACAGTTGTCAATAAAACCCTAAAAACAGTATACATATTAGTTGCAGTCAAACGCCTGTGAAAAATAAAATGTTTTAAGTTTCTTATTAAAAGTTGTGGTGCATGTTAACAATATTTCAAAATGCACTCACCGATGGAAAAGCAGGACAAAATCATTACGCCTCTGGCCACATTATGCTGTTTATGATGTTTAGCTTATTTCTCATCTCAAGCGATAGTTAATAACATCAGAACAATGCTATAATACTGACAATATCCCAATCACTCATTCCATACTCCATCCACTCTGACAACACCATTTCATTCACTGCAAACCTGCCACACAAAGGTTGTCAGAATGTACAATGTTGAATCATTAGCGACAGTCGCTACATGACAGACGTACAGATGAGTTCATAACCACACCAAGTCAATCACTGAAGGCGTCCCTGTTCTCTTTTAGGGGTGCACCAGATCCAGATCCGGATCCGGCCAGATATCCGGTGAATTTGGTGGATCCGGCTTAGATCCAGATCCGGCTGGATCCAATGTATCTGGATCCGGTTCGGATCTGGCCGGATCTACATAATTATGACATAAAACATCACAGCATTTTTTCATTCCAGGAAATGACGCATGACAACACAGAACTGTATATGAAAACTCACTAACTCAGTCATTTCAGTTCAATACAGTTAATGTCAGACACTAACTGTCACTCAAGCAGAAGTTCCGTCACAAAACATGGAAAACAGTCATTCCAGTTTCTTCCGGTTGTGGTGCAAAAAGAGTAAAACTTCTCCTGTTGTCAGCAGTAGTCAAGGTTTGGATCCGGTTCGGATCTATATCCATCCGTCTGGATCCGACACGTCAGGATGTGGCATGGATCCGGATCCGGCCGGATAGCAAAATTCTGGATCCGGTGCAGTGCACCCCTATTGTCTTGAGTGGGCATCATGTTGCAGATCACAGCATCTCTGAAGAACTTTCTTAAGGGGGGACTATAGTAAGGTCTATAACATTAACATTAACATCATGGTGAGTTAAACAAACGAAGGCACAAACAAACGACAAGGAACAAAGCCGGCTTACATAACGATCCAACTGCCATCTGAACCTCCAGTCAAGCACAGAGTCATCGGATGACACAAACAACGGCTTGAGAACTCGTGATAGGAAGATCCGCTCAAAGAATACCTAAAACAGTTTCAGCATCAGCATCGTCATTGCTACTGTCACTGTCACTGTTATCATCATAGTAAGTAAGCAAGTATGTAAAGTATCAATTTATATAGCGCCTACTAAACAAATCTCTAATGCGCTCGATATGTCTTGGAGTCAATATCTCGCAAAAATATGTCTTCAATCGATAGCTATTCCGATGTCAGAGGATACACTGACAATTATTCGTGGAATAAGTTTTGGTGTTTTATCGACATTTTCTATTCTCGGAATAACGTTCTCAGAATAACTCGGTGATCTTTGTGAACAAGCATCTGTCTGTGACATAGCAAGATGGAAAGTCGATGTTGATTTCTCTCATTTTCAATGCATAAATATAAATAACAATGACATCCAGTAATAATTTAGATTCTCAGTCATAACAATTAGGACAGAAACACTGTGTTTAAAATGAGAAGGCTTAATTTCAAACTGCATCTCAGCCACGTTGTTATAATTAACACTAAACAACTTCTAAGTGTATTTTCAGAATAAACTGCAACATCTCATAATCCATATTTAGTTGTCTTTGTAGTTCCTTACTGATGAGTTCATGATGGTAACTATTTCAACTTTCTTTCAATATTGTATGCAGCAAAACCGATTAAAATTTGAGTACGATGAACATAATAACAATAAATTTAAAAATATCAAATTACAATAAATAAATGTAAACAAGACAATCCAATATAAATAAATAACATAAATAAACAACAACAAGCGGTACTTTCTGTTGTTCCCAGTTTCTTGCGAGGTTATTCCGTGATTAATGTCTGGATAACTTTGGGCGAGTTATTCCAAGGACAACCCAGGATTTGATGTAAATAAAACGCCTCTGTTTCTGCTTCCAGAAATAACTCAAGATTCTCAGGATATGCCGAGTTCATAAAATTGGCACTAGAGACCAGGACTAACCTGCAATTAGCGACATAAGCAGACAGAGTAATAAGACATCGATGTACGGGCATCAGTGTCAGTGCCACTCAGTGGTAAGAGCAGGGGCATCTATCCACCCCAACAACCATGCCACTCTTCCCCCATTCTCACGTCTTCCCCTCTTTTTCTGCCACCCCCCATTTCCCCCATAAACAATTTTTGGACATTGCATACACAATTTTGTGCAATTTATGCACGTTTTCAGTGAATTTTGGAAGCTGTCAGTCAGGGATAATGACCCAGAAAAAAAAACAAAAAATACAAATGGAGTTGGTAAAGCACATTGCATGCTTTCCTTTCTAAGTGGGGGATAAAACGCAATCGAGCAAGTGCAGCGAGCGAAAAAATTTTTGAGAAAATGATAGGAAGACTTTAAATTATTAAATTTGTGCACAAAATTCACACTTTTGTATGTTAAAGCTTAATATTAAACTTTTAATTGATCCCCCCAACAATTGACCATGGCGCATTTGTCACCACTGGTAGATAGGGATAGACGCCCGTGGGTAAAAGCAGTAAAGATACCTCAGAAGCATACAACAGTGTAATGACGGTGATGAGGAAAGCAAACTTCATCAGCATCAGTAGGTACTGCAGCGGAGCATCTGTATCAGACATACAGTAGCAACCAGTCAGCAATTATCACACACTCACTTCTGTTACACACACAATCAGACATTATGTACTGCCTAAATTACCACACTATATCACATTTTGACTCTCAAACACACTATAATATAACTTGGTTTTTTAAAAAGCTTTGAAATTTGAGTTTTGTCTTCAAGATATTTTGATATTTGTAAAAATGTGATTTCTAATTTGGTCTAATGATTTAAAGCACTTTGCTACTAAGATTTCAAACTCTAGCACAATTTCCTTTGAGATGTGCCCATCACTGCGGCTAGCCCTGCTACTACTAGAGCGGTGTTGTTAACGCCTGACGTTACTTACTGTCAACTGATGTGGTGGTGATACGCGGCCAGATGGCCATCGTGACGTAGATGATGACAAACCAGAATGAGACGAGTGGGACAAAGTAGTAGAACTGATATGGACGATTCATTACCAGACACAGGATGATCACAAGCAGGTTGAACCTAACCAACACCTACAACAGATAGACAGAGAATGATCACAAGCAGGTTGAACCTAACCAACACCTACAACAGATAGACAGAGGATGATCACAAGCAGGTTGAACCGAACCAACACCTACAACAGACAGACACAGGATGATCGCAAGCAGGTTGAACCTAACCAACACCTACAACAGATAGACAGAGGATGATCACAAGCAGGTTGAACCGAACCAACACCTACAACATATAGACACAGGATGATCACAAGCAGGTTGAACCGAACCAACACCTACAACAGATAGACAGAGGATGATCACAAGCAGGTTGAACCGAACCATAGACACAGGATGATCACAAGCAGGTTGAACCGAACCAACACCTACAACAGACAGACACAGGATGATCACAAGCAGGTTGAACCTAACTAACACCTACAACAGACAGACAGAGGATGATCACAAGCAAGTTGAACCTAACTAACACCTACAACAGATAGACAGAGGATGATCACAAGCAGGTTGAACCGAACCAACACCTACAACAGACAGACACAGGATGATCACAAGCAAGTTGAACCTAACACCTACAACAGATAGACAGAGGATGATCACAAGCAGGTTGAACCTAACACCTACAACAGATAGACAGAGGATGATCACAAGCAGGTTGAACCAAACCAACACCTACAACAGACAACAGTGCTGTTGATAAAACAACTGGTTACACATACACTTTAACTTGCCTAATGCTTCACAATATTGATCATGTTAACGTTTTGGGATGGACAGATGCAAGTTAAGGAAAAGGATGCTACGTAGTCCAGAGGTATGAAAATGGAAACAGTCACAGCTCAGCTGCTGTTTATCATGTAAATTAAATGTAACATATGTGGTTTGCACCAAAGTTAAAAGAATCCAATCAGCGGTGCAGGGCAGTTGCTAGATGCTAAGAAAATTATGGCAAGGCAAAATAGTAGGTTCTGAGGTGACGTTTGAATGCATCAACTGATTGTGAGACTCTGATGGGGAGAGGTCTATGGTTCTAGACTTGGGGAGCAGCAGAGGAGAAAGCATAACGTCCAAAGTCGGTTTTTGTCCTGGGAACGTGCAGGAGAGACTGGCTAGAGCAGGAGTACGGCCTGCGGGCCACAATCCGGCCCGCCAGGCGTTTCTATCCGGCCCGCGAGGTCTCCCTAATTTTGTCAAAATTACATAGACACCTGCCGTTGTAATACAACTATCATGTTTGCTGATCATCAACAATTACATGGAGTCACGGACAGCACAAAATAATCACATAACGGGCACTTTTCTATTGTAACAGTTAAATAGTTGAATGAAAAACACGAAATCAAATCCAGATCTCTCCTTACAGACGAACATTTGGCTGCATCATTGCATATTACGACTTTCACCGTTGGAGCAGACGTTTTGTCCAAACAAAAGCAATGCCAGATTTCGCATTAAACTGATCATCAGCGTAAGCTTACAAGATCTTCTGCTCTAGTTATAATGTAGCATTAGCCTAACAAAAATTACTCAAGTGTTTTATCGTGCTTTATTGGTTGTGAATATATGCTGCAGAAATGTCAAAAATGATAGATTTGTGTCTATCAGGTGTTTTTTTCAATCACTAAAATACGCCAAAACTCGTTTTCTGTCATGGCTCTGCCCCGGACCCTGTTGGGGGAGCTTACAACGCTCCCCAGACCCCCTAGTTGGCTGGGGAGTGGGACACCCCCTTCCCCCCTCCCCATTCTATGCCCCTCAATGCCTTTGGCATCTCGATCTCGGCGCTCGGTTGTCTGGCCCCCGACTAGTTTGAAATTTGTACACTTGGCCCTCTGGTCAAAAAGGTTGGACAGCCCTGGGTTAGAGGAATGCGGCAAACGACTGAGTTGATGGTAGGTTGAGGTTATAAAGGTAAGCAGGTTGTTGAGAGGAGAGGACCTTATAGGATATGGTGGATAATTTAAAATTTATTAATTATCATCAAAACATCATGCGAAGATACCGTTAGTAGACGGTGTATGGTGAAGTCTCCCTTGTTGAAGAAGTAGCAGAAATGTCCGTAGCCAGAGAGGAACAGATACGAAGACACCATGACCCTGATGTGCATGTAGATCGGTAAGATCTTACTCGCTCCAGTCAGGTGGTAGATCAGGATCACAAGCTGCATCCAACCTTTCCACTCATCTGTCTGATCTCGACTCAGGATTGACGGCTTTACAACCACACACACACAGCATTTATTGCTCAGCAGGCTTCTACCGGATTTCGGATCCGGCAAATCCCGAATCCGGACACTTTTTGGAAATTCGGCCAAGTTCGGCTCTGGCCAAATTTCTAGCGGGATTTGTCGGATGCCAGTACAGCTGCAGAATGTTCAGTTAATTACAGATGAAACCAATGCAGCTCAGCAGCTGACTTGTCAAGTGCTGTATTTGCAAGTTTAGTTAGTGTTACCCAGGTGAAAAAAAAACCAAATTCATTGCCGTTCCACAACGGAAGCACTCAACTGTACTGCCTCTTTATAGCAGCCAAAAGCACAGCTGATGCCATTAGTTTTATGAGGTGTATTGTTCTGTGATCCGAAAACAAGTCTCTTCAAATCCGGCTCCGGTAGCTGGATATGAGTTCCTAAATCCGGCCATGTCTGGCTCCAGCCAAATTTGAAATAGTCAAATCCACTACAAGCCTATTACTCACCAAATTAAACTATATAACCAGCTATCTAGAGACCTACGCCATGGCGTAGCCACATTGTGATATCACTACAACATAGCAGCCCTCATAACATAACATAAGTGGCTTTCACACTGTCTGTCAGTATCATTAAACAACCTGATAAATATGTTAAAATTTTACAGTTATTGAAAATGTTAAGTTTCAAATCTCTATCCCAACACTAAAGATAAAAACGAAAGGGAATTTGTAAATACCTGCTTTGTTTTCTCGGTAAAGAACAGGCCAAGAATCATGAGATATGAGAACGGAAGGAAAAAGTTGACATTGGTGTAGTATTTGTTCTCTTTCATAAAGTATGTTGTCCTATAAAAAAGCAACAACAGCATTTACATATTCAATAAAATATTAAAAAAACTGAATTCTCGAGGGTCTAGACACTAGACAGAGAATAAGCCTCAGGCCTCTGGTAGGTAACCTATATTAGGTAAGCTGCTGCTCATTCCTCGTCCCACTGTGGGTAGGAGGCTGAGTTTGCCTGAACACATAGTAGGTTAGCACATCAATTTGCTGCTGCTGCCGCTGAGCAGCTGCTGCTGCCGCTGCTGCCGCTGCTGCTGTTGCTGCTGCTGCCGCTGCTGCTGCTGCTGCCGCCGCCGCCACCACCACCACCACCACCACCACCACCACTACTGATACTGATACTGATACTGCCACTATTATTACCAATGCCACTAATACTATTACCAGATCATCAGTACACGAGCATTACCATGCTAACTCACCGGTCACAGAGGAAGAAGTAAAGTATGACAACTCCAAGTCGTGCTATGCACGTTGCCACTTCATACCACGTGTCATCACGTCGACTCACGCTTGGTCCGGAGGCAGCTGGTGCCAATGATGATGATGATGAAGATGATGTCTGTGGTGTTGATGTATTGAGACACATGTCTCTATCACAGCCGTGTAGCAGTGGCACGCTGTTACCAACCCGGCCGTCCTGGACCCGCTGTGTGAACATTCTCCGCAGATGCCAACGCCAAGCATAGATACCCAGAGCCAGACACAGACTACACACAGACACACAGACATAAAAACCCATACCTGTAAAAATAACAAATACTAGAAATGCATACATGTGACATGACTATACACTGACACACAGAAAACCTGCAGAGATCATGGCAAAAATGCACGAATGGATACTGAAGCCATGGTGGAAACATCTTGGACACATGGATGCACAGATTAATGCACGGAAGCACCAACAGAGGCGTGGAAATCATACAGCTTCTGGCTTTAAAAAATAGGGAAACATTTCCAGCAGGTGTGGTAGCATGTGTATTGAGACCTCTGAAAACTGTGATCAATGCTAAGAATTCAAAGGTGCAGAGCAAATAGTTGCAGGCTGACCTGGCTGTGAAGACTAGAAGCATTGCAAGCTGAACGATGGAAGCTGGTTCAACGCTGGTACAGCACGTGCCATCGTTGAAGTTCATGTGACTGTTACAATACATGTTGAGTAGGATCTGTGAGTCCCACGACAGAGCTGCTGATCCTACGTGGATACCGTCGGACATCGTGGACAGGAATCCTGACGCCAGCAGACGAGATGACGACCAGATATGAACTGAACTCCGTAATCTGTCAACATCAAACAGGACTCTTGAATTATAGGATCCCACTCACCCATTCAGGGTTCGTACATACATTAAAACACTGTTTTCCATGACTTTCTGGGATTGTCCAGGACTCAAAAAAATCGCGTTTTCAATCAATTCCCAGGATACACTCCATTCACAAACATGGTTGCATGAAGTCAAAAAGTGCACATACCAAATCAGTTTTTGACGTAACTAAATTACAGTAAAATAGCCGGATTGCGGATATCCCAGCAGCGAAATCTGATACAACGCTAATGTAAAGTAACTTATATGCCCGACTACTTTCAATGTTTTGTGTATCTGGCTTCCTTTTCCAAGTAACCTCTTTTTGTACTGCTGCTCTACGTATTTTAACATGCTGTACACCCTCCCCGCAGTCCAACCAATGGCATCAACACACTACAGAATAAGCTAAAACATATTCATTTAAACAGCAGATAATTTCGTAGAAACAAGACAAAGACTGAGACTGACAGTTTCTGGAGGGCAGCTCGGTTGTATCGGTCGACCTGAGCGTTTGTTATCATTGAACGATTTCCCGCCAAGTGAGACTCAAGAACTGGATCTGTACAACACACAACATCATACTATATTATACACCGTGTCTCAAAAAAAACTGTGCAAACTTATTTTTTATCAGAACTTTGCCAAATTTCGACCGATTGTAAAAATTTTTGGCACCAAGATAGCAGAGAGAACAAGCTTTTTTAAGGTATACTCATTTTCCACCTCACCTAATTTGTGTCAACGCACTACCGTGTAAAACGCAGATGTTCAAAATTGTTACATAACGCTGTAATTATTAGTCTGCAGTAAACTTTATAACGACTTAATTAGCATACAATAAACCGAAATCTGGTTTATTTAGCAGAATACAGCATCTGGAGTGTTCTGCGGGAGAAAGTTTACTGCTCCAAAATAGCTGACGTCGATGAACTCAAAACACGTCTGATCGATGAGTGAGCGCAGTTTGACCAGTCGATCATTGATGCTGATATCAGCCTTAGCGTCGTCGTCTACTCGGTGTATCCGGGCACACTTCGAGCATAATTGCTAACAATATTTGAATCGAACTGTTATTCAAACTTATAATTCTGCTAAATAAACCATATTTTGGTTTACTGTGTGCTAATTAAGTCGTTAGAAAGTTTACTACAGACTAACAGCGTTACGTAACAATTTTGAACATCTGCGTTTCACACGGTAGTGTGTTGACGTAAATTAGGTGAGGTGCAAAATGAGTATACCTCAGAAAAGTCTGTTCTCTCTGCTATCTTTGTGCCAAAAATTTTTACAATCAGTCGAAATTTGGCAAAGTTCTAACAAAAAATAAGTTTGCACAGTTTTTTTCAGACACGGTGTACAAGAAATACGTTCTGTGGAACGCGGTATCTGTCCCACTGCTACACTTTACAGTTTTTTTGGCCGGTTATGTTTGACAAACAATCTTGAGATTGTTTGTCAAACATAACCGGCCAGGAGTTGATAAGCGGAAGCTACGCAACTGTGCCGAGCTTACGTTATGTTAATGACATGACGTCATAGCCACGTTGTTATGGTTGCCAATGGCAACGACAACGCTAGCAAGACGCTATAGCTCCGATAACACAAGCTTCGATCGAAGAAAGTAAATTCAAAGTAACTGTCGGCAATACTCAGCATGCATGCAATGTCTTTGCTGTGTCCAAGTTGGCTAGAAACATGCTAAAACACGTTAAATGAAATACATTGCGTCACACAGTTCCATTCTGTTAAAACCTGTTAAATTTATTATTGCGAAAAACGTAAACAATCCACTATTAGTCTACACCACTAGACTGAAATTTCATTTTGTTTTGGGGGTAAAAACATGGAGTTATAACATTGTTCACCATCGCCGGTATAGCGGCCGCCGAGAAGCGTCCTTTAAGCTATCAAACACCACAATCTGTGTGCAGGGCTCAAAACTGTGGTGTTCACAGCTTGCCATTGACAATGCATTTGGGGGTGAAAAATTGGGGGAAAATATGGGGAGGAATGGTCGGATTTTTACCCCCAACGAACTTGATCTTACTTTTTGGGTTTCCGACTACGGTGCAAAGTTGAATGAGAATGGCGACAATAGGAGAGGTGACAGACAGACAGACAGACAGATGCGGGTGATTTTATAATCTGTCCGATGCTATGCTATAGCAATGGAATAGATAATTATACACAGAATTACATCAGCAGAAAACATTACTGGACTCGGGAACGGGTCCCAATGGCTACAAACGTTATACACAGAATTACATCAGCAGACAACATTACTGGACTCGGGAACGGGTCCCAATGGCTACCAACGTCCTTGTTGTTCTTCTTGTAGGGACTTAACATTACTGGACTCG
>Ga0209781_1000285_pt1 | contig 12840 bp, 11 predicted proteins | sample WorMetHERISLAND1_3_FD_187386 | JGI IMG/M metagenome (GOLD analysis project Ga0209781, IMG submission 187386) | Marine gutless worms symbiont microbial communities from Max Planck institute for Marine Microbiology, Germany - Olavius albidus HERON... | ecosystem: Host-associated > Annelida >...
CTGTCTCGCCTTGGCTTTGCCTCGGTGACCCAGCTGCCTTGGCTTGGCTCGGCCTCGAACTTTCTGCCTCAGCCTCGGCTCGGTCTCATGATTTTTGCATCTGCCTTGGCTCTGTTTCTAAAGTCCTGCCTCAGTCTTGACGTTCGCCTGTCAGATAGGCCTAAGTGATTGTCTCAGTAGGCCTAGCTTTGTGTGGTAACGGCAAACTATGCAGGCGAAGCAGAGAATGGTACAGGTGTGCAATGTAGCGTCGGCGCGCTGACGTGCGGGGGAGTCGGTAGGCCTATTGACAGAGTGAATAAGGTGCTAAATGTCTATTGTGCCAATGCTCGGTAAGCATTGCTGAATTGCTATACAAAATCAATGCATTACAGAGTCTGGCAGAAGTAACAGAATTTAAGATAGATTTTAATACTAAACTTCTTCAAGGACAATCTTCGTGATGGCTAACTGAAATACGTTGCATAACTGTAATGATTAGGTCCTCTTATATTGTTGTCTCGGGGCTGTTACCGATGTGAAATGTACAACAATTTTTTTTCATGGAAGCAGAACGGTAGTGATGATAATGATTGGTTTTTAAGTGCCTTGGCTCGTCTTGCCTTCATCTCGGCCTCGCCTCGGCACCAGACTGCCTTGCCTCGGTCTCGACGTCTCTGCCTCGGTCTCAGTCTTGCCTCGCCTCCGTCTTAGCTGTCGCTGCCTTGCCCCTGCCTTTGCCTTGGAAATTCTGCCTCGGTTTCTGCCTCTGCCTCGAAAAAATGCCTCGACTACAACTCTGGTTATGTGCGAACAAATGACGATGACTATTATTATGTTCGCTAGGCATGGCTCCGGACTATCTGCCGCGAATATCGTCGCAGAACTGTGGCTATCCGTTCACGTTCCTTGGCGGACTGTACCACAGCTGTGTGGAGATGATGGAGAACGTGACAGGAGTCTGTGAGAGATGGGGCTGTATGGAAATCAACTACACCGCCGCTGTCTGCGCTATAAACGTCGGTAAGTCGAACAATGACGTCAACTTCTTTTCCATGGCAAACGATCCAGGTTCTCCGCATCATAAACTTGCACCAGACTATCGACCGTACCAGAAACTTGGTCCAAGTTTTTTCCACAAGAAACTGGTGTCAGAAACATATCATATCATATCATGTGTGGAGTTTAATAGTGCCCCCATTACAGAAATACAGACCATGGGTGCATTACAGCGTTCGTGAAAGACAACAAAAGCTTTACGACGAATAATGGCGTCCGACGATTCTGACGACAACGACGCTGCTGCAGAATTTTATGTTATCCATTAGAATCGAAAACTGATAAATCAATATTTACCAATATTTATAACACCGAACGGCTTGTTTGACTTTGTTGTGATAATGCAGTAAATAAGTGAAGACGCCATTTAATTCCATTATTGCAGATGATTACGCAATACACAACGTAAACAAAACATGACGACCAATGACAGAGGTGCATTAGGGTCACGCACGTTATTCCAAGTTTCCGGTGAAGAATAGAATACGATTATAATCCGATCGAGTTTCTGGTACTGGATAGATCTGGCATCAAAATTCGTTATAATATGACTATTCGGCCCAAGCTCTGGTTTTCCAGGCAAAATTCACGGCCAAGCTCAGTAGGCCTAATAGAAGCCACTTACTCACAATTTATGCCTATGCTACATGTTGTAGTGTTGTAGTTGTTCCACTTTAGTTTATAAATTCTCTTTTGCTCTGTTTAGAGTGTTTGTGTAAATACTGTATAATCTAATGGTATTTACGTATTACGTGTGAATATATATGTGTGTGTAGTACGAAAGTAGTAGTTTCATGCGTAGAAGCCACTAGAAGCTGCGATGTAATTTAGTCAGTGAATTGAATGGCAGATTACGAGGTGGAGAACGAGACTGTGACCCTCACGGTTCCCACTCAAGGATCAGTTCCAGTGACTTCCATCTCCGGCTGGATCATCTGGATGCATCGCTATGTACCGAGCGGATTTAACTGGAACTTGACGTGGACCGACTACAAGAACGGATTCGGTGCCAGCGACTCGGATGACTTCTGGCTGTGATGAAGATACTGCAGCTGGGACGGATGACTTCTGGCTGGGTCTGGAGAGAGTTCATCTTCTGACGACGTCCGGCAGCTACCGACTGCGCTTGGAATGGCAGGAGACGACGACTGACAACTGGTTCTCGACTGAATATTGGATCTTTTACATTGACGACGAGGCTCAAGGATACATGCTAAATGTCGACGGACACGTCCATGGAGACGATGGTAGAGCGCTGTGAGTACGAAACAAGGTTTATTATACAATTTGTACATCTTTTTTGTCTGTAGTGTATACACTGTAATCGTCTTCTTTTCTCTCTTTCATCGTTTTTAAAATTATGATGAAGTTGCTACCAGACGTCTTCACTCTAGTCGATTCTGTCCTGTATACTGATCACTGATTGTTGGAAAAGTATTTTCCTTGTTTCTTTGTCCTATATTAGGCCAACGTTGCCTATCCACCTATCCTTGCTCTCTTTTTCCGTTGACAGAACAATACTTATGCTGCCAACCGTTCACTTACCATTCTTGAAACATGTCCGAGTCAAGTCAATCTTCGTTTTGCTATCCTCTCAACCAAAGTTCTTTCTTGTTATAGGGCGCTTCGCACAGTCTCATTTCTAAACCTGTCACGTCCAACTGTCTCCTTAACCAGGTCTTATTTGCTGTGAGAATTCTTCGCTCATCTTCTTTTCTGAAACATCAACATCCGAACCACATAGCAGTACCGGCACTACGGACGTTTCGTAAAGTTTGACTTTCGTTCCGTTTGAAACGCTATTTGACCTCCATAGATTGCTGACTTTATTTACCATTGTCGATCTTAGTCCAATTCTCCTCTTCGTGTCTTTTCAACACTCCATTCTCTGTCATAACACTCCAAAGATATGTAAATATCATCCACTTGTTCAAGTTCTTCATTTTCTATTATTATTTGTATGTCAATCTTTTGTCGTCAACTGCCATAATCTTTGTTTTCTCGGCACTGATCTTGAGTCCAAATCGTTTGCTACTTTCATTAACTCTGTCGGTGAATGCTTGGAGATGCTATTAAGACTCTGGAACTAGATCAATGTCGTCTGCGCATCTCAAGTTGTTTACTGGCTCTCCAGTCTCCATATACACGAACCCCGAATTGTAATAGTTTTAGTTAAAACTGGACCAATTGCTAAACGATTTGAATACTTTTTGACGAGGAACGAAACGAAAATGTACAAAATAACGAAAGTATTTTTTCCGTCTTTTAGCTCTGTGGTGTATAGTGTGAGCTGTTTTTGCAGAAATCGAAGATGGTCTTGGTACTGATGTTGTTATGCAGTATTGCCGATGCTGTGTACGATGTGCTCGGATATGTTCACCCGTTTATGACTGCGCCGCACAGCGGAATGAAGTTCTCAACTCCCGATGAGCAATATGACCTGCTGGCGACCGTCAACTGTGCCTCACAACTGGGAGGTAGTTGGTGGTATACTAAGTGCTCCCTCTGGTGTCCGACGTCTGCCGCTCCGATGTGGTTCAACAGTGGTGATGCCATCTTTTACAACATAAAGAGGGTTCACATGATGATCAAGCCCCAGTGATCCGTCAGCTGACCACTACTGAAGTACCGCACACATCCATCAAAAACATCGCACACAAGCATAGCGTAGCGGATTGCACAAACCGTTGACTAAATCTTGACAGAAATGAAACTGTCGGTGCATTTTTGATGTTGTCTATGTAAATGCAATGCATGACATTGGACAGAACCAGACTTGAAGTCCTTTAGTTTGAAGCCTTATAGACTGGCTTGGCGGTTTGAATTAAGGTCTTCGTTGACGGATCCACTAAGGTTCATTCGCTGTTGCATAGTCAGTTACAGTCAGTTAGTAGCACTTGTATTTGTACCATCGCTATTACATAGCAAGCTATGCATTGCAAGCGCTGGTATTGATACGATGGGAATGTCTGTCATGCCAGACTGTCTGTCCGTCTGACACACTCTGGTACTGTATGGAAATAAACAAAACATTACTTCACTGGCAGAGATCTCGAAGACCCTAGCTCTTGCAGAAATCAGGTTTATCGCGAAATTCGAATAAAGTCACCCTAAGAGCAGGGTTAAAGACTTGGTTAGGTCCTAGCTCTCCAGGATCCTTGAAGACCAACTTACCTTGTCCTCTTACTTATCCAGCCAGCAATTGAAATAACTGCAATGACGGTTCGCTCTGAAGCACGATTAGGCCTACGGGCCAACAAGGAGCATATCAAACACTGGCAAGCTACACCTGCATGCCGGCAAGCTAAAATACTTATTCAAGGCCCAGACAGACAACTAACCAGGTTTACCGTTTGCTGTAGAATTAAATAGACGAGAACTAAAGTTCGTGTGGGATTAATTACATTTCACACGTAAACCTGCGATTGAGTCGATTCAAGTCGATTTTACTCACCTCCACTAGGCTACTGGTTTTGTTGACTTCAGTTGATTATGTTTCAAGTCGACTTGAAATCGACTTATACTGTTTTACTTTGGTTGCTTTCTTCATTACTGAGTGTCAAAACAACAAGAAACAATCAATGAGCGATCGGCCTATGCTATTGTAATAATAAATTACTAAATTTAATAAGTCGCCGCCAGAGAACAAATTTATAGACCTGCACTGTAAGCCTTCTTTTACATGGATTTTAATGAAATAGTGGAACGCGTCCCCTCCTTGGAAACAAGAACAGCAAGGCGTAGCTGTCGGACCCGGAAACGCGCATTGCATGTCTATTTGCCAGGTGTCGCTGCGCGCGGCACTTGCGGGCAGTGTGTAATGGCCCGCTGCTGCTGCTGTGCCCGCTGCTACTGCAGCGCTGCTGCTACTGCTATAAGGCAATTTACTGATTCAGAATTAATTATTACTAATAATTAGGTCGTAAATCAAAAATTCGCCACGGTAGCTTGATGCAGAATATTGTCATTAATTTGTGTGAAAAGTTTCATACGATCGGTTGAAAAACGACAGAGCCTTTAGGGAATGGAAAATCTGATAACAACAAGAACAACATAAACAACGTTGGCAGCGCTTGGAGCAGGGCCGGATTTAAGGGGGGGGGGCAGGGGGCCCGGGCCTCAGGCCCCCACCAACAAGGGGCCCCCACCGAACCCTTCATATTTTATTTTTGGTTCAATCGACACTCATAACAGTTGCATATACGAGTTATGCATCACTGACGCCACGAATTAATTTTTTTCCATACTTTAATGCAGGCTGTAAAACCGCTGTATTTACTACCACTGTAGAGTATTTTACATTATTTTTGTGTAGATTATAGAATGGTTTTACATTAATTTAATCCTGAATTATTATACAGAGTATCTCTACACCAACACATCGCTTATATATAGGCTAGGACTGGCTGGTCAAGGTTGGTCAAAGTGGCTGCTTTTGTTGCCTAAGGTATTGAGTCTTGAGAAACGGATCATGTTGGTCGGGTTTCAAATAAACCATATAGCGATGGGCTGAAGGACTCATCACATACATGTAATCATCGCATTTTCTATGTCCACTAGTACTGAGTTTATGCTGTTAAGTTTGTGATCTGCTGATTCTGCGCCCTCATTTACGACACATGGGCGCTGCATCAAAAAGAGCATTATCCGACATACCATTCTGGCGTGATTTTTGAGGTCCAAAAATGCTCCAAAACCCAAATTTTCCGGGGCTGTGCCCCGGACCACACTGGCGGAACTTACTATGAGAACTTACATTAATAATAATAATAATAATAATAATAAAACGACGATTTGTAAGGCGCCGTAACATGCCAGTAGACATTATAAGGGCGTGTAATTCCGCAGACATCCTAGCTGGTGGCAAGGGGATTTGCTGTCCCCTCCCCAATAACCAAACTCCCGTTCTTGGCACTTCGATTAGGCCTCGCTTACGAGTCTTCTAACCCAGTACAGTGCTGGGCAACTGTAAATGTGACTGCTACAGTATTAATACAGAATAATGCACATTCTTTGCTAGTCTTGTAATCTTAACCCTAAAACGTTTACAGTTTCCCCACCTAGTGACCCAGGTAAGACGGGCCCATAGGTGTATGGTAGGAGCTCAGTCAAATTTGGCGGGGGCAAGACATTTTTGGCCGAAATTATGTATGAACAATTAACAAACTGCCCGAATTGTACACGACATTTGTCCGGAAAATGCCGGAATTTTACATTATGTTTGCCCGAAAAAAAATATTTTCCGGGATTTTTTTTTTTGGGGGGGGGTTGTGGGGGAGGGCAACCCCCTTGCTCCCATCTCCTACGCCTATGGCTGGGCCCCAGGCCCCCCACCAGCTAAATCCGGCCCTTATGTTGAGCGATGTGAGGAGTATCCAACACAATAACACAACTCCGCTTGTTAGGATGCTTTTTTTCTGGAACTTCACTACTGGGCAAACAGGGTCAAATATGTTTTGCCGAATATCTCAAAATTGTGAATGGGTTTTTCGCTTACACTTTTTGTACGGACAGGGTGGACATCCGACTTTGTTCTGAAACATGAACGACGAAATTTGGCACCTTTGGCCCTTCAAAATTGGTGGCGTCGGCGACAAGCACCCCACGACTCCGACCACGCCGAGTGTTAATAATACTTTCACTGTCGCAATGTTTCATGAACTGGAAAAAAAGATGGTACACGATACCACCTCACATAGAGATGGAGCCTCAAATAGTAATACCCTGTTTCTTCATTTTCAGTCGTGATTAAATTTACGTTACCCTTTTTCACACAGAGTGTATAGCATAATTACATATTTTATTTTGATTTACGTCGACCTTTTTAAAATATATGCATATCAATGTGTACATGTATATTTCAGGTCCGTATCCTGTCTGTAACTTGTCACTATACTTGACGTGTGTGCAACCATGGAGAAGTAAGTATTCTTACTACACATTGCACACAAAGAAACTGAACATTATAGGCATTAAGCAATAAAAAGTCCAAATCTCTGTCCAACACCGTGTAATGTGACAGAACAATTTTTTTTGAATTTTGAATGTCATTACGACAAAATTGGTAAATAACGTCATCGTCATAACGTCAAACTAGCAGAATTTTGAGTTGTAACGTGATAAAAAATAACTAAATTGCAATAGCGAAAGTAACGAACATACCAACGATGCGAAGAGACTTGTCAAAAAATAAAGTTGGTACAGTTATAATTTTTGGAAATTTAGTGACCGAAAATGACCACAAAAGGTCTATCCCGTGTACGAGTTTGTCCAATATCTCCGCCAGTTGGTACTACGATCGGACGTGTTTGATGGATAGTTCATTGATTCGTTACGCTTGCTGTGATTTCGAAAAAAGTCTAGTTTTCATAAAATTTGGCACAAATATTCAGCATCGTTAAATTTTCAGAGGTCATAGTCGAAGTCAAAGGTCAAACCGCCGTAAAGAAAATGTTCCACATGGTCGTTGTATAAAATATCAAATTTGGCAATCCGACAGAAGTAATTTAGGCATGATATAAAATTATCGCTTCCAACAAAATACAAGACTGCGGCGGCCTGTCCTAGATCTGCTTTAAGGTGCTTTCTAGTTTTTAAATATTTCAATTCCAGTATAAAAAACGAACTCAAAGTTTCGTTTTTCTGACTTAAACAATGATTACTACAACTACCTCGCTGTTGCAAAATTTGAAAAGTTGCGGGACACCAGCAATACCGGGGCTCCCTCAAAAAGAAAGTTAGGAACTTAGGATGCCCTTGCCCCTGCCCCGCTTCCGGCGTCTATATGTTGTAATTAATCTAATGGATTTCTTGCCAATTTCTTGATTTCTTTCTTTCGTTTATCAACTCGAGTCACGTCACTACAACATGTTTAAATCATTTCGGCGTGCGCTGTTTGTTTTTGTTAGACAGTGCATCTGGGAGGGATCTGTCAGATTGCGATTGTCCACCCCGATGTCGAAATTTCGTTCACGAAGCAACTGTTTCCAGTTCGCGACTTTCAGACATCACGATAAAGTCGGAGACCATTCGTCGTTACGTGAACGCTGTGGGAACAAGAAACCGTATTGCCTCATCGTTACTAACTGACGTCCTTGATCATCTGGAGAAACTGCAAGCGATGTATCAACGGCTGAGAGCCGTGCTTGATGTTGATTTCATTGAACATAAAACATCACTTCCTGAACAGATACATGATTGCATTAGCACCATGGTACAGACAACACGGGATAGCATTGAAGAGTTCAGTTCACAGATAGTTGACGAATTCACTGAGTACTATGAAGAGAATATAGATCTTTCGGTAAAGCAACTCCTCCATTCCGCAAAGTCCTTACTCAAACACCACTTTTTCATCGCCAATATAGACGTGAATGATACAGACAACTTTAATGTCAGTCTGTTGAAGAAAATATTCGATTATAGAGATGCATTCTGTACAAATTTTGAAGTTGTCAATATGTCTCTTAATAACGGAGCAAATTTCTCGACTTGGCTGTTTGTTGACGAAACCTGCTTTGACCAACATTACTACTATTGTTCTTCTAAACTTGCAACAATTAGATATAATGATGTTGATGTCGAACGGCTGGTTGCACTCTATAGAACGATAGCGATGTCAGCAAGAACAGTACTGAGATGTTTTCCCATGTATCGTACGTTTTTGGCTGAAGTACGGTCGTGGCTGAAGCAAGCACGTACTATAAACTCCAGCCTGCCTCTGCCATCGGCAGACCGCCAATATGTCCGCACAGAACTTGATCATCAACTCAACTGGCTGAAGACAATGTCTCGTACCTTTGCTGAGAAGACAGTGGTAAAATCATTTGTGCATACGGTTTAACTGAATGATCATAATAGCAGCGCATATGCCTATAACGTATCCCGGTATCGTGGCCTGGCTTAGTATATACATGTTTATTTCACCAAACATGGTAGCACAAAAGTAAAAAAAAATAATACAAACACACACACACACACACACACACACACACACATTCACACAACCTCAAACGTTAGAAAATAAAGCCCAAATTCCATTATGTCGACTTCCCCGTGACACGTGTCACGGGGAAGTTTCGTGGTTTCAGACTATCGCGACATGCCAAGATGGTTTGAAAAATTCCCACGACAAGTCGGTAACAAGCCCATTTGCGTCGGGGAAATCGCGACAAGACGGGGAAGTCGTTAACGTCGATAACAAATCAACGGGGACGTCACGGGTTAAAAGCGGACGTCGCGGAGAAGTCGGCATAGTGCAATTTGGGCTTAATTGAGCGTGGCGGCGCGATGTTACAATTGGACCGAGAATTCCTCAGTGCAGAGCCGGTGGAATGATTCCCCGTACCTCCCGGTCGGGATGCGGGACTCACGTATGCTCAGGGGGCCTCATGTTACGTATAAAAATTCTATTTTTAATGTTTTCAAAATATTTGTGAAAATATTCGTGCATAGTGCATACTGTGCATGAAAATGCACTGTTATTTTCGCTTGAATATTAAACAAGGGGCCTCAGAGTTGGCAGTTGCATTAGAGGGGGGCTCAGTTGTATATGGGGCCTCCAACTAGCCGGTGCGGCCTCACTGTGCAACTGTTCATACTAGGACAGAAACACCGTTTATTACAGCGAACAAGAAAGCTGTTCTGTCGCAAAGATGACCGCACGATGCGCCCTATACATGTATATGGGTGCCCTTAAAATTTTAATATTATTTGTTGTATATGACTTAGACGTTTTATATACTGCACTGATATTGAAAACAGGCTAAAGAACCAAACAGTGGCATCTTGTTGATATGAAACCGAATGTTACGGCTGTAGGATGAAGAAGCCATTAACGAAGTGGTTGGACGGGCAAATACCATGTGGAACAAACTGCAAAACATCAGCACGGAGCTGCTAGAACTGTATGAAACCGAGTTGCAAGATCCAATCTCTTTCTACAAGTAAGTCATATGGTTACCGGACACTTCGGCCACAAGACACTTCGGCATCAAGACACTATGGGACACTTCGGCACCGGTCTCAAGACACTTCGACACCAAAAACGTGGTACGAGACACTTCGACACGAGTGCCGTGATCGAGGAAAAGCCGGGACACTTCGATCCAGGACAATTCTGATGAGACACAGCTCCACCGGTGATTAGGCTTAAACTTCGGCACCAATTTTGTGGTGCCGAAGTGTCCCATAGTGTCCTGATGCCGAAGTGTCTTGTGGCCGAAGTGTCTTGTGGCCGAAGTGTCCGGTTCCCAGTCATATCAGGTCACCCAAAAGTATTTGTCATTTAACCGGTTATCTCTTTTAGTCGTGAGTTTCAGTATACTAGCATTGTTAACGCTACAATAATGCAAATCATCGCAAAATGCAGTCGTTACTTGGTCTGTCTCTGCGGCCAAGTTGGTTTACGCCACAGTGCACGCTGCCGTACTGGCGGCCAGACGACGCTTGGTTCGATTCCTGGTGGCGCCTGGTTTGCATATTAAGGTCCGGACTAACAGCGTGCATGCTTTGAGATTAATTATCGGACAGACATTTCACGGGGTTCGACGGTGTCATTTTTAATGTGTGACCGTTGGTGACAATCAAAACTGGTGGTGCTTGGTTGTCATCTAACTTCTAAGGCTAGGCTGTCGCTGGAGCTTTGCCTGCCTGTGGGCGTGACCTTTCATCACTCTGTGAGACGACCCGGTCCGCTCAGATAGGCCGGGCTATCTGGGCGTTCCAGCAGGCAAGCTCGCTTGGGTGCAATGTCGCTGGACCTCGCCTTGGTCACTATAGACTGAGGCCGGGCCTAGCGTGGTTGCCTGCAGGCAGGTTCGGCGAAGACGGTTCTGTACGGGGCCTTATAAAATATCCGTCAAACGACTCACTTACCCCGCACCGGCCTACACCCTTTACACACGAATACACTGTACATTACACACTGTCTAGTGAACCAGGCTAAGCTAAACAAGCCGCGCCTCACCTTCCCCGCCTATGGGACGGGCACATTGGGCCTACCGATATAATATGCATTAGGCCTCAGCGTTTGGGCGGATACATCGGCCCGGCTGATGCCGCCTCCACCCAAGGCAAGGCAAAGCAGTCGTTACTGTCGTTTATTATTAGCAGAATGGAACTGTGTGAAGCAATATATTCGTTTAACGTGTTACAACATGTCGCTAGCCAACTTGGATAGGCTACAGTGAGGATGTTGACGTTGTACGCATGCCTACGGTACGTCACACATTCACGGTTAACAGGACTTGTAAACGCGACGTTGGCAACCAATAAATACGCTCATGACGTCACATTGTTTGATAACATAACATAACGTACGTAACGTCGTCTCGGTCGTGTATATTTGTGCGTGCGCTTATGAGCTCGGCCTGGTAGCGTGACGATCTTGCTTACGGAGCAACTCGTGATGAGTATAGTGTACGTGGCAATAGGACGCGTTCTACAGAACGTATTTCTTGTTTCGCCTCCAAATTGGGGGGGGGGCAGGCGCAAGGGCCCTTACATGTAAATACGCCCATTGTATCCATACAAACCAACACTTGTTAATTCTAAAAGTGTTAAACAGAGAAGGTTAAACGCTACAGTCAGAACGGCAAATGGGACAGACAGCTCGTTGCACAGAACGCACGTTCTAGTTTTATCGATAATTTTAATGTTTTCAGAGAAGAAATTACTGACGCGGTGATCAAGCTCGTCGTATACAGTAGCAAATTCGAGACGTACTGCAAAGCTGTAAACGGACCGGCCGTAAAACTGCTAGACAATGCTGCTCGTCGTCTGTTTGCATGGCGCAAACCTTTTCCGAAGTTTCGGCGGAGTCAGGCGAGTGCTTATCGAATCTGTAGAACAAACAACGATCTCAAGCGCTATGTCAAAAACACTGAGCGACAGAAACATTATAAACCATTCCTTTCTGTACTCGGGTGAGAGCCACAGTAATAAAATAGGGCTGATTAAGTCAGATGATGGGCCGTTTGGAGATGCAAATATACGGCAGGTTTTCACTGAGCACTTCAAGTCGTTATATCAGCCCAAAACACCAAAATGCTGACTTGGAATTTGCCGAAAACTCTGAAGCACTTCTAAACTCTACAACAGCGGGACCTATCCCGTTTAATACCGTGCGACGCTATGCGTTGCACGGTCTTTGTGATCGTAATTCTGTCTGTCCGTCCGTCTGTCTGTCTGTCTGTCTGACACACTCGTGCACTGTGTCCACATGGTTCAACCTACGATCAGGATTTCTTCACCATATGGTAGCACCATCATTCTAGTTTCTGGGAATATCACGTTCATCCCAAAATTCGAAGGCGATCACCCCGAGCGAGGGTGAATGAGGGTGGGGTGGGTACGAATTGGCGGTTTTCGACAAATAAGCCGCCGTATCTCCGAAACGATGCGAGATACGACAAAGGTTACTATTGACCTCTAATAGGAAATCGAATACGCGCTTTCGATTGGTACCAAAATCAACGACCTTGGTTGACGATGAAATGACTTGGACGACAATTATGCACTCCGTTGCATTACACATGTGTTTCGGAGCCAACCACTAAAATTTGCATGAAGATAGACCCATACTATCAGCGGCAAATATGTAGCCCAGGGATCCTAGTTTCTAGCTATGTAAGTTTTATTGGAATATTGGAGAGGGGGCGTCAAATGAGAGTGGGGTGGTCGAAAATGGAGATTTTCGCTTCTTTCGCTCGCTATATCTTCCGAAACTTCACATCTAAGGCCACATTTATTATAGTGTACTATGTAGCCCATTAGTGGCTCTTCAATGATACCGAAATAGGT
>Ga0209781_1000286_pt1 | contig 12818 bp, 9 predicted proteins | sample WorMetHERISLAND1_3_FD_187386 | JGI IMG/M metagenome (GOLD analysis project Ga0209781, IMG submission 187386) | Marine gutless worms symbiont microbial communities from Max Planck institute for Marine Microbiology, Germany - Olavius albidus HERON... | ecosystem: Host-associated > Annelida >...
TGTTTACTTCTGTGGTTACTATGTTACTCGTTTACTTTTTATTCTATTGTGGACTTAGTGTACCAACTACAGGCTCTACTGTCTGAACTACAAAGGCAGTTGTAGATTAATGGTGGCTCAACCACAGCATTATCCTTGGCCAGCGAAAACTATGCAGCAAATCGAAGATTACGAACGATGGCTGAAAGCTGAATGGTATCATCTTATGAATTACAAGCATCATGGTCCGTCAGCCGAATCTTGTCCCAAAAAGCCAAGGCTGGACTTCAGAAAGGAAGAGACCGCATCATCCTCAATACTGCAGGGCCAAGAACTACACGACTACCAGATTAAGAACTGCGTTAATCCTGCTGTTGTACCATTTCCAGATACTATGCCTGTGTAGTCTTGAGCCTAGCGCAAATGAAGCTACATTTGGTCGCAGGCTGGGAGAAAATACAACAGCACCTCAGAGAGATCCTTGCGTGGTATATCAACCATGGAGAGATGCTAAAGCTTGGCCATCTGAAAAGCCTTTACTTTACTTCAAAAATGTAGCCCAGGGATCCTAGTTAGAGATGCTAAATCGTGCCTTCAACCAACATCAGCTGGAAACCACAACAGCTGGTACCTGGGACGAGTGGTTGGAGCAGAACGTTGGAATATCATCGCCACAGTGAAGGAAATTACGCGCTATGGCAAAGCTGCTTATAATCCAGCATTTAAAACTGCTGTCGCCAACACAGCTGAGTGGGTTGAAAACAACGGCTTTGAGAACGTCTGCAAGATCACATTGACACAACAGATGGACGTAATAACTATGTTAATCCTGGTATCGTGATATGTCCAGACACTATGCCTTGTGTGGTATTGAGTCTGTAACAAATGAAACCATACGGGAAATCATATCTATTAGATATGATTACACCTGTTTCAGCATAATACTGCGTCTGTGGCTGAAATCATGGCATCTGCACAAAAGTTGCAAATTCTCAGCTTTATAAAACGTGTGAATCACTAGTTACAGTAACCAAACTTACTTGCACCACCCAATGACCCTCCGCATCTGCTAGACGACGACTGGCTGGCCACAAAGCATGTGGTCCAGTTGCTGCAGCAGATGCCCTCTGACATCCGCCACCAGACCGTTTCAAAGGGCTGTAAAGATAACTGTTACTGAGTCGTGGAAAACACCATCAATACAGAGCGTCATTGCCGTGGTCAACGATGTCAATATCACATCTGCCACAAAGCACGTGGTCCAGTTGCTGCAGCAGCCGCCATCTGACATCCGCCACCACACCGTTCCAAAGGGCTGTAAAGATAAGTGTTACTGAGTCGTGGAAAACACCATCAACACAGAGCGTCATCGCCGTGGTCAACGACGCCAATATGACGACAAAGTCACGATATTCTCCAACGACCAATTTCCGACTCACACGACCCGAGGCAAGTGTTCATCCGTCATTGAAGTCACAGACCATCCAGATCATGGGGACTGATTTTCACGAAGAAACAGACTTAGATGAGACCATCGTCGAAGAGCAGCAGCAGGTGATGGCGGTCGAAGAGACGTCCTTAAATGAAGCAGGGGAAGACTCGCCTACGCTGAACGGTGTCGCAAGCGCCTCTGAAGCTGTGACCAGTACGGAGCCGGAGCTGCAACTGTTTTCTGATAACGAGATGAATTTCACGAGCACCGCCGTTCCAGAGGGTATTTCACGACTATTCACACAAATATACCTCACTGAGTATTATTCCTGTAATAGGTTTTACACTGGTATGCAACAACCATGACTGTTTGCAAACAACAGAGCCCTGAATTGTGGCATGGACAACGAAGACCGAAGCTTTATGCATGCCGAACTTAATAAACTCCGCCGCTTCACTGGTACACTGAGTGTGACAAGCCCATTGGCAATGTGCACGATGATTTTGTGTTCAGGCGCGAAAATTATGGAACACGAGGCAGCTGTGCTTGACATGACAACCGACACTGATGAGGACATGGGTAGAAAAACTGTCAAAGCAGGACTTAAGGCAGTGCTTTCACATGTAATCACCACTGTGTGACATGACAACCGATATTGATGAGGACATGGGTAGAAGAACTGTCAAAGCAGGACTTAAGGCAGTGCTTTCACATGTAATCACGACTGCGTGCAAATTCCTTAAAACAGACTACTTGCATCCGCACAAAGACCGAGGCCAAGGAGGTCCACAAATTCTCTTACTACAACTCACTTATCGGAAAAGAAAAATAACAGTTAGAAATTAAGTTATTAGCAAAAAAAGGAATCATGAAATGCACCAACTGGTGAATTTTCAGACTGTGATGATGTGTTCCGTAATATTGCACTTTGGAATATAGAAAGCTATACTGATGGTCCATTAAGTGGTGTCATGTCAGAGCTTCCTTTCATTTCACATTTGGTGTATCCGTCACCATATGTTGACAGTCCATTGAGTTCTGTGGAACATGAAGTTGTTTATGTCAGGGTGATGATGAGTATAAATTTTGTGTCTAAGAATTTGCATATTCTACATCAAGAGGAAGGCCTTCTTACAGCAAACAATGGAACAGATTTCACTCCACAGAAGAAAGCAATGCCTAGTTCATCACATAAGAGGCCTCTTTTCATTTATATCAAAACAAGTAGTAGTAGTTCGTACGGTTATGTTATGTCAAAACAGAGTCTTGTGGTGGTGTAGCTGTGTCAGCTGATTCAATTTATGTCAAAGCCAGTAGTAGTACTTCATACGGTTATAGTATGTCAAAACAGTGTTCTACAGAGACTTGTGCTAGTGTACCTCTATTGGCTGATTCAGCTTCACTGCGCCAGGAGGTCAGTTCGTGTTTGTCCTTATCAAGAGAACTTCTTCGCAGCTGGATCAGTTCCTGTTCCACCTCAGCCCCCAGCTGGTGAGCATTGCTTTTCATCTTCCTGTGTGGTCTACTACATCGCTCACACAACTTTCGATCACAGTCGACGCAGTACATGGCGGCTGTTTGGATCTTGTCCAAATCTTCTTGGCTTTCCTCTGAACACACTTCACAAGGCACTTCATCAAACCTTTCATTGAAAGCCTTTGGAACATCTACCAGCTGTTGTATGAAGAAGCGATCCTGCAGACCATCAAGTCCTTCTAAAGGAATCTGAAACTTCTTCCAGCACACAGGACAAGGTACTTTATCTCCCGGGCACTTGTCCTTGAAGTGACCTTGAAGGCGTTTGAGGCAGAATGCATGAAGACAATTAAAAAGTTCCCAGTGTTGGGATCATGAAGTTGGCAGCGTAGTCTTCTGGTGCCACAGACGGAAGATGTTCAGTCACCGGAACGCCATCTTTGCTCTTGATGGCGTGAACTTAAATAAAAAGAGACAGCACACAGTACTGGACTACCGTGTGATACACGGTCCTGTCTGTTGTCTTTGTTGTCGTCTTCTACACCGAACAGCAGGTTCACCTATACGTCAACGCCTGTCACAGCGGCAGTGCACATGGACGCTGCTTGCCGTGAACGCAGATTGCACAGAAGGCAGCCCTACAACGCCAAAGTTCGGCAGCTACTTCGTCACTGGCTCTGATGAAGAGAAAGGCCTGACAAAGACCTTGCATAAAGTGTTCCACGATGCCACACACCTGCTGTGTGTGAAGCAGCAGAAGGACAACATCGTGAACTACATGCGCAATAACTGCAGAGTTCAACAGTCAACCCGATGTCCAGTGCAGAAAACAATGCATTGCTATACTAAGTGCAAACGAGAAATTAGCAGACAATACAGCCAGTTTGATGATCACTATAATGACGCCAAGAAGCTAACTTTGTCTTCTGGTTATTTGTTTCCAAGTCATGCAGTGCTCAGTGTCGTCAGTCAGTGCAGTGGTCAGTCAGATGGCAAATAGTGTTTCGTTGAACCTGTTGTCCTCACACAAAGCACATCATCTTCACAATGCCTCAGCCATACAGCTGATACTAGCGGCTCACTGTATGAGCCAGAGTGCGAAGATGAATCAGACTACACCGACTGCGACTTTCATGATGATGATGAAACCACCAGCACTGTCAACATGAACAAATTTTACATTATTAATAGTAACTCTCTGGATGAACTCTTAAAATTTTGTCGGAGGTGCGGTAGTCAGGTGATAGAGGCTGAGAAGAAATGTAGCGGCTCATTTCTGAGCGTGACTCTACTGTGCACTAACATGCACCACCACACGTGGACTTCTCAGCCAAGGGTTAAGCACGTTGCAGAAGGTAATCTTCTACTGTCAGCTGCAGTCCTTTTCTCACGCAGTACATACACGCGTTTTCATCAGATTGTCGATTTATGGCACTGGCTGTACCTTCACCATCAACATTCTTCCGGCTTCAAAGTGACTACTTATTTCCAGTGACTTATAAGGCCTGGCAGACAAAGCATGAGCTGATGAGACAACATCTACGACAGCAGACCAGTGTAAGTCTTATTGGAGATGCCCGCTGCAATTCGCCAGGATACTCAGCAAAGTATTGCACTTACACACTAATGGATTCAGCCACCAACAAGATCGTCGACTTTTGAGGTCGTCGAGGTGTCAGAGGCAGAGCATTCCACTACAGTTGTGACGAAGAAAAAGAAAACTTTTGCTGCTGGCTACATCGATGACATGATTGGCTAAATCAAGGCGAAAAAAGAAAACTGTATTGTGCGCAGTGAGTGCCAGTGGTCAGTATATACCACCCATGACCAGTTCACACCATCAAAAACGTCTACAACAACTTTCAGGGACAAAAACTACTTGAATGTCTGCCGATGGATCGTAACTTGCTGACTGGATGTACTGCAGACTTCAGTGTGGGTCTGGCTCTACTGTGAATAAACCTGACAAACATGACCCTGCACTTACATGACGTGGAGACGTGGAGAGAGGCGTTCGCCAGCTCATCGCTCGTCGCACAAGCGAGGCTCCAGCGAACCTCCTCGCGACCGCGGATGTCTTCGACCAGGTGTTTCTTCACCCCACGGCAATGATGGACGTCGTCGTCACCAAGGGAACTCTCCGGCACTTCGTCATGATCTCTCGTGCCGTACAACCTCACAAACATGACCCTGCATGGGACCATTTGTTCAAACTAAGTCCGCTGATCAACCGTCTGTTCCAATATTTAATGTTTTCCACTGGTGCTGCACGGCGACTGTTCCAAGTGATTGATGGAACAAACGAGCGAGTGGTGCGGCGAAGATAGGCGCACCGAGCCAAGCACATGTCCTTCAACGAGTTTGCAGAAACTGTGTAGCACAAGTGGATCAACGCAAAACCAGCAGAGCCGACTGTCATCGACCAAAAGACAAAACAAAAGTTTTGCACACGAGACGTAAACTCGAGCAACTGGCAATTGATGAAACACCAATGACGCGAAATTTCTGGACCCAGTACTGTCCTACACACTGTGCCTGTGATTGACTAGGAATTTGTAGAACATGGCATGACGACGACACAAACAACATTCTTCAACCTGCCTATCAACAAGAGACATCAGCTATACCGTTCATACTATGAGCTCGTGATATACATTCCTTGGTGGAATACACCAGACGAGATGTTTCTATCTGAAGACGTACGAAAAGTCCTGGGAAACAGTGACACCCATGCTGAGATAGACCTAGTAGTAGTAGTAGTAGTACTGGTGTTTGGTGTCAAATGGCATATCGAGTTGTGATTTTGACTCACCAACTGGCGACGTTGGTGTCAAACGGCGACGTGACCATCGACGAAAAAGTCTTGTTTTAGTCCCAAACATGCTTAAGAAAAATATCAATGGTTTTTGGCAACGTCGCCGGTTGACCCCGACATCGGCCGGCGACGCGGGTTAACGGTAGTAGTCTGCCGCCAATTTTCATTTTGCGTAGTGGTTTCGGTAGTAGTTGGTAGCAGCCATTTTGTTGTCGGCAACAGCATTTTGTTGTAGATGAATGAATAGGTTAATAGCTTTAGAATGCAACGATCGTGAAGAAAAATAACAAAGAAGCCGTGACTGAGAGAGAGGTGGAGATGTGCACACAGTTTGGAGCAGGTAGAGGCAGCGAAATTCAACAAAAAAAAACAAAATCCGATATTTCAGATATTCTACTGTGTCGGCATCCCATCAACTGAACGTTGCCATCTGATGTTACCTGTGATGATGGACTGAGTCAATGCTCAAGGCTGAATGTGAAAATTTTGACAAAACTACTGCAACGGAAATGAGCGACTATGGTGATGAGGATGTTATCATCTGTAAAATAAAAACATTTGCAAACTGTGTTACAGGTTTGTAATGTACAAGAATCTCAGTGCTGTCTCACTAAATATACGTGCTGCAGCGTATAACCACGTACATGCACTCGATGTTGCACTGCCAACTGTTTTTTTCTCCACTTGATGCAATCAACATGGCGTAAAATACAGGCTCTGGGTTTGAGCAACAGTTACAAGTCCGACGAGGCCTTTCACGTATTTTGTGGAATGCTCGATGGACTGGCATTCTGGCCAGTGGTTGACGTCATTGCCTGGTTATTGCACCTTACACAACTGGACAAAGTGTGGTGACTTCCGTCATGGACACTCTACTGCGATCGACACTTCCTGCTGCTAACTTGAGAGCTCAAATATATGACAGCGCTGCAAACATGGCTGGAGCCCCGAGAACAACCACTCCAGGATGACCTGAGTACTTTGTGCAGGCACTGCTAAACACAGGCAGTTTTCACATGTTATTTTTGTTTGAAAGTTTTATGCAGCAAGTGAAGAACTGTGTAAGATCAGGCATAAATCACTTGCACGAATGTTTGTGATTCATGGTTTATATGAACTAGTGAACTGAAGATATGCAGTAACGGGGCTTTGATCTCGTTCAGTTAAAGTCAGAAAGGCAACACGAGAATGTATGAAGCTGGCTTCACATCACTTCACTGGAGACGTTCATCTCAGCTTCTCTTGGAATTCTGAAACCATCCCACTAGCGCACACACTACTAAATAATTTCAGTTTATAATGTTCTCTTGGAAATGTGTTTTGTATTTCCACATCATAGGTCCTGCTTCAAGAGTACTGCAACAAAAATACTGCTTCCAACAGCAGATGTCATTGGAGATGGTGCTGTTCAGTTAAAACGAGCAAGGTGTATGCTGTGTATATGTAAGTGATGGATGAAAACATTATTTATTATAGACAGATCAGTATGATGCCTGCCCTGCACCACTGCAGAACCTCTGAAACACCTGCTTCATTAACAACACGTTGATGGTGCACATGCACAGTCATCATGAGCAAGGTAATTATGCACGTACACAGACGTTAGTGACAAGGACAACCCACATCAACTGTGACTGTCAATCATCAGCGACACAGTCCTCCGGACTGACACAGCCATTGTAATGACTTGTACAATTCTGCGCCATTTAGTAGACTGTGAAAGTCTCTCATGTTCATGCTTGCGTGCGACTGTAAGATCAATGATAAAACCTGTTGACAGATGCAGTTCGCAGAAACCCTGTGACGGCCAGAGCCACAGACAACGACATAGAAGCTGAGATCAAGATCTGGCTAAAGTTTGTCAAGGACTGAGCTGGTGTTCGGCATATGCGGTACCAGAGAGCTCAAGCTCGGTCATAGATGAGAAGCACCTGGTGGGATTAGATCCTCTTCTAGTGGTTGGCCAACTCGTCCTTTAGTACTTTTGGTGCTGTTGGTTGGGTCTTTTGACCTGGAAAACTGTCTGTAGTACGACCTATATGGTGTTGGTGAAGACGTTAAACCGCTAAAATCTATCTATCTATCTATCTATCGATCGATCGATCATCGATCGATAGATAGATAGATTTTAGCGGTTTAACGTCTTCACCAACACCATATAGGTCGTACTAGAGGTCGTACTAGATCGATCGATCATCATCGATCATCGATCGATCGATTATGTCTGTAGGACATAAAGAGTAGCATGTTTAGTTTTGCATTATATTTAAGACTTTGATGACAGTTTCAATGTCGGCAGCAGTATCAATGATAGATATTTGCTTGTAAGATGTACATATGTTAAGCTTACTTAAACAATTACACATTTTTTTCTGCGTTGTTTACTGGATTGCACTGTGAAGTCAGCTTCCTACGTCTTACGTCGACGATGTGGATGAGCTGGCCGAATTACTGGAAGCAAGTAAACCTGCCGCAGACCCTCGAGTACTGCAGGCATGAATTCTTATCCATTGTACAGTACTGTGAAATGTTGTTCTCTGTCAGGTTGACCTTGGGGTTAATGCACGACTAATGCAACAACATCTTACGAGAACTACTGGAAAGGTGTTGACCATCAAAGACACACAACATGCGGGCAGCAGCAACACAACGCCAGCGTGATGTCACGGACATTCTCGACGATGTAGCAACGGTGCCAGTAACATGATGGGCAAATACAAAGGTACGTACGGCCTCATCATTACAGCAAGCAGCAGTTGGCCCTCATCTACAAACTTTTGATGTCGCGGACCTGTGACATCAGCTGGCATACAGTTTCCCCAGTGTGCTGCTGATGCAACTCACAACAACCATTGCCGAGTTTGCTGAGAAAAACACAACGGCTGCAAGCAGTCTCACCCAGATGTCAGAGACAAGGACAACTCACATCAACTGTATAAAACAAAGATGTGGTGTAGTGCATGCAGAGAATACATATACGAAAGTCGCTAGATTTAATCTGCATGAACGAAAGTTTAACAAGGTCAAGCCTCTGCCCAAGTCAGTGCCGATAAGCTGTACTGGCGTGGCATTGAGAGATCTTGCAGAGTTTTCCTGCACGCGAATCTCACTCAGAACGTTCCGGGGACCGAAGTCCGCATCGTGAAGGAACCAGGAGATCACCCCCATGCACCGTGCAACGCTTCCATACAGCCGCACGAGATGCTATGAACAACATCGATAGCTTGCCGAGGATATGTCGAAAACGACGAGTCACAAAACAAAGGGAATTTTTTAGAGTCGCTTACATACACGGCGTAGGTCAATTCTGAGTTTCAAGCAATGTTCCAAAAAATGCCATCAAATGCTAGGCCTACAGTAAAATGTTTACTAGCCGACATTGAGTGACATGATTCCATTACGCAAGTCTCGAGTGCTTTGTGTAACTGTTTACCACTTTCTTGTGTTTACCACTGTTAGCGAGAGTTGTGAATTGTTGGACCGACATCCTGATTATACGGATTTTAGCTCTCTGGGTAATTTTAAACGCTCAATTAACTTAATAATTCATGTGATGGCACTTTCTGCTAGAGTGTGAAATATGACAGAAAGCAACAAAAAAGCTGCAATAGAAGAAACACTAACGCACGCATCCAGCCTCTTAAACAATATATCGACAGCAACAAACACACTGAAGAAAATTTGCTGGAAACAACATAAAAAATATTCTGACACTACGCGCTGCCAGTACGCCAGCTGTAAATAGCTAATTCATATAATATTGGCAAATAGATATGATTATTGACTAAATGTATACCGACACAAAATACTTATAGTAAGAAGTTCCACAATTCATAATTCATAAAAATAAAACAATCGGCAAAAACTGGAAGAACGGTGCACCTTTTGATACAGTAGTTCGAGCAAGTGCGAATTGATGGATAATGAAAGAATTGTTTCTGGAATATGGTCACATGTTTGTGAAGTTTTTGAAAACCAACAACTTGCTTAATAACGACACAACCGACAAGGCGGTCTCCGCCGTGATGGAAATGCACCGTGACTTAATAACTTGGGAACTGTTGATAACGATCTCACATTTAGAACTGTGATGAGAGTGGGCTGCGGCACTGGTTTGTGGCATTGGAGAAGGGCAGACAATTTGATATTTATTGCACCTTTTATTCTGTTCCATGTGCATTTCTTCTACATGCCTGTCAATGAAGTCCAGATGCTTAAATGGTTGACTTCATAACGAATGGACTGAGGCTGCAATGGCCAGTGCCATAGCTCATTATAATTTGAAGCATATTGATGTAATTCTCATTTCCGACGATGAAGGAGACAACTTTTCTGAGATCTCAAGTTGCTTGGATGTGACCTTAAATGGAATGAATGTGAGTGGCAATCTTGCTGACTCTGATTCAGCAGTAGAGAGCAACAGTGAAAATATTCCTGGTACATTTGAAATGCGGTGAGTGGCGGTATATATGATGCAGAATAACCAGGGATGCTCTTTACAACTTGCACGAGTTGGCGCTTGACGGCGACTTCATTCAACACATAACCACATATCCCGATCTTGAAGTCATTCTGTACTGTCCGCGTGCCTGATATTGCAGACCTGTTAAAGCTAAACTATGGACTGGTCACGGTTAATCACATCATGACTAGAGAAAGTGTGTCAAAGGCAGTCAGAGCACACTTCGTGGTCGACGCAGCGCTGAATGTGACACTTCTATATAGGATCTTACCGCAACAATACCGCAGTTGTTGGACCAAAGGAGTGAATTTGGAGTCAATATCCATTATTTAAATATTTATTCAGACATTCATTGTAAATTGGTGTTGATATTCGTTACAGACGCCAGACGTTTCTACTAACCAACGTGCCGCAATGCAGCCAGTTGTCATGAATACCTAATGCTGATCCTGACGCTGATATCCTTGAGATGTCAGAGCCTCAAATCCGCAAGAGAAACAGTCGAAGAAGTGAGGATAAATTTTTCATATTGATGTCAGCTGAAGCCGATGCAGCAAAACTAAAGCAGTAAGAGATGCAAAAATTAGAGCATAAGTGAGTGAGTGAGTGAGCAGTTTCTTAACGGCACTTCAGCACATATATAGTGTCATACAGATAAAATCATGAATAAAAAATAACAGTTAGAAATTAGCTTATTAGTGAGAAAAAGTATGACAGCATGAAAAGCAAGCTTGCATACCAACAGACAATGATGGCGGAGGGTGAGGATAAGAATAAGAATAAATGGAAGTGTGTGCTGTATAAAATCGGCAGAAGTTTGCTTCAAAGTTAAGAGTATGCCCGAAGTGTGGCAGTAGTGAAGTGGGAATGAATTTCAAACTCATCATGATGGAACAAAAGAAGATGAGGATTTGCTGTTTAATGTGCGCTGGACAGATGAGAAAGAAGCGGTCAGCTGAAGAACATTCGGTAGAAGCAGAAGACTCTGAGCCAACAGACGATGAGAAAGATGTGATATCCAACCCTAACATTATGGGGGCTCGTACCATCGGATTTGGCAATCGTGCATCAACATCTGACCGTCAACACGTCAAAATGGCTATGATTTGACATCTGTTGTTAGCGGATGTGTGATGCCACTATATGTACGCGTGGATACAGCTTGCAACAGAATTCTATTAATATATTTGGTTATCACTGATTAGTAGCAGCATTCAACGGTTGCTGCGCACATTGTAAACATTGTAAAATTGTGTACAATAGTTGTTCGTGTAAGTTTTGGTGTCATGTGTACGTGTTTAAATTAAGCCAAGCCTCGGTAACGTTCATTTGCGACGTATGCAATAATCACTTTAACAAAATATCACTTTTATGTTCCCATTTACAGACACATGTTGTGTTCGGCCAGTTATCAATTCCAGTTAAATGCAAACACGGAGAGTGCCAGAGCTCTTATGTTTATCATGAAAGTGACACATTTGCACTTAGCGTTCATCGTGTGTGTACCCACACAGATGCACAGGAGGATACCCACGATGATGTAGAAACTGTTGTCCCAGTTATTCACCGTGACGGTCGTTCCGGGTCACCCACCACAGCAAGACCACTAGCGTAGGCTAGACTCCATGCCACAAATCACGGCACATGCCGCATATTTTGTCATGGCGAGCTGTGTTCATGTACAACACTTTTCAAAATACAAGAAGGCACAGGGGCAACCTGGCAGGGTGGTCCAAATATCAGGGTGGTCTGGTGCACACGGTAGTACCTTATGGCAATGTACTGAACTCACATGTCGGAGGTGGACACAACATGTTGTGGTGCACAACATGTTGTGGTGATGCAAATTGGCTCCAATCACATGTGCAACACTGCTAGCATGTCAGAGCACATAGTTGATGACTTCAGTCAATCAGTTGACAGAACGTTTAGCTGGTAATGGTCTCATCAAATACAGACAACCTGAAAGTCTCGTGTTCACAGGCAAACTGGCAAACAACGAAGACCTGCTGACTGGGCATCAGGAGTTCAGTGTGATCCAGTGATGTCCAAGTGCGTGACTGAAGCCAACCTGTCCTTATCTCCAAAATCCAGAGATTCATTTACTGACTCGGCTTCCTTCAGAACGCTGATGTGTATTGGTTTGTTGTACTTTACTTAAACTTTCTTACATACACATGTACCGTAAGTATTAACTTCATGGACATTGTGACACTGCTTTTGAAGTAACAAAATGTTTCTGAATGCTTCTCCATTTTAGGCTGTTAGGTCTACAAATCTACCAAAAGCTTGTACAAGCAACTATCTCTGACAAAATTGTCTGTCAAGTTGTTCTACATTGAGTCACCTGTCACTGAGCATAATGTCAAACAGCTGTCAACAGTGAAGGTGAATCTGGTGCCAGGAACAATGTGCTTGCATCAGCTTGTTAAGAAAGGAACACACGATAGACAAATGTCGGCCGACTTTTTGTGTCGCCTGACATTGTTGGCCGACAAACAAATCCGAAAAACACCCGACAACTGTCGGGCAAACGCAGCGCTGTGATTGGTCACCCAACATATATAGTAAACAATCATGCAATGTGACTGGGAAGATGACAATGTTTATTTGCTTATTCAATTGTATGAACAAAACCTGTCCGATGTTGTGCC
>Ga0209781_1000290_pt1 | contig 12770 bp, 7 predicted proteins | sample WorMetHERISLAND1_3_FD_187386 | JGI IMG/M metagenome (GOLD analysis project Ga0209781, IMG submission 187386) | Marine gutless worms symbiont microbial communities from Max Planck institute for Marine Microbiology, Germany - Olavius albidus HERON... | ecosystem: Host-associated > Annelida >...
ATGTAACTTCTGCCCTACTGGTGCCAAACCTCCTAGTACGTAACTTCTACCCTACTGGTGCCAAACCTCCTAGTACGTAACATAATGCAGTCATATTTTGTATTGTGGATGTCTCTGTTATCAGCATTTCCACCCTGTGGAAAGTTCTTCAAAGTCCCAGAATTTTTTTGCTTATTTTCAAGACCTGGAAACTTCGAGAAAATGTTTTTGATGAATGAAAATTGTGAAAACGTGGTTGAAAAGTCGTGAAAGTTGTTGAATTGAATTTTATAATTGAATTTTATGTAAAATGCATCAGTTCAACGTCCACTGACTGTCCATACTGCTTCTATTCGTTGACGATTTTTGTCCATTCATAAATGTCTGGTTGTTGACTAATGCATATACTTCGTAAATGTTTCTGTGTAACTGTGTCAGATTACTGATGATGTTGCTTTTATTTGCATTTCTGCAGTTTTGCTTCCAAACATTACTATGCAACTGTTGACCAAAGGCATTATGGACCTTCAACGATGTCCCGGAATAACAAGCCAGGGTCCTGGAAAAACTCCTGAAAATGTCATAAATTTTGTGAGACTGCTTTAATAACATCGGAAGGGGGTAGTTTAGGTTAAGCAAAGACAGTAAACCTAGAAATTGGCTGTTAAGATGATGGTTTATTGTTTGTTTGTAGATGCTGACCATTTTGTGGTTTTTGTTTGCACTTTGTTATTTGTAGATAGAAAAGTTATTTTATTTGTACATGTATGTTAATTACTTGTAGTTGAACCACTGGTTGTGTCGGCGGGTGACAATCATAACATTCAGCTACCAACTGATTCAATTACGTTGTATGCATTCGTGTTGGATGATAACACTGGTGGTGCGTTCTGTCATTATATTGAACAGTTGATCGAGACTGAAATTATGCTTTCTAAATAAATTAACTAATGGCACTTCTGAGGAGTAACTTTGCATTTTGCTACAAATGATTTGTTTCTTAAAGGAGGTCATGTGACATTTCATTTTTGAATAGATAATGGAGGATAAATACACTGTGTCTCAAAAAAAACTGTGCCAGTATTATTTTTTGAATAACTCCGTGAAACATTGGCCGATTTTAATAATTTTTGGCAAGCAACATCAGGAAGAAACGTAATGTAAACGACTATAGTTTTGCCCACCTCACTTAAGTACTGTTGCTACACTACCTTGTGAAATGCAGAAGTCGTAGTTTGGCCGTTTACAGCAATGAATTCACGCTGTTACTGTGGGTAGCGCGTGCATTGGTTCAGAAAATCATTGTGAGAACAAAATCATTGCAATCTGTTACTTATTTAACAGCGAGTCTATCATACCAAGATCTCGGACGTCGATGAACTGAAACGACGCATCATCAGCGAGTGGGCCGCTCTGAGTCACATGGTTATTGACAGTGCTGTTAGAGAGTGGCGTCAGCGTCTACGCGCTTGCGTTCGTGCTGGAGGCGGACGTTTTGAGCACACGCTTAAAGATTGTGTGATGACACGCACGACAGTGACTATTTTGAGAGACAATAACTATCAGTCATGTTTGTTGCTATTCGGTTAATCATTCAAATGCACACTTAATTAATGTGTTGACGGCTCAGTCTGACACTTCAAATTTCCCAAGGTAGTGCAAGCACATACTTTAGGTGAAGTGGGCATTTTTGGCACAGTTTTGTTAAGGGTTTCTTCTGGGACAATTCTTCCAATTGTTATTGAAATCGGTTCGTGTTTGACAGACATAGAGCAAAAAACAAGTTGGCACAGTTTTTTTAGACACGGTGTATTTTGCCGTATTACGTCATCACTTTTTGATCTTTTCTTATAGTGTCTTATTGTGTCTGTGGACAATGCAACCACCAACGTCCACCATGTTACAAGGATAAGGATGTTAAATGCATAATTTGCATTATTAATGGGATTGTTAGATAACTCGTGTATAGCAACTTTATGTTTACTGTTTATCGTGATGTTTCTGCATGGCCGAGCTGGTGATTTTAAATGCTATATTAATAATACTTGTTGTTGTTAATGTGGCACGTAGATGCAGACAGGTACAAATACCAGTGGTCGTTAGATTCACATCCTGATGGAGACGAGACCGGTCAAATGACCGACATTGACTCAGCATCACTCAAACTCTCTAAGGTATCTAAAAAAGGAGCACATAGCTGTTAATGGTTTCCCATCTCACAGCTACGGGACGTCACTTGCCATATGAGAGCACACAGTGTTACCTGCTACCCGACACAAGTGAACGCGCCCCGCCTTAACCCCAGCCAGTAAGCTGGTACTTGATTTACCTACCCCGGAGGGATGGAAGGCTGAGTTGACCTTGTTGAACTCGCGATCTTTCGATCACTAGTCCGACGCCCTAACCACTACACTTCCGAGCCAACCCAAACAGTATAAGATGTAATAATGCAGTACAAGATCTAAGCTGTTGTGTTCAGCGTGTTTGCTGTGGTCTCTGCTTTGTCGTCTCTGCTTACCTGATTCATGTTTAACACTGCATCACACAGCCTCGTCCATCTTATTTCTAGTAACAGCCACAGTAAATCTGTCTGTTCTGTCTGTAGTTTTGTATCAGCAGGACAAAATAGAATAACTGATAGTCCTTAGATGTACCATATATATGCGTGTATAAGTCGATCCATGATGCTCGACACATTATAGATCGTCGACCAGAAGAACATTTTATGACCCCATATAAGTCGACCCCCTGACTCGCAGGGCAAAAATCTGTCCAAAATTTGTCGACTTGTACACGAGTATATATGGTATGTGTCATCAAATGCCACTTAGTGAACAGGTTAAATCTGATTGGGTGGGACATTTTTCATATTTATACCAATATATCCGTTATGTTAAATAAGAGTCATGGTTACTTTTAGTCAACTAATATAATATGTGAGCTTTGATTTGCATCAACACTGATGACTTTGAGTGAACATTTTCAGTATATATTGCACACACCTAATAACATTTTTGTACCAGCAAGCTTACGTTAACTAGTTTATCTAGTCCAGCTAATTTTCATGGGTCACTCGTTAGGTTTTACTTTGGTTTTATTTTTCTTTTAGTTTCTTTGTTAACTGCTGGTCATTTTTATGTAAGTGGTTTTATTGATTGATTGATTGATTGATTGATTGATTGATTGATTGATTGACGGTTGCTAGATATGCATTTTCTCTGCAATAGCTAAGCTTTTCAATTAAAACTGCATTACTTTGTGAGGTTATAATGATCGGTGATTTTGTGTTCTGTCTGTGAATGCTACAGTTACGAGTCGGACTCTATACATTCAAGGTGACTGTCACTGCGGAGAATAAGTACGGAGAAGCGTATGTGAACGTCACTGTTCTGCCACGTAAGTGATGCCTCGCAGCCAGCTTTGTTTAATAATGCAGCCTGTTGTAATGTATATTTTTTCACAGTTGGAGTAGCTGCAGAGGTAATTTTATGCATAATTAATTGCATAGGTATTTTTTAGAATTTAAAGAACATTTTAGCAAAATGTAACAATGAAGTGGCTGTGTCATATGAAGTAACAATATCACTGGTTTTGTTACTATTTATTCTACGTCCAATCCATCCTCTGCAAAGATCATATCTTTTTTTCAAGATTCATGATTAACAGATATGAGCAGTTCTTGTAGGTGTACTAAAGCCTGCTGATTTAGGTTCAGTTTGAGGTTCTTTGTGCATTTTTCATGATTTTCGTTACTTAGGGCCAATTTGTCTGTTTTGTGATTAGGTTCTGAGTTATATGCTGCATGACACCTCAGCTTATGAAGTGGCTGTTTAATTTGTTTGTTGTTGTCATCATAACCATTTTATCCATCTACAAGTTTGGCCTGTTTGCCATAACTAGTAATGTAATAATTGTAATGTTAACAGTTAGTTTCATTAAAATTCCCAGCAACTGGTGGGTTTGAATAAATTTGTAATATGTCTGTGTTATAGCATCTAGAGTGAACACGCCTCCAGTGGCCATTGTGAAGCCGCCAACACAGGAAGTAAACGAACCAAATGATCTTGTCATTGATGGCTCTGGTATGCTGATCTGTTAATTCACATTTATAAATAACCGCACCAGATTTCTAGGATAACTAGGTAACTTCTTCCGGACATTGGGACCAGACAACAAAAAACTATGAGCACCTTCACCAATGAACAGCTTTGCCCCCCCCCCCAACTCCCGCATGTCGCATGAGCCATCATTGACGGCCGTCACCATCAAGGCCATGACACGTAAGTGTAATTGTCAATAAACTAAATAATTATCTTATGGTAACGGATGACGGCTAGCGCAGTGGGACGTCTTTAACAGCCGACAATGATGGCTATTAAAATGTCGCATGTTAATGTCGGCTGACATTTAGCGGCCGACGTCAAGTGAATTATTTTGTATAACGATAAGGTTTGAGCTTTTCCCGAATTTATCATTACGCCGTCGTTAGTTGTTAAGCTATCGACGACGATGGCGCCTGACCTTATCAGTTTGGGACTGTTAGCTTAACGACTGGTGTCGGTCCGAGACCTTAAAGATGATGGCGAATGACGGCGGTTCCGCGGTCTAATTGTATCATTGATGACTGGAGCTGATGTCTCTGTATTTGTTTGTTTTTCCTGGTAATTAAACGATACAGGTTTACCGAGTCAGACTTTGTTAACTGTCTTCCTTGTATAATGTTTTTTACTTACAATCAAGATGACGTATCTCTTGAAATGCTGACAGATTTGTTGCAACGACAAGCAGAAGCATATTTTATGGCAGTGTTTGGACCAGGAGTATGATTATCATTACGCCGTCGTTAGTTGTTAAGCTATCGACGACGACGGCGCCTGACGTTATCAGTTTGGGACTGTTAGCTTAACGACTGGTGTCGGTCCGAGACCTTAAAGATGATGGCATACTCATACCGCATACTCATCCAGGAGTCCTGGATGAGTATGCGGGCTGCTTTGGAAAAAATGTGCCAGTTAGCGGGCCGCATTTATGTTTATGAATGATAAAACGCATCAGTTGTTTTAACCGTCAGGTTAAACTGTAATTGTTACTTGAACAGCATCACCGGAAAATCGAAGTAAGAGAACCAGTGTTTTCACAGTGGTGACGGGAAGAACATGAAAGATATTTTAAATCAAAAAGTTCCACAAATGAACAAAGCAGCTTATAGTTATTGGTAAATTTTTGCTGGTCCAAGTAAGTCTCGCGGGCTGCATATAATGTCTTCATGGGCCGTGTGTTTGAGACGCTGGATTGGACGATGTTTGGTTGGCAGACATGTAGTTGTAATAAATGTTTATCACCGTTATTTTAACGTTTTTTTTAATTTTCTAACGTTTATTACATCTATGGTCACACACCAGTAGAACTGCTTGGTACATGTTTGTCTCATGGACAGGTATTTAGTTCAGCCAACTGAGTTTCCGTCTTATGGCTTCAGTCATCGGGAACCCTCTTCCACTTGATTGGTGCTCTTGTTAAGTCACTCGTGGCTACAACAGAACTGGTTGAAAACCCATCGTTTTACAGAAGCATATTTGACTCTGTGAAGTGTTGTTTAGGAGAGTAATGAACTAAACTGAAGTGAGGTGGGACATTGCTATTGTAGCTAGCATGGATGACGACAAGATCGTTAGCTACCTGTGGGAACAGGTGTCAGGCAAGGTCGGTTCTCAGACCAACATCGACACGAGTGACCTTGAGAAACCAATGCTTGTACTGAAGGGACTGGCACCGGGCAAATACAGATTCAAGTATGTAGTGTAATAATAGTTCTACTGATAATATTGTGCTTAAACTAATAGCATTGACCATTTCAAGTTGCTTTTCTGTTAGTGTCTGTAAACAGAAGTACGGTTGTGCAGTCATTATGTGGTATGTGATACGAGTTATCTGATATGCTTATAAAGTATAAACATTGAAATATGTATGATGAAAGAGCTTAAGAATCCATAATATTTTGGCATTTGTTAATCCATGGCATTTTGTGCACAACGTTTTTATTGTCAATAGACTTGCATATTAAAATGCAGTAACTATCTGCAGTCTTCCAGTTCTTGTCAAGGCAGGGAAGCTGTATTGGCCATTATTACTGATTGTTGACTTAGAGCCATATGTTGTTGACTTGATACGGGTAAATTGAAACAAGAATATACAATATAATGGCCACATTGTGTTGTTGTATGTAACCAGGTTGACTGTCACTGATTCTGACGGTGCTCAGAACTTCACTTTTGCTGATGCAACTGTCCTTAAAGGTCGGTGTGCTAACAGTTAATCGACCACATTTTACTCATTTTACAGTTTCTTGATATATACAGGGTGGCTCAAAATAAAATACCCCACCAGACAATATTCAATATCTTCGCAACCAGTGGTCACATTTAAAAAATTCTTGAAGCTATTTAATCCTGACACTTCTCTGAATCCAACTGTATACAATGTATCCACTGCACCTTAATTATGCATCCACACTACAGCGTAAAACAATTACTATGAAAATTACAATTTTCATTATAGTGCTTGTATTGAAATCAAACGAAACATGGAAGTTTGACATTTCAGACTGTCACAGTTTATTTGAAGACATGTTCAAAGTGTTCAGTGTCCAGCTTACAGTTCTTCTCGGGGTATTTCGCCGTGATCGCGCGATATTCCAATCCTTGCTCATGCAATGTCTGGATTCTCAATTTATCGTCCACGGAAACTTTACCCATGACTCCTGAAATCAAGTAACAAGCGGGTATACTTAATGTGTTTCAAATTTTTAAAATATAAACAACTTAATAATTATGACGTAACATCTCTCCAATGACGTCATAATCATTCGGGTGTTACCAAAAAAATTAATCCTGTGAAAAATTGTAATTATTCGGGTGTTCTGTGAAAATTTGTAATTTTCATAGTAATTGTTTCACGCGGTAGTGAGCCACCCTGTATTTATTAAAATCGTACTCTTAAGTACAAAAGAGAAGGAGTGAGCAACAGCTACACCAACGAGACGCCTGCAAGACACGATTAGTTACTAGAGATAGAATATAACTAACTCCGAACGCTGCAATATATGGGTTGTACAGCTGTCTTTACAGTTTTAATTAGTAATTTACAGGAAAGTGGTATGTTTTACTATTGTTAATATTTTGGTGGTGTATGTGTTCATTTTTTATGCTAAACCATGTACATGTACCTATGCAGATGGCTCTGTAGTATAGCGGTAGGGCGTTGGACTCATGATCGAGAGGTTGCGAGTTCACCTCCGGCCGTGGCATTATCGGGTAACAACCCTGGGCAAGTTGTTCACACCTAATGTGCCTCTGTCCACCAAGCAGTATAATTTGGTACCTTGCGAGGGCCTACATGCTAAAGCGCCGTACTGTGGCAGCGGCATAGGGTCCAATGAACAAGGGGAGTTTTGTAGAGCAGTTCTGAAGTGCTTTGGCATATAGAACCACGTTATAAATCCTCTGCTTTACTTTTACTTTACTTTATGCAGATTTGCCTTTACAAATAATTTTTTTACAAATAAAAAATAACGTTTACTTACATTAAAAGAGTTAATTTGACCAGAATATTTGTTTGCAGCGACTGATTATCCACCGACGGCCGATGCAGGGTCAAATGTGATAATAAGCTTGCCGCAGAAATCAGTGACACTTTACGGAAATTCCAGCACAGATGACAAGAAGATTGTGAGTTATGAGTGGACGCGAACATCTGATGACAAACTCGCTGTTGATATGGTGGTAAGTGTCTGTGTTTTAGTGTCGTTTTATTGTTTTATATATTTATTTTCTGACAACAAACTGTTTGTGAGTGTTGTTAACAAGGCTTGTTAAAGATGCTGTTGTCTATTAGTCTGGGCTCTTACCAGTCCTTGAAAGTCCTTGAATCTGTGTCTGAAGGCCCTTGAAAGTCCTTGAATTTGATTTTCTAAAACGCCGTGACCGAACAAGTTGATACTGAAAAAAGGCTTCTTTCTGACCTTAAATGTGCATAAAATCCATCTTCGGCCGCGGCTTCGCCCCGGACCCCACTGGGGGAGCTTACGACGCTTATATATGCTTATAAAAGTGCCGGTTTGATTTTATTTAGTTTTCTTTATATATCCTTCGTATGGTCCTTGAAAGTCGTTGAAAAGTCCTTGAATTTGATTTTTGCAAATGGGCAAGAACCCTGATCAATGCAGGGTGTACGGACACCGTACCTTAGACGAGAGTTTTGTTAACAAGGGTTTGTTAAAGATGCCGTTGTCTATCAATGCAGGGTGTACGGACACCATACCTTCGGCTGGACAATCTTGTTGTTGGTGACTACACGTTTAGACTGAAAGTGACAGATGCTGCTGGGCAGGAGTCCACTGCTGATGTCCGCGTCTTTGTCAAGCCAGGTCTGCAGTTACGTGATTTTAATCACACACATATTTGCACGTGCATTTGTGTACGGCCAAACGTGTAGCTCTCAATCCTTTGTGATGTAATGTATGGATTAATAAATGCTTGTCTCTGCAGGTAAAGTTATGCACATGCTAGACTTTGTGTTTTATTACCTTTATCTGAGATGTGGACTCTGCTCACAATGATGTCAAATACACATGGCCTTTCATATGAAATCTGGGTGATATCCACTCTGTACTTTTTGGCATAATTCTGTTCATAACATGTCAGTTGCTGTTTGTATTGTGTGGACTTCACTTATCTATCAAACATTTTGGACAGTGTATACTGCATACGTGCAAATTGAGCTGGTTGACATTGACAGATTGACATTAAATGTGCACAACCAAACGTGATCTCAACCAGAATAATCCTCCGGATCACCTGCAAATAGTTGACTGGAGTGGATCCACAGTGACAACAAGCTTCCACCTGCTAATCTATGTATATATGCCAGTGGCTGGGGTCATCTAATATGATAACAACATGGCTGTTTTTGCTGCTGTTACTGGTCTTTGTTGCTATTGTCAGTTACTAATCATGTTTGTAGAACACAATCTGCCGCCGGTGGCCCACGCCGGTGCTGACAAGACTGTTTGGCTGCCAGTCGAGACGGTCACACTTGATGGCTCTAACAGTACTGATGACCAACAGATTGCCAGCTATCAGTGGACTTGTCAATCACACAGGTATTAGCGCACGTTTCAGTTAACAGAATGTCGGTTATTTATCACTGTTGTCCTGTCTATTGCCTGTCATGGTGTTCCAGTATGAATGCAGTTCATTAGTGGGTGCATGTGATGGTGGGTAAAACATGTGTCTTGTTCAGTACATTCTCGTCAAGTAATTAATTTGAACTTTAAACCATGTATTTATTCTTTTTCTGTGTCTTTGTGTTGTATGCTAAATGTTGTGCTGGCAGAATTGGACGTTAGAATGGGCCTTTTATATGAAATCTGACAGCCGCAAACCATGATGGCCACAGCAATGAAAATGTGAAAACTAACGGCGTACTTTTAAGATTTCGCCAAATTCAAGACATCGTTGGACAAATTTCACCAAGTTATGTCTTTGGCCGTCACCGTCATGGTTGTGGCCATCATGGTCATTGTTTGTGGCCATCATCATCAAACCCCGTTAGAATGACAAGGAACATTACCTATAACATAATGGACGTCATTGTTATCACATGGTGTTGTTATTCTGCTGTAGACAGTATCATTGCTGTGATGTTACAGCAGTGCTAGAGCTCCATCAGTTGAGAATGCTGACCGAGCCATAGCGACAGCATCAAAGCTGACTGTTGGGTCCTACAGTTTCAAGCTGGTTGTGAAGGACGGTGAAGGCTTGACTAGTGAGGATGTTGTCAGAATCATAGTCAGAGAAGGTACATCTCATCTCATCACTTAATATCCCTACTAAAGGCAGATGACGTACTGTTTGTTGACTAAAGGCCACTTCCTTGGTGATCCCAAATATGATAATTGTCCATGTCCAGACATCATTAACAAAGTTTTAACTGAGTATTTTAAAAGTAAAATTTAATGTCAAGTGTGTAACTTGGCTATGAAATTAAATGTATGAATGCTAGATGCATTATGTACAGTTGTACATATATACACTAAGCAGTGAAAGTGAAGCATGAGAATACGTATTTTACTTTTTTTTTTGAAAATCCAAAAAATTAGACTTTTTACGTTCTTTTTTGAAGCGGCATTTAAAAAAACATAAAAATTCAAAATTTGAAGTTTCAGAATTGCTGACTTTTCACAACATGGAATCTCCACTGCAGCTCAAAAACAATGTATGTTTATAATATAATGGCCTTAGTAGTTGCATAAAGGACAACAAATCTGATTGAGTGTGAGTTTATTTAGGCCTAAAACTTTAGGCATACAATACATGTTATTACTGTTATGTTTTTACGTTTTTTTGAAAATCCAAAAAGCGTGAGTTTTTATGTTTTTTTTTGCTTTGCTTCACACGTTTTCTCGAACTAGCTATGAGTGAGATAGAACTGAACTTCAGTGAGTATGATGAGGTGTGTGTATTTGGGTTACAAGACCCTTTATCAAGCGATGCTTGTTTGGTTATATTGGCTCATGATTTGTTTGTTTGTGTTTTAACTTGTATCACTTTGTATGTGTTTTATCCCTATTGCCGATGTCTTTTTTTATCACTATTTTATGTATGTGTTTGTCATACATAATTAAATGATGATTGCTTGATTGATTGATTTTATTTATTTATTTATTTATTTTGTATTTTTTTGTATTTTATTTATTTATTTATTTATTTAATTTTTTATTTAATTAATTAATTTATTTATTTAAAACAATGAAGAATAGCAGAGCTCAGAGAATGACGTGGATTGAAACCAATCAGCTGTGTAAGTAAGAAAGGTAGACTGAGATACTGGAGATCAGTGGAACTAAACAGGAGACATCTGAGGACGACTTGGTGAGATAGTATGAGAAGTTTTAGACTGTGGATAGATTGAGGATACATTACATAGGTTAGGTTAGAAGGAAAATCAAGGGGAAACCGGCTGTATAAAATGGTCTGTAAAATAGTGTGTGAAAATCATTCTTTGTTTACTGTTTACTGTTTTACAGCATTAGATTTCTAAACATCATTTATTTTGTGAGGTCTTTGCCAAAAATGATCGTCAGTCTGTCCTTCCTTTACTCATCCATACATCGACATCACTACATTCTCCCTGCATCTTCAGCCAGTGTGTTTTAAATTTTGGTGCTGTTCACATTGCTTCGGATCTGCAGTTAATCTGAGCAATGTACTGTACTGTTATGTACTGTTGGTATTGAGATACACTGGTACCATTAAACATGCTATGCCTGTATGTACTGTTAGTATTGAGATACACTGGTATTTTTACTTCACTCCTTTGAAAAAAATTATCATTTATTTGCTCAGTAAGTACACACAAGTAACAACATAAAATACGATACAATGTGATCGGGATAACAAGGCATTGTATGCGCTAATAATTGCCCATGAAAGACATAATACTGAAATATTACTCTAAAAACAGCTTAAAACTCTAAAACAGCTAAAACAGCACATTGTTTCGACTGTGTGGTAGATGCGGATCAAGTGCCAGTTGCAGATGCTGGAGGTGAGCAGGTGATTGTGCTTCCTGCACCACTAGTTACTGTCAACGGCAGCAAATCATCCGACGACCGTAAAATTGTCTCGTATTTGTGGACGCGTGATAGAAGCAGTCCTGCTGCAGGGGTTCGTAGTTGTTCAATGTCAAATGTTATGCGGAATATAGCATACGCTAGTACCGTGTCTTCCCACTTCGCCGTTTGCTATTTCGCCATTTCTCGCTTCCTAGGGGTAGGGTTAGGGTTAGGGGTTAGAATTAGGGTTTAGGGATAGGGTTGGGGGTTACGGTTAAAGTCAGTGTTAGTGTTGGGGTTAGGGTTTAGGGTTAGGGTCAGGGATATGGTTAGGGTTAGGGATAGGGTGATGGTTAGGGTTAGGTAATGGGAAATGGCGAAATGGGATACGGTGAAATGTGAAATGGCGAAGTGGACCGTCACCGTTAGTATTGAGATACACTGGTACCATTAAACATGCTATGCCTGTATGTACCGTTGGTATTGAGATACACTGGTACCATTAAACATGCTATGCCTGTATGTACTGTTGGTAGAGTGGTTATTTCTACATTTCATTTGAGCCAAATTGACTTTGTTCATTTTTCATTGTGGATTTTGTAGCGAAATTGTTGTGGTTTGTTGGTGCCACTGAAGTTGTGCAGTTACAGTACTGTATAAAGTTCTATAATATCTGTTTCTTTTGTTCATTTACATATTTCATTAATTGTTCTTTTGGTACCATGTTATGGTGAATAAAGTTTGTCATTGGGGAATGGGTTCCACATCATTGATGTCAAATATATGACCTTGTGTCTTGATAGCTCAACATTGTCAGAAATTTACAGCTCGGGATGGTGACTGGTCTAAGTAATTCTGGAAAATGGGTCGGTTAAGCAAAATCCAAATTCATTTGTGTGTGTGATGTTGTTGGAAGAGTATTGGTGTGAGTGAATGATGAAGATGCTGATTGTATGCTGTACAGAATGTAGTGAGAGACACAGATCACGAGTCAGTTCTACTGCTGACTGGCCTTGTGGCTTGTGTGTGTGTTACAGAACGTAGTGAGAGACACAGATCACGAGTCAGTTCTACTGCTGACTGGCCTCGTGGCTTGTGTGTGTGTTACAGAATGTAGTGAGAGACACAGATCATAAGCCAGTTCTACTGCTGACTGGCTTTGTGGCTTGTGTGTGTG
>Ga0209781_1000291_pt1 | contig 12710 bp, 12 predicted proteins | sample WorMetHERISLAND1_3_FD_187386 | JGI IMG/M metagenome (GOLD analysis project Ga0209781, IMG submission 187386) | Marine gutless worms symbiont microbial communities from Max Planck institute for Marine Microbiology, Germany - Olavius albidus HERON... | ecosystem: Host-associated > Annelida >...
CTCCATCAAAGCACATTGACGATCCGTAATTACAAAACGCTCCGTCGTCATCCAAACCTCCTTCGACAAGGTAGCTTGAATCACAAATCACGACGCTTGGGAATCCTGAATCTCAACAGACCCTAGTTTCCGTAATGGCATCAAGTCGGCTACTAACATTGAACTCGCGGTATTCTCAAGGAAGATTTATCCGCAAATCAACCCAAATGGACTGAGAGCCTGGTTACAATCTTTTCGGAGCGTCGCCATTTTTCGCGCAACCCGAAAGGGGGTCCGTCCGATTTCGGGTGCAAAAAATGGGGCGACGGCCATTGCCTTCGGCGGCCCGCGTTCGTCCCGGCGCGCACTCCGCGCGGCACCAGGACTCCCGCAATGAACTTGACACCGTGTTGCATGGCCTGGCATTTCGTCTCCGACGGCGCTCACGCGCCGCACTCCGACCAAACGCTCGGCCCTACGCCTACCCGGGGGCGCCGCACTCCGCTCGGCGCTTACATTCCCTCATTTCCCTGTGCTCCTCCGGAGCAACAGGGCCAGAAAGCCAAGGTGACAAATTGTAAGCTGGTATTGAGCTTTCGCTCGCAGTTTTTCCATCACCTTCGACATTTTTCTAACCAAGCAAACGAGCACTCGACAACCCAGCGTTTAGGGAGCACGGCAAAGGTGCGCAGCTCGCTTCGCTTGGCAACCGTTACGTGGCCCCCAGAAGGTTATGTACGGCATCGGCAAAGGGCTGCCCGGCATAATCGCCATCAACCAGCAGGTTCGTCACCGCGGACAAGCGTTCTTGATGTTCACAGAACACCGCCAATGCACCTGCTCGGTCGGTGATATCCGCGGTGGTCACGGCAATCGCATGGGGGAGTACTTACGTATCTACGGCACGACGACGTTTGATGCCGGATATCTTCTTACCCGCGTCATACCCCTTCTGCCCGGCCAGATCCATATTCTTTACGCTTTGCGCATCAACGATCACGAACGTTGTCTTCTCGTTCCGACCACAGCTGATACGGACCGCGCCAACCCCATTTTTTTACGCCTGCTCAAGCAGGCTGAACGCTTCCTCAGTTCGCCATTGGCAGCCACTTTTCGATACTACAGAACCGTGCAAAAAACATCATATAAATCAACAACTCTTGGTTTGCTCTTCTTCTTGGCTTGCCCTAATACAGCTCGGATGGACGCTAACTGCTCTCGGCTTTTATCACTTGGGTAGGTGTTTCTCATCGCCCTTTCTCCGTGTCAGAATCTCTTTGTCTCTTAGATCGCAAACAGGTTCTGAGAACAGTCGATAATAGAAAGTCAACTTCAACCAATTTGCGTTGATTCGTGTTCATTTGCGGCAAAATAATTCCCAATGGAAGAGCCGGATAGCTATTATCGGCACCTCGGTACTGTTGTATGAGGGGGGAGGTTGATATGTTCTTATCATTCGGTGAAAGCAGTCTATGCAGGGTGGGATGTCATGAATATCATGCGGGTTTTCGATCAGTTCCCGACCCAAGGGGATTGCCTCGCTCATCTTGAGCAAGCTAGGTGGGGCGGCGTCCCTATTGCGGTTCCGCTAACACCACGCGCAATTAGCACCGCCACCGCTGCTACGACTGTAAGACTTCGTTCAGCGTCACCGTAGGCCCCATCTTCCACCATACGCACCTACCACTTCAGAAGTGGTTCTTAGCGATCATGCTCATGTTGAACGCTACCCGCACTACAGCTTTCTCGCGATTTGGACGTGAAGAAGAACACCGCTTGGCGGATCACCATGCAGATTCGCAAAGCAATGACGCAGGCCGAGCAACGTAGCCTTCTGACTGGCATCGTAGAGATGGACGAGGCCTATATCGGCGGAAAGCCACGCAAGGGCATCTGGCACGAAGATGACAAGCCCGGCAAGCGTGGCAGAGGAACCAACAAGGCCCCCATAGTCGGCGCGGTCGAACGCGATGGCAGGGTGACGGCCAAAGTGACAACCAAGGAGAGGATGAAGGAGCGTCATATGCGGGCCTTCGTTCGGGAGCGCGCTGACACGTCTAAGGCCAGACTAATTACATCTAAGGCCAGACTAATTACAGACGAATATAAAGGCTATCTCGGCATGTGCAAGGTATTGCGTCACGCCGTCATTAAACATCAGGGGTGGTCCGTGGACGGTGACGTTCACACGAACACGATTGAGGGTTTCTGGGCGTTACTGAAGCGTGGCTTGTTCGGTCAGTTCCACAGTGTCAGCCGTAAGCACCTGCAACGCTATGTAGACGAATTCTGCTACCGCTATAACCTGCGGAACGCAAATCCCTTTGCGGCGTTCAATCGGACCATCAACCTCGGATTGGGGGCAGTGGAATGAGCAGCGACTTCCCTCTCAAGGTTATTGCCGGGACAGCGGACCGCCCATTGATCATCAATGATATTGAGATCCCATGTTACGTGCTTGAAAATGAAACGCGCGTACTAAGTCAAAGCGGGTTCCTGACAGCGATTGGCAGATCACCCACCCCAAAGGCTGGAATGGGGGGGGTATGTCCAACTTCGACGAAATGCCATATTTTCTGCGCGCAGAATACCTAAAACTCTTCATCTCCAATGAGGTGAGCTCTTCGACGACCCCCATTCTTTTCCGCCTCACGTCCGGTCAAAGGGTTGTAGGCTACAATGCTTTGTTGTTGCCGCAGGTATGTGACGTCTACCTTAAGGTGCGGAATGCTGGTGCGCTACTTCCATCCCAGATCCACATCGCAGAGCGGGCTGAAATCCTCGTTCGTGGACTGGCCACAGTCGGAATCATCGCTTTAGGGTCTGTTGAGATTCATCGTGAGTTGATGACTGCAGCGCAGGCATAGATCATGGCCTCGAAGCTTTCATCGGTTTTGTCGCTGCGCATGGCGATACGCTTGAACCCTTTGAGTTTGCTGAAGAAGTTCTCGATCAGACGGCGCCATTTGTAGATTTCGGCATCGATGTCCAAGGGCTGGCAACGCTGCGGACGCTGGGAAATGACGATGTGCGCGCCGCACTCCGATCAAACGCTCAGCCCTACGCCTACCCGGGGGGCACCCGCTCGGTGCTTACCCTCCCTCGCTTCCCTGTGCTCCTCCGGTGAAACTATGTCGCTGTCAAAGGAAATTCCAATGAAAAAACCCAGTTAATGGGACTGGTTGTGGTAATCAAGACCTTAAACTGGGAAATTCCGTTCCCGCAAGCACGGAAGGGTAACCTCGTCGAATCTCGACTCAGGCGTCGAAGGGATGCCGCTTGATAATAATATCCGCGCGATCCGGTCCCGTGGAGATGAGGTCGATGGGCAGCCCCGAAAGTGCCTCGATCCTGGCCAGGTAGCTGCGGGCGTTCCGCGGCAGCGCATCATAGGACCTGGCGCCGAGGGTCGGGGTCTCCCAACCAGGTAGCTCCAGATAGCGCGGCCGGCATCGGCTTAGGGCGTCCGCGGTGGTCGGCAACGCGTTCAACCGCCGGCCATCCAACTCATAGTCGGTGCAGATCCTGATCGTCCGCATGCCGTCCAGGACATCGAGCTTGGTGATGCAGAGGCCGCTCACACTGTTGATGTCGAGTGAGCGTCTAAGGGCTACCATGTCGAGCCAACCGCAACGGCGCTTGCGGCCGGTGGTGGCGCCGAATTCCCGGCCTTTCTCGCCCAGGTGGGCCCCGTCCGCATCGAACAGCTCCGTGGGGAAGGGACCAGCGCCGACCCGAGTCGTGTAGGCCTTGACGATACCGAGCACGGCGTCCAGGTTCCTCGGACCCATACCGCTGCCGCTGGCCGCCCCGCCGGCGGTGGTGGTGGACGAAGTCACGAAGGGATAGGTGCCGTGGTCGATGTCGAGTAGAGCGCCCTGGGCCCCCTCGAACAACAGGTTTTTGCCCGCTCGACCGAGGGCGTGAAGCAGACCTGGGATGTCCTCGATCAGTGGAATGAGCTCTTCCGCCTGCGTGAGGACCTCATCCAGGACGCCCCGATAATCGACTGCTTCGGCCTTGAAATAATGCATCAGGGCAAAGTTGTGGTAGTCCATGACTTCGCGCAACTTCTCGGCGAAGCCTTCGGCATCGAGCAGATCCCCGATGCGCAGGCCCCGTCGCGATACTTTGTCCTCGTAAGCCGGCCCGATACCGCGGCCGGTGGTCCCGATGGCCTTGTTGCCACGGGCGTGTTCCCGCGCCTGATCCAGGGCGATGTGGTAAGACAAGATCAACGGGCAGGCCGGGCTGAGATGCAACCGCCGGCGCGCCGCTACGCCGCTCCCTTCGAGCATGCGCAGCTCCTCCAGCAAGGCCCCCGGCGACAGCACTACGCCATTGCCGATGATGCATTCCACCTCCTCGCGCAGGACCCCGGAGGGAATCAGGTGCAGGATGGTTTGTTTCCCGTCGATGACCAGCGTGTGCCCCGCGTTATGTCCACCCTGGAAGCGGACCACGGCTCCTGCCCGATCCGTCAGCAGGTCTACCACCTTGCCCTTGCCCTCGTCACCCCACTGGGTCCCAATTATGACCAGGTTTTTTCCCATGTTCGATACCACCTGAGGGATGCCGAGTCCTCTGTTTTCAAATCCCGCCGTTTATGCACCACGGCCAATACGAAAGATACCTTGCTCCTTGACCTCGCAGATGATCCGGTAGGAATAGAGAGATAACCCCCTCACATGCTCATCATTGAATTCCGGCACCTTGCGCCCGGCCTTGGGTAGTCCCTCCAAGATATCAGTTTTCCCTCGATGTCCTGTGTCACCTTTTTGGCATAGTAGCGGGAATTGTGGGCAATATAGTCATGAATGGCGCGTAGATCGGTCTTGGCTGGTTGCGACCAGATCACCATGAATCAATTTCCCGTTTGAGCTCTTCACTGGTGAGGGTGTGGCCCTGATCTACAGCATCCTACCCCTCCCTGATCTTTCTTATCCAGCACATAGAGTCGGTACATGATCTCATCCATACCTGTATCCTCCGGCAGTTTGCCGATGGTCTCCAGCGCCTCTTGTTTCGCTGCATACATGATAATTCTCCAGAAAATGTCAACACCCCTAGTGCTACATTTCACCTTATTTTTCACTTTAAAACTCGTAGAGTGGGCTATGCCCGCCATCTAGGGACGTTATTGGTGGGCACAGCCCACCCTACGGGATATATGCAAAATATGAAGAAATGGCGTACTAGGCCGCGACCAACACCCAACCCGTGTCCGCACGCTCCAGGCGCGCTTCGCACCCCAGCTCCCGCGCGCCTTTATCCTGACCCGGCAGCTCTGTAACCACCTGTCGCCCCTCCCGGCGCAGACGCTCGATCTCCCGCTGCAGGTCGGGATCCGACGACCAAGGCGCAAATACCCGTTGGGGCCGTTGGTAACGCGCGTCGATACTGGTACCCAGGTGCAGCAGACGATTAAGGTCGGTGCTGAATCCAACGGCGGGACGGGACCGCCCGAACACCCGGCCGATGTCGTCGTAACGCCCGCCGCGCGCGATCTCCTGGCCCCAGCCGGGCACGAAGGCGGCGAACACCACGCCCGTTTTGTAATGATAGCCCCGCAGCTCCGCTAGATCGAAGTGCACCGGCACGTCCGGCAGCCATTTGTGGGTCTCCTCGGCCACGCGTCGCAAGTGATCGACGGCGGCCCGCACCGGCGGCCCGGCAGTCGCCAATTCGGTTGCCGCCTGATCCAGAGCATTGTTGCCATTAAGCGTCGCCAGGGCCAGCATCATCCGCGCCTGTACTGCGTCCAATCGGTACGCATCGATCAGGGCCTCGAGCTCGGGTACGGCCTTGCGCTGCAGGGCCTCGAACAGGGCCATCTCCCGGTGCCCATCGAGCCCTGCCTGGCGTGCCAGCCCGCGGAAGATGCCGACATGGCCCAGATCCAGGTAGAGGTCTTCGATACCTGCCGTCTCCAGTGTCAGCAGGGCCAAGCGCAGGACCTCCACATCGCTCTCGACACCCGAATGGCCATAAATCTCCGCTCCGATCTGCAGCGGGCTGCGGATACCGGCGAAGCCATCCGCACGGGTGTGCAACACGGTGCCCAGATAGCAGAGTCGAGTCGGCACGTCACTGCGCAGATGATGGGCATCAATACGCGCTACCTGCGGCGTCATGTCGGCACGCGCGCCGAGCATTCTGCCGCTCAGCTGATCGGTAAATTTGAAGGTCTTGAGGTCCAGATCCTGTCCGGTACCCGTGAGCAGGGAATCGAGATAGTCGACGAACGGCGGAATGACGAGCTCGTAACCCCAGCTCGCGTAAAGGTCCAGCAGCTCGCGGCGCAAAGATTCCATTACCTGCGCCCGCGGCGGCAGGATCTCCTCGATCCCGGGGGGTAACAGCCAGCGTTCCTGTCGCATACCTAACGAGGCTTCGCCTCAGATCGACGAGGCGTGAATTTTTTGTGCGGAGCCACTACTGTCTGGGGAAATTATCAAATAGATTCGGTTGGTTATGGGTATAGGCAGTATCGCTTATGGATTCCATTCTAGTAACCAACAGAGCTAGAAGAGTGTTTTCGAGTGAGGTCAGGCTCAGAATCTGTAAAATTGTGTAGAGATCCGATTTGCTGTCAAGGCGATTCTTGATGATAGCGACGAGGATGTAAACCGAGATAGCGATCCAAATCTGGCTTTTGACCGCGTTCTCGGAGGTCCCGAAGAACGATTTGATGCGTAGGTGTTGCTTGATCCACTTGAAGAACAATTCAACTTGCCAGCGGTATCGGTAGAGATCCGCCACCGTCTGCGCTGGAATGGCGAAGTTGTTGGTCAAGAAGTTGAACGTCTTGCTGGTCTGAACATCGTGGTAGCGGATACGGCGTAATGGCAGGGGGTAGTCACGCACGGACTTAACTCCACTCAGCGCAATGGTCCGATCACATCGAACACCACCGGATTCGTCCCCGGGATGAGAGTAGCGACGCCTGTATTTGGTATTGGACTTGGCGCGGATGACGAAGAAACGCCCTGTTCTGTGCAACGTGAACAGGCGCTCGAAGTCCACGTAGCCACGACCCATGATGTAGTAGGCGCCAGGCTCCGGGATCAACAGATCAAGGACATTGACGTCGTGTAGCTTGCCGTCGGAGATGTGAATAAAGGTTGGGATGTTGCCTTGAAGATCGAGCAGGGTCTGGAGCTTGACGGCAGATTCGGTTGAGCGAAACAGTGCCCACGGAAAGACGGATAGGCGCAGGTCGATGCTAATGGTAGAGGCATCGAGCGCATAAACCGTGTTATCAAGATCAAGCCCCAAGTCCTCGTCGGCATACAGGGGGCGAGCGGTGCGAATCAATGCCTGAGCGAGATCTGCATAGATACGCCAATCTCGGCATTCATTCACGCCGGCCACGGCGCTTCTGGAAACGTTGCCCTGGATACCCCTGTGGTACAACTTGTCCTTCTGGGCGCGCAGGCAAACTTCAATATCGCACAGGCTCTCGCGAGGGGTTAACTGCGCGAAGGTCATGCGCAGGTATTGGTCGAGACAGGAAAATGTCTTCTTGTAGCGGTTGCCCTCGTACCGCACAACGCCTCGACGAAACGCACGCATCGGTAAAGAGTCAATGACCTGAGAAAAAACGAGCTTGCCGATGTGCATAACCGGGTCCCCAACATCCCCAGAAGTGGGTATTTGGGAGATGCGCGAGGTGATTCAAATCGCTGACACTCTTAAAGTGACTGTCTTTCATTTCCTTACAAGGAGTTACGCAACAAGAACAAACGTCTTGTCGGACAGCAGTGGCCTCGCATAAAAATTCGCGCCTCGTTAGCCAATAGAACAAGATTAACAGGATGTACAGGATTTTTTGTTGCAGGGAGCGCTTGCTGGTTTGGTAAGCACGTGATCGGGTGTAGGAAATTCAGGAAAGACAAGAATCCTGTAGGGTCTAGATAACTTTAGCATCTGCAACTGCATGCTAAGGTTATGTTAAGCAAGGGAAAAACAGGTATTTCAGGCGTTCACACCTTTCGGAAGCCAAATTCAGACTGATTGTCCGCTATTTTGCACACGATTTACCGGCCTCGAAACTCGCCCCGCGCTGAGTGATGTAAGCCGCCTGACGATCAATCAACGGTTCTTCAAACTACGAACTAAAATCGCCCAGCTTTGTAACGCCTCATCGCCTTTTTCCGGCGAGGTTGAAGTGGATGAATCGTCTTTTAGCGCCCGCCGTGTTCGGGGAAAAAAGGGGCGTGGAGGCGAGGGTAAAACAATCATCTCTCGGAATCCTGGAACGGCAGGGAGGTCTACACGGGATCGTCCCGGATGCCTCCAAGAAGCCGTTACAGGCCATGATTCGGGGCCAGGTAGCCCTCGCATCATCCACTCGGATGGCTGGAGGGGCTACAATGGGTTGATAGACAGGGTTATGAGAAGCATCTCCGCGTCCATCATGGTAAAAACGAATTTGCGCGAGGCAATTGCCATATCAACAGCATTGAGTCGTTTTGGTCATATGCTAAACGGAGGCTTGCAAAATTCAAGGCTGTTCCCAAACATACGTCTCATCTACACCTCAAAGAATGTGAATTCAGATTTAATCATCGAGAGGAAGACCTCTATGATAAAATACTCTCTCTGCTGAGCGAAAATCCCCTCTAAAGTTATCTAGACCCCTGTAAATCCTGCGTAATCCTGTAAATCCTGTCCCATTGGAGGGGATGTTGGGGACCCGGTTATGCACATCGGCAAGCTCGTTTTTTTCTCAGGTCATTGACTCTTTACCGATGCGTGCGTTTCGTCGAGGCGTTGTGCGGTACGAGGGCAACCGCTACAAGAAGACATTTTCCTGTCTCGACCAATACCTGCGCATGACCTTCGCGCAGTTAACCCCTCGCGAGAGCCTGTGCGATATTGAAGTTTGCCTGCGCGCCCAGAAGGACAAGTTGTACCACAGGGGTATCCAGGGCAACGTTTCCAGAAGCGCCGTGGCCGGCGTGAATGAATGCCGAGATTGGCGTATCTATGCAGATCTCGCTCAGGCATTGATTCGCACCGCTCGCCCCCTGTATGCCGACGAGGACTTGGGGCGTGATCTTGACAACGCGGTTTATGCGCTCGATGCCTCTACCATCGACCTGCGCCTATCCGTCTTTCCGTGGGCACTGTTTCGCTCAACCGAATCTGCCGTCAAGCTCCAGACCCTGCTCGATCTTCAAGGCAACATCCCAACCTTTATCTACATCTCCGACGGCAAGCTACACGACGTCAATGTCCTTGATCTGCTGATCCCAGAGCCCGGCACCTTCTACATCATGGATCGTGGCTACGTGGACTTTGAGCGCCTGTTCACGTTGCACAGAACAGGGCGTTTCTTCGTCATCCGCGCCAAGTCCAATACCAAATACAGGCGTCGCTACTCTCATCCCGGGGGCGAATCCGGTGGTGTTCGATGCGATCAGACCATTGCGCTGAGCGGAGTTAAGGCCGTGCGTGACTACCCACTGCCATTACGCCGTATCCGCTACCGATGTTCAGACCAGCAAGACGTTCAACTTCTTGACCAACAACTTCGCCATTCAGCGCAGACGATGGCGGATCTCTACTGATACCGCTGGCAAATCGCCTTGACAGCAATTCGGATCTCTACACAATTTTACAGATTCTGAGCCTGACCTTACTCGAAAACACTCTTCTAGCTTTGTTGGGTTGGTTACTAGAATGGAATCCATAAGCGATACTGCCTATATCCATAACCAACGGAATCTATTTGATAACTTCCCCAGACAGTAGTGATGCGGGGCACAAACTTGACTCATTTGTAAGGATTCGCGTCTCTTGAGGATCTTAATTTACCACATACAAGAGCACGACACCGATCACCATGCTCACCAAACCGGTAATCCGCAATGAACGGTCGTCCTGCTCGGTCATCAGCTGCAAGGCGCGCCGCAGACTATCCGGGCTCAGGAAGGGCCAGACACCTTCGAGCACCAACAGCAACGCAAAGGCGACGAGCAGATCATGCCACATCCTCAGAATCCGACTCCAGGCAAACCAAAGGGGGACCGACGCCGATCTGGGTAATGTAAGGCTCAAATGGAACCATCGCCACTGGCAGTGGGTTTGGCGCACTCTAAATTACACGCCCTCTCCCGCCGGGAGAGGGAATCAGACAAGTCTATACCAGCCATTTAAAATCTACCACTACCCCGATCCATTCGTGCGCGGGGTGCGCAGCTATTCGGAGAAAGGGGCCTTCTCCTTGAAATAACGGAAGAAATCCGACTCCGGCTGGAGGATCATCATATCCCCGCTCTGCCCGAATGCACTGCGGTAGGCATTGAGGCTGCGGTGGAAGCTGAAGAAATCCTTATTGCGGTTGAAGGCGTTGGCATAGATCTCCGCGGCTTTGGCATCGCCCTCGCCCCGTAGCTGCTCGGATTCCTTGTAGGCATCGGCCAGGATCACGGTCCGCTGTCGGTCGGCGTCGGCCCGGATGCGCTCGGCGGCCTCCGCGCCCTTGGCGCGCAGGTCCCGGGCCACCCGTTCACGCTCGGCGCGCATGCGCTGATAGACCGACTCGCTGACTTCGGGCGGCAGGTCGATCTTCTTGACCCGGACGTCCACCACCTCGATCCCGAGCTCGGCGGCATTGGTGTCCACCTTCTTGGTCAGGGTCTGCATCAGCTCCAGGCGATCATCCGAGACTACCTCCTGGATGGTGCGCTTACCGAACTCGTCGCGTAGCGCCGTGTTGACGCGTTCGGAGAGCAGCCTAGCGGTGCGCCCGCTGTTACCGCCGGTGGAGCGGAAGAACTGCCCCGGATTGGTAATGCGCCACTTGGCGAAGGAGTCGACGATCACGTCCTTCTTCTCTACCGTTAGGAATCGCTCGGGCCGGGAATCCAGGGTCTGGATGCGAGCATCGAATTTCTTGATATTATTCAACACTGGGACCATGAAATGCAGCCCAGGTGTATATTCGCTGTCAATGATCTCCCCGAGGCGGAGCTTGATCGCTACCTCCCACTGGTTGACGGTGAAGGTCACGGCATAGATCACCAGGGCAACCAGGATCAGCCCGATGGGGGCCAGCATCTTGACTCGATTCATCGACGAAATCTCCGTTCGCGGACCACCTTGCGCTGGGGTGTCGATTCGGGCTCCTGATCGGCCGTTAAAACGGGGTCTTTCAGCGCCCGCGCCTGATCTCGGCGGTCGCCCGCATCGATAAGTCGGTCGAGGGGCAGATACATGAGGCTGTTTCCCTCCTCCACATCCAGGAGGACCTTGTTGGACTCGCCGAGGACCTGCTCCATGGTCTCCAGATACAGACGTTCGCGGGTTACCTGGGGCGCCTTCTCGTACTCGTTCAGGATGGCGAGAAAGCGTGAGGTCTCACCCTCGGCGCCAGCGACCACCTTGTCCCGATAGGCCTTGGCGTCCGCCTGCACGCGCGCGGCCTCACCGCGCGCCTGGGGCAGGATCTCGTTGGCATAGGCCTCAGCCTTGTTCTCCAAGCGTTCCTTGTCCTCCCGTGCCTTGATGGCATCGTCGAAGGCCTCCTTGACCTGCTCCGGCGGCTTGGCCGGCTGCATGTTCACCGAGGCGATCTCCAGGCCGGTCTTGTACTGGTTGATCAGGGCCTGGGCCCGCTCGCGGATGGTCGCGGCGACGGCGCTCCGCCCCTCGGTCAGGATGAAGTCCAGGCGACTGCCGCCGATGGTTTTACGAACTACCGTCTCTGTGGCGTCGCGCAGGGTCTTCTCCGGGGACTGATCCTGGAAGAGGTAGTCCGCCGCATCCTGGATGCGGGACTGGACGGTGAGCTCCACGTCGACGATGTTCTCGTCCTTGGTGAGCATGGCGGCCTTATGGGTGAAGGAGGAGATCCCATCCACATTGACCTTGCGCACCTCGTCGATCGGATAGGGAATCCGCCAGTGGGGTCCGGGGTCGGTGATCTTGGCATAGGCGCCGAAACGCAGTACTACGCCACGCTCCGCAGGCCCCACGATGTAGATGCCCGATGCCAGCCAGATAACGAGCAAGACCACTGTCCCGAGCATGACGGCATTCCCACTGATGCCGCCCCCCAAGCTCGGTGGGCCGTCATCTCCGTCGGGCTTGCCCGCTCTCCGCCGGCCCTTCCTTCCGAACAGCCCGGCGAGGCGTTCCTGAAGCTTGCGTACCACTTCATCCAGATCCGGTGGTCCCTGCTCCGCACCCTTTCCGCTCCACGGGTCTTTATTCCCACCACCCGGCTCATTCCAGGCCATAAGCGCTCCAACTGTCAAAGTGTACCGACCGCCCGGCCATCAAGCTTATTCACGACCGTTCAGATCGTCTTCATGATAAACTATTATATCACTACTGTCCAGGAAAATTATCAAATAGATTCGGTTGGTTATGGGTATAGGCAGTATCGCTTATAATTCCATTCTAGTAATCAACAGAGCTAGAAGAGTGTTTTCGAGGGAGGTCAGGCTCAGAATCTGTAAAATTGTGTAGAGATCCGATTTGCTGTCAAGGCGATTCTTGATGATAGCGACGAGGATGTAAACCGAGATAGCGATCCAAATCTGGCTTTTGACCGCGTTCTCGGAGGTCCCGAAGAACGATTTGATGCGTAGGCGTTGCTTGATCCACTTGAAGAACAATTCAACTTGCCAGCGGTATCGGTAGAGATCCGCCACCGTCTGCGCTGGAATGGCGAAGTTGTTGGTCAAGAAGTTGAACGTCTTGCTGGTCTGAACATCGTG
>Ga0209781_1000292_pt1 | contig 12695 bp, 7 predicted proteins | sample WorMetHERISLAND1_3_FD_187386 | JGI IMG/M metagenome (GOLD analysis project Ga0209781, IMG submission 187386) | Marine gutless worms symbiont microbial communities from Max Planck institute for Marine Microbiology, Germany - Olavius albidus HERON... | ecosystem: Host-associated > Annelida >...
TGACGCATGATACAATAATGACGTAATTGACGGCGTCACAGCTTTGCGGTGCCCGTTTTTGTTGTTTTCCTACGAAAATCATCGGTATGTAATGTTTCTTTACATATATTCAACTTTTTCGCTCAGCGAAAGTTGAAGTGAGTTTAGTCTAAGCGAAAGTGAAGCCCTAGAGGCTTAACCTATCTCTTGCATGCAAATTCGACCGACTTTAGCCAGGTTAGTTCGGCTTGACTTCGGTCTAAGTATGTACTTAGACCGTATTTTTCGTCGAAACCTTTCGCTTAGTCTTTCGCTGAGCGGAAACTTCCAAGTTTCGGCTCATCGAAAGTCTAAGCGAAATCACTTCACTTTTTGACTCAACTCTGGACTTAGACCAGACTTCAGCTCATCGAAAGGCTCAGCAATAGGCTAAGTCAAAAAGTGAAGTCACCCATTGTTCCCAAACGGTTGGGAATTTTAGACCAAATATTACATGCTTATTATACGTTCATATCTATGCAAGACTGCAAATTTTTATTCAATTAATTGCAACTTTGACGAAATTATGCCATATTAAGCATGACCACCCAGTTCACATCATGTGCACAAAATGTCCACCATCAGCCAAAATGCACGCTGGAATTTTCTGATATTTTCCCCAAACAGTTGGGAATTTAATAGACAAAATTTTACACATCTATTACATGATCCTAGACTACAAATTTTTATTCAATTATCTCCTACTTTGACGAGGTTATGCCATATTAAGTGCGATCACCCAGCGTGCGCTTCGGCCAAAGGTGGACATTTTTAGTATTTGGTGGTGGTCGTGCTTAATACGGCATAACTTCATCAAAGTTACAGGTAACTGAATAAAAATTTGTAGTCCAGCATAGACAAGAACGTGTAATAGGCGTGTAAAATTTGGACTAAAATATTCCCGACCGTTTGGGAAAAAATGTCAGAAAAACTCAAAGGGGGGATTTTTTTGACTAACACTGTACTATTACGACTACTATTATTATCATTTCATTCTGTGAATTACTGGAACAGATATTTTTTAAAATATTAAGTGATCCGACATGCATACCTCGGGTTGGGCTGGAGGAGGCCCGCTATCTTGAACGTCGGCTGCACACACAATGAATGCACACGAAACTTTGATCAACAACTTATTAACTAAAAAACAACTTATTAACTAAAAAACAACTTATTAACTAAAAAAAACTTATTAACTGTTACTCCGCTTTTATTCAAGTCGACAATTTTCTATGCTTCTGGAGGCCAATTTACAAACAAAAGTAGAAATTTTCCTGAGAATTTCTCTCAAGTTCATTCCTAAGTTCTTCCTAAGTGAGCAACTTAGAATTTCCTACGTTTTCTTTGGTATGTTTTAGGTTGATGTACATAGTCACGTTAACACTTTTTAACTTTCTAAAACTGAGAGGCTCCGATCATGTACCTCGACTGAAGCACACCACTGTCCAATGACAAGTTGAATGATTGGTGGACGACCAACCACTATTTTGCAGTCATGTCATTGCCAATGGTTACTAGGCACCCAACAAATATGTTGTCCAAAATGACATTTTTCATTCACCCAAAATCACCAATTCCGTCCAAATTTTGTCAAAATTTCTAATTTTCGTCCAAATTTTGCTCAGCTATTGCAGCTTGTTTAATTTGCAAACGGACAAATTTTTACTGATTTCCAAGTGCAAAATAAAGATATGCATTAAAAGTTAGTGTTTTTATTTTTTTTAAAACTTTTATGGCATACATAACATTACAGACTGTGATTAACTGTAACGAATGGTGTGGTCCCAGCAGTTTGATGCATTCATTTTATGAAAGAAAATTAATCAATTCGTTGGCTACCCGAATCACTTTAGGCATCCATAGATTCAGTCCAATGACATTTCTTCCCAGTAAAAAATGTCATATTATAACTTTTTACATTTCTTGCGATCAGTTGGCCACTTTTCGTCCACATTTCATCCAAAATTGCAAATTTCGTTTTTTCGTCCAAAATGCTAAATTTCACGATTTCGTTTTTCATCCAAAACGAAATTCTTGTGTCCTTAATGGTTACCTGTTTGAAACTTTAAGCACCAGCAAATAAAGCAATTTCGCTGACTAAATTTGATGCAAATGAAATTTATATTTATTTCAATGCTATACAGAAATGAAATTGAAATGAAAAATCAAAATAAAATGTTCCATGTTTTCTTAAGTCACCTAATATGTTTACCTAAGTTTTTCTCAAGTTATGCATAAGTTTTTCCTAGGTTATAGGAATCTTTGTAAATGACATTTTTCTTAAGGTTTTCGTAAGTCCGATTTTTCGCAAGTTATTCCTAAGGCTGTCCTAAAGTTCTTTGTAAATCTGCTCCATGGCCTGCACAATGCCATGCACAAACGTTCACAATAGTGCACTATGGGTGAACCTCACATTATCCTAAGTACCTTCAGTACAAATGGCTGATTAAACACCAAATTGAAAGTGGACAGTCATCAAATATCATCCTGTAGCAATTCTTCTCAAATTCCTTTCTTTCAGATTTTGTTTCACCAGACAACTCTAACAGAGTTAGTCCAGTTTATGCCAGTCAATGAAAGTAAACCTCGATGAAAGCTTTAATGTACTGAAGAAACAATAATAATTGTAAATATTAAAAGCACAAAATATATAACACTGTCACAGTAAATTATATGCTCTTCAAAATACAAACAGTCTTCTCACTTATATCATCAGTATCCTGAAGTCTTCTTTTTTTAAGTGCATCACGGAACTAAACATTAACACAACAAACGTATATTAACATACCGCAAAACCACGTAAAAATTTGGCACAAATAATCTACCATCAGCAAAAAATGCAGATATTCTGAGCCAGCAAACTAAATGGTGTAAGCCTGTAAACAGCTAATAGTTAATTTTATAAAACTCGACAATTAACTAATTTTTACTTTCCATCGAAATGTATTTAACAGAAACCAATCTGACTGTTATCGTCTTATGAAACTTTAATGGACTGACTGTCTAGTCACAATATATTACATTACACATGAGTACAACAAATAAGCATTGCTGAGGGTCAAGTTTAACTAGACAGTACTCAGAGACAGCAAACCAATGTCTATCAAGTCTGATCAAGAAAAGTTCTCCCAAAAGTTTTAGAGCTTCCTTGATGTAGAGATTGTTGTCGGCATAGGGTGATCCACCAACGGTGAAGAGAAATTACCCCAAGAATCTAACTGGCCATTTCCTGTCACAAGGCCTACCTTGTAAAACAAGATGAATAAACAACCTCACTGGCATAGGTGTCTATGAGTGGTTATAATCATTAGAATTACTTAGCGACTAACTGCACAAAGAATCGTCAAGTCACACAGCTCTAGTCACGTAAAACAAACCTCAGATGAGTCTAGTGAAACTTTAATTCCCACTGGACGTTTCTTATCTGATCGAGGGTTTATAGCATCAGACTTGATATCAGGAGCCTCAGGAGGCTGTGGTCCACCAAACATCTGCAATAGTTGCATCAGCTTCAGTTAGTTTCAACTTTAAACTAAAGGCCATATGCAGAACTACTACTTCCAAACTACAATCGACTTACGACGACATAATAACATAACATTAAAGTTTTGAGTGGAATAGTGCAGGATGCACTTCAGTCGGGATACGGTAATTACGGTCCGGGTAAAAACGGCCCCGGTAAAAACGGTCCAGGTAATAACGGTCCTCGGTAAAAACGGTCCTGCTTACAATCAGCCTACAAATGAACAGTTCTGTTGCTTACTGAAAATACTAGAAAGTAATTAATTCTACACGCAAAACATATCACACCACGCCACGTGACAGAGTATGAACTTATTACCGGTAATACAACACACTACAGATTTACGTCACACCAACCTACTAGAATCTAATTTGGTGTTTTACGTAAGAACAGCACACAGGAACTCATCTAGGTCGCGTTCTTTAACAGGTAATAGCATCAAGTGGACTGCGTTAGCTGTCCTTATACACATATCATGAGACTGTGTGTACTTTTTGTGTATTTTACATATTCTGTATTTTGTATTATGGACTATTGTTATTCTGTGTGCGATTGACATGCATTTTATTAAATGCAAGTTACTTTTTATGTACTCCTGGCAAAGTCGTGCCGGGCGTCTTTATGTCACTTCCATCGCTCGAAGGCGACGCTTACACGTACGTGCCAAGCTGCCATTCTTGTGCTTCAGTAGAGTTGTTGCAGTCTCTGCAGCATCTCAATGATGCTTCAGACGGATGGATGACTGTGGCCCAGCAAACTTTCAAAGTCAATACGCCACGTGGTTCTAACTTCTAGTAGTAAGTAGTCATTCGCCAGCTGCCATTGCTGCAAGAGGAATATCGATTACCTAAATTGACTTTCCACTCGGACTTGTGGTGCCGGGCGGCCTCACGTCGGGCTCTGTCCCGCACTTCTAGTTTTTATTATCGGTCTAAATAACTGTTTGGACCCTATTTTCCAGGACCGTTTTTACCTAGGACCTTTTTTACCCGGACCCTTTTTACCGGACCGTTTTTACCAGGACCGTAATTACCTACACCCCTTCAGTCACTTTATAGTCACCAGATCAGGAAAAGACAAGGAAAACAAGTTTTAAGCCTAGATTTGTCAAGGTTACCACTCTTTTACTGACAAAAATCCAGGACTTTTCCAAAACTTTTGTGGACCCCATGAGAAATTTTCCAGGACCTTTTCAAAGCCAACAAATGCTTAAATATAAATAAAAAAGAAGCCCGAGGCCCAAAGGGCTGACAGTGGGGGTGGGATTCTTGGGGAGTGGGCATTAAGCCCATCCCCACCGGCTATGGGGTCTGGGGGAGCGCTGTAAGCACCCCAGCGAGGTCCGGGGCAGAGCCCCAGAAAATATGAAATTTGGTGTAACTTGAGACGTCAAAATTCACTACAGAAATGCCTTAATGCGTAATTTTCAAGGATATTTTTCCAGCACTTTCCAGGACCTTAAACTTCAATTTCCAGGACTTTCCATGTCCTGGAATTTTAAAGAAAAAATCCAGGACTTTCCAGGAGGCATGGGAACCATGATTTGAAGGCCGATAATGATGCTGATTGAGATGAAGTCACTTCCGCGGCATACTGTTCCACGTTTCTGCTGCTACGATGGGAAAAGCTCGATCGCTAATGGTTCGAAGCCGAGTCGGTGGTACGACCAATGCTGAGGTTGATGATGAATGTATGCGTTGTCGGCCTTGAAGTTCAACGACCGTCTGTAGGTCGTCAGCCAAGTAGGTCAGCACAAGTCCACAATGTCTAGGTCTGTATATGTATAACCACATCTTAACTCTAGGTGGAGCTTCACTTCCCAAACTAACGCTAGTCGCTCATGCAGGTTGTCATAAATAATTTAGATGGTCGTAGTTCGTGTAAACACTGCATGCCTTTTGGTCATAAAAAATATTCATAAATCGCCAGGACACCTGACAAAATGCTGCTGCTTAAAATGCCCGATAAAACTCAAAGGCGGCAGGCAATGGCAGCACAAAACCACCGAGATATCTAGTGCGTGAATAAGTCTAATTATTTTGTATCCAGCATCACAATGGCGCGAGGTGGCGTTGCTGTAACCTGCTCTAGCCATCAATATCAGTGCTGGAGAATCTCTTTAGTTTGAGCATGCGATCCTCATAATGGTCCACTGCTTGAGCAAGTTGCTACCTACAATACTGTATGCCCAGCCAACTCAGCTTCCTATCTACGGTGAGAATAGACACGTGCAGTAGCTTACCTAGTGTGAGCTATGGAGTAAACTTTCCCTATCCTGCGCTAGACTGACGGCCGGCCGTGTGACCACTTTGTGGGTAAAGCGTCCGCTATCAGTCAACCAACATGGCCAACTCAGCCAGCCATCCCTCCAGGGTCGGTTAAATGAGTAGTAATCCATTAATGATGGATTACAATGATGGATTACGAAGGTGGAGACCTGCTGCTGGCTGGCGCTGCCTGCGGCTGGTTGTTGGGTCACTGCGCAGGGCTGTGTTTGCAGGCTGTGCAGTGACCTAAATAACGGTGTGGCGGCTCAGTTTCAGTGACGTAAATGCACGTTAGAGGTGTCTTGTACATGAGACACGCTATACAAATCGACGTCTTTACCTTTACCTTTAAAGTACTAGTGTGGCAGATTGTTGTGGTTATTTGTCTGGCAGCTACATGCTGGTGCAATTGTTCGTGATTGTATAGCACTGCTAGTCATACGTCTCTCAGGTATGCAGTGCAAATGTCCCGAGACCAGCCAATTTTTCCACAGCTACTCTGGGTTAGCCAGGTCCCTGAAACTGAAATCTAGAAATTGTTGGTGCTCTTAATGTCACCCAACCAAGATGGGAAAAGCATTGAAAGTTTACGTAACTGCTAAAATGATTAACAATGTGCTAACCGATTGTGCACCCCCAGCACGAAGTCGCTCAAGAACTTTAGGATTTGCGGGTGATCCATCGTCATCATTTGTAGCATTATCTGGAGAACTGGCAATTTTGCCATTCACTTCAGCTTGACTGCCAACCTGCATTTCAGCAGAATATGAACTAATATATTTACAAATACAAAATTAAAAAATGTAAATAGGGAAAAAGTACTTCACTGGTTGGGCATAGAAAATTAAGTAAGTAAGCAAAGTGTGACTGTAATAATAAATTTATACATGTATAGTGCAGCAATGTAAGCATACATGATGCACGGTGCAACCAGCCTGTATGAAAGCCATTCCTGCTATATCTTCTTAAGTTTCACTGCAGACTTCTGCAGACAACTGGTTATCATAGGTCTGGAAATGGATAAATGAATATTAAAATGGTCGTGTGGCATGCGTGTGCACTGTGCAAGCGCATGTGAATAAGAAAAAAGTGTTACGGGGATATGCTTTGCAATCACACATCAAAGTTCCTGCTGTCAGACTGCCCACTGTTGGACGTCGTGCGTCGTGCTTTGTCTGTCGCTCGCGCTCGTGTTTGGAACGATCTTCCTGCCGATGTCACTTCAGCACCTTCTCTGTCCACTTTCCGAAAACGTTTAATTAAAACTCCATCTCTTTCCACTCTCCTATCCTGGCTTTGTTCTCTAAATTAACTTTTTCTCCTTGTGTGGTCCTTGTGGTAGCTGTTTGTTACTTAGGCCACCCTAAAAATTCATTGATTGATTGATTGACATACTGAAATATTAGGTTTGATAAACCAATATATAATGTTTTTTTTTAAAATCAATCTTGTCTCAGACAGACAGACAGACAAACACACCTAACTCATTACAATACCCTGCTTACTGTTATTGGTTGCTAAAGAGCAATTACTAATAGTATTTTTGTATTTTTGTTTCCATTCAATTTTTACTCCGTGTTACAACAAGTCCCAAAATGTTAACTTTCTGCAACTGCTGGAGCAGGACATTCTGCAGCCAGGATGCCCTTTCAGTCATCCAACTAACAGCATAAAATCATGGAAGCATAATGTGGCTCGGTAACAGGTCACCACATCCACTTCAAAATTTGTGAGTATTTCCCTTATAAAAATAAAAACAATAATCATCATGAATGGACCTTGTGTTGTGTGTCTATCATCCCCTCTCGTGCCTTCTATGCTGCAAGGCTGAGTCAACTTCGGTGGATGGTTACATATTGAGATGGCACAGATGACCACCATAACTATAACGGTACAAACTCAGCCCAGCATACAGCAACTTCATTGGTCGAGTCCAACAATTTACCACTAAGCCAAAACATCAACCACTAAGCAATGCAACACTCAGGGACTTCATCAAATGAGATCAAGTGTACGTCACATATATTAGAAAAATAAATATGGTGGAAAAGCTGTAGTAGGCATCAAATAGGAATAGGTTCAATATAATCTAGGGATGTGACGGATTCCAAATCCGCATCCGAATCTGACAAAATCCGACACTTTTTTTGAAATCAGAAATCCGACAGATACCGGTACTTAAAATCCGATTGCAGCGGATTTATGGATTTAGAAATTTTTGTTTCGGTCCACCTCTACAATTATTTTCGTAAATAACAAATAGCAGTACATTCTTTTTATTACTTATATCGTGTATGTACCTTTTGTACGATTTTCATAATTGAGGTCTGTTGTGTTTTCTTTACTTTTTTTGATAACAATCACAATTATTTCAACTGATCACTACTAGTTCATTTGAAACTGTTTAATTTTAAGTAACTAAGTTAAACGGCAGTAGCTATACTAGCTGGTAATTTTGATCACGCAACAGATCTGCATCCACATCCGAATCCGTCACATCCCTAATATAATCTACTACTGGTTGTTATTTATTACATTATTACAATTACAGTTTACTTGCTTTACAGATATCCATTACCTCTGGCATTTCATCATCAGCAATCCGAGGTTTTTTCGCAGCAACAGGATCAGGATCCTTCGGATCGTCTTCCATGTTAAGCTATTAAGCTACATCAACACATCAGCAACTTTAATCCAAGTTCTTTGACTATTTGTACCACAGACAATCTGTACCATCGGTGATCCAACAGTACCACAGACAAGTTATACCATGGACAATTTGTACCATAGCCTGATTGTTCGTACCACTGATACAATGCACCATACATACCATCATTGGACAATTTTTATTTTATTTTATTTTATTTATACACATTTGCATTCTATCAATGGGGGGAGGGGTCGCTGGTTCGCATATATGGAACACACCTTTATAAAGACGATACCATGCCTTAGTGATACAACCTTTGTCGTGTCACAAAAATCTCCTCATTCATGCCATGCTGTGTGGGTAAAGGACTGTACTTCAGTATGTGGCAGTCTAATCAACTGAACAGACAACTTCTGATATGCTAACTGTTGCCAATTACTGCTAACAACTGCTATCTGCCACTACATACCAGACTGATGCAATGATCTTTTCTTTTCGAGGTAGCTGTTCTTTGAGGTCTGACCAAATGACTTTGTCACCAGGTCAGTCGGTAACATGCCGATGCCTCTATAAATATCATGCATGCAGCCTGTGCATGCATGATATTTAGAGAGGCATAGGCATGTTACCGACTGATCTGGTGACATGTCATACTGGTATACAGTAGTTCAGATGAGGAGAGTTCAAAGAAAGCAATGACAGACCAGAACTATCAATGGCAAGACTTCCTCATCGGAACAACACCTGTATTAACAAGTGTGCTGCTTATTCAGTGAATACATGGCTGTTGTTCCGATACGGTAGTCTTTCCCTATCCATCACTAGCTGGGCGAGTCCTCATAGACTCGATCAACATAGTACAAATCAACTAACGATGGCACAAATAATCCATGCTATGAATGGCACAGACAGTCCACTAATGATGCAAACAGTCCATGGTACGAAGATCAAATCTTGTTTATAAGGAACTCATCAAAACTCACCTTAATCAATTCCTTCAAACTGAGACGTTTTAAGTCTAGCAATAAAGCAATTTTAGTGAACGATCGGATAAGTCTCATGCAATTGTAACTTTATCCTCTATTCCACACACCACTTGTATACCAGTGCATTTACTTCTGCCTCGAAAGAATAATTTGAAGTTGAACTTTAACGTCACTAGCCAGTATTATATGCATAATATCACAGTATCATACTGAATAAAAATGGGGAAAATAAAATAAACAATGTTCTTGCTTATTGAGCTCATTCTGGAATCCCAAACACTAGCCTCTTTCAGACATCATCTAACGACCTACTACTTTCAGTCAGCCTATCCTACCCCCTAGCACCCATCCTCAATGTGCCCTAATTCTCTTGAGACATTGGCACTACATAAATCATTTAAGTCACTTACTTACTTACTGCAGCCCCTGTTTTTACATCTTTTTACTTCATTTGACACTGGACATGGCTTATTCAGACATACTATTTGATCGACTACTACACTTTTGTTTTGATCTATGGCACTGTCTAGATGTCGGGTACCAGACAGCAACAGGAAAATTTTCGCTGTCACGTTGCCGATGTCAAAATGAAAGTGTAATCGATTGCATATTGCTGAATAAGCCATATCCAGTGTCGAATGTTTTTTGAAGAAAAAAGTGTAAAAACATTGGCCGTAATCAGTCTTAATATCCCGTGACTTTCAGACCGCGAGTCACACAAAATAGCAGACCGAATACGAGGGTATTTTGGACCCGGAGACACTTCGATTTTTAAACCACCAGAGATATACAGACAGGCCTACGTCTACTCCTACGTGAATATTGTGGCACTAGTGGCAGTCCATCTTGTGCATGTCAACTTTACTTAACAGTGCTCAAGGTATAAAAAATGTTTATTTTGTGACTATCGCATATGCAGTAGGACACCACACGCAAACCACCATTTCCCTGACTTATCCTAAATTCCCCGACGTTTCTCTGACCAATGTCAAATTTCCTGACTTTTCCAGGTTTTCTAGGTGGATGGCCACCCTGCTGCCAGAGCGAACGACTACACGATGCGAACGATTGACAATCGTTGCGCAACTTCGACATGCGACGAATCATGCCACACCCACCTGAAACTATTTTATATGGCAGTTCATTTTTCAGCTTTAGGAAACTTGTACTTTATACTGCCACGTTAAAACAGTGCTCCGGAGTACCGTAATCGAAAATACAATGCGCGCATACCTGCTATAAAACCTATAATTCTGCAACTTTTATCTCTCCTCTCCACCCTCCTACGTAACTGACTGACAGGCCGCAAGACAGATGTGACTTTTCGACGCAACTCGCAAACCGCAAATTATATTAAATTTCCGTTACATGAAAAATCATAAACATGATATTGTGTTATCCGATATCTATCGTCATAGTTAGAGCAAAGCGAAAGCGACTTCTCGCTTTTTCAACCGTTTTTACCGCGCAATGCACTTTAGTGCATATGCGCGGTCTTGGGATCGCATGTCGTCCGTCCGTCCGTCTGTCCGTCCGTCTGTGACGTTACGTTGGAGATCACATAGGTTGGAAATCTTGGAAACTAATTGCACTGACAATTAGCCCAACACCTTCGCTCTTGGTAGCCAAAAGGCGATCCACCTACTCCCAGGGGAACATGGGGAAATTTTGGAGGTGGGGTAGGGAAAAGTGGTATGCTGGAGAACAAAAGCGGCAATATCTCTGAAACGCGTAAAGATAGAGGAAAAGTTACTATGGACGGCCTATAGAAACTCACCAACGCTCTTTCGAACGGTACCATCCCTGACACCCTACGGCCTCCCCTTCCCCAAAATTTGGGGTTTTCAACTTAGCTACCCCCTCTTATCTCAGGAACAGGTAAAGCTATATACGGACATCAAATTTGGCAGGTATATTTATAGGGCCTATCCGAATAAAAGCCCATTAAAAATTTTGAAGAAAAGGGAGCGACGTGGGCGTATCCAGGGACTGCCCAAATTTTTGGGGTACCCCCTTTTATCTCAGGAACGGGTAAAGCTACGGGCTTCAAATTTTGTAGGAACATTCAGGGTCGATCGGAACAAAAGCCCATGAAAATGTTGGGAACAGTGGCCGTGGGCGTAGTCAGGGAGTCCCGAAAATTTTCAGGGCACCCATATGTAGGGCGCATTGCGCGGTCATGTTTGCGATAGCACAGCTTTCTTGTATTTAACCTTGTTACCGCGTAATGCACTTTAGTGCATATGCGCGGTCTTGGGATCGCATGTCGTCCGTCCGTCTGTCCGTCCTTCCGTCCGTCTGTGACGTTGGTGGATTGTGATCACATAGGTTGGAAATCTTGGAAACTAATTATACGGACAACTAGCCCAACACCTTCGCTCTTTGTAGCGAAAAGGCGATCCACCTAATCCCAGGGGAACATGGGGAAATTTTGGGGAGACTAGAGGTGGGGTGGGGAAAAACTAAAAAAAGTGGTATGCTGCAGAACAAAAGCGACATTATCTCTGAAACGCGTAAAGATGGAGGAAAAGTTACTATGGACGGTCTATGGAAACTCACCAACGCTCTTTCGAATGGTACCATCTCCGACCTTCTATACGGCCTCCCCTTCCCCAAAATTTGGGGATGCAACTTAGCTACCCCCTCTTATCTCAGGAACAGGTAAAGCTACGGACTTCAAATCTGGCGGGTACATTTATAGGGCCAATCCGAGTAAAAGCCCACTTAAAATTTAGGAGAAAATGGAGCGTGGGCGTATCCAGGAACTGTCCAAATTTTTTGGGTACCCCCTATTATATCAGCAACGGGTAAAGCTACGGACTTCAAATTTTGTAGGAACATTCATAGGGTCGACCGGAACAAAAGCCCATGAAAATATTGGGAACAGTGGTCAGGGAGTCCCGAAAATTTCCAGGGCACCCATATGTAGGGCGCATTGTGCGGTCATCTTTGCGATAGCACAGCTTTCTTGTTTTATACTGTTCTTAAACATGCACAGATCACTTTTTACCGCACAATGCACTTTAGTGCAAATGCGCGGTATTGGGATCGCATGTCGTCTGTCCGTCTGTCTGTGACGTTGGCGATTTGTGATCACATAGGTTGGAAATCTTGAAAACTAATTGCACGGACAATTAGCCCAACACATTCGCTCTTTGAAGCCAAAAGGCGATCTACCTACTCCCAGGGGAACATGGGGGAATTTGGGGGAGGCTAGAGGTGTGGTAGGGGAAAACTGGCATGCTGGAGAA
>Ga0209781_1000293_pt1 | contig 12680 bp, 8 predicted proteins | sample WorMetHERISLAND1_3_FD_187386 | JGI IMG/M metagenome (GOLD analysis project Ga0209781, IMG submission 187386) | Marine gutless worms symbiont microbial communities from Max Planck institute for Marine Microbiology, Germany - Olavius albidus HERON... | ecosystem: Host-associated > Annelida >...
ATCCGATGCTGATACTGCACTTGATGTGTTGGGAATGTAAATGGTTGCAATTGACGCTGGCGAAAGTTTGTACGCTGTAAGATGACTTTTCCGCATTTTCCATTCCGCAAATTATACCTCATTCCGCCAGTTTTTTCCGCATCCCACATTCCGCAAAATACCCGTGGTCAACATTCCGCAATCCGCATTCCGCAAAGTATTCTTGCCCGCCGTGTACAGGTAGTCCCCCAGTATCCCTCCCCCCCAAAATTGATACAGGAACGAAATGATAATGAATATATTTTATTTAAAATTGCAGCTGCTGCCAGCCACACGGCAGGATTTCAGAGTGTTCATCTTCCAGCAAAACTGCCGCATCGCACAGGACATGCTAGTTTTCTCACAGTCACATAATCATTTCACAAGGTAGTGTGGTGGGATAGTTAATGACTGCTGCATTGCAAATTTTCTAGACATTGTAACAGCGAAAAAATTTTGAAAATCGCCCAGTATTTGACGAAGTTATGTGTAGAGCAATTAAAATCGGGGTTTACTTTTTAGCATACCCTGTATAGGCCTAAATGTGGTTGACGCGGACAACGTGGTATTTAGGCATACCCGTTGGTTAAATGGTAATTATTGACGTTATGTAGATTAAACCTATAAAAGTCTGTCTCACAAATATTCAGGTTTAAATTTCTACCTACTGTATAGCAGAAACAGCAGCAAGAGTTAGAGATTTTATGGATTGCTTGTGGTACATGATCATCAATACTAAGGTAGAGATAAAGGTACCGGGTATGCATTATTCCAGTGAAGTATACGTGCATGCTGTTTCCCTTTTTAGTGTTTGAGCACATCGAGTCATTGTGTACCACTTGGCGCAAGGGATTGCGGAGGGCTTGGAACTTGCCGGCTAACACACACTCTGCATTGCTTCCTGTACTCAGTAACTCATTACCTGTCATTGACGAACTTGCTAAACGATAAGTCAGATTCATACAACGATGTTTATCTAGCGACAGTCATCTTGTATGATTCATTTCTTACTATGGCATGTATGTTGGTCGTATGTTTTCTCCGACTGGGCGAAATGTGTTCTTGTGTTGCTCTCGGTTTAGAGTATCTATTGATGATATACCGATGTTACCCGTTTCATACATATACAGGCACTGGCGCAGTAGTCTCAATTCTGAACTCAAGTCTTACTTGAGCTAATCAGTGTACGCGACGGTGCTTTTTGTAGGCCTGAATTTGACAGCATGTCTGTTAGGCAGTCATTGAGTGTATTTGTACTAACCAGTGCTGCCAAGGTTTTGAGACGACCATGCGGGAGATTTATCGCCATCCATTCCCCTTCATTCCATTTTCCCTCGCTAGCTAGGTTCCCCTTTCCCTTCCCGGCCTTCCGCCTTCCCCTTTCTCCCTCTTCTGTCCCGTTCTCCTTCCTCTTCCATCCCCTTCCCAGATTCTGTCCTCCCTCTCCTTTTCTCCTCTTAGAAGTAGGACCCCTTACATCCAGCTACGAGGTTTGGGGGAGTACTGTACGTGAGCTCTCCCGGCGGGGTCTGGGGCGGAGCCCCAACCGAAATCGAATTTGGTGCATTTTAGCGTTAATACATGGCATCTGGTGGCAACAATTTTAACCATTTTGCTGAGAATCAACTCACCAAATTTAGTGCTAGAGATGCGGGAAATTTTAGTAATGCGGCGGGTGAGTGGGAGATGGCTCCAAAATGCTTGAGTCTCCCGCGAGATGCGGGAGACTTGGTAGGTCTGACTAATTAATTTGTATTATTAGGCTTAGCTTTATTATTTTTTTTCTGTACTTCCTGTACGATTCTATAATAAATATATAGGTGCAGGGTGATGGTTGCTGTGACACCACCAGACTTATGACTGCCTTTGCGGATGCTAGAAGTGATATTTCACTTAACTGGAACCAAAATATCCAGGTCAAAGACTTGAGATGGAAACTGGAATGGAAGTGTTATTTATAACTCACATAAATTTGAAACAAGTATTACTTGTTTAATTTTATCTCAGTATTGTGCTTACTGCTTATTTATAATTATTACAGTAATACATTATGAAATATGAACTCTATTACAGGCTTCCAGGATGACACCTGAAAAAGAGTCAGATATAGCCATATCACCAATTTGTATATTTCCACAGCTGTTGACTGGAAAATTTCAGAAAAGAAATGTTGAGTACAAAAATGGTGCTCGTTATCATGGTGACATCTGTGAAAATAGACGGTCAGGTTATGGTCATTTTTCTTGGCCGAATGGCTCACATTATGAAGGGGAATTTGTTGATAACTTGCGACAGGGAGAAGGTTCGTTGTAATTTCTATATTTTAGCTTTTTGCCATGTGATACTGATAGCATGCTGTATTTAATTTTGTAACATACATGTTTTGTTTAAAAGTCTGTGTAACATACACTTTTGTTGATTTCTTGATCTGTAGGTAATAAGTGAAGTTGATTCCTCCAAGTGTCCATGTTAGAAGGCAAAGATACAGTTATTTTTTCAAATTTTAGGCTATTTTCAGTCATACAAGAAAAATTATTTGGCATCTTGTCTTTCCTTAGACTTGCATGGAACATTTATACACTGTGGTCCCCAAAAAAACTATAGGTTTTTTATTATGGCAATAACTTTGTCTGCTATTAAGCTGTTTTCATACTTTTTGGCAGATGTATGCTACAAGATACAAGATGTAGGTAATAAGTCAAGTTGATTCCTCCAAGTGTCCATGTTAGAAGGCAAAGATACAGTTATTTTTTCAAATTTTAGGCTATTTTCAGCTATACAAGAAAAATTATTTGGCATCTTGTCTTTCCTTACTGTGGTCCCCAAAAAAACTATAGGTTTTTTATTATGGCAATAACTTTGTCTGCTATTAAGCTGTTTTCATACTTTTTGGCAGATGTATGCTACAAGATACAAGATGCAACAACTGTTAGCCTAGTTCACTTCACACAGTTTTTATAATTACAATACTTTGTGAAAACTCGAGCACAGGTTTATTTGTGCTTTTTCTGCTGTTAATACATAGCAATTATGAAAAATCATTAGGCCTACTTTAGATCCAGTTTACATTATTAAGTGAAATAATGCAAAGTTACAGCAGATGATTGAAATAGCGTCCATGAGCTTTATGTAACCTCGAGCCATTATACCATTGGTTAATGGTCAACAAAGATTCATTGGTACATGATCTGCACTCCAGTCCATCATGTAGGCCTAGCTGTCATTCATTGCTTGAAATGCAATGTGTTGTCTGCTACCATAGCAATAAACTGACCTGAACAAGCAAGCCTACATGTTAACTTGTAAATAATTAATAGTCACCAGGTACCATTCTTTCAGAAATTATGAAATTTCAACAAAAAAGGACAAAGATATTGTTGAAGTGATAGGACAACTTTTTTGAAACAGTGCATCACAGTGAATATGAATAAAGTTGTGCTCATGTTTTTATGAGGCTGCGTTAGATATACTGCTTCATGCTTTCTTTCATTTGTTAGATACCATAGATTGCCGTGAGAAGTGGTGATGTAGATAGAATAGTTCCCACTGATAAAACAGCCAGACGCAGCCATTGTGAGTAATTGCTCACAATGCATATACAGAATTTATGTATTATTAACTGCATAGTGTCTGGATGTACTTTTCTTAGTCATCTAATGCCGCCGTGTTTTCATCAGGGATTCAAGTTTGGCCTGACGGAAGCTGCTACAGAGGCAAGTTTGTTGGAGATTATCGGCATGGCTATGGTGAGCATTCCTGGCATACTGGCGAGGCAAGTATACTGTGTGCATTATTGAGCTTATACAATTTAATATATATTCAAACACTTAAATTACCTCTGAAGTCATGACTGTATGGCAGGTAAAATTTGACTGCCAGCTGCTTCAGTTCATACTTATCCACATGTGCCATTCAAGTTCCTACAGCAGCAATTTCTGGAACATGTCCTGCATAATTTTGAATACGCATTCAAAAAGCAGTCTGTTTTGTTTTCAACTTCTCCTATTTAAATGAGTTAACCAGTCACACAAGCAAAACGTTCAAGTACATAATGTCATCTTCTCTTCTAACAGCAACAACTTTGTTAATCCATTTATGCTGACGTGGGTAATACATTCCCTGTTTTGCCTTTTTTTGCCATCATTGCAACCTTGCCAGTTGAATTTATATAACGTATGCATCACTTGTTCCATCTGTAGAATATCAGGTCTATGACCATAATAAAAACAGTATTTCTATCCCGCAGTTTGGTTGGATTTCCCTCCATTCTTCTTGATACGTTAATAGATAGGTGTAGTTTATGTCTAATTTTGACTTTCATGCTTGATTTGGATTGGAATTGGTGCAAAAAAGTTGTTGGCAAACTGCCTTTCCTGATGCCATCCACTAACTGCTACTTGAAGTAGCTACCACTACATCAGCTCTAATATGTGTATTACCTCCATCAGGAGGTATTGCAATCAGTCATGTTTGTTGATGCATTTGTTAGCTTGTGTGTTTGTTTACCAATATGGTTTGGAAACGAATATCTCGAAAGTGGTTGGAGATAAAGGCTCAGTTCCAATGGACCACTAATAGGAAATGGCACATGGCAAATCAAATGGTCACGTGACCGATGATGTCTCATGACCCGTTGCAGGCGGGCCACATTGGGCAATGGGCACGCCTGGGGAGGTTGTGGTCTCCAACTGCTTTTTAGTTCCTATTATAAAATTGTGCAGTTAATACATAGAAAAAAATAAATAAATAAAAATAGTATAAATTAGTTGGTACAAATACAGTCCATAAACTGCCTATAATAGTGTCAAATTTGGACAGACAAAAAATGCTAGAGCCCGTTTTGTTTGCAATTACCATACACTTAAAACAAGTTTATTTGTATGAAGATAGTGTTCATTCAATTCCGTGATTAATCTGTATTGTCGTTTCATACTGCTGAAACTTAAGACTCAGTGCAATTTTGCATTATGTGGATATTCTATTTTATGTGATTTACAGATATACAATGGCAATTTTTATAAAGATCACAGACATGGATTAGGCGTCTACACATGGCCAAATGGAAGCCAGTTTTGTGGGATGTTCTACATGGACAAAAAAGAGGGCTATGGTACTTTTACTTTCGCAAATGGTAGCAAATTTGAGGTGAGTTTAGAGCAACTTGTGATATTTATTCATGTTTTACTGTATGCCATGATACTAACTCATACAGCCTGTGTTACTTTGAAGTTGAAACTGATGCTGCTGCATTTTTACATATTTTTATTTCTGTAGCTTACTGAGATTATATTAGATGCATAGATGTAATAAACGTATACAATTTTTTATTCTTTATAAAAACGTGTTTTTACATTTTTTATTTTCCCAACTTTTTTAAAAACGATGAATAGACAGTGTGAAAATAACGATAATTTAAATATTTATATACCCGGTACAGAAATTGAAAAATCAAGGTGCTGCCAGTAAAATAATAGCATATTTTTCGTTTAGATTTACTTACTTTTAATTAATGTCGGTGATTTATGGATTTAGTAAATACGTCAAAAAAGCAAGTAAAAAGAGGGTGATGATTTTTATTATTATTTTTACTTTATTTTTGTAACAATAAGCTTTTTTAACGTTTTTTAATTTTTTCCTTCCGGTAATGTTTATTACGTCTATGATTACATGACTAAGTGAGTTTAGATTTTTCAGTTTCTTGCTGATATATTTAGTAGTTTAGAAATGGTTTATCCTGATAAAATAAGGTTTAATAGTGCATACTTAGTTTTAGAATGGCTACAGTGAAACTTGCTGTTTTCTACTCATCATCATCTCTCAATGTATGGACAGGCTGATTGATTGATTGATTGATTGATTTGCCATGTTATTTGACTGGCTAGTCTATTGAGTATGGTCTACTTGATTGCTATCTGTTCAAGTTGTTTATTGATTTGTATGAATAATCTTTCAGACTACTTACAGTGAGTAAATAAAAAATCTGACTGAAAATTTTTTTGGCTTCATCATGTTCTTGTAATTTTCAGTTGTTTAGTCGGAACTCGGCAGAGTGTAGAACGTACGTATGTATCAGGTACATGTGTTGTGCAGGGCTTGTACAAGGACGGTGAACGGTTTGGACCTGGCATTGCAACATACATGGACGGTACTTGTGATGTTGGACTGTGGTATCGTGAGCGACTTATAAAACTATGTACATCAGTCAACGGAGTAGAGTTTTCTCCACAGACACACGGGCACCGCTGCAATCACGACAACCATCGGAAACGAATTCCAAAGGTGGTGTGCGTTCGCTCTCGTCTGGAATCTGCTACCAGATCGGCAATTTCTCTCCGTATGTCACCAGAACCAATGAATTACGGATATGAATCGGATCCGGAGGACATTGCAAAAGCTGTGGTCAGTGATCTGCTTCCTGTGAGTAGTCTCGCTGCCGATCTGCAGTCTTATGACGAAGCTTTTTTCACCTGCTCAAAGTCATTATTCTATTCGGCTCCTAATCTGGACTACACAAATTCGTCAAATGAACATCACACTGATGCAGCATCTGTAAACGATGGTGTCGATGTAAATCTAACCAGCTCTCGCAATCAGCTTGTGAAAAGTGTAATGGCAGCATCGGCATCATATCCAGATCTGGAACAGGAGACAGAAGCGGATATCTTGGCATGGAACAACACCGCCTCATGCATAGCTATGCAGGTGAACATACTGCGACATTGTTCTGCCCAGAGCACCGTTGGTTTCGACGTCAACGCAGTTGTGATGGGTGATCGAGGCTTGGCAATGGGAGCTCAGGGTCAAGGAATCATTGAAGTTGCGTCAGAACAGTTCATTCTTGCTGCACACGCTGGTGATCTTGCAACCGTTACGAATCTGCTCAACAGTGGAGATGCCAACGTTGACGTGTCTGATTGTACTGGTCGAACTGCGCTCTTTGCTGCTGCGGTATGACTACATTTTGGAGCTGTATAACTAAGTAATTTTTAATATATAAGCCAGTGCTTTATGCTTATATTCTTCTTCTAAACTGTATTCGTTTTCTTAAGTCTGTTGCTAATTTAGTCGCTTACCGAACTGGATGGTTACCTCCGCCGAAGGAGGTTATGTTTTTACTTCGGTCTGTTTGTCTGTCTGTCTGGCTGTCCATCAGATAACTGAAAAAGTTGTGAACGGATTTTGACGAAATTTCTTGGAGGGGTAGGGCATGGCCAAAGGACCAATGAATTCAATTTTGGTGACAATCCGGATCACCGTCCAGATCCAGGAGTCCGAAGTCCGAAATCTGGATTCACTGGATTATCGAATTACCAACGGATTTTGATGAAATTTTACAGAGAGCTGGGGTGTGGCCTAGAGACCAACTGATTATTACATTTTGGTGACGAGCCACATCACTATCCGGATCCGGGAGTCCGTTCCGGATCACGATCCGGATCCGGGAAGAACTGCCACAATCAGCGGCGTAAGCAGGTTTGATAGTTCAGGAGGGGTCCGGACGAGTTCGTCATCAGCGGCTGTCTAGCCCCCACCCCCACCCCCTGTACGAAAAAATTATCACCGGATTTTTACGTTTTGCATCGATTCCACTGGGCAGCTCAGGGGGATCCCCTGGCCAGCTACGCCACTGGCCACAATTCTATTATGCTGGCATTCGACGGAGGTCTGCTGTGCTCTCTGAGTACTTCTAGTTTGTTACATCTTTGGACTATGCTGTTGACAACCGTTCAATGCTTGACGCTAATGGTTTGGTGACAGGGAGGGCATCTGGCTTGTGACTGAAGAGTCCTGTTTTGACTCTTGAGGAAAGTTGACTTTTTGAAGATTCAGCCTAACTTGTGCAGTAACACTGGCAAAAATAGTAGTAACAGTAGCAGCAGCAGCAGCACTACTGTAGTAGTGACACATATTCATTATGAATCAGAATTTTGTTAACTGATTGGCTGCACTGTAGGACAGCTAACTTGTTACAACTGTGATTTTTGTCCAGATCAACTGTCACCAGGACGTGATCAACTGCTTGCTTGACAACGGTGCCGATGTTAACAAGCTGAATGATGAGGGACAGTCTGTTCTGTCAGCATGCTTTGTTCTTCTCTACCCCAAAGAGTCCTTTATCGAGAATTCCGTTGATGCAGCGAGTCAAAAACAAGTTAGTGGCACATCTGCATCTGTGGATGTGCAACAGCGAAGAAGTGCTAAAGCTAGAAAAGGTAGAAAGAAGTCATTATGTGAGTCGTCAAAAGTGGATGCCAAAATTACTCGTGAGTTCCGTGCCGAGTTTGGAAGTGCCAAAGGAAGAAAACATGATCAGTTCATAGAAAAAACCAAAGGACCAAGTAGCTGCACAACAGAAGAAGCAGTAAATGGCAATGTCCATGACAATCTAGTACAAAATGGGCTGGAAAAGTTGACTGTTAATGAACCAGAGCAGTTGTGTGATGTCGGGTTAAAATCATCTGTCAATTATTCATTGAAGTTGAGTGGGTGTGATTCTTATCAGACATTCAGCAGTCTTGCAGTGAACATAAGTGATCAGCAGACTGTGAAGTGTGCGCCAGAGTTGAGTCAGAATGAGATGAATGTTGATCGGGAAAGATTGGCGCAACAAGGAACGGTGCAACAACAGGCTTCTGAGAAATCCAGGTTTACTTCTGTTTGATATATGTGTCACTATTGGTTTTCTTGAATGCTGTCAGTTATGTCTGCATGTTTCGATTATTTTAGGAATCGATAAATGGACGCAAATAATCGATTATAATCGATTAATCGAATCAGTAAGTAAGTAAGTAAGTAAAAACCTGCCATTCACGGCATTAAATAGTCCGTTCTAGTCCTACCCTTTCCTTAGCCTAACTTACTGATTGTTCTGCATATAGTATTTTGCTTTGTTATTACTACATGTTTATCGATTATTCATTTGCTTGCAAATTGGAAACAATCTGTTCCGCTATAAAGTTGTATTTTCAATGAATATCAATTTTCAATGAATTTCTACATTCCGCAGTGACCATTCTTCATTTGTCAAAGAAATACACGCTGCAATGATGCAATTTCGATTAATCGTTCGATTAATTTAAGAATTGATTATTTTAGTAATCGATTAATCGATTTTAATCGATTAATTGTTGCAGCCCTACTGTCAGTGTTACTGTATGTAACAATCAATATCGACAATTATTGCTCCGGTGCTGTTTTGGCAGAGTGCAGCTGATGCATTCAACTGTTCTGCTGCTATTACGCCGTGGTGCTGACACCAATGCTTCGTCTTGTCCTATGCCTGTTCTCTTCTTTGCCGTGAGAAGTGGTGATGTAGACATGGTGCACCTACTACTACAGAAGGGTGCTAAGCCTGGAGTCACTTTACCTGATTCTGTACGTATGTGCTTTATTAATATAAAGCTCAGCTAGTAAAGATAAACTACGCATCTAGCTATGTTGTGTATATTTGGGAAGTGTTCGTTCAAAGTCATTTAGGGTTATCAGTGTTGATACCAGCTACAGAAAGCTTACATTTATAGTAACTGTGATTCTAAGTGGTGTCATGCGTTTCTCATTTATGTTGCTACTTAAATGTAAAACCTAAAAGTCACATATTACCAGGTGTGTAAATTGTGTGGATTAAACTGATGCTGAAAGTAGTTCAGTTGTATTTTGATGCTGCTGGTGCTCAGATGGGCGGCTTTGCGCCACTACATTACTCCAGTCGTCTTCAACACAAGTCCAGCGTCATCATCACACAACTTCTGTTGTCTGCTCTTGCTGACCCAGATGTCCGAGCTGCTGCTGATGAGTCTTATGTCAACCGGTTTTTGGTCAGTTTCATGATTGATTGAAATCAGTACCTGAGCTACAGATAATACATTGCAGTGCTTTGACGCTATTGGCTGGGCAACAGTAAGGGCAACAATCCACAAAATTTTACGTTTGGGAATTGCTAAAACTCAACAGTAGTAGCAGTGTTAGCAGTGGTGTCTTTGTATATGTTATTAGTTTTTGCTCATTATCGTACCGAGTTTAAGAGAGAATTGTAATGAATATCATAATGTACGTAGATTAAATTAATATGAGTTAGCAAGTTTACAGATTTGATTTCTCATATGGCAGGAAGAAGAGTGGGGGAAAGATGAACTAACCATTGAGAACATTCAGCTGCTTGGAGGCCGCACTCCTCTGCACGTCGCCTGCTCCAGGGAAGACAATTACAATGTGCGTTCTGAGCAGTTTCACTGTTAAGAGCACTTTTAGTTACATTTTCTTATATTCTGTTTTTTTTAAATTTTGTATAATATGATTCTTACCCATCTGTATTGATACAGTATTTCCATGTCAACTTTCTCATGTGACAGTACTTTATTTACTTTCATCTTTTGTTGTTTTTATTGATTCATAATGTTCTATTATTGTCTATTTTGTGTTTCCTAAATAAACTGACGGTGATGGGGGTTGCCTATCCAGAGTTTTTTTGAAGCTCTCATCAGTGGTTCAATGTGAGGTGATAATTGATAGTTTCCACTCTAGTTCCATTAGAGTTTTTCATGTTTTTATCTGTATGTGATCTCTCCCACCACAAGAACAATTTACATTTTTTATGACTTGAGCAATCTATTTTGCAGCTGACAGTTCAATCACTTATGCAGTAAATGCATTCGTTTTGTTGGTTGAAGTATTTTTTTTTAAATTTAACACTGTTTTGTTGTTTATGTATGTACTGTTATATGGCTTAGTTTTTTTGGCTTTTAAACAGGTCTAATGTACCATCATTTTATGTTAACTATGTAGGAGAATGATTTTATTTCTAATAGACTTATGGTGCTTCAATTGAAAGTTTCAGAACCATTCCGTTCCCCAAAATGGTACACTATATCGGGAACAAGAGTGGCTGGGAAACACAGATGAATGTAGAAAACATCCATCAAAGTGAGGCTGTGTTTGTTTATGTGCTGAACTGGCGCTGTTGTGAATGTAGGACTCGTGTGAAGTTATAAAACAGCTACTGAGTCATCGTGCTAACACGAGAGTGCTGTGTAATGGACACTCACCACTGACTCTGGCCATTGACAGTGGCAATGATGTGGTATGTGAGATCTGTCTCAAAACCGAGCTAGCAACATTTTGTCAGACATTACAGTCAGTTTGTCATTACACTCTCAGCAGTTATGTTATTTGCTCATTGTCGTCTTTTTTCCAATTTATTGCTGACATTCTTGTCAGTTTAGATAATTAAAGCAAATCTCTTCGGCACATTATTTCATCCACAGTTGACCGAATGTTCAGATACAGGCATCTTATGTTCTTGTCTTAACATTCAACGTTTTGTTCTAGTTTCAGTCATACGTCGCACTGTACTACAAGTCGTTGGTGTACATCTGTTGTTGTATTGGTCGGACCGTGTTTTAAATGTAAACTTTTCATGTATTTGTTTTTTTGGTCTTTATTTTTATTCATAAATTTTACATGACACTTGCGATTGTCTTTGTCTTCCCTTTGCCACTCACTGCACAGTGCTGTACTTATGTTTGTTCGGTATAATATTTAGTACTCATAAAAGCTGCCGTTTGATGCAGTTATGCTATCAGACTTAAGTTTGTTGTTATTGATTTTGGAGTAATTTTTGAAGTCTATTTATTGAGGTCAAACAATTATTGTTTATTGTATTAATATTAATATTGTAATGTCTGAATTTTCTAACTTTGAAGTTTTGTTAGAGTAACTATTTACATGTTTTAACTTGTAGGCTGTGGAAGCTCTGTTGTCGAGTGGTGCTGATCCCAACTTACATCACTCGCATGGTATCGGTAGTGCGTTATGTGTGGCAACATATACTCAGAATGAAGCAAAACGCAGTCCCGATGCCCGTATTGCACTGGTTAGATTACAGTTGTCTTAAATCTAGCATATGACATTAATGCATAGTTTGCAGCAAGGTTAGAATGTTGATCTGCATACAGCCATACACACATGCTGACATGCACACACCTTTAGACCCACCAAGCCAATCAACTTGAGCATCTGCTCCACCTGAGTAGGCAGCTATAGTGTCTGCTGTCACCAATCACCATAGCATGGGCATAGCCAGAAATTTGTTTTGGGGAGGTATAAAAGTTTTTGGGGAGGTATAAAACTTAAATACTCATGTTCAGTTACCGTTTTGATGTCATTTTTACCCCATAAAAAGTTTACTTGGACTGATTTTGGGACGATATATATACCATATATAGTAAGCCTATATACCGCCCCTCCCCCCCCCCCCCCCCCCCCCCGTCGCTATGCCCCTGTACTATAGCCATTTTTTACTATTTAGCCCGGGCCCCAAAAGCTGATACTTTACCATCCGTGGAAGGTAGACGCCTTAGTCGACCTAGGTGGCTGGTTACATACTGAGATGGTTTACCTGCCCACATATCCAAGTATTAAACAGACCAACATGTTACCACTAAGCCAAACCACCAATCGTCATCATGTATAAGCTCAAAAGTACGTTCATTTGCAGTCAGTAATTTTTAGAATTACGAATTTCCAATCAGTGAGCTGCTATTTGTCTTTCAGCTGGATTGAAACCTTTTAAAATGGAATTATATAAATATTGCTCATGGTTATAGCATGATTTTGCTGTTCACTGCTGCTGGCAGCTGCTGTTACTGCTGGTCTGCTGCAGCGGC
>Ga0209781_1000295_pt1 | contig 12638 bp, 8 predicted proteins | sample WorMetHERISLAND1_3_FD_187386 | JGI IMG/M metagenome (GOLD analysis project Ga0209781, IMG submission 187386) | Marine gutless worms symbiont microbial communities from Max Planck institute for Marine Microbiology, Germany - Olavius albidus HERON... | ecosystem: Host-associated > Annelida >...
GACAACATCGCCATGGAGATCAACCTGATTGCGCCGATCGCCATGGACGAAGGTCTGCGTTTCGCCATCCGCGAAGGCGGCCGCACCGTCGGTGCCGGCGTCGTCAGCGCGATCGTCGAATAGGTATACGACTGAAGGTGCGAGGCGGAGCATGGGCTCCGCCCTGCGCCAAATATTGGCAAGTGGTTGCTGACGCGTTTTGACGTAGGGGTATAGCTCAGTTGGTAGAGCGTCGGTCTCCAAAACCGAAGGTCCCGGGTTCGAACCCTGGTGCCCCTGCCAAAACCCGACATATTAGTTAGATTAGAAACGTTTGGATTATCCCCGATGACGAAAACCAACCCGGCGCAATTCATGCGCGAGGTCCGGCAGGAAGCCTCGAAGGTCACCTGGCCGAGCCGCAAGGAGACGTCGATTTCGACCGGCATGGTGTTCGTCATGGTCATCCTGGCGGCGCTGTTCTTCCTGCTCGTCGACCAGATTTTGAGTTTCTCGGTCAAAATGATCCTGGGGATCGGGAGTTAAGCTCAGATGGCGAAACGCTGGTACGTCATTCACGTTTATTCCGGTTTCGAGAAGAAGGTCGCTCAATCGATCGAGGAGCAGGCCAAGCAAGCCGACATGGAGGACGAGATCGAGCAGGTCTTGGTGCCCGTCGAGGAAGTTGTCGAAATGCGGCGCGGCGCCAAGGTCAATTCGGAACGCAAGTTCTTCCCGGGTTACGTCTTGGTCCGCATGGACCTGAGCGACGAGACCTGGCACCTGGTCAAGAATACGCCTAAGGTCACCGACTTTCTCGGGGGCAAAGGCCGTCCAACGCCGATAACGGACTCGGAAGCGGAACGCATCCTTTACCAGGTCAAGGAAGGGGTCGAGCGGCCGAAACCAGCGGTCAGCTTCGAGATCGGCGAGGAAGTCCGGGTATGCGACGGACCGTTCAACTCGTTTAACGGTCTCGTCGAGGACGTCGACGACGAACGCGCGCGTTTGAAGGTATCAGTATCGATTTTCGGCAGGGCGACTCCGGTCGAGTTGGAATACTCGCAAGTGGAAAAGCTCTGACGATCGAAAGGGCGGGACGGTCCCGCCCGATGGTGTGGGAGATCAGCCATGATCGTACCACGCCGCTCAGGAAGGCGCTTCGGCGCCGATATGCAAACCAAACTGAGGACTAAAAATGGCAAAGAAAGTCGCAGGCTATATCAAGCTGCAGGTGCCGGCGGGGCAAGCAAACCCGTCGCCACCGATCGGTCCGGCCGTGGGTCAGGCCGGTCTTAACATCATGGAGTTCTGCAAGGCGTTCAACGCCGAAACGCAGGGTATGGAACAAGGCATGCCGATCCCGGTGGTCATCACCGCCTACGCCGATCGCACCTTCAGCTTCATCAAGAAGACGCCGCCGGCCAGCTTTTACCTGAAGAAGGCGGCGAAACTGCCGAAAGCGGCAAACAATCCGGGTAAGGAAACCGTTGGTTCCGTGACCATGAAGCAGGTTCGTGAAATCGCCGAACTGAAGATGGTCGATTTCAACACCAGCGACGTGGATCAGGCCTGCAAGATGATCATCGGCTCGGCGCGGTCCATGGGTATCGAAGTGGAGGGCGCGTGATGTCGGCGAAGGGAAAAAGGCTGAAGACTGCCTACGACGGCATCGATCGCAACAGCACCTATCCGGTTGTGGAAGCGGTCAAGAAGATCAAGGAAGCCGCCGCGAACACCAAGTTTGATGAGACGGTCGAGATCGCCATCAACCTCGGCGTTGATCCGCGCCATGCCGACCAGATGGTCCGCGGCACCGTGTCGTTGCCGCACGGCACGGGCAAAAGCCTGCGGGTCGCCGTCTTTGCCAAGGGTGACAAGATCGCCGAAGCGGAAGCCGCCGGTGCAGACCTGGTCGGCGGTGACGACTTGGCCGAAAAAGTGCAAAAGGGTGAGATCGATTTCGACCGTTGCATCGCGACGCCGGACATGATGGCCGTCGTCGGCAAACTCGGTAAGATCCTCGGTCCCAAGGGCCTGATGCCGAACCCGAAACTGGGTACGGTGACGCCCGACGTCGCCGGCGCCGTCAAGGCCGCCAAGGCGGGTCAGATCGAGTTCCGGGTCGAAAAGGCCGGGATCATCCATGCCGGTGTCGGCAAAGCCAGCTTCAGCGAGGATGCATTGGCGGAAAACGTCACGGCGTTCGTCGACGCCATCGCCAAGGCCAAGCCGTCCGGCGCCAAGGGAACGTATATGAAGAAGGTGAGCCTGAGTTCGACCATGGGCCCGGGGCTTCGCCTGGAAATCGCGGGCGCGGCCGAATAGCCGCCGCCCACTGAATTCCGTCCGCTTCGGCGGGCGGTTAGGGAGCGGTTTTCGGACCGCTTCCGACCTGTCCGAGACTGTAGGTGCGGTCCATCTGGCCCGCTTAATGGAATTCCAGCCTGCACAGACAGTGGCAATAACCGTTATGGATGGCATGCCATCCATAACGGCTTGAACTGTTGCACTGGACAGGCGTGTCGGTTTCCCGGGATCGGGCGCTCCGCCGCCAAGGATCGGGAGATCAAGTGCAACGGTGTATCGCCAAGGGGGCGATGTACCAAAACTGGAGACGAGCAGTGGACCGAACACAAAAAGAAGAATTGGTCGCTACGCTTCGTGACACGTTCGACGGGACCGCCATGGTCGTCGTCACCCATTATTCCGGGTTGACGGTGGCCGAAATGGGTGACCTCAGAACGCGTATGCGCGATGCCGGCGCCAGCTTCAAAGTGACCAAGAATCGGCTCACGCGTCTCGCCCTCAAGGGTACGAAGTTCGAGGGCCTTTCCGACATGTTCACCGGACCGACGGCGATCGCCTATTCGGATGATCCGGTGGCTGCGGCGAAGGTTTCCGTCAACTTTTCCAAGGAAAACGACAAGCTCATCGTCCTCGGCGGTGCGCTTGGCGAGGAACAGTTGGATGCGGACGGCGTCAAGGCTTTGGCGACGCTACCATCCCTCGATGAACTTCGCGCCAAAATCGTCGGCATGCTGAACACGCCGGCGACCCGGATTGCCGGTGTGCTGCAAGCGCCGGCCGGACAGGTCGCCCGTGTCATCGGTGCCTACGGATCGAAAGAGGAAGAAGCCGCGTGAAAACCGGTTTCCAGTTACTCAAACGTTCAAGCCTGAGGAGTTGATGGAAAATGGCTGACTTACAGAAAATTGCCGACGAACTCTCGGGGCTCACCGTGATGGAAGCGGCAGAGCTCTCGAAAATGCTCGAAGAGCAGTGGGGCGTTTCGGCTGCGGCACCTGTTGCCGTTGCCGCCGCGCCGGGTACAGGCGGCGATGCCGGCGCCGGTGCTGCCGAAGAGAAAGACGAGTTCGACGTGGTTCTTGCCGCCGCCGGCGAGAAGAAGATCAACGTCATCAAGGAAGTGCGCGCGATCACCCAGCTTGGCCTCAAGGAAGCCAAGGACTTGGTCGAATCCGCGCCGAAGCCGATCAAGGAAGGCGTTAAGAAGGAAGAAGCCGAAGAGCTCAAGAAGAAGCTCGAGGAAGTCGGCGCCACGGTCGAGCTCAAGTAAAGACTTTAACTCGGTCCGGACACGCTCCGGGAAGCCGGCCGAGACGATATTCGGAAAGGGTGAAACCAGCGGTTTCCCCTTTCCGTCCCGGAACCAAAATTTGATGCGTCCACCCGAATTGGCCGACCGCAGCCGGTAAAGTGGACGTTCCGACCTCGAGGGTGCCGAGGGACGATCGATCAGGATCGGCCAAAGGGGCTCCCATACCGAAAAATCGAGGTCTCCCGCGTTCGATTGCGGTAATCGGGCGGGGGAGACCGTTGACGTATTTTTTTGAGTGAAGGCGCACTAATGGTCACTTCCTTTACGGGTCGCAAGCGTATTCGCAAATATTTCGGTCACCTCGCGACAGCGGTTGAAATGCCGAATCTCATCGAGGTGCAGAAAACTTCATACGAATCATTCCTGCAACGCGAAGTTCCGGTCCAGGACCGCGATGACTCGGGTCTGCAAGAGGTCTTCAAGTCCGTGTTCCCCATTCACGATTTCTCGGAACGGGGAACGCTCGAGTTTGTCAGCTACGAATTCGAGGACCCGAAGTACGACGTGGAGGAATGCCAGCAGCGCGGCATGACCTACGCCGCACCGCTCAAGGTGACCCTGCGCCTCGTCGTCTGGGATGTCGATGAAGAAACGCAGAGCCGTTCCATCCGCGACGTAAAGGAGCAGGACGTCTACATGGGCGACATGCCGCTGATGACCCGCAATGGTACCTTTGTCATCAACGGCACCGAGCGCGTAATCGTCTCGCAGATGCACCGCTCGCCCGGCGTCTTCTTCGATCACGACAAGGGCAAAACCCATTCGTCGGGCAAGTTCTTATTCGCGGCGCGCATCATTCCCTACCGCGGCTCCTGGCTCGATTTCGAGTTCGACGCCAAGGACTTGGTTTACGTGCGCATCGACCGCCGCCGCAAACTGCCGGTGACAACGCTTTTGCTGGCGCTCGAGAGCGACAAAACGCAATCGCTGCGTGAAGCCGCCGTGAAGGCTGGTAAGGAACTGGCGCCCGAGGATATGGCCGGCATGTCGCCGGAGGAAATCCTTCATTATTTCTATGATGTGGTCGGCTTCTCCAAGGTCAAGCGCGGATGGAAAACCGAGTTTGTCGGTGACCGCCTGCGCGGCCACAAGCTGACCAGCGACATCATCAACGCCAAGACCGGCCGCGTCGCCATCGAGGCCGGCACCAAAGTGACGCCGCGCCTGTTGCGAAAGCTCGAAGAGAAAGGCCTCGCCGAGATTCTGGTCAACGAGGAAGACCTGATCGGCCGTTACGTCGCTTGTGACCTCATCAACGAAGAGACCGGCGAGATCTATGTCGAAGCCGGCGACGAGATCACCGAGGAAGTGCTCGAGAGCCTGGAAGGCGTCGGTGTCGAAGAGATCGAGACCCTGGCCATCGACCACGTCAACGTCGGTCCCTATATCCGCAACACGCTCGCCGTCGACAAGAACTCGAACCGGGAAGAGGCGCTGATCGACATCTACCGGATCATGCGGCCCGGCGAACCGCCGACCCTGGAAACGGCTGAGGTACTGTTCAACAGCCTGTTCTTCGACGGTGAGCGCTACGACCTGAGCGCCGTCGGCCGGGTCAAGATGAATGCGCGACTCGGTTTCGAGACCGAGGATTCAGTTCGAATCCTGCGTCGCCAGGATATCCTCGAGGTCGTCCGCGTCATGGTCGAACTGAAGGACGGTCGCGGCGAGATCGACGACATCGACCACCTCGGCAACCGCCGGGTCCGTTCCGTCGGCGAGCTTATGGAAAACCAATACCGGGTCGGCCTGTTGCGCATGGAGCGCGCCATCCGTGAACGGATGAGTTCGGTCGACATCGACACCGTAATGCCGCACGACCTGATCAACGCCAAGCCGGCAGCAGCCGCAGTTCGCGAGTTCTTCGGTTCGTCGCAGCTGAGTCAGTTCATGGACCAGACCAACCCGCTTTCGGAAATCACCCATAAGCGCCGCTTGTCGGCTCTGGGCCCGGGCGGCTTGACCCGCGAGCGTGCCGGTTTCGAGGTGCGTGACGTACACCCGACCCACTACGGCCGCATCTGTCCGATCGAGACGCCGGAAGGCCCCAACATCGGCCTGATCAACTCGCTCGCCACCTACGCGCGGGTCAACAAGTACGGCTTTATCGAGACGCCTTATCGCAAGGTCGAAAACAATAAGGTCAGCGACGAGGTCATCTATTTGTCGGCCATGGAAGAGGGGCGCTACACCACCGCCCAGGCCAACGAGCCCATCGACAGGCGCAGCAAGTTTGTTAACGAACTGGTGAGCTCGCGCAAGGGCGGCGAATTCGTGCTCTCCATGCCGGAAGATATCGAATACATGGACGTCTCACCGAAGCAGCTGGTCTCGGTGGCGACAGCGCTCATCCCGTTCCTCGAGAACGATGACGCCAACCGGGCTCTAATGGGTTCGAACATGATGCGCCAGGCGGTGCCGCTGATACGCGCCGAGGCGCCGCTTGTCGGCACCGGCATGGAAGCGCCCGTCGCCCGCGACTCGGGCGCCACCATTACGGCCCGGCGCAGCGGCGTGGTCGACCAGGTCGACGCGACCCGTATCGTGGTCCGCGCTTCCGACGACTCGTCGCACGCGGAGACCGGCGTCGATATCTACAACCTCTTGAAGTTCCAACGTTCCAACCAGAACACGGCGATCCACCAACGGCCGCTGGTCAAGGTTGGCGACGTGGTCAAGGCCGGTGACGCGATTGCTGACGGCCCGTCGACGGACCTCGGCGACTTGGCTCTCGGCCGCAACGTCTTGGTCGCCTTCATGCCGTGGAACGGCTACAACTTCGAAGACTCGATCCTGATCTCCGAACGTATCGTCCGCGACGATGTCTTCACGTCGATCCATATCGAGGAATTCGAGGTCATGGCCCGCGACACCAAGCTCGGCCAGGAAGAGATCACGCGCGATATCCCGAATGTCGGCGAAGAGGCCATGAAGAACCTCGACGAAGCCGGCATCGTCTACATCGGTGCCGAGGTCAAGCCGGGCGATATTCTGGTCGGCAAGGTGACGCCGAAGGGCGAAAGCCCGATGACGCCGGAGGAGAAACTGCTCCGTGCCATCTTCGGTGAGAAAGCGTCCGACGTCCGCGACACCTCATTGAAACTGCCGCCGGGCGTTTCCGGAACGGTGGTCGAGGTGCGGGTTTTCTCGCGCCGCGGTGTAGAAAAGGACGAGCGTGCGCTGGCCATCGAACGAGCCGAGATCGAACGCCTCGCCAAGGACCGTGACGATGAACGCGCCATCCTCGAGGGCAGCTTTCAGGACCGCCTGAAGAGCATGCTGCTGAACCGCAAAGCGGTCGGTGGGCCGAAGGGCCTGAAGTCGGGCACCAAGCTGACCGAGGAGACGCTCACGCAGTACACAGTTGGACAGATGGCGCAGATCGTCATCGCTAACGATAAGGTGATGAAGGACGTCGAGGCCCTGAAAGCCCGGTTCGAATCCGATATCGCCGCCCTGCAGGGGCGTTTTGAGGACAAGGTCGACAAGCTACAACGCGGGGACGACCTGAGCCCGGGCGTCATGAAGATGGTCAAGGTCTTCGTCGCCGTGAAGCGCAAATTGCAGCCAGGCGACAAGATGGCCGGCCGCCACGGCAACAAGGGCGTCATCTCCAAGATCATTCCGGTCGAGGACATGCCGCATACGGAAGATGGCCTGCCGGTCGATATCGTGCTTAACCCCTTAGGTGTGCCGTCGCGGATGAACGTCGGGCAGATCCTTGAAACTCACCTGGGCTGGGCCTGCCACGGCCTCGGTATGCAGATTGGGGAAATGCTGGACGCGTCCAAGGCCAACGGCCGGGACACCAAGAAGCTCCGGACGCTGTTGAAGAACGTTTATGGCAACGAGACCTTCGAGGAGGACATCGAAGGGCTCGGTGACACCCAGGTCACGGAGTTGGGCGAGAATCTGCGTGGCGGTGTTCCCATTGCGACGCCGGTGTTTGACGGCGCCAATGAACAGGACATCGTCGTCATGCTGGAGAAGGCCGGCCTCGACTCATCCGGCCAGGTGACCCTGGTCGACGGCCGTACCGGTGAGACGTTCGATCGTAAGGTGACTGTCGGCTACATCTACATGCTGAAGCTCCACCATCTGGTCGACGACAAGATCCATGCCCGTTCGATCGGTCCGTACAGTCTGGTCACCCAGCAGCCGTTGGGCGGCAAGGCCCAATTCGGCGGCCAACGCTTCGGTGAGATGGAGGTCTGGGCGCTGGAGGCCTACGGCGCTGCCTACACCTTGCAGGAGATGCTGACGGTCAAATCCGATGACGTTTCCGGACGGACGAAGGTCTACGAAGCCATCGTTTGCGGTGATGACACATTTGAGGCCGGGATACCGGAATCGTTCAACGTTTTGGTCAAGGAGCTGCATTCCCTTGGCCTCAACGTGGAACTCAAGTAACCGCTGCCAGCCTCAGGAGAGAATCAAATGAACGAATTGATGAAGATTTTCGGTCAGCCTCAGGGAACCCAGCGGTTCGACCAGATCAAGATTTCCATCGCCTCGCCGGAACGGATCCGTTCCTGGTCGTTCGGTGAGATCAAGAAGCCGGAAACCATCAACTACCGGACCTTCAAGCCGGAGCGCGACGGCTTGTTCTGTGCCCGTATCTTCGGGCCGGTGAAGGACTACGAGTGCCTGTGCGGCAAATACAAGCGTATGAAATACAAAGGCATCGTTTGCGAGAAATGCGGTGTCGAAGTGACGCTTCAGAAGGTACGGCGCGAACGCATGGGCCACATCGAACTGGCGTCGCCGGTCGCCCACATCTGGTTCCTGAAATCGCTGCCGAGCCGCATCGGCCTGCTGCTCGACATGACCTTGAAGGACCTGGAGCGCGTTCTCTACTTCGAGAACTATGTGGTCGTCGAGCCCGGGTTGACGCCCTTGAAGCTCCACGAAATGCTGACCGAGGAGCAATACCAGAACGCCATCGATGATTTCGGCGAGGTTTCGTTCTCCGTCGGCATCGGCGCCGAGGCGCTGCGCGGCATGTTGACCGCCATCGACCTTGAGGAAGAGCGCGAGAACCTTCGTGAGGACCTCAAGGAGACCAACTCGGAAGCCAAGCGCAAGAAACTGGTCAAGCGACTGAAACTGGTCGAGGCATTCATCGAATCGGGTGCCCGCCCGGAATGGATGATCCTCGAGGTCATCCCGGTCATCCCGCCGGAACTGCGTCCGCTGGTTCCCCTGGACGGCGGCCGGTTCGCCACCTCCGACCTGAACGACCTCTATCGCCGCGTCATCAACCGCAACAACCGCCTGAAGCGCCTGATCGAGCTGCGCGCGCCCGAGATCATCGTGCGCAACGAAAAACGCATGCTCCAGGAATCGGTCGATGCGCTGTTCGACAACGGGCGGCGCGGTCGCGCCATTACCGGCACCAACAGGCGGCCCCTGAAATCGCTCTCCGACATGCTCAAGGGCAAGCAGGGGCGGTTCCGCCAGAACCTGCTCGGCAAGCGCGTCGACTATTCGGGCCGTTCGGTGATCGTCGTCGGGCCTGAGTTGATGCTGCATCAATGCGGGTTGCCGAAGAAGATGGCCTTAGAGTTGTTCAAGCCATTCATCTACGCCAAGCTCGAACTCTATGGCATGGCGACGACCATTAAGGCGGCCAAGCGCATGCTCGAAAAGGAGCGTCCCGAGGTTTGGGATATTCTCGAGGAGGTCATCCGCGAGCACCCGGTCCTGTTGAACCGGGCGCCGACCTTGCACCGTCTCGGCATTCAGGCTTTTGAGCCGGTCCTCATCGAGGGTAAGGCGATCCAACTGCATCCGCTGGTTTGTGCTGCTTTCAATGCGGACTTCGATGGCGACCAGATGGCCGTTCACGTACCGCTCAGCCTGGAAGCACAGCTCGAGGCCCGTGTTCTCATGATGTCGACCAACAACATCCTGAGCCCGGCCAACGGCAAGCCGATCATCGTGCCGTCCCAGGACATCGTACTCGGTCTTTACTACCTCACCATGGAACACGAGGGCGAGAAGGGCGAGGGTATGGTCTTCCGCGACGTCGGTGAGATCCAACAGGCACTCGATGCCGGCGCCGTCAGCCTGCACGCCAAGATCGAATCCCGTTACGAGACGGTCGACGAAGCCGGTGAACCGATCACCCAACGGGTCAAGACGACGCCCGGCCGCATGTTGCTCAGCGAGATCCTGCCGCGTAACACCAACATCTCCCTCGATCTGGTCAACCGCCTGTTGACCAAGAAGGAGATCACGACGGTGATCGACGAGGTCTATCGTCATTGTGGCCAAAAGACGACCGTCATCTTCGCCGACCGCATGATGGGGCTCGGCTTCGGCTACGCCTGCCGGGCCGGCATTTCATTCGGCAAGGACGACCTGATCATCCCCGATGAGAAGGAAGGCTTGGTCCACGAGACGGAAAGTCTGGTCAAGCAGTATGAACAGCAATACCTGGACGGCCTCATCACCCAGGGTGAGAAGTACAACAAGGTCGTCGACGCCTGGTCGCACTGCACGGACCGGGTCGCCGAGGAGATGATGAAGGGGATCGCCGGCAACGACGACGGCACCAGCTTCAACTCCGTCTACATGATGGCCCATTCCGGTGCCCGTGGCTCCGCCGCGCAGATGAAGCAGCTGGCGGGCATGCGCGGCCTGATGGCCAAGCCGTCCGGTGAGATCATCGAGACGCCGATCATCTCCAACTTCAAGGAAGGCCTGACCGTGCTCGAGTACTTCAACTCGACCCACGGCGCCCGCAAGGGGCTGGCGGACACCGCCTTGAAGACCGCCAACTCCGGTTATCTGACCCGCCGTCTCGTCGATGTCGCTCAAGACTGCATCATCGTCGAGGACGATTGCGGTACCACGGATGGGATCACGGTCGGTGCCATCATCGAAGGCGGTGAGGAAATTGCACCGCTTTCGGAACGTACCCTCGGGCGTACGGCCGCCGCCGATGTTCTGCACCCCGAAACCGGAGAGGTGGTTATCGCCGCCGGTGACTTGGTGACGGAGGAAGGCGCTCTGGCGATCGAGGAAGCGGAAGTCGAATCGGTGAAGATCCGTTCGGTCCTCACCTGCGAGACCAAGGAAGGCGTCTGCGCCAAGTGTTACGGCCGTGACCTGGCCTGCGGAACCTCCGTCAACCAAGGCGAGGCGGTCGGTGTCATCGCCGCCCAGTCGATCGGTGAGCCGGGAACTCAGCTGACCATGCGGACGTTCCACATCGGTGGTGCCGTTCAGCGCGGCGCCGAACAGTCGAGCGTCGAATCGTCAGTCAAGGGTTCGGTCGTCTTCTCCAACTGCAACACGGTCAAGAACTCAGACGGCCTTCTCGTGTTGATGAGCCGAAACGGCGAAATCGCCATCATCGACGACCAGAAACGCGAGCGGGCGCGCCACCGGGTTCCGTTCGGTGCGCGGATTCTCATCAAGGACAAGGCCAAGGTCGAACGCGGCGACAAACTCGCCGAGTGGGACCCCTATACGTTGCCGATCGTCACCGAGAAGGAAGGTGTCGTGAACTTCGTCGACCTCCAGGAAAACGTATCCGTTACCGAACGCATGGACGAGGCCACGGGTATCGCGTCGAAGGTCGTCATCGACTGGAAGCAGCAGCCCAAGGGCGCCGACTTGAAGCCGCGGATCACGCTTCGCGACAACAAGGGTGAGGTTGTCACCCTCGACAACGGTCTAGAGGCCCGTTACTTCCTGTCGGTCGATGCCATACTTTCGGTGAAGGCCGGTCAGAAGGTCCACGCCGGTGACGTGCTGGCCAGAATCCCGCGCGAATCGGCGAAGACCCGCGACATCACCGGTGGTCTGCCGCGCGTTGCCGAACTGTTCGAAGCCCGCAAGCCGAAAGACCACGCGATCATCGCCGAAAACGAAGGCCGCGTCGAATTCGGCAAGGATTACAAGAACAAGCGGCGAATCGTCGTGGTTCCGACCGAGGGTGACGGCGGTCCCGTCGAATACCTGGTGCCGAAGGGTAAGCACATCTCGGTTCAGGAGGGCGATTACGTCCAGATCGGCGACCCGTTGATGGATGGAAACCCGGTGCCGCATGACATCCTCAGGGTCCTCGGCGTCGAGGCCTTGGCCGAATACCTGATCAACGAAATTCAGGACGTCTACCGGCTGCAGGGCGTCAAGATCAACGACAAGCACATCGAGGTGATCGTCCGCCAGATGCTGCAGAAGGTCGAGATCACCTCCGGTGGCGACACCACCTACTTGATCGGCGAACTGGCAGACCGCCAGGAATTCGACCGGGTCAACGAGAAGACCAAGGAGGAGGGCGGTAAGCCGGCCGAAGCCATCCCGGTGCTCCAGGGTATTACCAAGGCCAGCTTGCAGACCCATTCCTTCATTTCGGCGGCCTCGTTCCAGGAGACGACTCGGGTCCTCACCGAAGCGGCCGTTTCCGGCAAGATCGACGAACTCGTCGGTCTCAAGGAAAACGTCATCGTCGGCCGCCCGATTCCGGCGGGTACCGGTGCGATCATGAACCGCTACCGGGAAGTCGCCGGCGAGCGCGACCGCGAAATGGAGGCCATCCAGCGCGAAGAAGAGGCCAAGTTGGCCGCCGAATTGGGTGCCGAAGCAGCCGAGGAAGAGGTCGTCGCCGAAGCCAGCGAGTAGCCTCAGGCCCGTCTTCAGGACCGGCGGTTCGCGGCCGACGCGAACCGCCGGAACCTCGCCGGAACCTATTGAAAAATTGCGGATTTTAGTGCTTGACGGTTGATCGGGCGCTATCTATATTCCGCCCCACTTCGCGGGGGCTGGTGGTAGTCCATACGGTCTAGACGCAGCCCGAAAGCGAACCGAACGAAAAATTTGCTGAAGTGTCTCGGGTAACTGGGTGCGCCCGGGATCGTTTTTATCAGGCCACTCAAACACTTACGGGGTGTCGCGCAATTGATGGGGTGGATGCCCCCTCCTAACGGCATCGCGATGTGCCAATGTGGTGATGTCATCAACACCAGATACGGAGGAGGCACCCATGAAAGAAGTTACGATCATCGGCATCGATTTGGCAAAGAAT
>Ga0209781_1000296_pt1 | contig 12621 bp, 8 predicted proteins | sample WorMetHERISLAND1_3_FD_187386 | JGI IMG/M metagenome (GOLD analysis project Ga0209781, IMG submission 187386) | Marine gutless worms symbiont microbial communities from Max Planck institute for Marine Microbiology, Germany - Olavius albidus HERON... | ecosystem: Host-associated > Annelida >...
CAGAGCTTTCACCTGTTCCTAAAGGAGTGCGAATGGCGGTTCAATGGAGGTGATCACCGGGAACTGCTTAACCAATTAAAGACATGGGTGAATTCGAGACAAAAACGTCCTTAGCTAGGACAGCCCCAAGAAGAGTATATCGGACGTCGTCTCCTTTCCCGCAAGCGCCGAAGAGCGCGATTCCTGGGTTGCCGAAAACCCGGGCCATCTTTGGTTGGAGTACTACGTCGATCCTGAGGGACGCGGCTTTGATCATAACCACTTTTTTGTCCTCGTTCAGCGGCTTTGGGAGGAAAGCGGACGGGAACCGCTGGTCAAACTGCCAGAGAAGTATAGTGATGCCGGTTGGGAATTGCTTCGTAAGCACGGTTTGCCCGAAGACGGCTGGTTCGCCTGTTTTCACGCGCGAGATGGCGGTTACCGCTCGGATATCAAAAGAGGACTTACCCACTACCGGAACTCCAATATCGAAGACTACATTCCGGCCATGGAGGCGATTCGTGATCGCGGCGGATGGGTGGTACGTGTCGGCGATTCTTCAATGCCGCCCCTTCCGGAGATGGAAGGCGTCATCGATTACGCGGTCAGTGATTCGCGCGAGGATTGGATCGATGTTTTCCTGCTTGCCCGGAACCGTTTTTTCGTCGGTGCCACTTCCGGGCCCATCACTGTCGCTCAAGTATTTGGCGTACCGGTCGTCGGAGTCAGCTGGTTCCCGTTTGAAGACTGGATGTATTCCTCGAGCAACATCATGGTTTTCAAGCCATATCGCCGTTCCAGTGACGGCAGTTACTTAACGGTCAGTGAGATGACGAAGCCACCTGTTCGTGGCTTATTGTCCAAGGGGTCATTTGATGCCCGCGGCATCGAGGTCGAGGAAAACAGTCCGGAAGACGTCCGCGCCGCCGTCGTTGAGATGATGGACCAGTGCGATGGCGTAATCGATTACTCGGACGAGGACGAAGATTTGCAGCGCAGGTTCAAGGCCCTCGCCGACCCGTTCAGCGTCGGCGTCAACGTCCGTTTTGGCCGCGATTTTCTTAGAAGGCACCGCTCTATAATCGGCTAATCAATCTTCTCTGGGCACGCACGATCATGGTAATCAAACGGGATAGGGATCACGGCGACCAGATCGTGCTGGAGGGCCCATGGTAACTGTCGAAATGCCGCCCGAGATGGCGCCTTTTATTCAGCGGTTGCAAACCGACCCGAACGACTACGAAGCCAACAAGGCCGTCGCTTTGTATCTTCGCTCCAAACCCGAAACCCATTCCCAGTCACTTAACTTCTTTGCGCGGGCTCTTTCGCACAACCGCGCTTCAGACCCCGACCATCGGTCGTTGCTGGAGACTTATTCGGAAACCCTTTTTGTCAACGGCGAGTTCGAAAGCGCGATCAAGCCTCTTGAAGTTCTCTTGACGACGTATCCCACCGATGTGCTGTACATGACCTATTTGGCCCATGCCGGCTTCAGGAGCGGGCGGGTCGAGATGGCATCCGATGCCGCGAAGACGATCGATGAGCGATTTTATACGGTGGCCAAGAAAGAAGCCGAGAAATCGGGTGAACCGATTACCCAGGTCCTGGAACCCAGGCAGATACTTCGTTCTCATTTCGGCGAATTGGCCATAAAACTTGACCTCTACGCCAAGGCCCGAATTCTCGGCCTCATTCCTGAAACGAGGGCATTGCTGCCGGTACTCGGGGATGACGTCGTGAACCCCTGCCTCTACGAGTGCCTAAAACTCGCCCTGAATGAAGCCATCGTCTTTCCTTCGTCATCTGAGGAGCGCGACGGGTGGATCGGGAAATACCAAGGCAAGTATTTTCTCGACAATTACGTCGATGCCGACGGACGCGGCTTGGACATGCCCCATTTCCTGGTGTCCGTTCAACGGCAATGGGAAGAAGACAGACGCGGACCACTGGTTACCCTTCCGGACAAATTCGACGAAAAAGGCTGGAATTTGCTTCAAGAGCGCGGAATGCCGCGCGGAGCGTGGTTCGTCTGTCTTCGTGTGCGAACCAGCGGTTATCGTCCAAATACGGTTTCCGCAAACGTAACTCACTACCGCAACTCTGAGATCGAAGACTATTTCCCGGCCATAGATGCGGTCCGCGATCGTGGCGGGTGGGTGGTGCGTCTTGGTGACCATTCGATGCCGCCGTTGCCGGATATGGAGGGTGTTATCGACTATGCGGTTTCTGATTGGCGAGAGGATTGGATCGACGTTTTTTTACTCGCCAGAAACCGATTTTTCGTCGGTGTCCCGTCCGGACCGAATGCCGTCGCTCATACGTTCGGTGTCCCAATCGTCGAAATCAACCGCTTCCCGTTCAACGATTGGCTCGCCAACTCCAACGTGATCAGTATTTTCAAGCTTTACCGCCGGGTCAGCGACGGCGGCTACCTGACGATCGAGGAGATGACGAGCCCCGCGATCCGCAGTCTTTTCAGCAAGAGCGACTTCGATGCCAAAGGCATCGAGATCGTCGATAACAGCCCGGAAGAGATTCGCGATACCGTTGTTGAGATGATGGATAGGCTCCAGGGCGTGACCGAATACACTGCCGAGGACGACGAACTGCAGGAGCGGTTCGAAGCCGCGGTGGACCTTTTCAAGGTTGGCGTCAACATCCGGATTGGACGGGATTACCTGAACAAACACCGGTCCCTGCTCGGTTAGTTGCAATATGAGCTCGGGAATTCGGCGCGGGATGCGGTGGCCACATATCATCACCGGGCGACCGTAAAGTGCTCACATCATTTAGTGCATTGCCGATCAACCGTTCTTTCCCGCGTGCCCGATCCGATCGCGCATCGGAACATCTCTCGTCACAGCCTGATTTCGAGGTCTCGGTTCCAACAGACGTTTAGGAAATCTTAAGCGCCGTGAGCGACAAAAGGTCGTGGCGACGATCCAATCCGTGCGATAACAAATACCGGCAAATTTCGAAAAGAGGCTGCGATGAAAAACTGGCTCGCCACGACCTGGAGTATATCGAACCGATTCGGTTGGGGGATATACGGCCTCAATTTGATCCTCGAACTGCAAAGGCGCGGTTCACCGACGCCAATCAGCCTCGGCGAGATCACCACCGACACCCTGTCGCCCGAGGTCAACACGAGCCTGAAACCACTGATCGAATTTCGCGAACAGAACCTTTCCCAGATGTTCCGATCGGGAAAAGTCGCCAACCTCCAGGACACGGTCGTGCTTCATGCCATGGGCAACGATATGGAATGGGGGATGTACAGCGAGGCATTTCTTGGTGACGTGAACATCGGCGTGATTTTTTTCGAGTATACTGACCTTAGCCCTTCCGCCATCGAACGAGCGTCGTGGCTCGACGCCATTGTCGCCGGATCGACCTGGAACGGCGAACGCTTGACCGACGCCGGCATCGCCAACGTCAGGACGGTATTTCAGGGAATCGACACCTCCCAGTTTCGGCCACGAAAACCAACCGGGGTCTACGACGGGCGGTTTACGGTCTTTTCAGGCGGCAAACTCGACTTCCGGAAAGGGCAAGACATCGTCATTGCGGCGTTCAAGATATTCTCCGAGCGTCATCCGGACGCCTTACTGGTTACCGCATGGCAGAACCTATGGCCGCTGACGGCATTGCCTTTCGCCGCGTCACAACACACCGAGGGTCTTCCCAACATTCTTCCGGACGGTCGGCTCAACCTGACTGAATGGATTGCACGGAACGGTATCGATCCCGACCGGTTCATCGATATTGGCCTTCGTTCGAACGCTGAAATGCCTGATCTGCTGCGTGATATGGACCTCGCCGTATTTCCCAACCGCTGTGAGGGCGGCACCAACCTCGTCGCAATGGAGACCATGGCCTGCGGCATTCCCTGCATAATTGCCGCCAATACCGGGCAACTCGACCTCGTTTCCGAAGACCGTTGCTACATTCTCCACGAACAGGCCGCGGTCGAGACGCTCGGAGGCGGCACGACGGGTTGGGGTGAGAGCTCTGTCGAGGAACTGGTCGATCGCATGGAAAAAGCCTGCGAGAATCGCGACGAGGCGAAACGTCGCGGACAGGCTGGATCGGATTTCATGCGCGACTGGAGTTGGCGCAATCAGATTGGCAAACTTCTCGAATCGATTGAAGAATTCTGCTAGGAAGGACGCGGTCGATTGCGGGTGAATCGGGCCTGAATGGGGCGTGGAAACACCGATTTGAAACAGGAAGGAGCATCGGATCCACAATGGCAGAAGACACGTCAAACGCCATCGATATGCCAGGTAAAGATGAGGGAGAATCAGGGGAAGGCGGACTGCTCGACCTGATCGATGAGGCAATGAAAGCCGTAAACGATGGCGACAACGACCTAGCCATTTCGAAGTGTCACGAAGCCATCAAAATGGATCCTGAGGCCGCCGAACCTTTTTTTCTCCTAGGCCTAATCGCTAAGAACCTCGGCGAGACGGGACGCGCCATTTCTCTTCTCGAGACCGCCCATCAGATGGACCCGAATATCCGAGACTATGCCGATACCCTCGGGGTCATGTATACGAAGACGGGCCAGTTGACCGACGGTCTTTATTTCGCCAAGTTGGCGACGGCTCTTGAGCCTCACCCGCTTTTCAGCGTCCGGCTTCCGCAGTCGATAAAGGACATTCCTGGTGCCATCGCGACGGCAACGCCTTCGACCCATCGGGTCGAAGCCATGCGGCTGTTCAACGTCGCCGACTACAAGTGCTCCCTAAAGGAATGCGAACTCGAAATCCGGCTTAACAACGCCCGCCAGGACGTTTACGTCCTGCTCGCCCGTAACGCGATTCATCTCAGGAAATTTAATCAAGCCGTGGGGGCCCTGCAGGCCGCCGTCCAACTCGACGAAGACGACGCCATGGCTTTGGCCCTGCTCGCCAATGCGCTCTTGCACCTCGGGCGGTACGCCGAGAGCGAGGCGGCGGCTAGAAGGGCGATGCGGATGGCGCCGACTGACGCTGAAATCTACGGCACTGCAATGAACGCTCTCTTACGCGGTCCCGACATCGACCATGATGCGATGAAATCTCTAGCTATCGAGTTTTCGGAGAGTTTCCGGGAATCAGTAGACGACGAGTTTATGGAGCCCGTGGCGAAGGAAGAGCGTGAACCCATATCAGTGGGTTTTCTATCCAACGGGTTTTACCGAGCGACGGACCATGACCTCTATCAGGGCTGGTTCGCAAAATCGGATGACAAGCGTGTCGGCTATAAAGGGTACCAGCAATCGGTTCCCGTCGATTCCGTGACGACGACGTTCCAGGCGGGTTGCGAGGACTGGCGTGCCATATACGAAGTCGACCCTTTTACCTTGTCCCTAACGCTGCAAACCGAGGGGCTCGACGCCCTCGTCGACATTTCGGGGTTCGACGGTCCGACCCGAATGAGCCTTCCGGCGATGGTCAACTGCCCCGTCCGGGTCGGCGTGGCGGCCCTCCCGGAGCCCGGTCTCGCACCTGGCATCACTCATATTCTATCTGATGAAGTTCTTGAAGAAGGGGACCGTCTTTCGCTTCTCCCTGGTCAAGAATGCGTGACAGTTGAGGGCTCGCTCTTGGCGCGCGAGCCATTCGAGGGATTAACGCGCGCGGAGACCTGTCCTGCCGACGAAAAAGGGTTCCTGACCTTTGGCGGCGTTCTCTCCCTCGATCGCCTGACGCCGGACTGTGCCGTTTTATGGGGAGAGGTCCTGCGGAATCATGCCGGATCGAAACTGCTTCTGCTGGATGCGGAAAAAGCCTCCGACGATACCCGGGCCAAAGTCCGCGAGTATTTCGCTCTGGCCGGCGTTGCGGACCGCATCCTACTGCCGTTGGACGAAGCTCCCGCCGCCCCAGAGACGCTAGAGGAGATCACTGCCGCGTTGTCGCCGATCCAACCGGCACAGATTCAAGAGATCGACGTTCTTCTCGATACATGCCCAATCAACGGCCGGGCCGAAATTTGCCAGTCCTTGTGGATGGGCGTACCCGTTGTCACACTGCGCTCGGCGCGCCGTTTCGGCCTCTTCAGCGCCAGCATCCTGACGGCCGCCGGCCGAGTGAACTGGATCGCCGACGATCGCCAATCGTTCCACTCTATCGTCGACTCACTGGTCACGGACATCGGAGTATTGGTCTCGGAACGAGAACGGTTGCGTACGGCGATTACAGAATCGGTCCTCTTCGACGTCGCAGGCGCTCGTCGTTCTGTGCGCGACGTCCTGTCCCGGATTTGCCGGGAGGCACGCGGAAAATACTCGCCGGGTGAACCTGCCCCACAACCCTCCGACAGGACCGAGTAACGCCATGCAGACAGAGGATGCGGCCGAGGACGACGTCGGAGCCGGAGACGACGGGTTCAAGCCGGCCGCTGAGGAGTTGTTCGAGCGGAACCTGGAGGCGTTCAAGCAGCATCTGCCGGCGCTGCACAAGATCATCTCCGAGCACAAACCGATCTCAAAACTGATCTTTTCAGATGACGGCGAGCCGAACGTCGATTTTCAGGGAACCCTACTCTACCCGAAAGGTGCGGCGACCACCGCTGATGAGCAAGTCAGTTCGTTCGACAGTAACGCCATGCGGCTGTTCATGGGATCGATCACGGCTGATAGTCTCGATCTGCATTCGCGCGAAGCGTTTATCACGTTCACCGATCGGTTCGACGACAGCGGATTCAAATACACCCACGCGCCTTATCGGGAAAACGCCTATTTCGCCATCATCCTTGGCGTTGGTCTGGGCCTTCACATCCAACCGATTCTTGAACGAACGCGCTGCCGGATGATGGTCATAGTCGAACCCAACATGGATTTCCTATACCACTCTCTATCCGTTACCGAATGGGAACCGATTTTTGAACATTTTACGGGACGTGGCGTGATCGAAATCCATACAGCGAGCGCGCCCAAGATGATCGCTGACTTGATTAAACCCGTCTTCAGGGCACACAACCCGATGAGCCTCGATGGAGCTATCCTTTTCGAGCATTATGCAAGTACGATTTTCAGCGAGACCGAAAAAATCATCCAGAAGACGCTAAGAACGGCCGTCATGGGTTTGGGTTTCTACCAGGACGAAGTCAACATGATCTCGCAGTCCTACAAAAACTTGGAGACTGGAACGTCGCGTATAATCGCGCAAACGGGTCCCAATCCGGACGCGCCGGCGTTCATTGTCGCTGCCGGCCCTTCGCTAGAACACTTGATCCCATTTCTGCAGGAAAACCAGGAAAAGGCCGTCATATTTTGCTGCGGAAGCGCAATTTACCAGATGATGAGCCATGGCCTGCGGCCGGACTTTTACGTTTACCCCGAGCGCGTTTCGGACGGCGCAGAGATTCTGAGAGACACATCCGCGGAGTACGATTTGACCGGTATCCGGTTTATCGGTTCGTCGACGGTCTTTCCTACTTTGAAGGATTACTTTGAGGAATCGATCTTTTTCCTCCGTCCTGGATTGAGCTCGAATCCGATATTCGCGCAGAAGGAAGATCAAGTCTTGACGGTACCGGACCCGCTGGCGGCTAACGCCGGATTATCGGTCGCTGCACACCTTAAATTCCGAGAAATCTATTTCCTTGGTGTTGATTGCGGGAGTTATTCGAAAGAAAAGACTCATGCCAAGGGAAGCTGGTACGAGACTTTCGATAAGGTTTACCACGGCAAATATACCATCCCGCATCCGGGTAATTTCGGCGGGACCGTATGGGGTGATGCCGTCATGCAGTGGTCGAAGGAGAACATCGAAAACCTGGTTCGTTATCGCCGCGGCTGCACATTTTACAATCTCGGAAGGGGCGCCTTATTCAAGGGAACGGCGCCGAGACATCCGAAATCGGTTTCCTTGCCCGACCTCAAGAATCCGAAATCCGACCTAATCGATCGAATCGTCGATGCCTGCCCGGTCTACACGCAAGCCGAGTTCGATACCGCATGGGAGAGAGCGGCGTTAATCGACCGGATGCACGAATTCTGCGAAACGCTCAAGGATGCTGTCAGGCAAGACGACGATTTCGAGGAGTTCGGATACCTGAAGAGGCTTGCCGAAGTGTTGAGACCGGCAGAACTCGCGGACGCTTTGACGATGCTGTTTCGCGGTACGTTGATGACGACCGTAATCTCGTTCGAATACTACTTAAACCGTGCGATCGACCGCGAGGAACGCGAGGTGATGTGGCAAATCTTCGCTGAAGAGTTTTGCGATCAGGTCGATCGCTTGGGTCAACGCGCTATCGAAGTATTCACGGGTCTCGAGGACGGAGAACCGTGGGAGACAGATTTCATCGAATGATGGTGCAACGGGTCCGCGAATTTCCGTGGTGACATGAACAAGTCCCCCAGCCCAAAAGACACCGAAAATCTGCGCAACGCCATTCGCAACGCCGAAACACTTGAGGACTGGAAAAAGGCCGACCGGCTATATGGAGAGCTAGCGGAAGTCCAAGAACGCGACGCCTCAACAATAGCTCGCCACGCCCTCGCTGTTCGCAATTGCGGCGATTTCCCTCGCGCAACAACGATGACGCGCAAAGCCTGCCGCATGGAGCCAGACAATATCGAGCACCATATCCAGCTCGGTAAATTGTATCTTGAAATGCATCGCTATCGCGAAGCCGAGAGATACCTCCGTTCGGCCCACGCGATGGACCCAGACAGTTTCGAAGCCCTGCGTAGATTAGCCCAAGCGCTCCAACATGAACCGAACAGCCGGGATGAGGCCGAGGAACTCCTGCGCCACGCGCTTGACGTTCACGGCGACCATGTCGCTATTTGGCAGCAACTGGGCGCGATTATCGGCAACGAGCCGAAGCGTCATGCCGAAGCGGAACATGCTTTCCGCAAGTCCCTCGAACTGGTTCCTGGCATTCCGACGACACTTCATAATCTCGGCCTGCTGTGTCGGCTCCAAGGCCGATTAGACGAGGCGGAAGAACACCTCCTTCAGGCAGTTGAAGGTGACCCCGAGAACTCCGGTTTCGCCTTCAGTATGGGCCTTTGCTACTACAACATGGAAAGGATGGACAAGGCCCTTGAGTGGTGTCGGAAATCTGCTGAACTCGACTCCAAGAACGTGGCCGCCAGGGTCTACGTCGCGTTCTGCCTATTCATGCTCGGCCGAATGCAGGAAGGTTGGGAAGCCTACGAGAAAAGGCTCGATCTGACTGAGTTCAAGGGCCTCAACTACAAACGTCCGCGTTGGGATGGAAGCCCCTTGGATGGGCAAACGATATTGCTGCTTTCGGAGCAGGGGTATGGCGATAATTTACAGTTCGTCCGGTATGCCGATCTGGTGGCCGAACGGGGTGGCAACGTCATTCTAGTCGCCATGGACGCTCAAGAGCGCCTTTTCGAAGCGGTTCCGGGTGTATCGATGGTCCTACCGGGCTTGACCGCACCGAAGCATTTTCACCGGTACAGCGCCCTGATGAGTCTGCCTTATATCTTCGGCACCACCGAAGAAACGATTCCGGCCAATGTCCCTTATCTTCACGCCCGTCCCGAGGACGTCGAAAAATGTCGGCCTCGTATTACGTCGCGTCCCGGGTTGCGTGTCGGCATCGCTTGGCGCGGCAATCCGCAGCACGTGAACGACCGGTTTCGTTCCACTTCGCTGGAGGAAATGTCGCGTCTTTTTGACGTCGAAGGCGTATCCTTCTTCTCGTTAATGGCGGAGCGGTGGGGTGAAGAACAGGAACTCCCGGATTGCTTGGAAGACATCGGCACGGATTTCACGGATTTCGCCGACGGGGCCGCCGCCTATGAGCTCCTGGACCTCGTGATTACGATCGATTCTGCTCCATGCCACCTTGCCGGGGGGCTTGGCCGTCCGGTTTGGACGATGTTGCCCAGGGGGCCTGATTTTCGTTGGGGCTTGGAAGGCGATTCGTCACCTTGGTATCCGACGATGAAACTTTATCGCCAGACGTCTCTTGGCGTTTGGGACGACGTCTATGACCGAATTGAACGCGACTTGAAGGCCGCCGTCGAACGTAAACGGTCCGAAGGGTGACGTCGTTTAAAAACAGTGAAGTGATATCAATCTCGATCAGCGAGAAATTCGCTCAACGCCGATTTCACCATCTCGATAACCCCCGACCAATCCCCGAGTTCCGCCTGGCGGAATAGTCTAAGGCTGTCATACCAACAGGCCGTGTTACCCTTCAATCCCCATCGCCAGTCGGGAACAAAAGGCACAAGACACCACGTCGGTACGCCCAGGGCACCGGCAAGGTGGACGGTCGCCGTATCAACCGAGATCACTAAATCCAGCTCCTCGACGGCCGACGCCGCATCGGCGAAATCAGAAATGTGCGAGCCGATATCGCGAAGGCCTTCTGGAAGGCGGCTGTCTTGGGCACCGAAATGCAGGCTGACAAATTCGATGCCGTCCATCGCAAACAGGGGCGCCAGTTGGTTCGGGTCGATGGATCGCTTTCGATCTTCCTTGTGGAGCGGTGACCCTTGCCAATTGATTCCGACTTTGACTTTGGCGTCGCCCAAGGCATGCCGTAAATCATCGTGTGCATCCGGCGCTTTCAAGTAAGCCTTCCCCGACACATCATCAGGTCCGCTCAATCCGACGATATGGGGAAGGCTCATCAGCGGCAAAATCAGGTCGACATCGGGAACACCCTCGCCCAGTTCGAACACCGGGACTTGCGGATCAAGGCCCTCGAACAACCTCTTCAACGCCGATGGAACGAGAAGGGAAGCCATGCCGCCACTGTCCTCGATCGTACCGATCCAACGGCAAAACTGAATGGCGTCGCCGAAACCCTGTTCGGCGTAACAGACAACCGACCGGCCTTCGAGAGGCGCGCCATCCCACATTGGTCGGGGCGCCGTCAGTTGCGCTTTCGGGTAGGTGGGATCGTCTCGGCGCGCCTCGTATTCCGTAAAACCGTCTTGCCAGTTGCCCAGGAGTAGGTTGAGGAGGGCTCGGTTGGTTTTTGCCGGCGCATTGTGAGGATCGCTCTCGATCGCCTTGTTGAAATCCCTCATCGCGGCATCATATTGCCCGGCTTCCCGGCGAATTGTGCCCATGAGATTGAGGACCATTGGATCACCGGGATTCAAACCCATCGCCTTTTTGCCATGTTCCAATGCTTGATCAATAAGGCCGAGGTGACGTTCGGTCGTGGCCACCCCGACATGTGGCGACGGCGCGGAGGGATCAGCCACAATAGCGCGCAGGTACATTTCTCGGGCTTCTTCGAGCCGGTTCTTGATCAGATAGGCGTTACCGAGATTGGACAGGAGAACTGCGTTTTTCGATCCCTCATCGAGAATGCTCTCCAGGAATCCGATACCCTCATCAAGCCGGTTTGTTTGGATCAGGTGGCACCCGAAATCGTTTTTGGCAGAAAAATGGTCTGGATCGGTTTCCAGGATTTCCCTCAGCTGCGCCTCAAACTCATCCTTTCGACCACGTGCCCGGCAGGTGGACGCATACTGATACTTGGCCTCCATATCGGAAGCATCGACCCGCATGACCGACGCGTATTCCTGCATCGCCTTTCGAAGTCGCCCCATGGTCAAATAGACGGCACCGAGGTTCATTCGATATTCGGTATTTTCCGGAGCAAGCTTTATGGCCTGGCGCAAGGGTTTCTCGGCATCACTGAAATTCCCGCTGGCACTGAAGGCCGCGGCCAGCATGTTGTGGACGTCCGCATTGTCGGGGACGAGTTCGGTCAACCCGGCGAACACCCGAGCCGCTTCGGCAAAGTCTCCCGCGTCCATCATTTCGCCACCGAGTGTGAAGGCTTTTTCGACAACGATACTGAGCTCCTCGTCGAGCTCGCCAGATACTAGAATATCGGGGGTTTCGGTCATCGACCTGCCTCGTGGAATTGCGTGTCTATCCAGCTCATTCCTCATCCGAATCCAAAAGCCGTTCCATACCCGCATTGAAGGTATTGAGTACGTTGACTTCGTGGGCGATGAGTTTCTGCGATGCCTTGAGGCCCTTGTAGAATTCGCTTTCGGCAACGTGGCCGCGAATCTTGTCGGCAATATCCGTAGCACTCGGGCATGCCGCCACATAATCCTCGAGACACTTCTCGAAGGTCTTGATGTACTGATCTTTTTTCTCAGGGAACATGTACGCGCATTGGAGGGCGAAATAGACACGCGATGCCGGTGTTCCGCATTCCTTCTCAGTCAGGACCTCCTTTTCGCGGAGGATTGTCGCCAGATTATGGACGACGATCTTAGCGTTGGCACCGATATTCTCGATAACGGCGCCATTGATCACCATTTTCTCGCCGGACTTGAAATCTAACTTCAGAGGCACTTCGACTTTCCTTTCTTGAAAACACGCTAACTCGAAAGCCTTTTTCAACCCGCTTTCTCGATCAAAGCCAGTGGCCCCCAATAATTAGAGGCAGAGGTGTTAAACCTTTCTTGCCATTCTAGGTCCTGTTGACAGTTAACGGACTATTCATGGTTGGTGTGATCGAGTGAGACCAGTGCAAGGTGAGGGGCCTGGTCATGCTTCGCCCTGCGATACATCCTCACCGGCGGCCAGGCCGGCGATGTCCCGCAGGCCGAAGGCCTGATCGCCGATCTGCCCGGCGACCATCTCATCGCCGACACGGCCGACGACGCGGATCGCTTCCGCGCCC
>Ga0209781_1000297_pt1 | contig 12609 bp, 2 predicted proteins | sample WorMetHERISLAND1_3_FD_187386 | JGI IMG/M metagenome (GOLD analysis project Ga0209781, IMG submission 187386) | Marine gutless worms symbiont microbial communities from Max Planck institute for Marine Microbiology, Germany - Olavius albidus HERON... | ecosystem: Host-associated > Annelida >...
TTAAATTAAATAAATTAAATTGAATATTAGATTTACTCTATACTGTTTAATCTCCACTCTATTCTTTCTGCATTCCGCATTTTACCCACCATTCCGCATCCGTTTCCACAGTTTTCGATTCCGCATTGTACTTTCCGCAATTCCGCATTTTACCAATGACTTTCATTCATTGTGCGGTCTTCGCACTATAAACGATAGATGTCATGGCATGCAGGATGGTTAATATTGTTGTATTGCAGTTGTTGCAATGTTGCAATACTTTACAGTATTAGCAAAGCTGTTGCTATACTTGTTGTTTATTTGGTATTGAAATACTTATGGAGGCGAAATATTGCAATACATAGAAGCAGCATTTTAATGTAAATATTGTGTTGCAGACTGTTGCCAGTGAGCACTACACAGTCAGGACAATGTGGTATTTTACAATTTAACTGGGTAAACTACGATATCGGAACTAGACCCCGGAACCAGTCATTAAGGCCTTAGCGACTGGTCTGAAGCCTTAGCGACTGACTTAGCGGTCTTAGCCGCTAAGCCGATAAGCTATCGACTGGTTGGACAGATAAACTTTGTCGACGGACGGATGGTTTAGACCGTTAAGGCCGCGACACGTGCCGATATTGGCGGCCGACATTGCCCCCATCCCCACCCGCATGTTGCAGGAGCCTTCATTGACGGCCATCACCGTCAAGGCCGCGACACATAAGTGTAATTGTCAATAACTAAACAATATTATGGTGATGGATGACGGCTAGCGCTGTGGGACGACTTTGACGGCCGACAATGACGGCTGTTAAAACGCCGCACGTCAATGTCGGCCGACATTTTGCGGCCCACGTCAAGTGTATTACTTTGTATAGAGATAAGTTTTGAGCTTTTCCTGAATTTATCATTACACCGTCATTAGCCGTTAAGCAATCGATTATGACGGCGCCAAACCTTATCGGTTTGAGACCGTTAGCTTTACGACTGGTGTCGGTCCGAGTCCTTGATGACGACGACGGCGAACGACGACGGTTCCGGGGTCTAATCGGAACAGCATCAAAAGTTTGTTTAACCAAGCGAAATCATAAGTAAAAAACATTATCATCACAAGAGTTGTCGATTGAAATGTGGATACATTGAACACAAAGTACATTTTTTGCAGGTCATAATGTGCGTGTTAAAGTGTGTATATGTGTGTGTAGGTCGTATTTACCACAGCATGTGATGTATCACTGATGACCCAAGCGGAAAAATGTGAGTGAGAGATGAGAGCGATGTGTCGGCGTGGACAGTGAGAATGTTGTTTCTGTACTATGAGTGTTGCAGTGAAGTTGCATTGTTGAAGTGAGACCCGTTCTTAAATCAAATGACATTCCACCAGGCTTCTCCATTCTCCGGTTTTGACCCAGTTTTTTCCGGTTCGTGCGATGAAAGATTTCGCAGCTTCTGGTTTCCGCCGGATCACCAACGTAGCTTTTGCTCGTATCCGCCTAACTTGGCCAGCGCGTCGTCTCAGAATGCCGATCTGGATTACTATCATATTTCAGGAAGAAATGTGCCTTATTCCAGTTTTGCTGGAGCATTCTGTCATCAGCTGCCCTATGCAAACCATACGTTGGTGTCCAGTAGGATTCCGAGTAATTCATGGGCGAATATCAATAGCAGTGAAACGCACGTTTCACCGTATCCGGAATACTGTGGCCAATTCATTAATAACTCTGTGCCTGACTATTACAATGTGCAAAGAGGTTTAACACTGTCTGATCCTGTATATCCGGGCTTTTTGCAACTGGACCGTGAATATCATTCAGGCTATAATGCTGGCTTTAATTCTGGTCTGAGTCAACCATTGTGTGGTAATGGCTTTGTCAACAGCGGATCTGCAATGGTCAGTCCGTCACAAATGCAGCTACAGCATCCTGTGTGTCAGCAGCCAACATATCAGCATCCTGCATATCCTTTTCAGCATACAGAGGTAGCCGATGGCAGAATTGGCGACCGCTTTCCGGTGTCACACAACTACTCTGTTGATGGCATTATGCGGAATTCTCTGGCATCATCTACCAAACTGGCAGGCGAGAACAGGAATTTTCGGCGAACAGAGATAGTTGACGATGGAATTGGCGGCCGTTTTCCAGGCTCACACAACTACACCGTTGATAACATTATGCAGAATACTCCGGCATCATCTGTGAGACTGGCAGGCGAGAGCAGGAATGCGGTAGATATCCAGCCATCTATACCAGATGAAAATAAAATACAGCTGCCAATTTTCAGTCCCTGCTCTCCGCCGAAACAGCTGTATGCTCCAGGTTGGAATTTTGAAGCTAATTGTTCGGTAGACATGTTTTCAAACCACGGTGTCATTGATTACAGTGGAGTAAATAAGCCGGAAGCTATAAGTCCTCAAAGTCTTGCCGAAATTTCCTCGTTTCTGAGTCCCAGGCAAATGCCGACAGATTTTGCTGTGAGTAACTGTTTAGGTAATTCCAATTTGCACACAGACTGCAAATTTTTGACTTCCTGTGCGATGATTTCATCGGTAAATGAGGCACAAGTGAACCATGTTACCACCGTTTCAACGTCTCTACACCATGCTATGCCAGAAATACCTAAACCCAACGACAAAGAACATGTTACATACGCACCGTCTATTAATACACCCGATAAGCACACTATGGGGACAGAGTACACCTGGTGTGGCAGAGTACCATCTTACTCTGTCACGGGCATATCAAGTGGTGTTGCTGATGGAACTAATGGATGTGAAATAGCTGTAAATGACAATGAGGAGGATGGTATTAGTGACGTTGAATCTCTGACATCGTGTGTGGAATCGGGTGATGACATTATGCTGGATATTTCCGCAGCATCGAGTGCAATGGATTTTGGGAGCTGGCAGACACAGGCACAGACCGGCGAGGAAACCCGCTCGATTTCTGCTACAACTTCGGCAGCTGTAATTCCGTCACAAACGAGCGTGGACAGTGGATACGCGGCAAGAAGTCGGGAGCTAATCCCGGAAGTTACGGAGACACCTGAGTCGCATGCGGTGACTTGTGACTCTGACAATACCATCTCATATGACAGTGATGATGTGATAGTTTTGTCACCGTTGCCCATTGCTCACAAATCTGCCACACCGATTTCCACGAATGCAGGAACAAACACTGTTGAATCGTATTGTCATAAAATGCAGCCGGCTTGTCAGATTGCTGATGATTGTAGATTACAGTCGGTTCTTGATCCAATTGTGCCAAATTCTCTTCCGGTGACATTCTGTCATGTCGGCAGTCACACAGTTCCTCACTGTGTAAGTTCACTGTCAGCGCCATTAACAAGTCATGAAGTCAGTAATTGTGGAAGCCAGATTACTGATGATCGTGGTTTACAGTCGGCTCTCGATCCAGTTGTGCCGAATTCTCTTCCTGCAACATTCTCTCCTGTTGGCAGTCACACAGTAACTCACTGCATAAGTTCACCTTCAGTGCCATTAACAAGTCATGATCTCAGTGAATGCGGAAGTCGTGACGTGTTTCCGACTCCTGCCAAACGTATTGTCGATCACAGCTACAGCGTACTTGCAGCCAGTTCCGAAAGACGTTTAACGCGCCAAGCCAGTTCACGTCTTTGCACAAATTCCCAGCGGTCATCTGCCAACGGTACCTGTTGTAACAGTGTGACTTTGATGGCCCGTCGTACACCCACCGCAGCCGTGCGTGTTCCTCTGCAACCACTACGCCGGTATTCAACGGAGCTGCAACGGCTGCTGAATTTGTCAAACTCATCTCGTAAAGACGAGTTGTTGGAACCACGAACGTATAACCCGGCTGTAGGAGGTAATGGTTGTCGTAACATGCTGGAGAACGTTCGACAACGCACAAGGCTTCAGACACTGACACTATCTCGACCTGTTCCAAGGCACGAGATTGCACGGCATAGTGCTCAATGTTGCGCAGCGTCTGCCCGTTCTGTCTCTCGGAATGTCACATCCATGTCTTCACCTCCACACATTTCACCAGCTGTCAGAACTTACCCAAGGCAGTATCAGTACACGCCCTGTTCTATTCCTGTTTATAGGCACAACAGTTCCGCAATGCAACTTCGAGACATGTCGTCGAGAAGAAATGGTACATACTCCGTCAGAGCGGCGAGTATTCTGCTCCAGCAGCTGAAACAAGCGAAGCTGTCGGACTTCGCATCAGCCCGTACAGCTCGTCGGCAGTTATTTACCAGAAGGTTGAGTTTGCCGTCCGTGAATACTGGAGAGGTGATTGATTTGACAGGCGATGACGACAATGGACAGGATACTGTTGAAACGTGTGAGTTCATATTTGCACGAATGCGCCGACGTCGTCTGCGGCGCATGGCAAGCGTTCCACTTCTGCATCGGCTGCGGCAGAATTTCTTTCGGAGAAGCAGCCAGGCAGATGGCTCGTGTTGTGATCCGAAATATCGCCCGACGAAGAAGACGTTCGCAGTCGACAAGTCGTTGCCGTTTTACCGATGTTTTGTGCAGCAGCTGCTAAGGAACTACAGGTTTACTGCATCTGGTATGCCGGTCAAACAATATCCGCAGATCTTACCACCAGATCCATCCAGAATTCGGCACGCAAGTAGAGATGGCCAGAATCCAACAAACAGTTGCTCGTATAAAGAATTAGTGGCAAACAAACAGCCTGTAGTAGTGTTGGAAAAACTGGAAAAATCGGTCGTGAACAAGAGCGGTACAGTTCATACTGAGACACCTGTAGTTGTCTTGGAAAAGCTGGACGAGTCAGTCGTGAACAGTAGTGGGACAATTGAGACAATTGAGTCTGGCGTTCCGACAGAGGCAGCAACTCTTGGAAGTGAAGTGGAGAATTGCGTTCGTATAACCAGATCCGGCGCTCAGCATGGACAGAAATTAACGGCAGATGAACGGACGGAAAACGAAACTGTCCAGAAAGAAAACGTGACAGCAAATCTGACTGAAAATGGACGACAGTGTAACAAGCTGGTCTCCTTGTGCCGTCCAGTTTCTGTTGTTTTGGAACGTTTAGATAGAAATAAAATACGTAATATTTGCTGGGAATTGTGTAAAACTGAGCCTTGCTGTCGGCATGATCAGGACGTCTCACATCTGGGAACGGAATCATCTGTCGATGACCTTAGCTGGACTGTGACTCGAGTACCTCGTCCACACAAAGTTCCGATACTAATTATTCGTGCGTCGGCATTGTCAGCACGGAATACTTCGCAGAAGAAAGTGGCAGAGACAACAGACGTATGCTCAACACGCCGACTGAGAAGTGTGCTGAAATGTTTGAGAACTAGAAGCTGTACCGAACTTAGAAATTTGTTGCCAGACGCTTTGGAATTTAGCACCTCTCGCAGGAGAATTGCAAAGAAAATGGCAGAACGTAGAAAAGTGCGATTTCAGAGCTCTGTGCTGATGTCTCTAAGAAGTAGAAATTATATTGGTCACACTCTTCACAGTCAAAACTCATTGTCTCCAAGAATGCCTCTACATCAAATGTCTTCAAAATCGAGTCAAAAGTGGTCAAAATCGTCATCTGAGTTGTCGGCAAAGAGGGCAGCAGACGTCAATAAAACTGATTCGAACTTAACTTCATACCCTTCAGAATATAACACCCCTCGGAAGAGAATTGCGAAGAAACTGGCACAACGTAGAAAACTACGGTTTCACAGTTCTGTGTTGACGTCTCTAAGGAGTAGAAATTATATTGGTCACACTCTCCGCAGTCACAGCTCATTGCTTGCGAGAATGCATCCAGATCAGATGTCCTTAAAATCTAGTCGAAAGAGGTCAAAGTTGTCATCTGAGTTGTTGGCAAAGAGGGCACAAAACAACAATAGAACTGATTCAAAATTAACGGGACATTTACATGTGCCAGAGAGTCTGGCTTCTTGTGTTAAGCAGGATGTGCATTTGTTGCCTTCGGATACAACGCCCAGGAATACACAGCTGGCTGATATGTTGCCATACGAGTCGGTATTAAACCTAGAATTACCAGAAGATTGTGTATCGTCAGACAGTGATACAGTACAGTTGTCACCGTATTCTTCCTGTGTTGACCGCGATGAGTGTTTAATTCCTTCTGATTCAAATCCAAAGAATACTTCGTCAGCTGATCTGTTGCCGGATGCGTCGTCATCAGATAATACGGTAGATTTGTCACCACATTCCTGGATGGGTGTAAACTTATCTGTTGAACAGGATATGCACTCAGTACCTCCGGACTCTTTTCCAAAGCAAGCTTCATCGGCTGATTTGCTGCCGCTTGATGCAGTTTTCGATGACGATTTGCCAGAAGACTGTGCATCATCGGACAGTAATACAGTCGTATTCTCGCCACATTCCTCGATTGATGATCAGACCATTGCCTATCGATCGCCATTGTCCGATGTTATGTTCGATTTTGATGAACCGTCACTGGATCAGTGTGAGAGAATGCAAGGGAGTTTGGAAGCAGGCAACAGTAGCAGGAAGTCTGACGTGTACGACGATGAAGCATTGAAACCACCTTCACATCTGGACTGTGACCGAGTTACTTCAAAACTGCATACTGACACTGCATCAGGATTGACACATTTTCTCAGTAGCTTTGATGGATTCTCTACGACTTCGCAGTCACTCGATTGTGGGATGGTTACAGAGAATGTAGCAAATGGTGGAAAAGTGCAGTTAACGCCTTTGCAACTGTTGGCTTCCGTGAATAATGGACTCCATAAACAATGTGCAGTTAAATGCAGTTTATTGGAATTTATGGACACAGAGCACGCGAAATGTGAACTGGCTGCTGCATCCGCCTCTACTGAGATTGCCGTAGAAAACAGCAATACTGGTCCCACGTAAGAGTGAATTGCAGAGGTACACCTTTGTTTTAATTGATACTGTTTATCGGTAGCCAGAATCTGTTCATTTGAGTTTGCATCAGTATAATTTTCCTGTGTTGTTACGTGTTCACTGTGTTTGGTTCTGTGACAGTTTTTAAGTTTGCTAAATTTTACTGTCACAACTGGCGGGTCTGGATTGATGGTGATGTGGCCAAAGTCAAGAAGAACCCAGGCTTTTTTTGTAAAAAAACCCAACCCAGTCGTTTTTTTTGGGTTTGTTTTGGATGAGCAATGGTAGATGCTGTCTAAGCATGGAAAGGGAAAATGATCACGATAACAGAATATCTATTGTTGTTAATTTCTTAAAAGAACAGTGATTAACTATTTGTATGTATTAGAATTTTATTATACTTTTAATTATGTGTACTAAAGCCTATTGCTAACAAAATTTACTTACTTATTTTTGTTTCTTTACTTTTACATTTACAGGACTGCTTTCAGTGTTAGCAAGTGGCGTGACGTTATTGAAAATAAGGCAGTGAAGTAAGTAAATTTTGTAGACTGATGCGATGACTGCACTCCGCGCCGGCCTTCTACTGAATGCATTTTTTCTCCACATACGGACACGGTACTCGAGTCACAGTCACAACTAGGGTTGTAAATTTTCCGGAAATTTAGTATCAGGAGGAAATTTCCGGAAATTTTCCCCAATAGTAAATATTACCGATAATCTTGAAACCAGTGTGGATCTCAATGAGACCATGCATGCAATGCCTACGATCACAGTTATCACGAAGACAATGTTTTAGTGTTACTGTTAATGCACTACTAGAGACCGAGGTGCTGCAAAAGCCGATAGAAAGTGAAGATGTAAGCAACTGGAAGGTTTGTACTGGTAGGAAATTTTCAGTATAAATTTCCAGAGAAGATTGAAATAAATTTCCGGAAATTTTCCGGAGGAAATTTCCGGAAATTTCCGGACTCACAACCCTAGTTGCAACCATTTGGGTCCCAATAAAACTACCTGCGTCATAACACTGATGAGTCGTACTGGTGTTGTGGTGGACTTAAAGCACCGAGAAGAGATCACGACTGACTGTTTTTTGCATTTCTGCCGTAGCATGGCAGAGCGTGACAATAAAATGAAGTAAAATATTAACGGTATAATGATTCGGGAGAAAAATGGAGGAGCCTAAACTGTACATTTGTTGCTTATTTAATATCTGCACCAGTAATTTAAAGTGATTGCAGAAATACAAGCTCAGTACTTGTGAGGCTAAAAACTTTATAAACAATAATAATAGCGTTAATGTAGCTGTGGCTTGCTGTAGGTCAGACAGTTGTCGCAGTCACCAAGCCGCCCGATGTCGAAACTGTCGGCCAGCATCGACTTCTACTACATTTCCACGCATACGTTACCGTCATCATCATTATCACAGTTACCTTTATTATCAATCATCATATCGTCTCCATGCTGTGAAGCTCTTGTTTATGCAACCGCCGATGAGGCGGTAGTGTATATGTTTTACAGATGTTTTTTTTTGTTTTTTTGTTTTTTCTCAGTTCGCCAAAAAATATGAGCTAACCGTTCTCGGGAACGGCTGAACGGATTTTCATGAAACTTTTACCAAACGATAGGGGGGAAGATGTAGTTTGCATCGCCGTACCCAAATGGGGGCTAGGCCCCCCCCCCCCCCAATAATTTTTGGGGGGCTAAAAACTGAAAAATCGCGACAAATGGCGATCTTGCACTTGTGGCATTGAACTTTGACCGCACGGCGGGTGCGTTATAAAATATGAGTGCGCGAATGGATTTCATGTAGTTGATTACCTGCAATGTCGTCATTTCTTCCGCAGGTGGAGTGAGGCCGTGGACTCTCCTAGTACCATGGCTGCAGCAGTAGTTGATAGCATATTTATTTCCGTGGCTGGAATGCAGAGCGTCTATTCATGTTGTTGTTATCCTCGATGTGATCTTTACAGTCATTGCATTATTGCTTTAATTAAATTCTGTTTACTGATGATTTTTGTCATCGTATAAAGTGTTATAACAGTATACGGTATATAGTTATATTTGTTAGCTTAATGTATTATTTGTTTTCCAATGCATGATGTAAAATTTGGCGACGATCACGTCCTGTTGTCATGTTTATTGAAATTTCATTATATGAATTCTGTAATGTGTAAATTTATTATTCAATGAATTTGCTTATTGGCTTTTATGTGCAGTTGAATTTCAGTTCATGATAATGCCAAAATGATCTATCGATCAAGATGTTTTGCAGTGTTTACAAAACTGTTGTTGTTAAGTTTTAGAATGTGCCAACATTACTTGATGTTTATTTTACGGTTGTGCTGTATTTCATCTCTGCGGCAAATCCGGAAATTAGGCCAAGTCCAACGATTCCAGCCAAATTTCCAGCCGGATTTGTCAGATGCAAGTGCAGCTACAGTACGTTCAGTTACTTACGGATAAAACTAACGCAGCTGATCTGTCATGTGGTATATACCTGATTTTAGTTAGTGTTACCTGCATGAAATAATTGTAGAATTCGTTGCTGTTCCACAAATTTCATCAAAAAGTGAAAACAGTGACGTAACAAAGGAAACACTGAACTGTGTGGCCTGTTTATAGCAGCGGACAGCATTGTTGACACATTAGTTTCATCGGGCACTAGGGTTGCACCGAATTTGACTGTTTCAAATCCGGCCGTAGCCGGACCTGGCCGGATTTAGGAACTCAACATCCGGATCCGGATTTGGCTGAAGCTTGTTTGCAGGTCACAGTACAATACGCCAGTGATAAAACTAATGGCGACAACAATGCTGTCAGCCGCTATAGAGGCAGTGCAGTTCAGTGCTTGCTTTGTTGTGTTACTGTTTGCTAGTCTTTGATAAAATTTTGAGTAACATTGTATGAATTTTGTATTTTTCGTCCGTACTTGTGTTACCAGAATACCAGTATTGTGGTAGCGTGGTAGCGTAGGCCTAATGCACGGTCATTATCGACCACCTGCTATGCGTAGTAAGTTAGCACATTATGCTGTTTGCTCTATTAGGCCTATAATTATAAATTTGATGATTTATTATCATGCTACTCTTGCAATCATACTCTTAAGTTCTTCTGTTTGTGCTATAGTTCACAGCATTGAAATTAGTTACTTTGTTAGTTTTTAACCGTAATTAACCGAATGCACTGCAGCTGCTATGATGTCTGCCAAATCCGGCTAGAAATTCGGCCGGAGCCGGACTTGGCCGGATTTGGGGCCGGATTTCGGATTTGCCGGAGCCGAAATCCGGTGCAACCCTATAGGGCACATCGTTCTGTGATCCGAAAACAGGTTCTGAACAACTGGCTCCAGCCAGATTTGCGTTAATAGATCCGGCCAGCTCCGGATCTGGCTGGATTTGAAATCCTGTGCAACCCTATTTCATTCAGTGGAGTTTGAAAGTCATGAAAGTAACTGTTAGCGAACCATTTTTAATGCCCACTACTAGAGACCTGCGCGGGGACAGAAATCACACCCATCCCCACCCATCCCCGCAGACTTTGTTTCCATCCCCATCCACTTTCACTTCCATCCCCGCCCGTCCCCGCAGAACTTCAATTCCATCCCCGCCCGTCCCCGTCAATATTTATGCCATCCCCGTCCCAGAACTTACAGCAGACAACAAGTCGAACATAAATTCTGATAACATGAAAGAAATTAGCATAAACTCTAACATGGACTGCATTCCATCAGTTTACTGTGTTCATACTGTTCAGTTACGAAAAATCAGTATGCAAGTCGACTAAACAGTTTTAAGCAGTTTCTTAAGACAATCCTGTTTAGTCTTTACTAATGTGACCAGCGCATTAGAGGTTTTCTTAAATGTTATGCGCTATATAAATCCACGTTTTACTTACTTACAGTAAAATGAACAGACATTCCCGCGGGAGTCACTCGAGATTGTATTTCCATTCCCGCTGGACTCCCGCAACATTTGCTTCCATTCCCGCGGGAACCCCACGACATTAGCTTCCATCCCCGCGGAGTCCGCGGGATTCCCGTCATCCACATTCCCGCGCAGGTCTCTACCCAATACGCACTGCCCACACGATGCAACTAGAGTTGAGTTGCATCTGCAGTGTGTACGGAATTCGCAACTAGTTGGCGACAGTCTCGACAAGTCTGAACAAATTTGCCAACAGCGAAGTATTGTGTCCTGTTAGCACTGTGAACGCATCCGTCGGCAGTCATAATGAGCTAGTTGCGAATTGTGTTCACACCGCCGACGCAACTCAACTCGACAGTTGCGTCCCGTCGGCGGTGTGTATTGGGCATAACAGTTGATATCCGTGCCCTTTGACCAAAATGTATTGTACAAGACTCGTTCTCTGGCTGTGTAATGGAGCTTCTATACAAGTTGACTGAATGCATTGGGTACCAGTAGTGTCCTGTCCTGTCCAGAATCCCTTCTCAATTTCTTATGTACTGGATTTGAGAACATTGTGAACAATCCATTGAGAGTCTGGTCATGGAAGAACCAAGTTCATCCTTCATGTGTCCAGTATCCTAGTATTGTACGTTGTGTTTGCTCTACAGAGTGGGCCAAAAAAAGTGAACCCAAATGCTCCACACATAATTTCGTCAAATATTGGCCGATTTTTATAATTCTTTCACTGTTACAATCTCCAGAAAATTTGCAATGCAGCGGTCATTAACTATTCCACCACACCTCAAACGTGTCGCTACACTACCTTGTGAAATGTTTATGTCAGAAAACTAGCATGTTCTGTGCGACATGGCACATAGTGAATGACTGGTTCATCGTAACATGTACTCAATGAAAACGATAGAATATTTAATGTTAAAACAAAAGAAAATGACTTTGACATAGCGTACTGTCATTTTTAAGGTCTCTGTGCGTTGTATTTTCTGACATAAACATTTCACAAGGTAGTGTAGCGACACCTTTGAGGTGTGGTGGGATATTTAATGAACGTTGCATTGCAAATTTTCTGGAGATTATAACTGTGAAAGAATTTTTAAAATCGGCCAATATTTGACGAAGTTATGTGTAGAGCATTTGGGGTTCACTTTTTTTGGCCCACCCTGTAAATACACATGGTGTTTCCATAAAAAAAGTAAACGCAACTTCTGTCAGATAATAATGCTAAATACTTTAAATGCAGGGTTAATGTGTTAGTCAAGTATTTATTTTAGTATTTATACTACATTTACTCTGTTACTGTGTTGTTAAGTGTTCTGTGAACAGTTGCAGGTACTTAATACTGGCAGCAGCAGTTGAGGGCCCACTTAGTTTGATGTCAGTAGAATATTTAACTTTAGAAACCGTGTGAAGAAAATTTCTGCGTAACGAAAGCAGTTTTGTTGCTGCTAATTCATGTTGCGGATTTTCTCGCACATTTAGTATGATTAATTGACGCGACAATCAACTTTCCAAGATCGTGGCTTCACTTTTGCACCATCCTGTTTATCAGTTTCTGTTGTGTTTTTTCTCGACGTTTTACGTGCACATTGTACAGTCGACTGCTGTCTGGCCTCAACACTGCATCTGCGATAGAACTATTCATAGTAGACTTAACGTTTGCTCCTTTGTAAATAGGGATGTACCGAATATTCGATTCGTATTCGCTTCGGGGCCGAATAATGGTCGGAATAGTCTATTCGTATTCGGCCGAATAGCGTCATCATAACGAATACGAATAGTTGGTCTGTAGCAGAACTGACCTCTGTGCTGAAAACATTGAAAAACTTGTGTTTCTCAAGGCCAGTGTTG
>Ga0209781_1000298_pt1 | contig 12603 bp, 21 predicted proteins | sample WorMetHERISLAND1_3_FD_187386 | JGI IMG/M metagenome (GOLD analysis project Ga0209781, IMG submission 187386) | Marine gutless worms symbiont microbial communities from Max Planck institute for Marine Microbiology, Germany - Olavius albidus HERON... | ecosystem: Host-associated > Annelida >...
CGGGTAGCGTTCAACATGAGCATGATCGCTAAGAACCACTTCTGAAGTGGTAGGTGCGTATGGTGGAAGATGGGGCCTACGGTGACGCTGAACGAAGTCTTACAGTCGTAGCAGCGGTGGCGGTGCTGATTGCGCGTGGTGTTAGCGGAACCGCAATAGGGACGCCGCCCCACCTAGCTTGCTCAAGATGAGCGAGGCAATCCCCTTGGGTCGGGAACTGATCGAAAACCCGCATGATATTCATGACATCCCACCCTGCATAGACTGCTTTCACCGAATGATGAGAATCAGTATGAACCCATAGAGGGGGGAATATCAAGACCTTAAACTAGGAAGCTCCGTTGTTCTTTAAGTGGATCAAGCAACGCCTACGCATCAAATCGTTCTTCGGGACCTCCGAGGAACGCGGTCAAAAGCCAGATTTGGATCGCTATCTCGGTTTACATCCTCGTCGCTATCATCAAGAAGCACCTTGACAGCAAATCGGATCTCTACACAATTTTACAGATTCTGAGCCTGACCTTATTCGAAAACACTCTTCTAGCTCTGTTGGTTACTAGTAGCCCATCAACCTGATAATATAGGATAAAGGCATTTGAGCTTGATCCGTGCGTCTTCCGTGGCAAAGTGCCAATCGACGGGTTGATTGGACTGGTTCCGGGTCTCCCGTCCATGCCTGGACTTCGGAAACGACCGTCGCGAGATCCGGTAGTCGCCGGTCCAAGCATTGCCGTCCTAACACGCTGAACTCACATTCGGCCGGTTGAGTCAACCGCCATACTTGGGAGTGTAGACGCATTCTAAGTTGTCCAACAGCGAGCGGGCCACTGCGGTGGGAACGCTTTATACAGGGAGGCGCCGCCATGGGGGTTCAGATTGTCCATGGCTAAGGTGATACGGGTTGCCTGCGGATAATCTTCTTGCACCAACCGCCGAACGCCTTGCAGCCATTGCTCGGCGGCTTGATTATCCGCTATGTCGATGCGACGCCAGTTCTCGAAAGGGCATAAAACGCCAGCAAGTGGGCGACGCCATTCCGTTCGTATTCCACGTCGTAGCATTTGCTCTGCCCCGGTTTGGCCGGTATCGGGTCACGCGCTTCGCGCGCGCATTGCTCGCTGCTCTCGTCCATACATACCACCGGATAGGCCGGATCAGACGTACGCCAGTACACGGCCAATACCGTCTTCATCTGGCACACGAAGGCCACATTCGCAGGCGCGGGAATGCACCACATCCGCTTCTGCCAGGGTTTGATGGCGTTTTTTTTACACTTGACGCACGGTCTCGGGGGATCTCGATTCCACCACCTTCAATTCCACCAAGCGATCCCCCAACAACCGTAAGGTTCACCAGGCATGTCCCGCCGGCGGCTCGCTACAGACGATACTCACCAAGCGCGCTTCGCCTTCACTATCCAGCACCCGCGAACGTTGGCGCCGCTCCAGTACCGCCGGGAAGCCCTCGCACACACACCGTTGGCGAATTTGCTCCACTTCCGCGTTCGCCTTCGTCCGCCCGCAACAACACTTGGGTGTGACGGCGACGACAGGCGGCCCCCGTCCTCGCTTCACCAGCCCTTCCAGTTGCTCACGCTCTACGCCGCTCAATTGCACCACATAACGTTTCTTCATGGCCGATTCCTCAAGGCTTGACCACAACTCTTGAAGAATCAGTTTAATATCCTAATTTTTCTTATGGGTGGCTACTAGTAACCAACAGAGCTAGAAGAGTTTTTTCGAATAAGGTCAGGCTCAGAATCTGTAAAATTGTGTAGAGATCCGAATTGCTGTCAAGGCGATTCTTGATGATAGCGACGAGGATGTAAACCGGGATAGCGATCCAAATCTGGCTTTTGACCGCGTTCTCGGAGGTCCCGAAGAACGATTTGATGCGTAGGCGTTGCCTGATCCACTTGAAGAACAATTCAACTTGCCAGTGGTATCGGTAGAGATCCGCCACCGTCTGCGCTGGAATGGCGAAGTTGTTGGTCAAGAAGTTGAACGTCTTGCTGGCCTGAGCATCGTGGTAGCGGATACGGCATAATGGCAGGGGGTAGTCACGCACGGACTTAACTCCGCTCAGCGCAATGGTCCGATCGCATCGAACACCACCGGATTCGTCCCCGGGATGAAAGTAGCGACGCCTGTATTTGGTATTGGACTTGGCGCGGATGACGAAGAAACGCCCTGTTCCGTGCAACGTGAACAGGCGCTCGAAGTCCACATGGCCACGATCCATGATGTATGAAGGCGCGGGGCTCCGGGATCAGCAGATCAAGGACATTGACGTCGTGTAGCTTGCCGTCGGAGATGTGGATAAAGGTTGGGATATTGCCTTGAAGATTGAGCGGGGTCTGGAGCTTGACAGCAGATTCGGTTGAGCGGAACAGTGCCCACGGAAAGACGGATAGGCGCAGGTCGATGGTAGAGGCATCGAGCGCATAAACCGCGTTGTCAAGATCAAGCCCCAAGTCCTCGTCGGCATACAGGGGGCGAGGGGTGCGAATCAACGCCTGAGCGAGATCTGCCTAGATACGCCAATCTCGGCGTTCATTAAACGTTGTCCCGGATACCCCTGTGGTACAACTTGTCCTTCTGGGCGCGCAGGCAAACTTCAATATCGTGCAGGCTCTCGCGATGGGTTAACTGCGCGAAGGTCATGCGCAGGTATTGGTCGAGACAGGAAAATGTCTTCTTGTAGCGGTTGCCGTCGTACCGCGCAACGCCTCGACGAAACGCATGCATCGGTAAAGAATCAATGACCTGAGAAAAAAGCGAGCTTGCCGATGTGCGTAACCAGGACCTCAACATCCCCAGAAGCGGGGTATTGGGAGATGCGTGAGGTGATTCAAATCGGCGACACTCTTAAAGTAGCTGTTTTTCATTTCCTTACTAAGGAGTTACGCAACAAGAACAAACGTTTTTTCGCACAGCAGTGACTGAAACTATGTACTAGGGTCTGTCGAGATTCATCGTAAGTTGATGACTGCGGCGCAGACATAGATCATGGCCTCGAAGCTTTCATCGGTTTTGTCGCTGCGCATGGTGATACGCTTGAACTCTTTAGAGTTTGCCGAAGAAGTTCTCGATCAGATGGCGCCATTTGTAGATTTCGGCATCGATGTCCAAGGGCTGGCAACGCTGCGGACGCTGGGAAATGACGATTTGCGCGCCGCGCTCGCTCAGGTCTTGGATGATCCAGTTCGAATCGAACGCCTTGTCGGCAATCAGGCCGCCGAATTCGATATCCTCGATGAGTGGGGCCACGCCGACGGTATCCGCTGCCCGGGGAGCAGGACGAAGCGGGCCAGGTTGCCCAAGGCGTCCGTCAGGGCCAGGATTTTGGTCGTCAACCCGCCCTTCGACTTGCCGATGGCTTGGCTTTGAGTCCCCCTTTTGCGCCCTGGCCGTGCCGGTGGACCTTGACAATGGATCGCGAACTCCATGTCCGGTTCATCCGACACGGCGTCGAATAGGCGTTGGAATACATCGGCCTTTACCCAATCGCGAAACCGTTTGAATAATGAATTCCATTTGCCGAAGTGCGCCGGAAGGTCACGCCATGGACTGCCGGTCCGCGCAATCCAGAGCACCGCCTCCAAAAACAACCGTCGCCACCCGTCCGGACAGGGTCCGTCTCCTTGCCCAGACAATGCGGCTCCATCAAAGCACATTGACGATCCGTAATTACAAAACGCTCCGTCGTCATCCGAACCTCCTTCGACAAGGTAGCTTGAATCACAAATCACGACGCTTGGGAATCCTGAATCTCAACAGACCCTAGTAACCAACAGAGCTAGAAGAGTTTTTTCGAATAAGGTCAGGCTCAGAATCTGTAAAATTGTGTAGAGATCCGAATTGCTGTCAAGGCGATTCTTGATGATAGCGACGAGGATGTAAACCGAGATAGCGATCTAAATCTGATTTTTGAGCGCGTTCTCGGAGGTCCCGAAGAACGATTTGATACGTAGGTGTTGCTTGATCCACTTGAAGAACAATTCAACTTGCCGGCGGTATCGGTAGAGATCCGCCACCGTCTGCGCTGGAATGGCGAAGTTGTTGGTCAAGAAGTTGAACGTCTTGCTGGTCTGAACATCGTGGTAGCGGATACGGCGTAATGGCTGGGGGTAGTCACGCACGGACTTGACTCCGCTCAGCGCAATGGTCCGATCGCATCGAACACCACCGGATTCGTCCCCGGGATGAGAGTAGCGACGCCTGTATTTGGTATTGGACTTGGCGCGGATGACGAAGAAACGCCCTGTTCTGTGCAACGTGAACAGGCGCTCGAAGTCCACATGGCCACGATCCATGATGTAGAAGGCGCCGGGCTCCGGGATCAGCAGATCAAGGACATTGATGTCGTGTAGCTTGCCGTCGGAGATGTGGATAAAGGTTGGGATGTTGCCTTGAAGATCGAGCGGGGTCTGGAGCTTGACGGCAGATTCGGTTGAGCGAAACAGTGCCCACGGAAAGACGGATAGGCGCAGGTCGATGGTAGAGGCATCGAGCGCATAAACCGCGTTGTCAAGATCAAGCCCCAAGTCCTCGTCGGCATACAGGGGGCGAGCGGTGCGAATCAATGCCTGAACGAGATCTGCCTAGATACGCCAATCTCGGCGTTCATTCGCGTCGGCCACGGCGCTTCTGGAAACGTTGCCCCGGATACCCCTGTGGTACAACTTGTCCTTCTGGGCGCGCAGGCAAACTTCAATATCGCGTAGGCTCTCGCGATGGGTTAACTGCGCGAAGGTCATGCGCAGGTATTGGTCGAGACAGGAAAATGTCTTCTTGTAGCGGTTGCCGTCGTACCGCGCAACGCCTCGACGAAACGCATGCCTCGGTAAAGAGTCAATGACCTGAGAAAAAACGAGCTTGCCGATGTGCATAACCGGGGATCCCCAGCATCCCCAGAAGGGGGTATTTGGGAGATGCGCGAGGTGATTCAATCGGTGACACTCTTAAAGTGGCTTTTTTCATTGTCCTTACAAGGAGTTACGCAACAAGAACAAACGTTGGCTCATAGGGTCAACTGAGTGAGAGCTACCCAACCGCCTTGTCAAGCCTGAGAATCAGCTCCCCAAAATGAGTTGCCAAAGGAGAAGCCGATGACCCGTTTCTCAACCCTCGATTTGATGGATGAGCCGAAATGTTACGCGTATCTGGTTGCGATTTTGCATCCGGAGGGTCTCGGTTGCCTGGCGTGCCACACGCCGGTCGCGCACGCGAAGGTCCATCGACGTGATCGCGCGCCCTTGTTGTCCTTTCGCTGCGCTTGCGGTCGGATCTACAACGCGTTACGGCAACCCTGTGGCAAGGTACCCATCACGGCTGTTTCTGATCGTACGGATCTTGCAGGGCATCGTCCAAGGGGTTCCCACTCGGCATCTGGCGCAAGAATTGGGCCTCGACCGTAAGCATTTGCTGGAACGTCGCCATCAAATTCAAACGCTTGCGGAACAGGCTTGCCCGCGGGAAGCCTTGGTCGATGCGGTCGTGGAAGCCGATGAGATGGACCAAAATGCCGGTGAGAAGGGCCGTTTACACCCCGATCCCGAAGACCCACCGCGTCGTCGCGCCAACCACGCACGGTACCTGGGACACCGACCAGCCTCCCATCCTGGGGATTGTCGGCCGTGACAGTGGCCAGATTCAACTGAGTTTAAAAAACAGTGCGCGATCGGATCTGGAGCCGCCGGTCTTGCCAGAAACCCAGAAAGGAACGACCATCAACACTGACGAGTGGGGCGCCTACCGACACTTGTCGGCGGCAGAACGTCAACACGTCACGGTTTGTCATGCGCCGGGGAAGCGGGTGTGGGCGCGCGATGAGGATGGCGACGGGATCCGGGAGGTGCACACCAACACCATCGAAGGCGTGTGGACCGGCGTACGCAATTTTCTGCGTCCTTTTCGCGGGGTTAACAAGCTCTACCTCCAGCCACTGCTGTCCGACAAAACGTTTGTTTTTGTTGCGTAACTCCTTGTAAGGAAATGAAAGACAGCCACTTTAAGTATCACCGACTTGAATCACCTCGCGCATCTCCCAAATACCCCCTTCAGGGGATGTTGGGGACCCGGTTATGCACATCGGCAAGCTCGTTTTTTCTCAGGCCATTAACTCTTTACCGATGCATGCGTTTCGTCGAGGCGTTGCGCAGTGCGACGGCAACTGCTACAAGAAGACGTTTTCCTGTCTCGACCAATACCTGCGCATGACCTTCGCGCAGTTAACCCATCGCGAGAGCCTACCCGATATTGAAGTTTGCCTGCGCGCCCAGAAGGACAGGTTGTACCACAGGGGTCTCCGGGGCAACGTTTCCAGAAGCACCGTGGCCGACGCGAATGAACGCCGAGATTGGCGTATCTAGGCAGATCTCGCTCAGGCATTGATTCGCACCCCTCGCCCCTGTATGCCGACGAGGACTTGGGGCGTGATCTTGACAACGCGGTTTATGCGCTCGATGCCTCTACCATCGACCTGCGCCTATCCGTCTTTCCGTGGGCACTGTTTCGCTCAACCGAATCCGCGGTCAAGCTCCAGAACCTGCTCGATCTTCAAGGCAACATCCCAACCTTTATCCACATCTCCGATGGCAAGCTACACGACGTCAATGTCCTTGATCTGCTGATCCCGGAGCCCGGCGCCTTCTACATCATGGATCGTGGCCATGTGGACTTCGAGCGCCTGTTCACGTTGCACAGAACAGGGCGTTTCTTCGTCATCCGCGCCAAGTCCAATACCAAATACAGGCGTCGCTACTCTCATCCCGGGGACGAATTCGGTGGTGTTCGATGCGATCGGACCATTGCGCTGAGCAGAGTCAAGTCCGGGCGTGACTACCCCCTACCATTACGCCGTAAGGGCCGAGCGTTTGGTCGGAGTGCGGCGCGTGAGCGCCGGCGGAGACGAAATGCAGGCCATGCGACACGGCATCAAGTTATTGCGGGAGTCCTGGTGCCGCGCGGAGTGCGCGCCGGGACGGACGCAAGACGAACGCGGGCCGCCGAAGGCAATTGGCCGTCACCCCATTGTTTGCACCCGAAATTGGACGGACCCCATTTCGGGTTGCGCGAAAAATGGCGACGCTCCGGTTCTTGACCAACAACTTCGCCATTCCAGCGCAGACGGTGGCGGATCTCTACCGATACCGCCGGCAAGTTGAATTGCTTTTCAAGTGGATCAAACAACGCCTACGCATCAAATCGTTCTTCGGGACCTCCGAGAACGCGGTTAAAAGCCAGATTTGGATCGCTATCTCGGTTTACATCCTCGTCGCTATCATCAAGAAGCACCTTGACAGCAAATCGGATCTCTACACAATTTTACAGATTCTGAGCCTGACCTTATTCGAAAACGCTCTTCTAGCTCTGTTGGTTACTAGAATGAAATCCAGAAGCGATACTGTCTATACCCATAACCAACGGAATCTATTTGATAATTTCACCGGACAGCAGTAATGCAAGACATCAATCCTATCGTAGCGAGGATCGGCGACCTTGCGGGACGCATCCAGTCCCTCAGGGGGTATCTTTGACTATGCGGAGAAGCAGGAGCGCTTGACGGAGGTTTTGCGGGAGCTCGAGGCGCCGGATCTATGGCAGGACCCCAAGCACGCGCAGGCCATGGGCAGGGAACGGGCCGCCCTGGAGGCCGTGGTGGTCGGCCTCGATGAGCTGGACACGGGCCTGTCCGACGCCTCTGCGATCCTGGCCCTGGCCGCGGATGAGGCGGACCCGGAGGTGGTGGACGCGGTAGTGGCCGATGTGGCGGATTACGAACGGCGCATCGGTGAGCTCGAGTTCCGCCGTATGTTTTCCGGGGAGATGGACGCTAAGAACGCTTTTTTAGACATCCAGTCCGGGTCCGGCGGGACCGAGGCCCAGGACTGGTCCGAGATGTTGCTGCGCATGTACCTGCGATGGGGAGAGCGGCGCGGCTTCAAGACCGAGCTGATCGAGGTCTCTCCGGGTGAAGTAGCAGGCATCAAGAGCGCGACCGTCAAGCTCGACGGCGACTATGCCTTCGGCTGGTTGCGCACCGAGATCGGCGTGCATCGGCTGGTGCGCAAATCCCCCTTCGATTCGGGAAACCGGCGCCACACCTCCTTCGCCGCCGTGTTCGTCGCCCCGGAGGTGGACGACGATGTAGGGGTGGAGATCGACCCGGCGGATCTGCGCATCGATGTCTACCGCGCCAGCGGGGCCGGCGGCCAGCATGTCAACCGCACCGAATCGGCGGTGCGGGTTACCCATCACCCTACCGGGACGGTAGTGCAATGTCAGAATGAACGCAGTCAGCACAAAAACAAAGCCACGGCCATGAAGCAGCTCAAGGCCAAGCTCTACGAGCTGGAGATCCAAAAGCGCCGGGCCGACCAACAGGCGGTGGAGGACACCAAATCCGACATCGGCTGGGGCAACCAGATCCGTTCCTATGTGCTCGATCAGTCCCGGATCAAGGACCTGCGCACCAACCTGGAGATCGGCAACACCCAGTTGGTGCTGGACGGCAATCTGGACCCTTTCATCGAGGCCAGCCTCAAGGGAGGGCTCTAGGGGGTGATATTTAGTGAGGGTCTAGATAACTTTAGCATCTACAATTACATGCTAAGGTTATGTTATGCAAGGAAAAAACAGTATTTCAGGCGTTCACGCCCGGAAGCCAAATTCAGACTGATCATGCACTATTTTACGCATGGTCTAGCGGCCTCGAAACTCGCCGCACTGAGTGATGTAAGCCGCCCGACGATCAATCAACGGTTCTTCAAGCTACGACCTAGAATCGCCCAGCTTTGTGACGCCTCATCGCCTTTTTCCGGCGAGGTTGAAGGGGATGAATCCTCTTTTGGCGCCCGCCGTGTTCGAGGGAAAAAGGGACGTGGAGCCGGGGGTAAAACAATCGTCTTCGGAATCCTGGAATGGCAGGGAAAGTCTACACGGAGATCGTCCCGGATGCCTCCAAGAAGCCGCTACAGGCCGCGATTCGGGGCCAGGTACCCTCGTAGCATCATCCACTCGGATGGCTGGAGGGGCTACAATGGGTTGGTAGACATGAGTTATGAAAAGCATCTCCGCGTCCATCATGGTAAAAACGAATTTGCGCGAGGCAATTACCATTATCAACGGCACTGAATCATTCCGGTCATATGCTAAACAGAGGCTTGCAAAATTCAAGGGCGTTCCCAAACATACGTTTCATCTACACCTCAAAGAATGTGAATTCACATTTAATCATCGAGAGGAAAATCTCTATGATAAAATACTCTCTGCTGAGTGAAAATCCTCTCTAAAGTTATCTAAGACCCTTTGGTATGGACTTGGCGCGGATGACGAAGAAACGCCCTGTTCTGTACAACGTGAACAGGTGCTCGAAGTCCACATGGCCACGATCCATGATGTAGAAGGCGCCAGGCTCCGGAATCAGCAGATCAAGGACATTGGCGTCGTGTAGCTTGCCGTCGGAGATGTGGATAAAGGTTGGGATGTTGTCTTGAAGATCGAGCAGGGTCTGAAGCTTGACCGCAGATTCGGTTGAGCGAGACAGTGCCCATGGAAAGATGGATAGGCGCAGGTCGATGGTAGAGGCATCGAGCGCATAAACCGGTTGTCAAGATCAAGCACCAAGTCCTCGTCTGCATACAGGGGGCGAGCGGTGCGAATCAATGCCTGAGCGAGATCTGCCTAGATACGCCAATCTCGGCGTTCTTTCGCGTCGGCCACGGCGCTTCTAGAAACGTTGCCCCGGATACCCTTGTGGTACAAACTTGTCCTTCTGGCGCGCAGGCAAACTTCAATATCGCGTAGGCCCTCGCAAGGGGTTAATGCGCATGCCATGCGCAGGTATTGGTCGAGACAGGAAAATGTCTTCTTGTAGCGGTTGCCGTCGTACCGCGCAACACCTCGACGAAACGCATGGCATCGGTAAAGAGTCAATGACCTGAGAAAAAACGAGCTTGCCGACGTGCATAACCGGGTCCCCAACATCCCCAGAAGGGGGTATTTTAAGGGGGTATTTTGAAGATGCACGAGGTGATTCAAATCGCTGACACTCTTAAAGTGGCTGTCTTTCATTTCCTTACAAGGAGTTACGCAACAAAAACAAACGTTTTGTCGGATAGCAGCGATATAAATTAACAACTCACGGCGTGGTCTTCTTCTTGGCTTGCTCCAATAAAGCTTGGATCGCCTTACAATATAGTTTGTAGGTCATTTCGTGGGCGAAATCCTCTAGAGAGTCCGTGTAATCCCTGTGATACATAGGGATTATTGTATAGAATCTTTCCTCCAAGTCCCGGAGGCCGTCTCTGAGTTTAATATAGAGATTGATCAACTTATTTTCCTGTGATCCCATTGCGTATCCTGTCAATCAATGTCAAGACCTTAAACTAGGAAATTCCGCAAAAAATGGGGTTGGCGCGGTCTGTATCAGCCGTGGTCGGAATGAGAAGACCAGCTTCGTGATCGTTGATGCGCAAAGCGTGAAGAATACAGATCCGGCGGAACAGAAAGGTTACAACGCGGGGAAGAAGGTATCTGGCATCAAACGATATCTTGCCGTGGATACGCAAGGGTTTTCCCATGCGATTGCCATTACGACAGCGGATGTCACCGATAGAAAAGGCGCCTTGGTGCTTTTTCGGAACATCAGGATAGCTTGTCCGCGGTGACGAACGTGCTGGTTGATAGCGGTTATACCGGACAGCCCTTTGCCGATGCCGTTCACAACCTTCTGGGGGCCACGGTAACGGTTGCCAAGCGAAACGAACTGCGCACCTTTGCCGTGCTTCCCAAACGCTGGGTTGTCGAGCGCTCGTTTGCTTGGTTGGAGAAATGTCGAAGGTGATGGAAAAACTGTGAGCGAAAGCTCAATACCAGCTTGCAGTTTGTTACCTTGGCTTTTCCGGAGCGTCGTCATTTTTCGCGCAACCCGAAATGGGGTCCGTCCGATTTCGGGCGCAAACAATGGAGCGACGGCCATTGCCTTCGGCGGCCCACGTTCGTCCCGGCGCGCACTCCGCGCGGCACCAGGACTCCCGCAATGACTTGACGCCGTGTCGCATGGCCTGGCATTTCGTCTCCACCGGCGCTCACGCGCCGCACTCCGACCAAATGCTCGGCCCTACGCCTACCCGGGGGTGGCGCACGCCGCTCGGCACTTACCCCCCCCTCGCTTCCCTGTGCTCCTCAGCCTTGCTACTCCAAAGATCGTAAAAGGCTCTAACGGCCCGCGTGAAGAATGGGTAGAGAACCATGAATGAACACGAATACACACGAATTCGTATCTGTCTCCGTGTATAGTAGTAGATTGGGTTAGGCACGTGGGGAAACGCTTTTCGGGAGGCACGGTGTTGAACGCGCCGTAACCCAACACGTCAGATCCCACAAGCAACGCCGAATAATCCAGCACCGCGCCCGGACAGGCACGGCGTCAAGCGCACCCTGGCCCGACAGCTTCCCTTCAACACAGTAAGGGTGGGCGTACCAAGTCAGCGCCGGGGAATGACTACGCGGGCCGGATTGAGGGCAAGCGCCACGGGTTTCTGTTAAAAAGTCGCTCATAAGAACCGCATGATCCAGGACCCAATTGCCTGACGATAAGGCCTCGAATCCCTGCGACCTCGCCAGTCGAGGGGTGTTGATTACCCGTCCCGCGGCCCAGGCCGAGGGACTTTGCCGGCTCGTCGAGACCGCCGGGGGCAGGGCCATCCGTTTTCCCACCATCGCCATCGAGCCGGTAGCAAATCGGGAACCGGCACGGGCGCTGCTGGCTCAGGACTGGGACCTGATCCTGTTCGTCAGTCGCAACGCGGTCGAGCGGGCCTTGCCTTTGCTCCCGAATGGTCGCTTGCCCGCGGAGCCGCGACTGGGCGTGGTCGGAGCGGCTACCGCCCGGGCCCTGAGCCGTGTAGGTCGGCTCCCGGATCTGATGCCTGCCGGCCGCTCCGACAGTGAGTCGCTGTTGGCGCTCCCGGAATTCTCGGATCTCAGCGGCCGACGGGTGCTGATCGTGCGCGGAGTCGGCGGACGTGGTCTGCTGGGCGATACCCTGGTCGAGCGGGGCGCGCAGCTCGCCTATGCCGAGGTTTACCTTCGTACGCTTCCCGTCACCGATGCCGCCTCCCTGTTGACACACTGGCGGCGGGATGTACAGCTCGCCACGGCCACCAGCGGAGAGATACTGGATAACCTGCTCATTTTGATCGGGGAGAAGGGGCGGGATCTGCTGCTCGACACGCCCCTGGTAGTGGTCAGCGAACGGACCGGGGAAACGGCCACGGAGTTCGGGTTTGCCCGCGTGGAGGTAGCGGACGACGCCTCGGACGCAGCTGTTCTCGCCGCTTTGTGCCGCATGATCGAAACCAATCCGCAAGCGATTGACACGTACTCGCCCTGTCGCTCTAGGGTCTGTTGAGATTCAGGATTCCCAAGCGTCGTGATTTGTGATTCAAGCTACCTTGTCGAAGGAGGTTTGGATGACGACGGAGCGTTTTGTAATTACGGATCGTCAATGTGCTTTGATGGAGCCGCATTGTCTGGGCAAGGAGACGGACCCTGTCCGGACGGGTGGCGACGGTTGTTTTTGGAGGCGGTGCTCTGG
>Ga0209781_1000299_pt1 | contig 12559 bp, 8 predicted proteins | sample WorMetHERISLAND1_3_FD_187386 | JGI IMG/M metagenome (GOLD analysis project Ga0209781, IMG submission 187386) | Marine gutless worms symbiont microbial communities from Max Planck institute for Marine Microbiology, Germany - Olavius albidus HERON... | ecosystem: Host-associated > Annelida >...
ACGCTAGGCACAGAAAGCCCAGACGGTGCGTATACGTATTGAACTTGGGGGGAACGGGCATAAGGCCCCCGGACAGTTTTAGTTATCGTTCCAATTTTCGTTTTCGTTCCAGTTTTCGTTCTCGTTCCAATTTTCGTTCTCGTTCTCGTTCTAGTTCTTGTTCTACAACAAGCGGCGACATATTCTATTGCAGCGGTAGCAGGCAATTGAACCATTCTAGTTGTTGTTGTTGTCATGACGAGGCCGTCAGGCACTGCCTATATTGGGGAACAGATGTCCCGAAGAGATGAGGAATTCCACCAGACTCTCATAGTCCTGGAACACATCTGTGATATCAATCGAATGACCAAAGTAATGCTGGCGTTCTGCTGCCAATTTTGAGCAGAGCAATAGTAAACGTTCAGCCGTCTCCTCCCCATTACCACAATTGAATGTGGACAGGTTGGAGATGGAATCTGGCCAATATATATATGAGTGCTTGATAGGAAGCCGTGGAGCAGAGTCAGTTGAACCTCAGTCTATGAAGTCTAAAGTCAAGAATCTAGTCAAGAGAATATAGCAACATTTTACAGTGGAAACAATAAAATAATTAAGTTTTGAGGCTAGAATGAAAGAATGCTCCCAGATGCGGTAAATGCTCTTACCTCTGCATGAAGTCGACAAATGTGAGTCGAGTCGGGTAGCCTTGTTTGCGGATCTTCACTGTCTCCAGCACGCCAGTGTATCTCAGCTGCTGAAGTACAAGCTCAGCACTGAAACTGCCCGATGACTTCTGAGCATTTGGCTTGATGCAGCTGCAGCAGCCCAGCCAACAAACGTATGCACTGATGCACCAGCGCTGGCAATAAACTTTAGTAACAGATGCGGAAAAACTAACAACTTCACGCTCAATTCACTACTCTATAACTGTCAAATTTTGTGTATGTGGCGAATTTATTCAGAGTTACTCCAGGGTCGGCCGGGTCCATTTGGAAACTGTGGAAACAGGACTTCACAAGCTGGATGCCCAAATGACAGCGTGAGAGCGTGGAGAACACTGTGAGCAATAGAACAAACTAGGAAACAATAACCATCGATTAATATACATTGTACTACAAACAACAAAGCAGTCACTGAGGTACTCATCTCAGCTTTTTGGGATTTACTTTAAAATGTAAATGGCATGAATATATTCTCCACTGTACCTACCAAAATAGAAACGTGAACTCGACGGCAGCATCAAATGCTATGCTGGACGCCTCCGCCGTGATAACGTGACCTTGACTTTCGACCTTTTGACCCCAAAACATAATCAGTTTATCTTTGTCCCAAAATGCACCAATGAAAAAAGTTTGGCGAAAACCTATCAACAGATGGAGATATTGCGGAATTCTTAGTCTCGGACACACGGCTGGACTGATGCACGGGCGGAAACACAGACATAGGCCTAGGTGTGCAAAACATATATCCCCGGTGCCAACTCCGGCTTGTTTCAACAAGTCAGTCACCCTCCACAAACCTCAGCTGCACTGAGAAAATTACTTTCAATTCTTTTAGCTGAAAATTAATGTCTTACCGGACGAAGTGTGGTTGAGCAGCAGATAGTCGATTCATCAGCGTGTTCAGTGACAGCTAATCAGCAACAACAAATGAAACGGAATAACAATATACATGTATAATTTAACTAACAGGTAAGAAGAATGTTATTCTCTTCTTTCAAACAGTGATAAATGTACAGCAAACTTAATACCTCTTAGTGGGGCAGGGCACAATAATACAAATTGGCCAAATGTATAACTGTCATTATGCAGTTGTAAACGCACAGACAAATGGCGTTGTTTCCAAACCTTGAACTGATTCGCCAACGTTTTCATAGCTTTTGAACTTCCGCCGGTTTCCGAGATTGCCGACAACTTGGATACTTGCTTGCGACCACTACAGCAGCAACCATGGTGTCATTAAAGGCCATTCCACACCGCTAACACGACAGTATCGGCAGAATCGGCCGACTGCCGCCTATTTTGTTCAATTTTCTGTTAGGTTCTGTGCGGCAAGCTGGCTACTTCTTCGTTCTTCAAATTGAAAGCCACGTTAAATATATAACGTGTTGTTTTGACCAACAATTCCTAGGAGTCAACTTCAGGAGCCCAGCATAACTTGGACTGTCTCTGGATAACTGACCAAAGTGACCAGTTAACATTGTCATCGTCCTCACAGTAGTTGTAGTATATCGTCGCGTGACACTGTGGTGTGGATCCGTCATCATCCGTGGAATAGGTTTGATGCTAAATGCAACTGCATGACACTTGATGTGAGATGCCTGTTGTACAAAAAAACTAAACTAACGCAGCCTAACTTGTCCTAGTCGTGAAAACAGAGTTAACAGACTGGTCAAAGCAACTGGAGTAGTAGTGCATAAAAAACTACACAGACAACATAGTAAGTCATATTTCACTGAAACAGTTGGCCAAATAACGCAACAACAGACCCAGGTTTAGCTGTTGGACTCAGCCCAATCTGACTCACTCTTTTCCCAATTGCGTTGGAGCTGCATGTTGGCATCAGCTCCGGCAGCTGCTGAAACATCCGCGACTTGCGGTTGAACCTCTTCACCGTCGCATTTTTGCTGCAATTAGACAGTTCATAAATACAAACCTCACAGAACTTCACTCATTTTCTCACAGCAGTGGAAAGCATAATGTATTTAAATGGCACATCAACATCACCACTGACATGTATATCTACCTATGCAGTGTTTTTGGACCCGAAAATTTCATGCAAATCGGTCAAGCCGTTTTCTCGTAATCTTTCTGATAAAGAAACAAACAAACAAAGAAATTAACAAACAAACAAAAAAATCGGTCGAAAACGATACCCCGCCCCCGATAGTATCGGGGGCGGGGCGGGGTAATAATTAATTTTTAATCAGCAAACTGCCTAATGCAATAAGTCTTATCAGCAGCAGCGGCGGACCATACAACAGTGCCCGCACGTGCCGCTGTCGGACGCCACCTGGCGAACAGAAATGAACTGTGTGTTTCCGGGTCCAACAGCTACGCGTTGTTGTTCTTGTTCATCACAAGTCACATTTGCTCGACAGCATCACTTTGCAACAAACTGTCTACACTTGGTCCCTAAATTACGTTTTTAGCTCATTCCAAGAATGAGCTAATACAATGGTGAGGCATCCGTCGTCTGTCTGTCCGTCCGTCCGTCCGTCTGTAAACTTTTGCGCAAATCGCTTCTTCTCGCAGGCAAATGGTCGGATCGCCACCAAACTTTCAAAAGATGGACTCCAGGTCAGCGTGCATCCAGGGTGTGCTCAAGGTCAAGGTCAAAGGTCACGTGATATGAGCACTTTTGTGTTGGCACGAAAATCGCTTCTTCTCCCAGGCAAATGGCCCGATCGCCACCAAACTTGCACACGATGGTCAGCAGGTAAGCCTGCATCCAGGGTGTGCTCAAGGTCAAGGTCAAAATCAAGGTCAAAGGTCACGTGATACGCGAACTTTCTTGGATTCTTGGAATGAGCTACTCCGTCACTGATGGTCTGGTTATACAACTTCACTCCCACAGATGTCGTTTTGTCCACAAATATATACATAAATTTTGCAGTTTCACTCAGAGTGTCGCGATTCTTCTCAAGAAATCTACCATGTTTATTGGTCAAATAAAGAGAGAGAGATAAAGAGAGAGATAAATAAAAACCAGCTAAATACTGTTTCCCATTAGAAGCTGAATGGTCCAGGGTATGACAACCTGTTTCATTCAGTATCCTGTAAAATGTGGTAGATACAATCTCTCTGTAACCAGCTGTACCTGACTTCAAGCTGCCCGAACTCAGACAATGGTGAGAAAAGCTCATAGACTAATGAAGCATCGGCATGACGCATGCATTTCATGATGCTGTCACTCAGAGTGTCGCGATTCTTCTCAAGAAATCCATCAACATTGTATGTCACCTGGAGAATTATTACAACAGGTGCGTGATTTGAAAATTTTACAATACATTAAGCATCGGCCTCCATCTGACTCTATAATACACAGCCTGGCCTACAGCCCACAAATTAACTCTGCAGACAGTGCAGAATCCTCTATACAAACAACACGCTGCTTACATTATCAATGGACAACATATAAAATTACAGGTAAAATTACAATTAATGGAGAGCAGTTGGTAATGCTGCCACCGGCAGAATATCCAAATAATAGTGACACAGAAATGTTGAACTCTGGTGTAGCAGTTTGCAGCACAGTATGTCACGGACATATCATCTCAGATGTCATTCATGCCGATACTTCTGGTAGGGCCAGTTCGATACATGACCATTTTGGTACATAGGGCGGACTACTTCGGTACAAAACTACTTCAGTACATGTCAACACTCTTCAAGATACTGTTTCATTGACACTAACAATATGCATATTAGCTTAGATGTTTCTGGTGTACTTATGTTCAATACTGTACCCGGTCCAGAAATCAGAGAATTAGAATGATATCAAAAAACAAGAGTTGGTCCAGAAATCAGAGAATTAGAATGATATCAAAGAACAAGGGCCTTGGAATAACACATGCCCGTTAGAATATAGCAATAACTAACGCATAACAGTAGCAGAGTTAGCAGCAATGTGCAGTGTACATGCCTGTCCAGCAAAATGCTGAATCATAAACTCCAGACTCTGTCCTTTCGGCGTCTTAAACTCCGGTCGTTTGGCAAAGTTCTTAATCAGTTTATCTTGAAATGATTGATCGGTGCCTTGCGGGAATTTACTCTCGTCATCAAGCAAGCTGAACAGGCCACAAGTCTGCAACAAACAAATAGTGCATGAACAGTCAAATAAACTGCAGTGCAGTTTAATTTAATTCCTCACAAAAGTATCCACACAGAACAGTAATAAACACACACATCACTGTTGATCTCCGCGCCTAGCCTAAGAGTCATTATTGTCAACAATTGACTCTGTCTATATGTCTGTCACGCCCCTTCAAATTGCTTCTTCTTTTTTGTTTCTCGGTGGAATCGAGCCATTTTTTGGCCATCAGTTCTCCATGTGGCACTCTACAATTATGTTGTTCTTAGATTTTGGATTTACGCCGCCTAACGCCCAAAATTTACTTCTCAAAATTTGCACAAAATCGCCTATAAGTCGGCTTGTATGGCAGATAGACCGGAAATGTTTGGGCCTACCAGGGGGTTTTCGGGGACGGCCGATTCAATGGAACCATGCAAAATGTTGTGGGCTGACCCTTGTTGCCATGGCAACGAAATTTGGGCTAGGCGCAGAGATCCAGTCGCCTACCGGCTTGTTACTATTTTCCATCTACCAAGTTAATCATTTCAAATTCATTGCAGAATCAGCTAAGTTATCAGACTTCGACATGAAGCTTTCTTTTCACATGTAGGCCTAGTGATGTCAAAACAGAGTAAGTTGCGTTATCAAACTTTGAATCTTTGATGTTTAATTTTCTTCCATACACGTTCAAAAATCTAAGCTGTTGTTTCTGCTAATGAAGAAAATTCTGCACATGGCAGCTCATCCCTTAATTGTGCTTTCAGCTGGCGGGTTTAAACTCGACTAAGCTAGCATATGACCTGCATTAACGAGATAACTAACTCCATTAACACCAGTGCCTTTAAATGACCACACCCAATATGCTGAGTTTTTTTGCCGACAGTCCCGGTAACAGCCGTAATGTTACACAGAACTTTCAAATGTCTTCATGACTATCATCAGTGTTCACTGGACCTGCCTGGGAAGGGATGGCCAGGCTGAGTTGGCTTGGGTCATTAGTTAAATACCAAGATGACATAGATATACCCATTCTTGGTACTAACCCAACTCAACGTCGAGTAATTTCGGTGATTGTTTACACGCTGTCAAGCTTCCATCACAATGCTAATGAAAACGTAAACTTGAACAAACCCCGAGAAAGAGATCCAGTAGAGGCAAGTTGTCCACGTACGTAATGTCACTGCCAGAGATGCCTTCACGCTCATATTCCTCGAGTTCCCAGCGGAAGATGTGCTCGTTGAAGAAACACTGCAGCTGCTCGTTGGCGATGTTGATACACAGTTGCTCAAAACTGTTGTTCTCAAAGTTCTCAAAACCGTAAATGTCAAGAATGCCGATCGTCATGTCAACTTTCCGGCTGCAACAGAGAATCAGCTTACGTTACATACAAGCCAACCAAGTAACAGCTAGGATGGAAAAATCACAATGACGATAAATTAAAGTAACACAGTAGTCAACAGAAAAAAATGTACGACATAAGTAATAAAGTATACAATAATGAACATGAAAGTTACTAAACATTGCGGTAAATGTTGAAATTTACATGTCACCTCTATGAGCTTGTCTGCCGGAGTAACATTAGATAATTACTGATGCATGTAAATGTAGGGCCTAGTTTGATTTTCAGTGTAAGTAAGAAAGCTGCCATTTATAAACAAATTCAGTTTTTCCCTGATGCAATAAATTTTCCAGCATTTGCACAAGCTTGCACTCTCTGGGTGCACTCTAATCTTGTGATTGATAATTAACATACAAAGTCGACTTTGCAGCCCATACAAACCCAACTGTTCACCCACATATTTAACAAGAAATACTTTAGATTGTGGCCAATCTAATTACTCCTCGCGCATTGTTTTTTTCCACATACCTAATGAATTTGGTCAAACCGGAAATAGCGCCATTCGATCCGCTGACCCCGAAAACCCCACCGTAGAACCAAACATGAAGTGGATCAGACGACCCCTCGCGGAGATATGGCCATTTGAAATTTTTCCAAATGTGAGGCGGTCGTTGGTCGGTCGTCGGTTGGTCGCCAGTTGGTCGTCAATATATACTTCTTCTTACACTGATCTCATATACTCCTCTTCGCTACATTAGGAACACAGCGCACGAGGAGTAACAAACGAAAGTTTGCCAGTAACGTACTATACAGTGCTACTGCATAAAAATCACATCAGGTGTGTGTGTGTGTGTGCTGTAACAGACTTTTTGCTGCTGAGCACGATGTTGATTTGGTAGACAATCCAACTAAACAGTCGACCATAAAGCGCCTTTGCTAGTGCATCACGTCCATCGTTTGCCTGAGCTTCTGTCTTCAAACTTGTCACCGTTTCCATACCACCTGAGCAGACAGCCATCATTCAGGCTCTCAGCACCTGGTATATGACTTAAGGAGCGATCACAAGTAAAATAAAACATGCAATAAAACTTAAAACAAGTCCTGCAAGACTTGCACAACTGTTGCAGCCCTCATTAGCATTTTGTTTTAGCTTGCAGCCAATGACGGCATACCGTCCAGTTGTGCAAGTCTTGCAGCACTGTTTTATGTTTTATTGCATGTTTTATTTTACTTGTGATCGGTTCTTTATCAGCACTGGAGTAAACAGCTGCCTTTATTTTCAGTCTCTAGCATCATTTGTGTTACTTACCGCCGACTGTGCTGACCGTTGAAATCAATGCTTCCGTCAACCTCTCAAAATCCACGACCAGCAACTGAGACACTGGCAACAGACAGTCACACAAACCACTGATGACAACATTCTCATTCATAACACTAACAACAGCAAAATCTGCAGAGTTTAACATTTCAGGAATTATTAAAGTCCTCCCTATAGTAGGCATACCACACCAAGCCAGGCCAGACTTCAGACGTGGATGGCCGCGGGGTTTAAGGCAGTACCGTTTTGAATACTTTTTGCATTTTTCTGGTGGGCAATTTTTTTGGCATTCTGTGCATATTCTGGCAACAAAATTTCCTTTGATTAAGAATAATGGCAACGCTATGTATGCCACAGACAGACCGCAAACAGATGCAAATGTTTAATGTCATCCCCATAAGGGTAGGACCATAATAAAATTCCTAAGTCCATTATGAACTAGGTAATATTTGTGTAATAAGTGCAGATACTAACCTAGTACGAGTATGTCATCATTTGAGACAAAGACGCCCTCTGTCTGTGGATCTGTTTCAAACTTGATGTCTGATATGTGCAGCACGGCTGCTAGGATCGCCATGATGCCGTCTTTCTGCTGTAACAGCACACGCACCAACAACACACTGATGAGAACAATCACTCACAAACATACTGCTGCTGCTGCTGCTAAAGTACTACTACTATTACTACTGCTTCTGTCTTCTGGTCTTTCTTTAATCTTCTTATTACCTCTGTCAGGAGGTATTGCAATCTGTCATGTTTGTTGGTTCGTTCGTTTGTTAGTGTGTTCGTTAGTTTGCATCTGGTCACCGGCAGAACAAACGGCGGGAGTGTGGTAGGCGGGCGGCGTTGCACGTGCCTGACGGCGGTGTGGTCTACAAGTGCTTTTTCTAGTTTTTCCTGCAATTACCTGTACTCCAGGTCAAACTATCGTTCCCAGAAGGTCTTCCTTTAAAAACCTTCGACTATGCAAACCTGATTCTTGCCGACCAATCAGCAGCATCAAAGCACTGAAGGAGTCAATCACATATGAAGGCAATTAGTAAGTAAGTAAGTAAGTAAGTAAGTGTGCTTAAACATGGCACACTTAGGTAAAAGTCACAATGTGCCGAGTCTCAGCAAGTAGTCATCTAAACTCACTCAGGCATAATGTCTTGTGACAGAAGTTCAACAGGCAGATAATCATACAGCTGCAGTGCAGTCCGCCCGTGAGCCGTCATCTAGCCGTGACTGTGTCTGAGGGACTGCACAGTGCACACGCGTAATATTATATGCACACATTATGCACAGCTAATTTTGACCAAGCACTGTAGTCGCCATATCCAGACTATCAAAAGAGTCACCATAACCATTCACGATACTATATACTATCCACACAACAAAGAACCTCCTGAGAGAAGCCGACGTCATTCATAATAGCACACACGGTGTCCCACATTTCTTTGCAGTGTTTCATTTCAGAACTGTCGGTAAACACGGCGTCCCCGGTCACCGGCTGGACTATTCTGTTTCAGATCAACAACACAACATTAATGTCGGCAACAATGTAACCAGTGCCGTAGCCAGGATTTTTAATTCACCGAGGCAGTAAACCCTTCCCCTCTTCCTTCCTCTCCCTCCCTCCCTTCCCCTCTCCCCTCCATCCCCCTGCCCTGTTCCCCCAGCGGGTTCTGGGGCGGAGCCCCAGCCAAAATCGAATTTGGTGCATTTTACCCTTAAAATCTAACAGCTGGTGGCAACAATTGTCATGATTTCCATGAGAATCAACTGACCACATTTCGTGTAGTTTAACCAGTAAAGGTAAATCGGAACCAGAAATTTTCTCAATTTTAATTATCATTATCAAATTCAACTAGGGGGCCCTGGGGGAGTGCTGTGAGCTCCCTAGCGGGGTCTGGGGCGCAGCCCCAGCCGAAATCGAATTTGGTGCATTTTACCCTTAAAATCTAACAGTTGGTGGCAACAATTTTCATGATTTCCATGAGAATCAACTGACCAAATTTCGGGCAGCTTAACCAGTAAAGGCAAATCGGAACCAAAAATTTTCTCAAGTTTAATTATGATTATCAAACCCAACTCGGGGGCCGGCCCTGGTCGAGCGCTGTGAGCTCCCCAGCATGGTCTGGGGCGGAGCCTTAGCCTAAATCGAATTTGGCGCATTTTTACCTTAAAATCTGACAGTTGGTGGCAAAAATTTTAATTTTCATGAGAATCAACTAACCAAACTTTGTGTAGTTTAAAGAAGCAAAATTACCTCCGCCAAAATTTTACCGGGCAGCTGCCTCGGTTGCCTCAACAGTAGCTACGGCCCTGGTAACGCATTGTTATAGTATAGTCAGCCCTAGGAAATACATAACGAGCAACTCATTTGGCTTTTTTGTACAAACTATACCACTATACCACTACTACTACTACTACTACTCCAGAGTCAATGTGGAGCTGAGATTCCAAAGTCTTGGGGCAGTGCTTTTCACCCAAATGTCAGCTTCAAAACACTGAATGGAAAATTAACCCTTTCAAGGCTAAAAAATTTTCCTCTGTCCTCAAAGGCTGAATATCTGGCCAGTAACGTCATAAACCTGTGCCTTCAGTATGTTGACTTCTCTCGACACATCATCTACTATTAGCCCTGTAGTCCTCAATGTTGACTTTTGTCCACATCAGTCTTTTGCCTAGCAGTCAAGTCGACTTTCTCATCAACAGCTGTGAAAGAATTACCACAGTTCACAGAAGCAAAACAACTAATCAACGTAAATATAATATGCTGACTTACATTGTAGAATTAGAAATACTATCGACAGACCTGTGTTGTTCCGGCTTCTTCAGCAGATTCGCCTTCATTCGCTGTTCGTCCAGACCGGCAAATAAATAGTAGAAAATGTGAAAATTTTTCTCTCCCTCATGCTGACTAACGACGCGAGATTTCTCCAACAGATATTCCGACAACTTTGCTGGAAATGTTTATACAACAATCTGCTGCCAGTTTACATGAAAATAATGACATACTAATTATATATTACATTTACATGTATTATCATAATAACTAACTATATAAAATAAATAAACAAGATATATGCCATAAAAAGTTCTGCAAAATCTGTCAGATCATTCTTCCATCATCTACTGTTTAATAAAGAACACTGAACTAAAAACTCTACATGTACAATCAACATGAAAAATATTTTTCACTGGCACTGACATGTCACCAATTTCATCAGCAAGTGCACATCCATATTCAATTCCATATAAAGAAGACAAACAAATGTTTTAAGCAGCTAATAATTGCCAAATTTGTTGTATAAATAACAGAACATTACTGTACCTCCCTGCAAATGTCCTGCACTGTCAAACATCAATTCGATATATTTGCCGAAACGACTGCTGTTGTAGTTCATAACTGTCTGTGCATTGCCAAAAGCTTCCAGCAGCGGGTTCACCTGCAGAAGCAACAATGCACATCATCAACTGCATCACCTCATCTCAAAATATGTTCAATCTACTACAGCGACAAAACAACCTGTATGGGGCACTGGTAATTTAGGTTTTGTTTTCTGTAGGGTTGTGCAAATTAACGATTATTTAATAGATTGATCATTAAAAAATTGTTTAAATTTTCTTTAATCGATAAAATTTGAAAATGGCTGAATATCTGGCCAGATAAATTTTTAATTTTAAATTTTGGCCATCTGAACATCACTAATCAGACGTTTAAAGAGTATCATTGCAGGTGACAGTGTAGTGTCATGACCAGGAGCTTTGGATATTTCAAAATGGCACGTTGAAATTTGTTAGTGTCGAGTTCTCCACATGGGCCGGTGTTGTCTGTAATCAATCTTTTAGCTGTTTTCACTCCAATCTCTGCTCTGCAGTTACTGTGTAGGAATGCCACTGATGATATTCGATGACGCACTCCCCAATTCGTCAGAAATTCTGGAGTATCATGACATGCATAAAATGTTCGAAATTCATTGATTAATCGCAATTAATTTTTGGCAATTAATCGATAAAAAAATTTTAATCAGTACCAGCCATAGTTTTCTGCAAATATTCTGGCATAATATAAAAAATGTCATCTATTTATGTAGCAACGCTGAGCAGGAAAAACGATATTAGAAAGTAGAAGTTAAATGTTGATCTAACCTTGACGATGCGATCCTGAAGGTCGTTATGATCATTTTGTCGACACAACTGTGATATATGTTGTATCATCAACTTTGTACTCTCAGTCTTACCTGCAGCATTATAGCACAACTGATTCAGTTCACAATTCATAAATAACTAGAAAGCAGTCAGAGACCGCAATCTCCGCCAGTCGCGCGCAACCCCGCCCGGGCCCGCAACAGGTCACATGAGTGACGTCATCGATCACGTAACCGTTCGATTCACGTTCACCATACGCCATTTCCTTGGTGGTGTTCCATTGCAACTGAGTCTCTATCTCCAGTCGTTTTCGAGATATTCGGCCCAATACATGTTACTGAATGAACACACGAACACATACACACACCAACAAACACGACGAATCGCAATACCTCCTGGCAGAGGTAATGATAATACTCATTCTTTATGACATCAGACCCAGATTATTCAATCAGAATAAAACTCAGAACAGATAATGTGACAAATAAGCTGAAACTTTCTGACCATATGTATGTATTGCTATGGCACTTATAAAAGTGCTTCAAAATTTATAAAGCTTATTTTTTAAAACAAAAGTACAACCAAACTATTTTAGAATAGCTTCTAATTACTGCCACGAACATACAGAAATAATGGCACAAACCTGCACCAGACTCTCCACTGACAACACAGCACTGGCTCACAGCATTACGCAGCATGTTCTGAAATGCAGCATCGGAGATGGCATAGATATGTGGCGGCAGACTGCTGCGAACTCCAACCTCGGTGTATTGCTGACATTTCTATGTTCAACACATACACATAATTATGCATGAATTACACACTAGTTCATCCTCTATGACACACGCTATCTTCTTCATCGACTGACGCAAACAACATTCAGTGAAACAGATGCAACTAGAGGTGCATGGCAGAGCCAGACGTGAGGCCGCCCGGCGCCGCAAGTCCGAGTGGAAAGTCAACTTAGATATTCGAAATTCCTCTCGCAGCAA
>Ga0209781_1000300_pt1 | contig 12494 bp, 13 predicted proteins | sample WorMetHERISLAND1_3_FD_187386 | JGI IMG/M metagenome (GOLD analysis project Ga0209781, IMG submission 187386) | Marine gutless worms symbiont microbial communities from Max Planck institute for Marine Microbiology, Germany - Olavius albidus HERON... | ecosystem: Host-associated > Annelida >...
CACTCAATCCCGTCTTCATGGTGTGAGTACACGCTGAAACAAACACATCCACACTCAATCCCGTCTTCATGGTGTGCCATTCCAAAGTCATGAACGGTTTCAGTATTAAGCAGTGCTGGGCTAGCTTCTTAAAAAAGTAACTAGTTACAGTTACTAGTTACTTCTAACAAAAAGTAACTAGTTACTTGATTAGTTACTTTGTTGAAAAAATAACTAGTGACAGTTACTAGTTACTTTAAAAAGTTACTAGTTACTTTCCTAGTTAGCTTACTTCAAAACAACAAAAGTTAAAAGTCTTATTGCAACAGCCTATCATCGATAAAAGCATTGTGACTGTCCAGTGTCCACTACTGTCTTTCAGAAATGTCCAAGATGGGTAACCAAAGTAAATCCTGCACAGGAGTCACATGATCGTGTGGCTCAGGCTGAGCACTCCCAGTGCAAGACAGAGGGGCCAGTGTCAAGGTAGAAAGACATACAAAAACAGCATTGCAGTAGATGAAAACATAGGGGCTGATGACAAAATCAAGTTGTTGACATACAGACTGTAGACGACGTAGACGATAGAAGCATGAGCATTGAGCACACTGCACACTGCAGTGCACTGTGCCAAGCGTAAAACATACCATGCATCGATCCACTTACACACAAATTCCTTTCATTTTCAGTTACTCAGCATGCAAAATATGCCGTATTTTCGACCTGCTGGCCCAGAGTAAAATTCTAGTATCTGATATAGCTGTTGAATGTCACTCAAAGAAATTGGTAACGCTATTTGACACCATACATGACTGTAACAATGTGTGTTTGTACATATGAACAGTTTCCCAATGCTGCAGAAAAATGGAAATTACTGACACTTCATATGAAGTGCACTTAAGGCCCTGCTGAGATGGATCTCGCCAAACTTTCACCAAGTCATTTCTTAAGTTTGTGCTATTTCAACATTTCTGCCATTTCAACACAATCAATCTTTGTGATGCTTAAATGACAGACAGAGACACAGTGACAGACACAAAGAGACAGACAATATAAACAGAAAGACAGACAGAATTTCCAAAGCATCTATGATAATTTTTTGGATATAAAATTAACACATAAAAATTAGTAAAATTAGTAATTAAGCGAATGTAACAAACCTGCATAGAAGCCGCAGAGAATAACAGAAGAAAATGATGCAATTTCGCCAGAAAATGCCGCTGGCGGGATGCACATTAGAAATGCAAAGAACAGACCGCAGGCGTATATGATAAGGCGACTGACAAACTTTCTATCTGCTATCAATGACACAAATATTCTGCATACTGATATGGAAAAACTAAGCGTTGAGGCGACCCAAACAGCAATGCGTCTTTCCAATCCGGCCGCTACAGCCCAACTCACTGTGTGTGGCACATAGCTCTTGATAATGAACTTCTGCAGAACGCCAGTGATACAAAACAACAGAAAAGTTGTCTTCCTTAGCAGCCTGAAGTCCAGTGAGCCTTTAATGTAGCATTTCAGTTTGTCACACATTGTCCTTTTGTGAGAGTCTGTCACCTAGATACATGTACCAACACCAGACTACAACTTATACAGAACAACACTGCTGCAGAAGTCAACCAGATTTCTGTATCGACCCTGTTCTCCTTGAATAGGCCTGCCATGTTAAAGCACAAAATGATGGGAGTCGAGAGACAAAGGTCCAAAATAAAACACACCAAGTAAACATTCGTATAGTTTCATCAATGTACCTTATTGCATTATTTATAAAACACATTCATAACATGGCCACACACTCCTGTGCACAGTTCTGGATTAACTGCCTCATTTTATGGAGTTAATCCAGGTTAAATAAGGCTAGACCCCAAAAGTTTACTTTTGCAAACTGTTGTAAAATTTTTACAGGCCAACATGCATACTTCCTAGTGACAATTCAACAGCACCAAAGCACTGAACTTGGAGACTGCATGCTGCCACGCCCAACCAGGAACACTGTAATAGTTGTATTGGCTGTCCTCCATCCACTTCCAAAGCCGCATTCCTACCATGATAATGACCATGTACCTGGCTGCGGACAGCATGCTGCCACCACCACCGCATTAAATGCATCACCATAATTCTATGTCCAGGCATAGTAACTTCAGTAAAATTAGCTTACCAACATGTATTACGAACACTGACAAAACAAAAATCCCCAAAGTGAAACAACCCAACAAAAGTACATTACACTTTAACATCAAAATGCTGAGAAAATTTAACATAAGAGGTATCTGAGGTAAACCAGTTTTGTGCAGTGAAACTAGGTAGCTAACTGTACATCAGTAAACAATTACTACTGGAATCAGAAAAAAATCATCAGTTACCAACCTCTGTATGGCTGCTAATTGTCTTAAAGCGTTCTGGAGATCGGAACTGTAAAGCAAGTGGAATGCGATGAGCCTGAATAGCACCAATCAATGCCAACGTGCCACGCACGCCATAATGATCCAATAGAAGCTGTGTCACTGGCGCCCCGACAAAGCTGCCAAGACTGTAACCAATTACTGACATGCCAGTTGCAAAGCTACGATGTTTGCTGAACCGCTGTTGAATAATCACACTACATGACAGGAACATCAATGAGCTACCAATACCTGCAACAATATAAATAAATAGCAATAAAATATTGTATTTTATTTGCAGTAAATAATAGTACCTAAAATGTTCTGAACTTCTTCGATTAAAAATGTATAGTGTTTAACTGTCATTTTTGGTTAGGCAGTGCCCCTTGATTTTCATTTTCCTCCTACAATGAGTATAATATGAGTACATTTCTGCATTTCTTTCATCTACTTCAGATGGCCAATAGTTTCTAGACACTGCTGTAAATCCTTCTCAGACATCCCTTCTATCTAATTCCAACAATCTCTATTGTCATACAATCAGCATCATCTTTATGAGCGTGTTTATGAACATCTCAATCACCTTACTTAATCACAAAGCTCACTTCTTTCCAGACTTGTAACAAGTCCAGCAACTGCAACAGTCAAGTCCAAGTCCAAGTCCAAATCCACCATCCTTAAGTCCAAATCCACGTTAAGTGGGCAAGTCCAAGTCCGAGTCCACGAGACCAAGACCTCTTCAAAAAAAACTAAATCCAGTACGAAAAATGAACGTGCAAGCATTTTTATCATATACCAGTATTATTTCTCTCGCTGTTATTGATTAAAAGACTTTATCATAAACATACTTAAGAAGTTCCAGTTCTAATCCTCAATTATTCTTAGCAACTTAATCATATTGATAATTCTAAAAACACCCTACTAACGTTACCTGACTGCCAGGGGCATATTTAGGGTGGGGGGCTTGCGCCTTCCCCCTTGGAGGTGAAAAAATATTTGATAGTAATATTTAATGTGAAAAAGGCTAAATTTTGAACACTTTTGAAAATGTACACCTGAGATGTACCCCTGGGCACCCGCCCCCCTTTAGATTTCTAAATATGCCACTGCTCACTGCCCAAAGAAAACGACATGGCTACTTCAGTACATGATGCAAAAATCCAGTAAATCTCACCATGCTAATAAACATAGTGGAGTGGATACTGGATGTGCTCTTTTCCGGGTGCTTGCATTACAGATGTCGCACAAAGTTTGACGTAGTTCCAACCGGGTGTCATGAAATGTCGCACCAGCCACACCGGCTACACTGGCCCCAAAATATAAGTTAGTTTGTATGGACCACAGTGTACTAACTATGGAGGGGGTTAGCTAAATCTGACGCTGTGTCTGGATGCCTGGTGCAAGTGACTGAGCAATGAGCTCATTGTGTCTGTCAGTGCAGTGACCAACAATGCAGGGTGATTAGAGGTAATTAGCCCGTGGCAGTTGACGTGAATGACGTGGGTAAAGGGTGTCTAACGGCTAAAGGATGCACCACCGAAACGCATTTCACATGTTGGCTTAGACGCACCTATGCACTGACGCATTTTACCAAGTACTACCTCCCTGACAGACCTATATTTTGTAGATACAAAGGACTTGAAAAAAGGACTTGTAGGCAGAACCTTCAAGTCCGAGTCCAAGTCCAAGTACATAGCTTTTAAGTCCAAGTCCAAGTCCGAGTCCTTACAGCCCAAGTCCAAGTCCAGCAAAAATGGACTTAAGTCCATACTCGAGTCCAAGTTCGGACTCGAGTACTACAATTTAAAAAAAGTCTGCTTCTTTCAATCCCAACAATTATCTCAGCTTAGGGTTACCAACCGTCTAGAATTCGGATGCTGTGTGTGTCCCATGTCATGAATGGCTCAGTTCAGGACAGGCTAACTCCCAAATTTTCACTGTGCAAAAAGTACTCTGAATAAGGATCCTTATTTCCAGTTTTTTTGCCTTCGATCCTTGTCCTAAAAAGGCTAAAACCTTTAATAAAAACTTCCCTACCAAATATTAGTTTTTATAGGGCAAACAGGGACTATTTTAGCCAGCTGATGTCCAGTAATGGTATGTGGGTTAGTGTAAGCCGTTGCAAATGTCTCACGATCTGACTTTCCTTCAACCACAGACATTCTTCTTCTTCTGGGTGGCAAACTCCTAGCAGAGCGTTGCTGTACTAATAACTTGTTGTCAAGTATCCCTATCTCTTGCCTTCCTCCATGCCGTATGGACCCCAAAATTCTGAGGCTGAACATCCTCATGAAATATTCTCAGCCAGGTGGTTCGTGGACGTCCAACGGGTCTCCTTCAGTCTGTTGGTGGTCTTAGTGCAGCAGCAATAATACCATTCGACACAGTGGTGGTCTTCATCAGGGGCCGAGCGAACCAGGTGTCCAAAGAACCTCAGGCGGAGGGACTTCACCCTATCGGAAACTGGCAAGTACCCAGTGATACTGTAACAAAAATATTTTCCATCCAAATACTTTAACCGCAAATCTCTTGAGGCTGTCCTTAGAGCAGTGAAGACAGCCCACCGTGTGGTTAGGCCGATCTAGCCTATAGCCTATAGCCTAGCCTCCGCACTTAAGTAGCCTGTTTAGTAGTTCGCGTCGTCACTTCTCTGCCAGATATGTAAGTGATCAGACGGGCACGTTTTAGTGGCTCAATGGCCGAGCTGTTTTGGACGTTTTCGGAGGTTTAGTTTTGAGTGTTGCTTTCATGGATTCTGCGATAGTTAGAGGTTTGTTTCCGGCGCTTCATTATCGTAAAATTGTGTAATTTGTTAGTATTTTGAGTAACTTTTGACAGTTTCTACCGTTTGATATTGTCCTAGCTTAAATTCTATTTTAAAGCATACATATTGTTAATTCTGTCGATTAAAAGATTATACAAAAGATATCAGAAGATGCGTCAGTAAAATAGATGCCAAAATCGTACAAAAAACGGTGTTTTAGTCCTTTTTTGTCTGTAAATCGCTGCGTTGGTGCTTCGGTGAATTCGGTGAATTCGGAGCATTCAGTACAGGTCTCAGTTTCGGAGTGTCGACGCATTCGGCGATCGGTGGATCAATGCACTGCTTTTGTCAACAGATAGGCAGAGAAACATAGGTAGATAGAAGGAGCCTACAATACATCCTATGTGTAGGTCAATCTCCAGGACCCACCCGACCCCAAAGAGATTTGTGACCAGCCTCTATCCAAAGTCGGCCGGATAGCATTGGGTGAGAGTCCATAGCTTAGCTACCGCGGCAATCAACCTCTACAAACAGTCACAAACAGTCACAATACTCTGGACTGACTTGTTGGCTTACAGTGCTTCCTCAAACCCCCTAGCTGCATTTAAGGGGCCTACTTCTAACAGGAGGGAAAGGCGGGAGGGAAAAAGGGAGGGGAAGGGAAGGAAGGGAAAGATAAAGGAGGGAATGGAAAGGAAGGGAAAGGGAATAATAATAAGTTGTTAGGATTATAGTGTCACTATAGAAACAAGAAAGTTTAGCTAACGCCAACGTTAAGCGCGCGACAGCAGTGCCTATATGAAGGCCCTTTGCCTAGCTATGGGTGTCAGATGTAACCGCAAAAATCGGCTTTAAAACAGAATCCGAAAACCAAACAGCAGAAGAAAATTTGGCTTGTATGTCATTTATTGCAAAATAATGTAGCATCTTCGCAGATAAAGCTTATTCATTCAGCAGAGTAATTGGAGCAATACGCGCGTCGCGCAACTGCAAACGCCATATCGCAGTACGAGAGCTCCCTCTAGCGAATGAAAGCGTCAACTATTACATATACCGCATGCATCTCTACCCACCCTTGTTTGACGCCCCCGCTCGGGGGGATCCCGTCAGAATTTCTGGACGAAACTTATACTGTAAAAACTAGAGGGATGGGGCTACTGTACGGTGAAATTTGCATGATCCTATCTTCAACCGTTTTCGACTGATCCACCCGTGTGACGGACAGACAGACAGACGGACAGACAGACGGATTTGCGATAGCATATAGCGCGCTCAGCATGCTGTCGCGCGCTAAAAACTGCAGGGCCACTTTACAATGTCAAGCAAGGTTCAGTTGTCTGGAAATGAAATGTTAAACAAAAAGGTCTTGAGTTCATGACGAAAAGTTAGGAGTGATGAAGCTGTTCGCAGGGAAACTGGCAGAGTGTTCCATGCTCACTCTGCGGCCACAGGAAATGCCCGGCCGCCAAGACTGGATCGCCTGGTCGCCGGCACGGACAAAGTCGACGTAAAGCCGGACCTCAGGCAACGACATGCTTCGATTTCGGACGTAAAGTATAGTGTCTCGGCGAGGTACGATGGGGCACTACCATGCAAACAGCGGTAGGCCAGGACACACAAACGGAACTGGATGCGCTCTGTGATCTTCAGCCAGTGAAGTTCGCGGAGCAGTGGCGTTATGTGGTCCGATCTCCTCGCTGAAAACACCAATCGCGCCGCAGCATTGAGAACCGACTGTAGCCGGCGTAATAGTGTTCTTGACATGCCAACCATCACCGAGCAGCAATAATCCAGCTTAGTATAACCTCCAATGCCCGGATCAGTGCCACTAAAACATCGCGCGATAGCGAGTGATGTATGCTGCGGATATGTCTGAGAGCAGCAAAATATGAAGGGAGGAGAGGAAAAGGGAGGGGAGGAAATGTAGAGTTCCACCATCCACTTTTGAGTAATTTAACCACTGGTGCAACCTAAACATTTACATTATACTGATGTAACTGTTGTCATGTTTGATTTGGCCTTGGCCTTGGTCTTGCCTGTCATGGTCTTGGTCTCGGTCTTAACTACTGAGTCTTCTTGAGTCCAAGCCTGGTGTGTTGTCAGACCAACTGCTGAGAATGGTCAGTAGTGTGTTGGTGTCTGGAGAAGCCAAGGAGTCCGGTTACACTTAACAATGCATCGCGCCTATCGGGCTGCTATTGGGCTATTAATGGAACTATTTGTCTAGTATTTGAGTGGAGTAGTGGGTCGTTTAGGGTCAGGCATGGAATCGTGGATCATTTAAGGTTCAGTTAGTTAGGCGTAGGCGTTGGACTATCGAGGCATTCGAGGGTTAGGGTTAGGATTAGGTTAGTCTGATAGGAGTCCGATAGCCCGATAGGTCTGATGCACTGTTAAGTGTAACCCCAACGACTCATCTGAGAGAAAACAAGGACTCACTCGCATCCACATCCTTCACTGGCTGAAGATCATCCTCACTACTAACCATCCACACTCTACTTTCATAACATGCATGTAGCTGAACAGTGCACTCAAGTGTAATTACAAAACTACTAGCAGAAATTAAGACATTCATAACACCCACTTAAACAGACTACCTGGCCACAGGTACAAGTGCATTGGGCCATGCTTTAATTTGACAGTAGTGTAACTTGAAAAGTTAAGTCTGATTTGGAAATTGAACAGATATTGGTCTCTAAGCACTTTCTAGTTGTTAATAAATTTCTGACATTTTGATAGCTTGGAACATAAATTGTCACACATGCAGCTAATTTGTCAAAACCCAAGGATAACAAACGGTATATTGGATCTGTAATTAGACTGAGGCAGACTAACTGGTTTCGGGGCATTTCAGTCTGTGATTTAATCATCTCTGTTCAATCCACTTATATAGCTAACTGACTACTGCTTAAATAAAACAGTACGGTAACTAAGTATAACCAAATTAACCGATTATAACGGCACTAACAAAAATGACAAAAAAAGTAGCGTGAGTGCCTCTGTTTCTCCATCCATCTCAGCCCTCGGCTGATTCACTTTGACACATATCACAAATCAACAGAAATCAACAGTGACCTGGTATAATGCCTCTGAAGAGGTACATCCATGCCAGACTTGGTGAGAAACAACTCAGTATAAATCCAATAACAATCAACGAACTACCGACTGTGGCAGGACGTCGACAACCAAACACTTTCACTGGATGACTGAAGAATATTCCTACAACAGAAATAGTAAATATAAAATTCAGTCATGAACGACTGTCAGGGGCAGAGTTTTGCAGTTTTTTTGTATTTGCCAGACTGCATGACAATCAGCTGTCACCTTAATAAACTTCACTGACATCGACATTTGCCAGACTGCATGACAATCAGCTGTCACCTTAATAAACTTCACTGACATCGACACTGACACTCTCTGCTTTGATTTAGTAGTTCTTATAAACAAAGCCATCAAGTACATAAGCAACTAAACCCCGGAACCATCGTCATTCGCCGTATTCGTCATCGTTAAGGTCTCAGACCGACACCAGTCGTTAAGCTAATGGTCCCAAACAAAAGGTCAGGTACCATCGTCGTCGATAGCTTAACAACTAACGACGGCATAATGATAAATCTGGGGAAAGCTCAAAACTTATTGTTATACAAAGAAATCCACTTGTTGTGGCCCTATTCGTTCAGTCTGTGTTGTGCTGTCCTTTCCATTATATCCCGCTATCGCTATGTGACCAATGATTACACTTGACATACAGATCGGTCAACAATCAGTCAGGTCGATCTTAGTTTTTCTTTCTTACCATTCTTACCTTTCTTACCGGCTAATAAAATATTGATTGATTGATTGATTGATTATTACTGTCTCCTGTACTATAAAAGTTTAACGTAGGCCTAGGCCTACGATTATTATATGAAACAAGGCAATCGTAGATAGCAGACTTCGCCCGCAGTCATTGTGCGGTTTCCTAGTGTTAGCATGTCATTTGGCTACACCTTGAAAGCTGGCAACCAGTTCGATATCTCCGGCATAAACACCCGCTGCTTTGAAGAGCGACGGCTGTTCCATTAGCCACTCCCGGCGAAATTAGGTCACGACCACAAATACTTGCGCGTGATTGGTCAGCAGGAAAATAGCTACATTAGCTACATTGTACACATTGCAGCGTGACAGACTTACAGACAAACTGAATGCAATACTCCGCGCCGCCGCTATCGCGAGCGGGCGAAGTAATAAATACATGTAGTGGCGTCACAACCCAAAATCAACTGCCTATATGCACACCTCTCCCATCCCACACCTCTCGTTCTGTTCTGCCCTTGCCCCGAACTGTGCCTAGGCATGCACGCTTATGAGAGTGATTGACACGTGGGAAAAGGTGCATAGGCTCTCGCATGCGTGCATTATAGGTTGTGCTACATATGGTTATCCTTATACTATACTGGCACTAAAGGCCGCAAAATGTCGGCAAAATTGAGGTGTGACATTTTAACAGCCATCATCCGGCGCCATAGGATAATTATATAGCTTATTAACAATTACACTTGATGATGACTCCCGCAACACATGGGGTGGGGGGAATGCCAGCCGACATCGGCTGGCAATGTCGGCACGTGTGATGCGGCTTAATGGTCTAAACCACTAAGTCAGTCACTACGGCTTCAGACCAGTTGCTAAGGTTCCGGGGTCTATAACCAACTTGCTTATACAATATAATACAACGAAAAGATTTATAGAATGCATTTACAGTAGTGTTCAGAAATGCTGGCGAAAGTTAGCAACAGTATGCTCACTCTCTACAAGTTGATTTCTGTTCAACACTCGCTCCTCATCTGTTATTACTTTGTATCCATCACTATCCAGCCCCAAATTAAACAATACAAATAGCTCAATCATCATAACCACATGGCAGCTATGCTGGCCAGCAGCCATTATAATTTACTGCTGTTGTTTCTTTCATTTTTTCAGCATTTAATCTCCAAGGCTGACTGATCTATCATCACATAACTTTGCCACGTTTGATGGTGACCTAAATTTATATAACTGACTCAGAAATTTGGGGGCCCTTTCCAAAAAAAAGACTTGGTGGCCAAAAACATCAAAATATCAGCGAGATTTCCGGGTACAGGTTCCTATTCCGACAGGCGCTATTCCGACAAGCACTATTCCGACAGTTTCAGTTTTTCCAAGAATTCCAACCTCTGTGATCAGAATACCTCAACGTTACAGACAGACGGACGACTTGCCGTAATTAATAATATGCGAAATTGCTTATCAGCGATGTCGCCTAAAAACTGAACCGAACGCTGGTGTGCAAGCTTACAGACTTCACAGACTAACAGTTCACACTAAACGGTTAAAGTAAAAGCAACACTATAAAGTAGATGCACAGATAGTGTCACATGCACGAAATCAAATTAGACTTAACATTAAGTCTGTCCACTGATAGGCGTATAGGCCTACAGTAAGACGTAGTTTTTGGCAGATCCATCCGTGTGTGACAAACTGACTGACAAAAGGGCGGGCGTTAGCGCCCGCTAAAACAGGGTCCCGCTATAACAGACCCCGCCGTCTGGGGGAACGCTGCCACTCTGTCGAGGTCGCCCCAGGCGCAATCCCTTTGTTTCACACCCACAAGGCTTGTGAGATCAGCAGAGACGGGATGAATCCAAGTGCCATGATTTTCTGAACTATTGTCTTCAGTCGTCGACCGCATCGTGATTGACTGGCATGACTGCGATACTGTGTCACCAAGCCCTGGTTGCCCACACGGCGCTAGAGACTCTGGCTACGTACAGTAGGCCTAAACGTGTACGTGGTAGTTCTGTTTGAATGGCACTCACTAGCGCGATGTCGAAGTCGCAAATTGCATTGCTTGGCGTCCAGTTATGGTGAGACGTTTGTCGGACCCTCTGCTGTATACGTGATCAACAAGCAGTTGGCGATACTGTCCAACGGTTTTCCCCGACATAGGCAGAAACATAACGGTAGCACTGTGCCTCGGAGTAAGCCGTGAATGGTCACTTGTATGGACGCGGGGCCGTTCTGAAAGTGCCGTCAATGAACACAGTGTCACACTGACTCAGGATGCGAGCGTTGCTGTCAGTCATAAATACGGCCAGTCCCCACTGGTTGTCCAGGTGAGGTGGGACAAATGCCGACAGTCTTGCCATGTCAGCGCCCACTCTCCTTGGATGTCAACGTCAGCCAGGGATCTGGGGACAGGCGGGAAACATTCTCCTCGCCTACATCGCAGCAGTGTCTCTACGAAGGCGAAAGTGGACACTGCTTCCGCTACTTCAGCAGGCGCGTTGCCGGTAATGTTATCATACGCATTGCGTACAGGGGCGCAAGGATCCGCCTGAATCATTCTGATCATTTCTTGGACCAAGAAGCGGCCGGCGATTGACGCGTCACAAGGTACAACGCTGACACGGAATGTTACATGTCGGAATAGAAACTGTCGGAATAATGCTTGTCGGAATAGCGCCTGTCAGAATAGCACTTGTCGGAATAGGAACTGCCTCCCGAGATTTCCAACAGCACAACTTAATCAATGAATGTCTCAAGAATGTCAGAACTGGCAGCTAGGGTTAGGTTACGGTTAGGGTCAGAGTACACGGGATACCCATCGTCAGTCAAATCATTGTTTGTAGGATACCAGTCGGTATTCTGGTTAGGGTTAACCGGTTTTGTCAGTCCAGGATATGACAACTGTTTTTGAACTGTCCAGCCATAAACAATAAGAAATGTACCACAAAAACTATTGCGACTCACCAAGAAGTGATGTAAGAGCCATATCAAGTGATATAATCCAGCCAACCGCTGCTCGTGATGACTGGAACATCTCTGTTATAGGGATATAGAGTACTCCGAAACTGGCGAAACCGATGCTAGACAGAAAGTTATTGAGAAGTACACATATCATAACAAACCAGTCAGACAGTGACTCTGTTTGTGATGCTTCTGGGGATGCCTTTTCAACGACGGAACCCTGATGTTCACACTTGGACTCTAGAGCAGCCAACTCTTCATCGACGTGTGACTTGCCATTAATGACAACGTCCTTCTCCATCGACTGTGCATCAGCTGATGTACACATTGGTATTTAACTATTTATTTGCAATTTACAAGTTGCAATGAATGAAAATTCACACAACTGCAAATAAATACGCTGTGCCTAAAAACAAGCCCATAACAGCAAGAAGTAATTGGTTACGTTTTTAATTCTTTCCGGAAAGGTTCAGTGGTTTGTCGCGGTCTAGACCTCGACCTTTCCGGAAAGGTGGCGAAAAAAACGACTCTGACACGGAAAAGAGGTCGCCACGCCCACACAGCCTGGGACCACCCCATCCCTCCCCTATAGCTATCGC